>ERZ772940.82-NODE-82-length-59298-cov-8.84008_pt1 | contig 59298 bp, 75 predicted proteins | sample MGYA00511682_ERZ772940 | MGnify/ENA primary metagenome ERZ772940 (study PRJEB29015, sample SAMEA2737922) | human oral metagenome | biome: human oral; feature: human-associated habitat; material: dental | place: China | collected 2031 ... | reverse complement strand
GTGAGTAGGGAGATGGCGCGGGGCGCAGGAGTCGACATGCGCTTGGCCGCCTTGCTTCCTCGCTCCGCTCGGTCGCGCGTCTCGCCAGCGGCATGACGTGGGACACAGATAGGCGGGGAAGCTTAGATTAGGAAGGGAGTCAAGGGACCTTAGTCCCGAAGATGGGTGGGTTGGGTTGGTGGGGGAAAGGAAAAGTTTCGGGTGGCCGAAGGATAGGTTGTGTGGCGTAGTACGTGGGTGGGGATACTACGTCTGGCGTATCGTTCCTGGGGAGGAGGAGTGTGACGGAGGAGACAGGGCGAAGGTGGTTGACAGGATGGGGGAGAGTGTGCTATGGGAAATGAGACGAAGGTCATACGGGGAAGGCATTGCATGTTAACGCTTGACTGTGCATGTGTGAGTAGCAAACACGCGTGGGGGTATGGAAATCGGGGGAGAGGATGGATAGAAAGTAGTGAAAAGTCGTCCCAAAAAAGATGGTTTGTGATCTGTATCATATGCATAAAGATACGGTTGAGTGCATAATGGATGATATTCGTTATAGAATATAGATATATATAGATAGATATAGATAATAGATAATGATAGATAATAGATATAGATAGAGAATAGATACTGATAGAAAATAGAGACGATAGAGAATAGTTAATGATAGAAAGTAGGTATGAATAGAAAATAGTAGAGCGTTTACTAAATTCTATCCTTCCTTTTCCTTTTTCGCCTGTGACGCAGGTCACCGTTTACTAAAAACGATTGTGGCCTGGCTCACTTTTAACTATTTTTGACGCCCTTTTACGCATATGCCGGTTTGGCTTTAGTACTCATTAGACAAGCATATATCTTATCTAGCTGCGTGGTTTGTATCAGTACAAGACCGAATCGTGCTTCTAAGGGCCCTAGGACGGACGATACCCCTACCCCTAGGCAGACACACAGGCACGCATGCGTTAGGCCGCCAGCGTGGCTTACAGGTGGCCTCACGGCCACATCGCCCCTATACCCCTACACACCCATGCACGCGCACGCGCGCGTGATAGCGCATGTATGCGGAGATTGCAAGAGGAACTTTGTGTGTGGTGCAGCATGTGTCTTGACACAGCATGTGTGAGCAAGGCAACAAATTGGTGGGAGAACCCCATCGTTTCGATTTGGGGGATTGTCGGCCTACCCCGCATGGGGACATATCGTTGGCATCGTAGGGAAAGATGCCGATAAGGTATATTATGACACTTTGGTTTACAGACAGTCTACATACCGGGGGATTTTTGAGGTGGAGGATTCTAGCGGGCGCGTGGGAGAAAATCAACGTGACGTGACGCACAGCCGGGCGGAGGCAAAATCGGATGCTCTCTGAGACGGGGGCACCTACGTCGGTGTGAGGTCGCCCACAACTCCCCGCACCCTCCGTCCCTTAACCCCCGGCTTCGCTACTCGCTTAGCAGAGTGTCGACCATCTTGTCAAAACCGTCGCCCCTCACTAACAGAGTGTTTCCAAATGTTTATGCATGGTTTTATCCATGACTGCATAAACGTGTTCTGGGTCACTGAGTACTAAAAACGCCCCATCCTCCACACCAACCTCATTCGTCACATAGGACCGAAGTCCCCACACCCCGACCTCCCCCACCCCTCCCAACGAAAAGTCCCACTTAGTCGACCCTAAGAAATCTCCGCATATTTCCTATGCACCCCCATGCATAAAGGCCGTATATTATGCACTGTCCACCATTTGAGACTCAAAACGTTTCAACGTTAGCTCGGCCACATCGCCGGATATTCATCGCCCCTCACTCCTCGCAACCCAAACCTGTTACGCATGTGACTCCACAGCATCAAACATCACCAACCACCCCCTAGAATTATGGTTTTCCGAAGACAGATGCCCGTGTGGCCAGTGTGACGACGCCCTACCAGGAACACCCGGTCCCCGACACCTCCTACTCGCCCAGGGGGTGTCGAACTCCCCTCCGGGGCCCACGACCCCCTACAGAGGTCTATAGGTTTTCTATTTATTGCGCGAACCCCTTCCTCCTCTTCCTTCGCCCCCTCCTCATGGGCCTCTCCAGTCACAGCCCGGCCCTCAGCCCTTCCGCGCCCTCCCCGTCGGGCCGTCCACTTCAACACCCCCTCCTCAGGGGCGGGGGGTGTCGACACCGGCCTTGACAGCCCGCCAACCCCGGCTATAATCGCGCGCCCGCACACGCACGCCCGCGCGGTAATAAGAAGGAGAAGCGGGCAAAGGGAGGAGGGGGTGTCGAGCCCCGTGCTACCCTCCAGTCATGCGGATCACGGTCAAGCCCCCGAGCCCAGCCCCGTCGCCACCGCTGCCCGCGGGCGCCCTGCTCACCGTGCGTGTCGAGGCGGCCGACCCCGCACCCCTTCTCGCCGGACCCCCCTCCGTTGCGTACGAGGGCCGCTACGCCGACACCCCCACCCCGGGGGCCTTCCTCTTCCCCGGCAAGGACCCCGCCCCGGGGGTGTCGACCACCGCCCCGGCGGCATCCGATTTCCGCACCCCGTTCGCCACCCCCTCATCGCCCCATGTCGACATCCCCGTCCACGAGGGCGACACGATCACGGCGACCCTGACCCTGAACAACAAGACCTACACGGCCGCCTACCGGGCGGGGGGAGACAACGCCGCCCCCATCGAGCTCGCCCTCGTCGAGGGCGGCGCGGCCCCGCCAGGCCCCCCGCCGCCACCGACACCCCAGCCCGCCGACGGCCTGACCATCACCCCCGTGCCCGCCGCCGCACTGTCCCCGCCGCTTGAGGAGGGCGATGTCGTGCGCCTGGACACGGCGCCCGGCGCCGACAACCTGATCGTGCTCACCCCCCTCGTTCCGTAGGAGACAAGAGGAGCCCCTCATGACCAGCGTCGAGATCTACTCAAGAGCCGGGGCCGACAAGGCGTTCGCCCCCTCCTCCGTCGGAGCCGCCATCGCCGACCACAGTGCACGCCTGGCCGCCCTGGAGGCCGTCCACCCCGGAGCCAGCCCCCTGACCCTCAATAACCTTGTGCCACGCCCGGCCCGCTCGGCCGCCACGGCGCCCGTCCTGGGGTTCATCACCGACGGCTTCCTCGGCGCCGCCCCCCGGTTCGCCGCGCACGCCCTGGGCGCCGCCCCCGTCGTGAGCGCGCAGGCTTCGGCGGGCTGGGCCGCGGGGGCACCCCAGAACTTCAGCGCCCCCAACAGAATCGACGCCGTCCTCGACGCTCACCCCGTCGCCCTGGTCGTCGTCGGCTCGTTCGAGGACGCCGCCGCCAGCCCCCCGTCCGCGTCCGACAAGATCGCGCAGTCCATCAAGGCCCTTGTCGAGCGGGTTCGAAACCGGGCCCCCGCGTGCCCGATCATCGTCGTCGGCCCCCAGCCCACGAGCGAGTACCTCATGTACGCGGGATCCGCACACCAGAACGCCAAGGCGGTCAAGGCGGGTGTCGAGGCCGCCGGTGGAGCGGGCAACGGCGTTCACTTCGTGGACTGGCTCGGTGTCGCCTCATCTCCGGCCGTCAAGTGGGATCCGGCCACTAGCCCGGGGCGGGCCTTCGGGACCGGGGAGGTCATCTGCTACGAGGGCGTCAACTACCGGGTGTCGGAAACGACTTGGACGCCGAGGAACACCCCCGACCACGCCGACCCCTACCTGGCTCATCTGGCCCCCTCGGCGCCCGTGGAGCGGGCTTCTGTCGTGCTTGAGGGCCTTGGCGCCCTCGGCAAGCCTTCAGCCACCGGGACGAGGGCGCTGTGGCTCGCTACGAACGAGAAGGCCCTCACCTCCGGAGCCGGGGGCGAGGACGCCTACGGCGTTGAGCTGGCGGGCCGTGTCGTCGAGGGGCTCACAAGCCTGCGCGAGTGGATCATCGGGCAGGGACCTGTTGTCGTGGGGCCCTACGTGGCCCCTCCATCGCCGCCCGCCCGGCCCGCGATCCCCGGTGCGGTCGCGGACCTGCGGGCGACGAAGTGGGGCGTGAAGTGGGGGGCCCTCAGCACAGCGGCCCTGTCGAACGTGCTCGCCTCGGCCCCCGCAGCGCCGTTCTCGCTGGCTCTGCCGGTGCGCCGCAGCGGCGACACCGTCGACGACCGGTTCGTGGTGTCCACGCCCAACAAGATCGTCCCCAAGGCCGGGGGCACCGGGCCGCAGATCAACCAGTCCACCATCGCCGCCCTCAAAGCGGTCGAGGACGCCAACGGCACGATCGCCACCCTGGGGGAGGCCCTGGCCCTCCTCAAGACGCCGCCCACCCCCGCCCCCATTCGAAAGCCCATCGTGCTCGAGTGCATGGACACCTCGACGGATAACACCGCCCAGTACTTCAACTATGACGAGACGATGATGAAGTACCTGCTTGCGGTAGACGCCAGGGCCCCCGAGACCATCGTCATCGCCACCGGCCCCAATTTGAACGCCGCCCGGGCCAAGGCGAAGGCGGACCCCGCCCTCAATGCCTTCCGGCGGCTCGTCGTCAAGCCCGCCGGGCCGTGGACGACCGACGACATCAAGGCGATCAAGGACGCCGACGCCATCGCCTGCCGCCCGGCGGACAGTGCCAAGCCCGAGGTCCTGGCGGCCATTAAGACCCACCCCAGCGCCCCCGGCCTGTGGTTCGCGGGCATGGTCACCGCCGAGGACGTGCGGGCCGCCCGCGCCGCCGCCCGCAGCGCCGCCCTGGCCATTGAGGGCTGGTTGGCCGACGGGCCCGCGGCGGCCGCCGAGATCGCCACCAGGACCCAACCCGAGCAGCCCTGACATAAGGTAAGAAGAAGAACGAAAGGACCCGAGACACATGTCGACATCCTCCGTCGCGGCCATCGCCGCCGCGCAGGCGCGCTACTGGGTGCTCAGCGGGCCGAACAAGCCCTGGGGCGGGCCATACTCCGTGGGGTACAGCCAGCCGGACCGGCTCAGCGTCTACCAGGACACCTATGACGGCGGAACCCTCAAGCGCGACACCAACGCCGACTGCGGCACCCTGGTGATGGGCGCCATCAACTACGGGCTACACAATGCTTACCCCCTTCTGAAGTGGGGCCACCCCGTCCTGTTCGACCTCGACGCGTTCTGGACCGGGAACCTGCGCGGCGGCCTTGAGGCCCGGGGCTTCGAGGAGGTTCACTGGGACGACTCGGCGCTCACCCCCGACGGCGGCCTGCGCATCGGGGATGTCGTGCTGTCCTCCACGGCTGAGGGGGGCGTGGGGCACGTGGCCATGGTCGTGGGCGACGAGCCCACGCTCGCCGAGGCGTGGATCGCCGAGGACGGGTCCCTGGGTGGGCGGCGGGGCGACCAGACCGGCTCCGAGACGCGCATCGCCCCCTACGACACCCACCCTGACACCCTGAGCGGGGCGTGGACCTCCTGCCACCGCTTCAACCCGGCCCGCTTCGCCGCCCAGCACCCCGGTGTCGCGGGCTCCGCCCCCGTTCCGGCCCCTCAAGCAGCACCGGCCCCGGCCCCCCAGTCCGCCCCGCCCGCGCCACCTGCGAGCGGCAAGGCCGGGCCGCTGCTCGGTGTCGACATCTCCAACCACCAGGCCGCCCTGACGAGCCGGGGCGCCATCGACGCCGTCAACCCCGACTTCGTCCTGGTCATGGTCAGCCAGGGCGACTGGTTCACCTCGCCCACCTGGGCGTGCCAGGTGAGGGCCGCCTACGACAGCGGGCGGCCCGTGGGCGTCTACCACTACGTGGACGGCTCCGGTGTCGAGGCCGAGGCCCAGCACTTCGTCAACCTCGTTCGCAACGCCCCCGACGGCGACTGGAACGGGTACGTCATGTGGTGCCTGGACTGGGAGGCCGACCAGAACGACGCCTGGGGCGACGAGGGCTACTTGGCCGCCCTGGTGTCGCGGGTCAAGACCCTCACCGGCAAGCGGATCATGCTCTACGCCTCCTCCGGTTCCTACCCGTGGGGAGTGGCCAGCCAGCACGGCTGCGGCACCTGGGTCGCCCAGTACGCCGACTCCGACTCGACCGGCTGGGACTACGCGCCGTGGTCCGACGGATCGTGGACGGCCGACATGCACCAGTACACGGGCACGGGGCGGGTGCCCGGCTACGACGGCGACCTGGACCTCGACCTGTTCTCCGGCTCCGAGGCCGACTTCAAGGCCTACTACGTCGGAGCAGCTCCCGCCTCCTCTCCGGCCGCCAACCGTTCGCGGGCGGGGGCTCAGGTGCTTCGCAACGCCGACGGATCCGAGACGCTGGCCGAGGACGGGGTCTTCGGGGCGCGCACCATCGCCCGCTTCCAGCAGGTCATGGGAACCACCATCGACGGGGCCCTGGACGAGGACGGCAGCCCGGCCGTCGAGGCGTTCCAGCGCTACCTGAACACGGTGGTCGGCGTCCACGACCAGACGGCGATCAACGGCGCGGGGCCCCTGGCCGAGGACGGAGACGCCGGTGAGCACACCTGGCGCGTCTTCCAGTACCTCGTGTGGTGCTGGCACCGCGAGTACGTTCCCAGCGGATGGGGCTGGGGCGACTGGATCGACGGCGACGCCGGGACCGCGACCGTCGCCGCCCTCCAGCGGGCGCTCAATGCCTCCACCTCATCGACGGGTAGACTGTGGTGACGCCCACCCCGACCCGGAGGCGGGCAAGACACCGCGAGGAAGGAGGCGCCGTGGGCGCCTACAGCAAGAAGACATTCTGGATGGGCGTCGCCGAGCGGGCGACCAAGACGTTCGCCCAGGCGGCCGTGGCGGCCATCGGCACCGCGGCGCTCATGAGCGAGGTGCACTGGGCGGCCGTGGGATCCACGGCGGCCCTGGCGGCCCTGCTCTCCGTGCTCACCGCACTGGGCGACCCCAAGGCGACCGACGTCGCCGTCGCGCAGGGCTGAACCCGACCCGCCCGACCACCCGCCCCCGGCTCCTCACAAGGGAGCCGGGGGTTCGTCGTGGGGCCGTAGAATAAGGGCGGCACAGACGAAAGGGGCGCCATGACCACGGTGGAAATCTACTCCAGGGCCGGGGCCGAGCGGGCCTTCGCAGCCAGGGGGGATGTCGAGACCCTCAAGAGGCGTGTCGGCACCCTGGAAGGGGCTCCAGCTGTCCAAGGCGCCATCACCCTGTTCACCGGCGAGCACGCCCCGGTCGGGACGCGTTCGGGCACCCTCGTCCTGCGGGAGAAGGCGGCGCTGGGCGACGGGATCGCCGTGCGCGCTGTGGCCACCGGACGGGCCCAGGCGGGTGTCGGAGACCCCCTCACCGCCGCCGCCGAGCCCGGGGACCTGGCCGTGCTCATCATGGCCGCCCAGCTACAGGCCGACCCGACCCCCTCGCCCGTGCCCGAGGGGTGGACCGGGACGTGGCAGAACACGGTGCCCGGCGGCACCAGGAGCGGGTACGTCGCCGTGAAGAAGGTGATCTCACCCACAGACACCCGCGGCGTGGAGTGGTGGGTTAAGACCAAGGCCTGGACCGCCCGGCAGAGAGCGGTGCTCGTCGTGCTGGCGGGCGCGGACGCCGACCGGGCGGTCGTGGGGCCGTGGAGCGCGACCGTGGCCGGGGCCGCCACAACCCGGCTCCTCGTGTCGGCGGCCCATGGCACCAAGGACAACAAGATGGCGGCCTGGACCCTGGACGGGGGCGTCGTCGTTGCCGACGGGCTGGCGGATGTGTCGACGACGGAGTCCTGGTCGGCGGTGCGTGCGGTGCTGGGCGGGGCCGGGAGTGTGCCTGACGGTATCGGTGCCAACCCTCCGGCTGCATGGGCGCAGGTGGGCCTGGTGCCCGGAGGCGCCGGGGGAGGAGGCGGGGGCGGGGCCCTGGACGGGGCGACGGTGCCCCTGTGGCTGGGCGGCGAGCAGACCCGGGCGGGGGTGTCGATCATGCCCTACGGGGCCCGGTCCGCCTCGGCGCTGAAGGAGCGCAAGGGGATTGTTGTCGGGCACCGGGGCATGAGCGGGGCCGGGGATGTCGTGGAGCACACGATGGCCGCCTACACGCGGGCGGTGGAGTGCGGTGTCGACGCCCTGGAGATCTCCTGCCACAGAACCTCGGACGGGGTGTGGTTCGCCTCGCACGACTCCACTCTGGCGCGTCTGGGGGGCCCTTCTACGCCCATTCGGGACATGACCTGGGCTCAGGTGCGCTCGGCCTTCGCGGGGCGGCCCGAGGCGTTGCCGGTGACCCTGAGGGATTACCTGGCGGCCTACGGCGGCACGCACGTGACGATCTTCGACCCCAAGACGGAGATGGCCCGGTCGGATGAGTACCTGGCCCTGCTAGCGCCGTACAAGGACCGTGTCGTCGTCAAGGCGTTCGCCGACTCCGGGTGGCTGTTCGCCAAGGTCAGGCAGGCCGGGTGGGCGACGTGGGGGTACGCCTACGCCCGCAACCGGGGTCAGAACTGGTACCCGGACTTCGCAGCGGGGACGAACCTGGACTTCCTGTCGATGGAGTGGGACGCCGCCGACGACGTGTGGGCGCCGCTGGTGGCCACCGGCAAGCCGGTCATCGCCCACATCCCCGCCTCCGCCGCCCAGGCTGCGGAGGGGGCCCGCAAGGGGGCGGCGGGGTGCATCACGTCGCGCGCCGACCTCGTGGCAGGGCTGAAGGTGTAGTACGCTTGCCCGGCGGGCTTCTCATCTCTCTTCCCCCGCACGCCCCCGGTGTCGACCGTCTACGACACCGGGGGCCCTCGTTTGCAGAAAATAGTTGCGTACTGTATGCTGTAGCCAAGGCCCAGGACGGAACGGGCCCGGAAGAGAGGAAGAAGCGACATGAGTAAGATCAACGAGAGACGAGTCGAGATCCTCGCCAAGGCCAGGGCGCGCAAGGCGGAGATCGCTCGCACGGCGCCGTCCGAGAACACACTGCGCCGCAATGACCAGGTCAGGAGGGCCAAGAGCCTTCTGCGTGAGTTCATCCTCGACCACGGCGTCTCGATCAGGGAATCAGGCAGGGTTATGGGGTACGAGTCCACCGCACGTCTGCCCCGCCACCTCCTCCAAGGCATGATCACCCTGGAGGACCTCCTGGCCATGACCGAGTACTTCGAGGACTTCGACCCCACCACACTTCTGCGCGACGTCGTCTTCGGCGTCGACGAGCACCCCGACGAGGCGCAGGCCCGCCGGGAGGGGACGATCCGCCCCGACGGTGAGAGGGTTGCGATCGAGGTTTCTGCGCCCAGCGCGTCGTCCGCGCCTTCAGCACCATCCGCCCCCTCGCCGCAGGAGGGAGATCTCGAGGAGATCGTGGTCATCCAACCCGACGCCGTCGCCCCGCCGTCCGAGGAGGACGAGTCCTCGCTCGACACCGACGAGGGGTTGCAGGCCTGGGCCAGCCGCTTCGGGTTCGCGATGTGACGGCTTGACCCCGGCCCCTTGGGCGGGTAGGCTCGTCCTGCAAGGACGGCATCCTTCAGACCCCCGGCACCAGCGGACGGTGCCGGGGGTTGTCCTATACTCGGGCCATGGAATGGGACCCCGACAAGCTTCAGGTCGGCACGCTGCGCATGAGCGACTCCAAGGTGCGGGTCGGCACCATCACGTCCGACAAGATCGTCGCGGAAAGACTGGACCTGGGCGCGTTCCTCACCGAGGAGCGGCTCGCGTACCTTCGCCGCGCCGTCATGAAGGGCTCCTCCTGATGCTCGCCGCCGTCGCGCTGCTGGCGCTGCTCGTAGGGTTCTCACTCGGCCTCGTCGCCGGGGTTCACGCCAAGGGAAGGGTGGATGATGAAAGGCTTAGTGGATTCCTCGCCGAGCTCGAAGCCACGGCGGACCGGGTCGCAGTCCAGGCCCGCGAGGACGCCATCGAGAGGGCAGGGCGCGCTTAAGCGCGTCGTCGACGCCCCGCCCCCAACCGAGGGCGTGGTGGCAAGAACCAAGGTGACCGAGGGGCAGGTCGACGAGGCCAAGCGGAACCTTGTCATCAACGCGCTCCTCAAGGGCGGCACCCGGGGCGATGTCGCCCACCAGGCGGGGCTGAGCGAGGCCCAGGTATTCCGCATCGAGGAGGAGTACTACACGGGGCAGGCCATGCTCTCCGAGCACGCCCGCCTCATGAAGCAGATGGCCCGGCTCGACCGGGTGCTGGGCATGCTCGACGCCCGCGTGCAGTCCGCTCTTCTGGCCAACCCGGAGGGCGACCCCAAGTACTTCGACTCGATTCTCAAGGCCATCGACCAGACCAGTGAGCTCATGGGCCTGAAGAAGACCCGGATCCAGACCGAGGTGCGGGTCATCGAGACCAAGCAGGTGGAGGTCATCGTCTCCTTCACCCGCTCCGTCGTCGAGGCCATGGAGGCCCACCTTCGGCCCATGCTCACGATCGCGGGGCGCGAGCAGCTGGAGGCCAAGCGCGAGGAGTGGCTGGCGCAGGCCACGCAGGCCAGCGCGGAGATCCTTGAGGCCACCGCGCCGATGGAGTTGTGATCACATGACCCCGGTTCTGGATTTTCGGGCCGTCGCCGCCTCATTCGGCGAGGGGGCCCGGGCTGAGCGCCTGTCGAGGGACCCGGTGGCCTGGGTGGAGGAGCGCCTGGGCGAGTTCCTGTGGTCCAAGCAGCGGGAGATCGTCCGCTCCGTCGTGGAGAACAAGCGGACGATGGTGGCTTCCTGCCATTCGGCCGGGAAGTCCCACCTCGCCTCGCGAGTAATAAGTTGGTGGCTCGACACCAAGGACGTCTCACCCACCGAGACACGAGTCATCACCACCGCCCCCTCCTGGAACCAGGTCGCCAACGTCATGTGGGCCTACGTCAAGGAAGTCCAGGACAAGCTCCACATGCCCGGCAACATCACCGCCAAAGCCACCTGGACCTTCCCCGGCTACAAGGCGCCCACCGCCTACGGACGCAAGCCCTCCGACTACGACGAATCCTCCTTCCAGGGCATCCACGCCACCAACGTCCTCGTCGTCGTCGACGAGGCCGGGGGTGTGCCCGAAACCATCTTCACCTCCGTCGAAGCCATCACCACCAACGCCAACGCCCGCATCCTCGCCATTGCCAACCCCGACGACCCCGGCTCCTACATGGCCAAGGTCTGGCGCGAGGAGTCCAAGAAGGCCCCCGAGGACCGGCGCTGGAACCTCATCACCATCTCCGCCTTCGACACCCCCAACTTCACCGGCGAGGACGTGCCCGAGCGGGCTCGCACCAACCTCCTCCAGAAGGAGTGGGTCGAGGACGCCCGCGTGCGCTGGGGCGAAACCGACCCACGCTGGCAGGCCAAGGTCCTCGCCCAGTTCCCCGACGTCGGCGAGGACGGCCTGTTCAACCTCGGACGAGTGCTCGTGTCGATGAACGGGTACGCGGACTTCGAAGAGCACGACGACCGGAAGGTGCTCGGCGTCGACGTCGGCCTGTCCATCACCGGTGACTACTCCGTCATCGCCCTCAACCGGGGCGGGCGCGTGTCGATCCTCGACAAGGTCAAGGGCTACGACGGCAACAAACTCGCCCGGCTCATCGGACAGAGGGTCAAGGAGCTGGGCGGTGTCGACGAGATCCGCATCGACGCCGTCGGCGTGGGCCGGGGAGTGCAGGCCGTCCTCGACAACCACCTGCCCGAAGGCACCCTGGTGCGCTGGATCGTCGGCAACGCCGCGTCGCCCAACAAGCTCAAGTGGTACAACTTCCGCGCCGCCATGTACGACTCCGTCTCTGAGCTCATCAACGAGGGCGCCCTGGCCGTCCCCCCGGAGGACACCTCCGACGAGTGCACGCGGGGCCTGTACGACGAGTTCCGCACCATCAAGTACGAGTACCGCGGAACCGCCCTGCTCATCGAATCCAAGGACTCGCTCAAGAGGCGCGGCGAACACTCGCCCGACACCATCGACGCCATCTGCTACGCCTCCATGCCCGCCGAGGTCATCGACGGCGGCGGCAAGGACCCGATCCTCGAACTCGTCCTGGACACCACCGGGGGGCCCCGGGCGAACGAGGGCGTCTTCGTCGACCAGTGGGGCAACGAGGCCTGGTCCTTCGCCCCGGCGTGACGGGATAGTATTGCCGAGGAACAAAACAGGTAGGCGGAAAGAAGGAGGGGCCGTGGGCGTCATCCGGTGGCTGGAGCGGTTCGGAACCGACGGCCGTATCGAAGCGGCCATGGAGTCCGCCGCCCGGGCGTTCTCCGACACGGCGGACGCCCTGACCCGGGCTTCCTTCCTGAAGGAGGAGGACGTCGGCTGGTACGACCCCTCCGGACGCGCATCCGACCTCGTGCCCCTGAGCGTCATCAAGGAGCACTCCATCCGCTCGCGGCGCCTGGCCACCTACAACACCATCGTCAAGCGCGGCATCAACATCCGCAACGCCTACATGTGGACGGACGTGCCCGAACCCCGCAAGATCCCCAAGCGGGCCGCCGAGCGCCTCGACGCCGTACTGCTCGGCCGGGAGGCCAGGGTGCGCGACGAGGCCGCCTTCAACACCGACGGCATGGTCATCTACCGGGTGTCGCCCGGTGGGAACGTGGCGCCCGTGCCCATCACCCGCGTGCAGGGCATCGCCCGGGCCGAGGACGCCCTCGAAGAGGCCGACATCCACGCCCTGCTCATCACGCCCGTGCCCCTGGAGGACCCCTCACGGGCCACCCTCCCCGACCCCGAATGGGTCATCCTCGACGGCAAGCCCCGCGTCGACGTCGTCGACCAGGGCGGCTACAAGACCAACAAGACCGACGTGCTCGTTGTGGCTTGCGTCAACCGCCTCGCCGGGGAGCAGTGGGGCAAGCCCGACCTCATGGGCGCCGTGTACTGGGCCCAGGCCTACAAGGAGTACCTGGAGGCGGGACACGTCCTGGCCAAGGCACTCGCCCGCGTCGCCTTCAAGGTCAAGTCCACCACCACCGCCCAGCAGCAGGCCGTCATCGACAAGATGTCCACCCTCCAGGGCACGGGGGCCACCGCCTCGCTCGGCGCCGACCAGGACCTTCTGGCCGTGTCGAAGGCCGGGGCCGGGATCGAGTTCTCCGCCGGGACGCCTCTGGCCGCCATGGTCGCGGCCGCCCTCGACGTGCCCCTGTCCGTGCTGCTCACCGACGGCTCCGCCGGAGGCCGACAGGGCGCCGAGACCGCCCTGGAGGAGCCCACGTTCAAGGCCCTGGAACTCAGGAGGCAGGTGCACAAGGACCTCGTCAAGCGGGTGCTGCGGGCCGCCGGGTTCAAGACCGAGGTGGACCTGGCGCCCCTGTCCAACGACCTCATCCAGCGCTGGGGCCAGGTTGTGACCTTGGGGCTCCAGAATGGCATTCTGCACCGCGTCGAGGCCCGCGAGCTGTTCCTGCGCCGCTTCGCCCCCGTGAACGCCAAGCCCGTGTCGAGCCTGCCCGACTGGGAGGACCTGTCGGCCCCGCAGCCGCAGTTCGGTTCGGAGAACGGGGACGGAGAGGAAGAGGACCAGGGCAGGGAGGACGGCAACACGGGGGTCGGGCCACTTTCCGACGGGACGAACTCCTCGCGCGACGGCGAGGGCAAGACGACCAACGCCTGATGCACCGCGCTGTATATTAGTTCACCGGGAGGACAAACATGACGCGAACCTACTTCCGCCTCAACCAGGGCAGCGCCCTGCTGGAGGCCAAGAAGCCGGGCGAGAAGGACGACGGCGCCGGACGGTACCGCATCCGCATCATCGCGCCCGGACGCGGGTCCACCGGCATGTACACCGCCCCCAACCTCGCCGAATCCGCGCCCCTGTTCACGCCCGGCACCCACATGTACTTCGACCACCAGACGATGACCGAGGACTGGGAGCGCCCGGAGCGCTCAGTGCGCGACCTCGCCGGGGTCTTCGAATCCGGGGCCGAGATCATGCCCGACGGGTCACTGGAGGCCGACATCAAGGTCTACCCCTCCGTCAACGGGATCATCCGCGAACGGTGGGCCGACATCGGGGTGTCGATCAACGGCTGGTCCGTTGAGGAAATAGGACCCGACGGCGTCGTGCCCGTCCTGGCCGGGATCCAGTCCGTCGACTTCGTCACCAGGGCCGGGGCCAAGGGCGCCGTCCTGGAGGTCCTGGAATCCGACGGCCGCTGGCGCGTCAAGAACCCCCCTACCCCGTCCAACCCCACCAACACCAATGTTCAGGAGGAACAGGCCGTGAAGCCGGAGGATATCTGCAAGGCGGTGTCGGAGGCTCTTACGGCCGCCATGCCCGCCGCCATCAAGGAGGCCGCCGCCATGCTCGCGGCGGACCAGGAGAAGGGGGCCGTCGAGGCCGAGAAGAAGGCGCCCACCGTCGACCCCTACGAGGCCGCCGCCAGGGTCGCCGAGGCCGACGACCTGCCGAAGGAGGCCCGCGCCCGTGTCATGGAGGCCGTCAAACGCGGCGCCGGTGTCGACGACGCCATCGAGGCCGAGCGCGCCTACATCAAGGCCGTCGCCCCCGCGCCCGTCGTCCGCGAGGACGGTGCTGCGGAGGCGGGCGGCGACGACGTCCAGGTCACCTCCTGGGCCAAGTGAGCGAAGGAGGACGCACACCATGATCGGAATCAACGAGTTCGGCGCCAAGAAGATCTCCGACATTCAGGTCTTCGAGTACACCGACACCCTCTCCCTGCCCGTCAGCAAGACCGACTACAGCCACAGCCACATCGGCGACGTCGTCAAGGTTGGCAGCATCGTCGGCATCCTCGTCACCGAGATCGCCGCCACCCCCGAGGAGATCAAGAAGGCTGTCAAGGCCATCGAGGACGCGGGCGGCACCTACATCCCCGCCACTAAGCCCACCGGCGGCTTCAACGCCCCCGGCTACGCCTCCGTGCGCATCAAGGGCGGCGTGTTCAAGATGAGCGTCAAGCACTCCGGCGCCGTCAAGGTCGGCTCCCCCGTCTACGCCGAGAAGCTCACCGACGGGCGCCACGCCATCACCACGACCAAGGGGGCCGACGGCTTCCTCGTCGGATACCTGTACAACGCCCTGCCCGCGCAGGGGGCGGAGCACGTCGTGCCCGTCATCTTCGACCCCACCTCTCGCTGAGAAGCGGGCCGGGAAAGGAGTAACCCATGATCCAGGGCCGCATCTGCGAGAACCGCAACGAGTTCGCCCACCACCTCGACCTCGCCCTCAAGGGCGTGCCCTCCTCGCAGGGCGTCGTCAAGGAGACCATCATGATGACCCTCGGCCTGGCGCCCAGGGTCACCGAGGCCGTCACCTCCGACATGGTCGCCGGGTGGTTCACCTCGGTCGCCCAGGGCGCTTTCGAGAGCCAGTACGCCGAGCAGGCCACCACGTGGGAGAAGTTCGCCTCCACCGAGGCGCTGCCCTCCTTCCGCCCCACCCAGCTCTATGAGCTCGATCACGACATCGACGCCACGCTCCTGCGCGACAACGGCGGCGAGGTCGTCGTCCCCCAGACGATGCCGCGCATCCCCGAGCTCACCCCCTACCCGACCTTCGGGTACCGGGCCTCCGGCCGCTGGGTGGAGGTCCACAAGGAGGGTGTGCGCCTCCAGATGTCCTGGGAGGCGTTCATCAACGACAACTGGAACATCATCGCCCAGTTCCCCAAGGACGCCGCGTTCCTGGCTTCGCGCACCGTCGACGCCGCTGTCTACGGCGCCCTGTTCTCCCTGAACGCCGCCGCGCCCGGCTTCAACACGAACATCATCGCCGACGCCAACGCCACGGTCCTCCAGGCCCGCACCGCCGACGGCGTCTACGTGCTGCGCAACGTGCCGAAGAACTCGCCGCTGACCTTCGAGGCCCTGTGCGCCGCCATCTGGCAGGTGCGCCACACCAAGGTCAACGGCCGGTACATCCAGGTGCCGAAGTTCGTCCTGCTCGTGCCCCCGACCCTCAAGCCCATGGCCGACATGGTCACCTCCATGACTTCCATCGAGCACAAGGAGAAGGACGCGGCCGGGGCTACGTCGAACAAGACGATCTTGTCGACCACGCCGACGGCGGGCGTGGAGGTCGTCGAGTCCGACATGGTCGGCCTGCTCGGCGGGCCCACCCAGGGCGACACCAACTGGGTCCTGGCCCCGGCCGGTGGCCGCACCGCCTCGCGGCGCACCATCCTGCGCACCACGCTGATGGGCATGGAGGGCGTCGAGCTGCGGGCTGCGGCCAACCAGGGCACGTCGCTGGGCGGCGGGGCTCTGAACGCCACCTCGGGTTCGTTCGACAACGACGACATCCAGTTCCGCGCCCGCATGGTCACCGGCGGCGCCGTCCTGCACACGGACGGCATCGTCGCCTCGACCGGCCTGGGCGCCTGACAGACGCCCCGCCCCTCGGGTCGCAGGCAGAGATCCGGGGGGCGGGGTTCTCCACAGTAAGAAAGTACGAGGGGGTCAAGATGCCTGTGGCGTTCAACACAAATGTGGGTAGGGTAAGGCTTCTTATCCCCGACATCGAGGAGCGCTCCGACCCCCGCGACCTGCGACAGCCCCCTTCCTACCTGTTCACCGACGAACAGATCCAGGCCTTCCTCGACATCAACAACGGCAACGTCAAGCGCGCCGCCGCCGACGCGAAGAACACCATCGCCACCGTCCAGGCCCTCCTCCTCAAGGTCCTGTCCACCGACGACAAGTCCACCGACGGGGCCAAGCTCGGCGCCGAACTGCGCGCCCAGGCCAAGCGCCTCACCGACGAAGCCGACGCCGACGACAAGCGCGACATCGGCTTCGACATCACCCCCTGGACCCCACAGCCCCGGGACTACGCATGGCACTGAGCAACCTCGCCTGCAAGGACCCCCACTTCGACTCCGCCGCCTACGACTTCCTGTCGCTGCTGTGCAACAGCCTCGTCGCCATCTACCCCCCGGCCGTCGGCAACGGCGAAGGCGAGGAGGACACCTGGGTGCCCGGCACCGGCGTCGTCAAGAAGAAGGTCGACCCCATCTGGCGCGGCTGGGCCGCCATCACCCCCAACAAGGACTGGCGCGCCCGCAACCGGAGACAGTCCTACGAGGACACCGCCACCCACGCCTACCGCGTCCAGCTGTGGCACATCGACAAGAACCTCCTCGTACTCGCGGAATCCTGGGGGGACCGGACCAAGCGGATCCGACTCGACTTCAACCAGCGCCTGCGTGTCGAACGCCACGACTCCGACCCCGCCCTTGAGGGCATGGCCATGGTCATCCGCAACCCCGTCACCGACTCCGACTGGTGGCAGCCCACCCTCCTGTGCGACGTGTCCGTCAACGACCTGCGGGGTGAGGGTTGGTGAAGGCCGATATCGAGATCCACGGGCAGGCCGTCGGAGCCCGCGACGTGCGCCGAGCCCTGCGGGGCATCGAGGAGAAGGCCCTGCACCGGGCCCTGGCCGACACCCGCCGCACTGTCGACAAGGCCGTCCTGGCCGCCGTCGAATCCATCCTGGGCACCGTCGACACCTCCGGCGCCGGAATGCCCTACAAGCACAACCCGCACACCGACGCCCGCGTCCACACCGGAGCCATGCGCGACTCCGTCAGCGCCAGGTGGGAGAAGGACGACCCCAGCGGCTTCGTCGTCTTCGTCGGCTTCGTCGAGGGCCCCGACTACACCGTCTTCCAGGAGGAGGGCACGCGCAAGCTGCGGGCCATGGCCTCGCTGGCCAAGGCGCGGGCCATCGTCGAAGACGCCCTCGACAGCCACGGCAACCTCGTGGAGGCGACCAAGTGAACGTCTACGAGGTCGACCAAGCGCTCATGGCGCACCTGCGGGGGATCGAGGGCCTGGAGGTCGTCGAGGACGCCGTGCCCGGCGGGGCGAAGAGCCGCGACGTCTACGCCGTCTTCTTCGGCGGCGACCTCACCCCCCGGGCCAAGGCCGTGTCGATGGCCTCGCCCAGGTACTCCGCCATGATGCACACCTTCGCCGTCATGGTCGCCGCCCGCACCACCACCGTGCGCAACTCGGTGCGCGAGGAGGTGCGCTCGCGTCTCGTGGGCTGGAGCGCTCCCGGTGTCGGACAGGTCCGCGAGACCGGCCAGCTCAACTCCTACGGCGACACCGACGCCACCATCCAACCGCTCAAATATGCTTGCTACATGACGTTCCAGACCATGATCAGCGAGGCCGTCTGATGCCCCGCTACAAGACCCCCGAGGGGATCGTCGTAGAACTGGACGAAGGCTACGCGCAGACGCTGCCCTCTCTGTTCGAGCCTGTATCCCCCGACACCCCCCTGTCGCCGCGAGAGTGCTGCGGGGGGACCGGGTGGATAGTCAACGGCCGGGTGGTCCATCCCGGCGACCCTGTCAACTCCAAGGAGGAGAACAACCATGGCAGCTAGCGCCGGAACCAAGATGATGCCCGGCAACATCACCATCTGGTGGGTGCCCATCGAGAAGGCCGCCACCTCGACCGAGGTCCTCAAGGCCGCCACTCTGAAGGACCCCGCCGTCATCAACCTCTCGTGCGCCATCGTCACCGGGTTCACCCTCAACGCCACCGACTCCGAGACGGACTCCACGGCGTCGATCTGCGACACCGCGGGCGTGTCGACCCCGACCCGTGACGCCTACGAGGCCAACCTGACGTTCTTCCGCCAGGACCTTGCCGCCGCCGACGCCGCCACCTCGGTGTTCACCAAGGCCTACGAGGCGTTCAAGAAGGGCGGCGCCAAGGCCAACAAGCGCGGCTGGCTCGTCAAGCGGGTCGGCTACCCGGTCGACACGGAGGCCGCCAAGGACCAGGAGGTGTCGATCTTCCTGGTCATGCCCGACAACCCGCAGGACGTGTCGTCCGACGCGACCACGCCCATCCAGTTCACCGTGCCCTTCCTGCCGCAGGGCACCATGATCCTCAACGAGAAGCTCACCGAGTGATCGTCTGACGGATACACTTGACCCGGGTTCGCAAGGACCCGGGTTTTGTGTTGACTCAAAGAGAGGCCCGCTGCCATGGCTGACGACGACAAGAAGACGACGGTGGAAGAGGAGAAGGAGGAGGGCTTCGACCTGGGCGCCGTCCTCGACGGCGTGCGCCAGGCCACCAAGACCGTCAAGATCTACCTTGACGCCGACGCCGCCGACAAGGCCTTCCAGCTCAACGGCGCTCTCCTGGAGGCCAGGGCCGACGCCAAGGACGGCGTTGAGCAGACCATGTCGATCGCCGAGGAGGCCCCCACTGTCCGCCTGGAGCGCGAGCTCAAGGAGGCCATCGCCGCCCTCAATGAGTGGGCCATGACCTTCCGCCTGCGGGCCCTGGCGTCCAAGGAGATGGACGTCATCCGCAATGTCGTTGTCAACAAGGTCAAGGCCCCCCGGAACCAGAACGAGGAGGCCGCCAACGAGTTCCGCCGGGAGAGGCAGGGCGTGCTCAACGAGTACTTCCTGTCGCACGCCGTCATCGACGTCACGTTCCGCGGCAAGAAGCGCACCGGGCTGAGCCTCGACGACGCCAAGAAGCTGCACGAGACGCTGCCCGCCACCGAGTGGGACCGTTTGACGGAGACGTTCCTGGAGGCCCAGGCGGCCCTGAGCGCCATGCAGCAGGTGATGAACGACCCCACGTTTCGTTGGGCCGTGTCTGACGACGCCGCTTAATCAGCGCTTCCTGCTGGCTATCGTCACCGCCGTCGACAACCACCTGCCCCCCACCCTCTACCTGGGCGGGTGGGGCGCCTACGGGCGGACCATACCCAGGTGGGACGACCTCGCCGGGGGCTTCATCGCCGAGCACCTTCCCCAGGACTTCCGCACCCCGCTGGACATCGCCCTGGAGCTCGGCTACGCCTTCTACAAGCAGTCGATATGCCAGAAGTGCGGCACGCCCGCCTGGTACGGGCGCTCGACGGACTCGCGCATCGACTTCGAGACCGAGGACACGGTGTGCTACGCCTGCCAACACTTGGAGCAGGCGGAGAACTCCGAGGGCCGTAAAGGCGAGCGCAGGCCCGGTGTCACCAAGGTAGTGCGGCCCGTCGGGGTGAAGTACGAGGCGATCGGACGCCAGGATCCCCTGCCCCCGCCGTGGGAGACCATCCGCGCCCTGTAGCCCCGGGCTAGAATGTTTCACGGGCAAACGAACGAAAGGGGCAACCATGGCCGGACTGGGCGACCTCGGGTTCAAGGTCTTCGTCGACGCCTCCGGGGCCACCCAGGGCGCCAACGAGTACGAGCAGGCCGCCGCGCGCGTCGCCAGGGCCACGCATGCCATGGCCCAGGCCGCCAAGAACTCCAAGGCCGTCGTACTTCAGCACGCCGTGTCGGGACGCGGCGGGTCCGAGTACCGGACCATGATGAAACAGATCGACGCCTACAAGGGCATGATCGACGTCACCCGCAAGCTCGCCGCCGCCAAACGCGAACTCCAGGACGTCGACATCAAGCAGGCCGCGCAGGACGTCCACGAGGCCGTCAAGGCGATGGCCCAGATCACCAAGACCACGGACTACATCGGCAGCCCCCAGCTGAACAAGGTCAAGGAAATGGTCGAGATGTACTCTCGACTGGCCACCGCCGCCCGCGACCTGGCCAAGGCCAACCGGGAGCTCGAAGCCTCGCAGCCCAAGGTCGCCAAGGCCACGACCCCCAGGCCCAGCGATACCGGCACCGCCACCACGAACCGCGAACGCCAGATGGCGATCGAGAAGTACAAGTACCAGGCGGGCGTCACCAAGCTCAACGTCACAGACAAGACCGCCACGGCGGACGCAGTCGTATGGAGCCTGCGCAAGGAGGCCGACGCCTACAAGGAGCTCGTCGAAGCCATCGGCAAGGCCGACGCCGCCCAGGAGAAGCGGATCATCAACGCCGGGCTCGACCGCGGCAGGGAGCACCAGCTGGCACGCGAGGCGGAGGCCAACCAGCGTCTGGCGGACGCCGAGCGCGAGGCCGCCGCGGCGTCGGACCGGGCGCACGCCTTCCGCATCAACCAGATCGCCGGGATCAACCAGACCATTGACGCCAACAACCGCTACGTCAGCGCCCTGGAGTCCACGCGCTTCGCCGCCCAGGACCTTCGCAACTACCTGTCGCTCCTGGCCGCCGGGTTCACCTCCATGTCGGTGGCCTCCGTCGCCGCGGCAGCCTCGCAGGAGCGCGCGTTCGCCGACGTCGCCCGCACCACCCAGATGTCCGCCCAGTCCTCCGAGATGCGGGCCCTGTCCGACACCTACCGGCAACTGTCCACCCAGATCTCCACCACCTACGAGGACCTGTCCTCCATCGGCTCGCTCGGCGCTCAGATGGGCATCAGCGCCGACAAGCTCGGCGACTTCACCCACGCCGTCGCCGGGTTCACCACCATTACCGGCACCAGCATCGACACCGCCACCGAAGCGTTCGGCCGGTTCTTCGAAATGGTGGACAACGCCGGTGTCGAAGCCGACCACTCCTCCGAGCGGTACATGAACTTCGCCTCGCAGGTCGCCGAGCTCGGAGCCAAGTCCGTGGCCACCGAGAACGAGATTCTCACCATGGCCAACTCGATCGCCGCCTCCGCCGCCTCCGCCGGAATCGGCCAAGACGCCATCCTCGCCTACGCCACCGCCATGGCGTCGCTGGGCATCAAGCAGGAGTGGGCGCGCGGCTCCCTCCAACGCATCTTCGGGTCCATCAACGACGCCGTCGCCGAAGCCGGGGAGGGCATGGACAAGTTCGCCACCGTGCTCGGCATGACCACCGAGGAGGCGGAGAACCTGTGGCGCACCGACCCCTCCACGTTCTTCAACAACCTGCTCACCTCCCTCAACAACGTCACCGACGGCGTCGAACGCTGGACCGTCATCAAGAACCTGGGCTTCAAGAACACCCGCGACATCCAGCTGCTCCAGCGCCTCAGCCTCAACATCGACCTGGTCAACGAATCCTTCCAGAACTCGGCCGACGCCGCCCGCAACACCCGGTTCCTCGACAACAGCCTAGAAACCCTCAACGCCACCCTCACCGAAACCATCGCCCGGTGGAAGAACTCACTGGCCAACCTGGGCGCCTCGCTCGGCGGCCCGTTCCTGGCGCCCATCAAGCTGCTCCTCAACGGGCTCATCGTCATCCAGAACGCCCTGTCGCACTTGGGCGACAACGCCTTCGGGCGCATCTTCACCGCGGCCGCCGGGGGGGTGGTCATCTTCGGATCCCTCGTCGCCGTCTCCAAGGTCCTCCAGGCCGTCATCCTCAACATCTCCGCCTCCTACGTGTCCATGCGCTCGCAGATGATCGAGGCGGGACTGTCGGGGAAGATGACGTGGGTCAACATCTACAAGCTCATCAAGCAGGCTAACACGGCCCTGTACGAGAACATCGGGCTGATGAGAACCCGCAACGCCCTGGAGAAGGCCGACCAGGCCGCCTCGCTGGGCGGGGCCGTGGCCTCCGGTTCGAAGCAGTCCGCCGACGCCATCAGGGCGGTCGGGTCCGCCGCCGCCGGGGCCGGGGAGAACATGGGCAAGCTGCGCACCGCAGCCGCCGGGTTCACCACGCAGACGGGGATCCTGGGCAAGGCCCTGGACGGGCTCAAGGGCATCATGGGCGGGATCGCCTCCATCGGCCCCATGGGGTGGATCGGCATCGCCGCCACCGCCATCCCCATCGCCATCCAACTCTACAACGAGTGGGCCAACGCGGAGCAGCGGGCCGCGGAGAAGGCCCGCGAGGTGCAAAAGGCGCAAGTGGACGCCCTGGGCGGGGCCGACCGGTTCTCCGAGGCCCTGCTTCAGGACTCCCGGGACGCCGCTGCCGGAAACACCAACGCCTACACCGGCATGATGGTTGCCGTAGACGGATCCGCGGAAGCCACCCGTAAGGGCGCCGACGCCCTCTACTACTGGATCGACGCCTCCGGCAACCTCGTCCAGGCCACCAAGGACCAGGCGCAGGCCATGGGTTACTCAACGCTCGCCATCGGCGAGCACACGGCGGCGCTGTTCAAGGACGCCCTGGCCAACTCTGACGCTTTCAAGGAGTTCACCAACTACGACTTCCAGTGGCTCAAGGACGCGGGCTTCGACTGGAAGGAGTGGGCGCGAATCCAGGCTGAAGAGGGCAAGGCGGGCATCGACTCGTACATCGACACGCTCATCAACGAACTCAAGGCCAAGGGCGATGAGCTGGAGAAGCAGTTCTTCCAGCAGGACTCTTCACCCCTCGGATCCGCTGGCAGGCTCCTCGGGGGGAACCCGGGGTGGTGGACGAACTCTGACGCAGAGGAGCAGGTGAACCAGATCGAGGCGCAGATCGAGGCGCTCCAGAAGCTCAAGAGCGCTCAGGGGGATATCGCCGATACCGCATCTACGGCACTGTCCTCGCAGCAGGCCTTGAGCGACGTCACCCAGGGCCTCACTGGAGACACCCAGGACGCCGCCGACGCCCAGGGCAACCTGGCCGACGCCACCGCCGACGCCGCCGAGGACGCCAAGACCGCTGGGCAGGCGTGGGACGAGTACCTCCAGGCCCTCGACGCCGTCATCGACGCCGCCTTTGCGTTCACCAACGCCGAGGCGGACATGTACTCCTCCCTCGACGCCCTCAACCAGAGCCTGTACGAGAACGGCAACACGTTCGAAACGTTCACCGAGGCGGGGCGCTCCAACCTGGAGGCCCTCCAGAACTATCTCAAGGCCACCGCCCAGTACGCCGGGCGCATGGCCGAGGAGATGGGCATGAGCGGCGCCGAAGCCCAGGAGTACATCGCAGAGTACGTGCAGGCCGCCATCGATGACCTCAGGGCCCAGGGCGTCGACACCTCCTGGGTGGACGATCAGATCAACGCCGTCAGCTCCTCGCTGAGCCAGACCATCCAGGGCCCCACCATCGACATGTCGTCCATGAACGCGGGCCTCCAGGACGCCGTCAACAACGCCAACCAGGCGGCCGCGCTCATCCAGCAGATCCTGGGGGGCGTCGGTATTCGCACCTCGTCGCGGCCCGGCGGCAACCTCGGGATCACTTCAACGGCTGTTCAGGGCATGCAGCTCGGGGCTGCCGCAAGGCGTGGGGGGTTCGGCCCGGCCCTGTCGAAAACCACGGCGGCGGGTTTGGCCGGGAGCGTTTTCGCCGGACGCAGCCGGGGTGCTGGGCGGTCGCGGGCCGCGAACGACTTCGCCACCGCTCGCGGCCGCTACCAGTTCACGCCCAAGCAGACCTCCTCCGGCCGAGGGGGCGGCGGAGGCGGCGGTGGGGGCAACCGCGGTGGCGGAGGCGGTGGCGGCGGGGACCGCGACTACACGCCCCGGTCGCACTCGTCGCGCACGAAGAAGGAGAAGACCCCCGAGGAGATCTTCGAGGACTTCCTCTCCCGCCTGGACAAGGCGATGACCTCCGCCCTGGACAAGTTCTGGAAGAACCAGGACGCCCAGGACAAGTACCACGCGCAGATCAACTCCATGCGCAAGACCATCGAGGACGCCAAGAAGTCCATCGAGGACCTGGGCAACGAGATCTGGGACCTGAACAACACCCTGGCGGAGAAGCAGAACGACCTGGCCAACCAGAAGTACTTCCAGTCGGTGGCCAGGAAGTACGGCGACAACTCGCGGGTGCGCGACATCCAGGTTGACATCGACAAGACCTCCAAGGAGATCGCCGACACCCAGAAGTCGATCGCCGAGAAGACGAAGGAGATCAACAAGACCAAGGAGGGCATGTACGCCCTCCAGGGGTACACGGAGGCGGCCATCAACAACCGGGCCGCCCTCAAGGCCCTCCAGGCGACCATGATCGAGATGATCAACGCCTACGCCGCTTCGGGGGCGTCCACCGAGCAGCTCACCGCGTACACGGCGCAGCTCAAGCAGGAGTTCATCACCCAGGCCACGCAGATGGGCTTCAACCAGAACGAGGTGACCACCCTGTCGGGGGCGTTCGACAACCTCACCCGGACGATCCAGGCCGTGCCCCGCGTCGTCGACGTCGACGTGTCCGACGACGGCACCTCCGACCGCACCGGGTCGAGAATCCGCTCCATGGCGTCCAACGGCGGGGCGGGCTACTCGGCCCCCGTCACCGCCGAGGCGGACACCTGGCGGGCGGGCAAGCAGCTCAGCGACCTGGCCAGGGACCGCACCGCGAACGTCTTCGTCAACGTCGTCCGCACGGGTGCCATAGCCGGTATGGTCGGCGGTCTCCTGGGCCGGGCCCACGGCGGCCGCGTGCCCGGTCTGGCCGGGGGTGGCGGTGTCGTGGGAGGGTACAGGCGCCACGGCAACTGGGACGCCGACGACCTGCTGGGCATCAGCCCCCGGGGCGGTGTCGTGGGCATCCAGTCAGGTGAGTACGTCATACCCCGCTCCAGCGTCGACAAGTACGGACCCGGCATGATGGAGTCCATCCGCGCCGGACAGTACCGCCCCGAGGTCAAGGTCAACAACGACCCCGGCCTCTCGGGGCCGATCACCATCAACCCCAACCAGATCAACCAGCTGGCCAGGGCCGTGTCGACCGTCCTCAAGCTCGACGGGCGCACTGTCGGCGCGGCCGTCAACAACGTCAACGCCACCTCCGGGCGGAGAGGGACCTACTGATGACCAACGGTGTCGCAGCCCTATGGACGGGCCGCCGCTTCGCCTGGATCCCCGCCCCCGACGCCCCCGCGTCGCACTCGCTGGTGTCGTGGGGCTCGGCCGACCAGACCGTGGGTGGCTCGACCGTCGTGTCCGCCTCGCACTACGCCGCCCGCACCATCGAGCTGGCGTGGTCCAATCTGACCCGCTCCGAGCTGCTCCTGGTTCAGGACATGTTCGCCTGGGCGGGGGAGGACGAGATCCTCTACCGGGACGACATGAACTCGGGGGGCAACATCCTCTCGCCGTTCCTGGGGCGCCCCCACCTGCACTCCGACGAGCTCACGCCCCTGGCCTACGACGACAACGGCGTGGCCCTGGCCCGGACCGCCTCGGTCAACAACGGCCCTCTCAAGGCGCTGGCGTTCACGGGGGCGGCGGCCACCGACGGCAAGACGCATACTTATGCAGAGCGTGTATTGATTCCCCCGGGGGCTGACATGCACATCGTCGCCTCCGGAGCCGTCACCGCCCCCGGTGTCGTCCAGGTCACCGGCGGCGTCAATGTCTCGCCCGCCGCCGTGTCCAGGGTGCCCGGCCTCGACGACGCCCCCCGTGTCGTGGAGATCGTCATCACCACCCCCACCACCCCCAAGCAGGTCCTCACCTGGGTGCGGGCCGCCTTCTCCGCCCGCGGCGCCCCCACCCCCAACATCTGGCCCTACGCCACCCCCGAGGGCTTCGGCACCATGCGCGTCGAACCAGGCTCGTTCACCGTCACCGGCACCAACCCCGCCTACGGGTTGTTCTCCGCCGCCGTCACCCTGCGGGAGGTCTGGCCGTGGCCGTAAGATTCTTCGGCGCCCCCTCAGGGGTGGGCTCCTGGTCCTACGACGAGGACGCCGTGTCGCTGGATCGCAGCGAATCCCCCTCCGGGACCGCCACCGTCACCGTCGGCGGCCCCGGGACCAAGACCCCCGCCGACCTCACCCCCCTGCTGGGCAAGAGCCTGATCGTCGTGTCCACCGACCACGGCCGGTCCGACATGATGATCACCGACATCACCATCGACGACGACTCCTGGTCGATCACCGGCGGCTCGGGGCTGTCGGCCCTCAACCAGGTCGGCACCATCAACCCTCAGCACCGCATCGACCTGCCCACCCTCATCGGCCGGTGCTACTTCGCCGTCAACTACACGCCCGTCCCCGAGGTCGTCGTCGACGAACGCTTGAAGGACCAGCGCTTCAACATGCCCGGCGGGCGCGACAACATGTGGGCCATGCTGCGCAGGTTTCTGAGCGCCAACGCCCTGGACATGGCCTGGTCGGGCAGGAGGATCGTCTTCACGCCCCGGCCCGGACGCACCGTCTACCTCCAGGACCGCCCCATGTCCTCCACGCTGAGCGTCGAGGACGGCCAGAGGGCCAAGGAGGTGCGCGTCAACGTCTACCACCGCACCTCCTTCGGCGTCGGCGCCCAGGCCCAGCGCGCCCTCGTCTACCCGTCCGCCCCCACCAAGTACCCGGGGGCGGACGTGACCTACGGCGACGACGGCTCCTCCGTGCTCACTGTCGGCTCCGGGGAGCGAACCGTCGCCACCATCCAGCTGTCCGCCGAAGTGTCCTCCGTCAGCCAGCCCACCCCCGTGGTGCGCATCCCCTTCAAGAACGGCACGCCGGACGTGGGCGCCCTGGGCAACGGGCGCTACGTGGTTGTCGGCAAGGACAACAAGCCGATCATGCCCGCCCAGTGGAGTGACCTGGGCGGGGGGCTCACCGTCAAGCTCAACGACGACCGCCGCTCGGTCACCGTCATCCTGTCGGGCATGAACTACGAGCACCTGGCCCCCTACCGGATCTGCGAGTCCGACGGGAAGGTCGACCACCCCGCCCTGTACCTGTTCGGCTGGGGCGGCATGCACGTCGATGTCGAGACGATCAGCCTCATGACCGGGGCGAAGGGCACCGACGACGTCATGAGCATCGACAACCCGGCCATCGACACCCCCGGCAAGGGGTGGGCCGCCGCCCAGGCAGCCGCTGACGTGCGCGTGGGCTCCACCGTCTCACTCCAGTGGAAGGGGGCGCCGCCCGCGGGCGACCAGACCTTCGGGGTCCTGGGAGGGTGCCGGTTCTACTACAAGGGCCACTGGTGGCGCATCGAGTCCGTGTCGGTGGGAGATGGCGGCGTGTCGCTCCAGGCCGCCAGCCACCCCCTGCTGTCCGACTACATGCGCATCTACCCCCGCGTCGGGGACCTGCCCATCGCGGGGCGCACGCTGCGCGACCTGTCCACGATAGGAGTTCTGTGATGGCCTTCTCCGCCTCCGTGTTCCCCGCCTCCAACCTCTCACCCCAGTCGCAGCAGTGGCGGGCCGAGGTGGAGAAGCGCGTGTCGATCCTGGAGAGCCGCGACACCTCCGCCGACGCCCGCCGCATCATGGGTCGGTGGACCGCCGCCATCGGCGCGGCGGGCAACCTGGAGGACCAGCTGGGCAGCATCCAGTCCTTGGCCGAGGCGGCCGACGCCAAGTCAGACGACGCCGTGTCCTGGCACGAGGTGGCGCCCGTGTCGCCCGGCCCCGGCGTGGAGGACCCCGACATTCCCGTCAACCCCAATGCCACCTGGTACGTGTGCGAGCTGTCCAAGGAGGGCGGTGTCGACAGGGACCGGGTCAAGGAGGTGTGGCAGTGGTCTCCGCCCGGCGTGGACGGCGACGACGACGGCAAGTGGGTGCAGCAGCACTGGGGGACCGACACCCTGGGTGAGGGGGCTGTCGACTACAAGCACCTGGCCGCCGCTGCCAAGGGGGACCTGGAGGCCGCCAAGGCGCTGACGGGGCGCTTCGACACCCTGTCCGCCTCCTACGAGCAGACGAAGAAGGACCTGGAGCAGGCCAAGACGGACCTGAAGAAGTTCTCCGCCAGCGCGAAGGACGTCATCATCTCCGACACGGAGCCCACCGGCGCGGACCGCAAGCCCGGCAACCTGTGGGTGTCGACCGCCGGTGGCGCCACGAAGCTCTACGTATTCGACGGAGACAAGAACGCCTGGGTCCTGGTGGAGGGTGATGATGCCGCCCAGGCCGCGGCCGCCGCCGCCGAGGCACAGAAGAAGGCGAAGGAGGCCCTGGACAAGGCGCAGGCCGTGGAGGACATGGCCACCGCAGCCAAGCTCGCCGCCGAACGCGCCCAGAAGTCCGCCAACGGGAAGAACACGATCTTCTACCAGGCGAACAAGCCGTCCCTCAACGGCCGCGCTGAGGGCGACCTGTGGTACGACACGGACGACAACTACAAGATGTACCGCTACTCGGCGTTCGCCGACGACTTCGTCGAGGCGGGCCTCAACGCCGGGGACCTGGAGGGGCAGGTCAAGGGGGCCACGGCCACCGGGATCTGGAACCAGGCCCTTGACTCCGGGGCCCCCCAGGCCAAGCCCATCACCGGGCCGATGATCGCCCCCGGCTCGATCACCACCCCGCATGTGCAAGCACTGGACGCCGGGGTCATCACCTCCGGGTTCATCGGCTCCGACCGCATCGCCGCCAGGTCCATCACCGCCGCCCAGATGGCCGCCGGGACCATCACCTCGCAGTCCGGCGTAATCGGTAGCCTGGACGCTGGTGACATCAGGACCGGGCACATCGACGGCGACCGCATCGACGTCAACACGCTGCGGGGCAAGCTCATTGAGAGCGGCATCGTGCGCGGCGGCACCGTCGAGGGCGGCGTCATCCGGGGCTCGGTGTTCACCACGACGGCCAACGGTCAGGGCAACCGGGTGCAGATCGACTCCACCCGGGGCGTGACCGTGTGGGAGGGCAACCAGATCAAGGCTCAGCTGAGCCCCACCTTGGCCAACGGCCTGGCCGTGTTCAACCCCAACTCCCCCAACATCGGCGGCCTGCCCACCTCGGGGCTGGTAGAGGTCTCCTCGATCATCTTCGGCGCCCAGTTCCAGTTCCGACGCAACCCCACCACGGTCAACGCCGCCGCCGACGGCTGCGTCGCCTACTCGTGGTCCTTCAACGCCCCCTCCTCGGGGCGGGCCATCATCATCGCTTCGATCAACTGCATGTCGGGGGCCCAAAACCCCAACCAGAGGGCCTTCTTCATCCTGCGCAACAGGGACTCGGGCTCGTGGGTGGAGACCGGCTACGTGTACAACGGTTACGGCTGGCAGTCCGACATCCCCATGTTCATGGGCATGGCCACGGGGCTGCCCAAGGAGGGCAAGTGCACGATCTGGACGAAGCTGGGCATGCGCAACAACGGGGCCAACTACATCGGATGGGGGTCGGACTTCGCCTCCGCCCTGTTCATCCCCTGCTGACAAAGGAAGAGAGACAATAGAAACATGACGGGAACAGACCGTAACGGAATCTACACCTACTCCGCCGACGACACCGCCGCGGACTGGCCCACGCTGCTCAACCTCGGCACGTCCTCCGTGTCTAACGTCGTGTCGAAGCTGCGCCAGTCATCCATATACAAGGCCAACAACGCCGCCGCCGCCAACTCCCTGCGCGATACCCTCGTCGCCGCGGGGATCACCCCCACGGCCACGGACCCGATCCTCATCTACCTGACTTCCAACGGGCAGATCATCGCCTGGGACGGGGCCACCTGGAAGGCGGACGGCTCGAATATCACCTCCTGGCTGATCACCGGCTCGGAGGTGGCCACCCCGGCCACGCCCATCACCAACGCCATCCTGGCCGGGCGCCGGGGCGAGGCCAGCCGTTTCCGCGAGGAGTGCGGCACCACGGTGATCCGACAGGGCGCCCCGCCCGACCAGAAGTGGTCGGGGTTCATCTCCCTGTCGAGGAAGTACACGGGAATCGCCACCGCGATCCTGAACAACGGCAACGGCTTCTCCTTCGGCGGGGTCATCGGCGCCGCCTTCTGGGGGTGGGACAAGGCCCGAAATAACGACGGGCAGATCATCCGTGTCCCCTACTACGCCCGCGGCGTCAAGGCCGGGCAGTGGATCACCATCAACTACGTCGTCAAGGGCTGGGAGGCATGAGCCTGATGTACATACCCCACCCTCCCTGGGCCAACACCCTGGACCGGGGGCTGCGGGCCGTCGGCTACCTGGCCCTGTCGGTGTTCTCCATCCGGGAGGCGGGGCTCATGCCCTACACGCCCGACGCCGCCATCTGGTACAACCTGGCCGTCCACATGGTCCTGTCGGCGACGGCGGCCGGCTGCACGCTGGCCTGCCTGGCCGGGCGCTCACAGGTGGAGATGATCATCCTGCCCCTGACGCTGGGAAGCGCCTGCGCCTCGTGGATCCTGGTCGTCTCCGCCCACGGCCTGGGGGCCCGCAGTGCACTGCTTCTGTCGGTCATCTTCCTGCTGTCGGCTAGAATGAACTGGCTGCGCTGGTTGCGACACCGCGCCATAATCCTCACCGCACTGCAAGACCGCGGCGGCGCCGGAACCGACATCGACAGGGGGTGATCGCTTGACGCCCCTGCTCACCACGGTGGGGTCCGTCATCGCCCTGGTCACCTCCGTGCTCGCGGCCTGGGGTTCGTGGGTGAAGGTCAACGCCGACCGCAAGCGGGGTGTCGGCGAGGCGGAGATGGCCCGCTCGCGTTTCGGCCTGGAAGCCCTCCAGGCGGCCCTGAGCACGAAGGACACGATCATCGCCCAGTACCAGGAGGAGAACAACCGCCTGCGCATCGAGGTGCACGACCTGAAGGTCGAGGTCGAGCGCCTCAACCGACGCCGCAAGAACAGCTGAACCGGAACCGGAACACGAAAAGGCCCGCCCTCTTCCTTCGGGGAAGAGGGCGGGCCACGTGGTGCCGCTTCTACCTCGACATGCGCTCCAGCAGACCCTTCAGGCGAAGCGTCATGGCGCAGTAGTGATAGAGGTGGCGTGCGGCGTCGCGCACGTCGTCGGCGTCCGGCTGGTCAACCGACTTGCCGGTCGGCCAGAAGCCGAGCGCCTTCAGCGTGGCGTCACGGACCAGCGTCTTGGCCTGCGTCGGCGTCTGGTAGACGATCGGGCGCCTGTCGTAGATGTAGTCCATGATCGCGTTGACCTTCACCGGGGTCAGATCGGCGAGGAACTGGTTGTGCGGGCGCAGGTCGAAACGCTCGCCGACGACGACGTCCGGCTTGTAGCACCAGATGGCGCCCTTGAGTGTGAACGCCGTGTCGGCGTGATTGTCGGAGACGAACTGGTCGTACTCGACGATCTCGACGTCGTCGCCGTCGACAGCCCCCAACACCCACCCGGTCGACACCCCCGGGTCGTAGGCGAAGACCCTGGTCATCGTCCGCCCCCGTGGAAGTAGTAAGAGGCGAGCACGACGAGCGCCGCGATCGGCACCTCAAGGAAGTTGAAAACCCGGCTGACCGTGTCCTCCCTGCCCCTTGAGGTGATGTCGAAGAGGAAGGCGAGGAAGGCCGTGCCCGCCAGGGCGATGATGACGTCCTTCACCGGCCCGTCACCGCCATGATCAGACCGAAGCCGACGAGGAACGCCGACAGGCAGGAGATGCCCCTGAACCACCACCTGGCGAAGCCCTCCGTGTGGTCGTCGAGGGCGACCAGGTACATGGAGCTGAAGACCAGAAGCACCGTGGTCACGCACCAGTAACCGAACCAGCCTCCGACGCTCACGCCTCGATCACCACCGCGTCCTCGCCGCGCAGGTCACGCGGCTCCGCCTTGCGCCAGCGCCCGGAACCCTTGGCGTGCGAGGCGACAGCCCGGCACATGCTCACCTTGGCGGGGTCGCAACCCTCCTTGCCCCGGTGCCACGCCAGGACGGGGATGTCGCCCTTGTCGAACCACACCCGGGTCAGGACCCGAAGCATGGCGGCCACGCCGCAAGCCCGGGAGCGCCGGACCCGCTCGGGTTCGGCCCTCGGGTCGAAGGGGGCGGGGGACCAGATGATGTCGAACTCGTTGACGCCGCCCCACAGGGCCTGGCCGCCGATGTTGTCGATGATGTGCACACCGTTGGGGTGCATCTCGATGCGGATCGCAACCTTGCTGCCGCGGCTCACGGGTTGTTCCTCCTCTCCGTGTCGACGACGATGCGGGCGCACCAGGCCAGGGCCATAGCCGCCACCTGGATGAGCTCGTCGCGCAGCGGGGCCGCATGGCCGACGGGGGTGTCGGCGTCAGGGGTCAGGGCGCGGGCGACCTCGCCGACCTCCTCGGCCAGGATCACGAACTTCATCTGCTCGGTCACCTCCGGGTTGAAGGGGGTGCGGCCGCGGTGCTTGTCGTAGGCGCGCTGGTACTCGGCGACGACGTCGTTCTCCAGGACGCGCCTGGCCCGGCCCCGGCGGCGGCGCAGGCCGTGCAGGGAGGAGCCGTCGGTCTTCTCGTCGAGGTAGGCGACCCACAGGGCGGCGCGGGCGGCGATGGCGCACAGGGAGAAGCGCTTGGCTCCGCTGCTCCAGGCGGCCGAGGTGAGGAACATGATCTCAGCCAGGTAGTTGTAGGGGTTGACGGTGTTGCGGCCCACGTAGTCGATCTCGTCGACGGCGCGGGCGATGGCCGGGTCGATGTCACTCATCGGTGCTCTCCTTCTGTGCGGACAGACGACGGATCACGTCCGTGGCCTCGACGAGGCACTCGGACAGGCACTTCAGCTCCATCCGAGCCCGGTCCAGGTCGGCGGGGGGCTTGCTGGGGCCCCAGGCGATGAGCCTGTCGAGGTACCAGCGGGCCTTGAGGTAGTCCTCCAGCGAGCTGGACCCCTCCTTGCGTCCGGCCCGACACACGTACTTGACGACGTTGCCGGACAGGAAGTCCAGGTGCTCGGTGATCTCGATGACCTCGCGGTCGCCGAGCCTGTAGTGGGGCGGGTGGCTGATCATGTCGTCGGACATGGTTCCTCTCTTTCTTGTCATTCCTTGTGGTACCGCTGGCAGGTGTAGCCGGCGGCCTTGATCACGAGATCGTCGTCGGCCCAGGAGGGCGGACGGCACATGATCTCGGACACTTCGGCGACGAGCTCGGCCTCGCCGAGGCTCCGCTTGTCGGCGGGGATCTCGCAGACGACCTCGTCGTGGATGTGGGTGACGACGGGCCACCCGGCCTCTTCGAGGCGCCTCAAAGCGGCGACGAGGATGTCGCGTGCGACGGCCTGGACGATGTTCTCGGTGATGATGCCGCCGTGCAGGGGCTTGTAGGGGACCCGGGCCCGATCTCCCCCCGTGTTGAGGACGTGGGGGGCGAGGCGGGCGGGGCCGAGCGGGGTGCCGTCGACGTCGAGGGGCTGCTTCCAGCGGCGCGTCAAGCCGCGGTAGACGATGGGCCTCTTGGAGGGCAGCCACACGTAGCGATCCTGCCCCTTGACCTCGATGCTGACCAGGCCGGTGTCGACACCCCCGCCGGTGCCCAGGATGCGCTCCAGCTGCGACCAGAAGCGACGGACGGCGGGGGACTTATCGCGCCAGTTGTTGATAATGGCCTGCAATTCTTTGCGCAGAATATCCTCCGGGGTGCCTTTCGGCATGATATTCCGACCGCCCATTTTGAGCGCGGCACCAACACCCCCCTTATAGCCGCAGCTAAGTGTCATAAGCTTACCGTGCTGCCGATCGAAACCCTTTTCCGGTCCTCCGAGTTTAGCAGCGGTAGCGACGTAAATGTCCTCATTGTTGTTAAATGCGTCGATCATCCACTGCTCACCGGCCAACCACGCCAGCACCCGGGGCTCAATCGACGAGTAGTCGCACACGACGAACGGACCCATCAGCAGCGGGCGGATCAGCTTCTTCAGCTCTGGCGAGGGGATCGAGCCACCCTCCAGCAGCCGCCCGACCGCAGCCTCCTCGGCGGTGGTGTCGTAGCCTCTGTCGGGCCCCTTGAAGCCATCGCGGGCGAGGTTCTGGAACTGGATGAGCCGACCGGCGAACCTGCCCGTCGACGCCCCGAAGTACTGCATCGTGCCCCGCAGGCGTCCGTCGTCGTTCGTGGCCCGGATGGCTGCGGTGAACTTCGCAGCGGCCGACACCGCGCACTCCTGACGCAGCACGAGCACCCGGCGGACGTCGTCGGGCAGATCCCCTTCCAGCAGTTCCTTAACTGTGTCCTTGCGCAAGTCCTCCGTGTCGACGCCCCGGCTCTTAAGCCACGTGCGCAGCTGGGTCACCGAGTTGCCGTTGTCGACACCGGCGATCTTCTCAATCTCCTTCAGCGCCTCGGAACGGTTGTCCTTGAAGCAGCGCTCGGCGGCCTCGGCCAGCGCGGTGTCGACACGAACGCCCCGGTCGTTGATCCGCTGATCCGCCTCGTAGACGGCGCGCTCGCCGCGGGGGAATCCACGCCCGAGCATCTTGGCTGCGTCGCGCATGGTCTCCACGTCCTGGTCGCAGTAGGCGCCGAACGCCGCCCAGTCGTCGGGACGCTCCTCCTTCGTCACCCGCTCGCCATTCCTGTTCGGCTTGGAGAACAGGTTGATGAGCCGGGTTCCGGCCTCGTCCTTCTCCTCCGCGCCCACGCTGATCGCGAAGTCCTCCAGGGAGGCGGGCAGGCCCCACGTACGCGCCAGAGCGGCGGTGTCGAAGAACTGCTCGGGGGGCAGGAACTTCCCGCCTTTCCTCCCCCGGTTCTTGAGCCGGGAGAGGTTGACGCGCTCGAAGGAGGCGTTGTGGGCGATCTTGAGGATTTGTCCGTCGAACAGGCCGGGGATCTCAAGGATCGCCTCGTGGCCCTCGGCTCGCTGCACCTTGTCATCGTTCAGGGCCCACGAGCACATGAGGATCCGCCAGTCCGGGTGCTCCGTATACTTATACACTCCGGCTTTTGCCAGGTCGACGGGCGAGTACGTCTCGATGTCGATCCACAGGACGTCCTGCGTCACCCACGGCGCCCCGCCCTTCTCCGAGGCGGTCACCGTCCACCGGCCCTGGAGGACGAGCGGCCAGATCTCGTCGAAGCCGCCGTCGGCTGGCGCCGTCCACGGACCCTCGACACCGAACAGGCCGATGGCCGGGCGCCGGGGGTCCAGGGGCCAGTCGGGTCCGGCCAGGTCGATGTTGCGCCCCATGGCCTTCTTGACGTCGCACAGCACCCCGATCTGCTCGTCGGTCAGGTCACGGGGGTCGGGCACCAGGAACACGGGCTCAGCAGCCCAGAAGTCACTCATCGTCGGTCTCCTGCTCCTGCTCCTGCTCCTGCGCCTTGAGACGGCGGCGCTCCTCGCCCTTGACCCGCCACGGAATCTCACCGACCCGCTTGCGCACCTCGAACTTGGGGCGGAAGTCGATGTTGTCCGGCCCCCACGGCAGGCTGCTGTCAGGCCGCATGAACGACCAGCCGTCCATGTCGTCGAACGGAGGGAGGTTGAAGTTGGACAGGACCCAGTTGACGGCCTCCGTGCCGTTGGCCCACATCATGCCCCCGGGACTCTTGCGCCAGTTGTCGGCCCGCTTGAGCAGGGACTTTCGCAGGCGCAGGTCGCTCGCGGCCCGCTGGTGGCCCTTGGCCCGGATGCCCGCCTTGCAGCCGCACAGTGGGCCTTCGAGCAGCCCCGATGAGGACGCCTGACTGTGGCGACCGCAGAAGACGCACTCGATGTTGAACACGGCACCCTTGGCGATGGTCCACCCCGCCGGGTCAAGGGACGTGATGCGCCAGTCGCCGAAGCGGTGGTCGAGCAGCGCCCCCAGGAGGGGGTGCGGGGAGTAGGTGGTTCGAATGGTCATGGTTATCTCTTCTCGGTTGATGGCTATGCGTTGGCGGTAGCCCGGGCGGTGTAGACGACCTCGCGGTCACCCGGACGGTCGGGGTTGGGCAGGACGTCTCGCAGGGTCCCCTTCTTCTGGCAGTGCATGAGGACCCGGGTGAGCGCCTCGGGGCCGTCGAACTTGTTCTGGAACTTGGTGACCAGGGCCGCGTACGACACCCGGTGTCCGGGCTGGGAGGCGACCCACTGCTCGACGTCGGAAACCATCCGCGAGAAGCCGTTGGAGTCGACCTGGTTGACCAGGGCCTCGGCGCACCGCGCCCACGTCCCGGCCAGGTCGATCGCCTTGACGACATGGCGCAGCTCGATGGTGTCCTTCATCTCCGTCATGGCCAGCAGGGCAGCCACCCGCAGGGCGGAGAACGACAACCGCTCGCAGGTGGGGAACAGGGCCACGGCGTTGAGCGGGTGGTTGGCGGCCAGGAACGTGACGTCGTAGGCGAAGCACTTCCACCGCTCCAGGGCGTCCTCGTCGCACTTGAGGGGCACACGCAGGTCGTCGAAGGGACCCGAGGTGGGCACGGCGGCCTGGAAGCCCTTGTCCCAGTGCTTGACCACGGAGGTCAGGTGGCGGATGAGCATGTCGCGCACCTGGTCGACACGGGCCCGCTCCCCCGTGCGCCACGCGACGTCGTTCGCACCGGGCTCGAAGCCTTCGCGGGAGTCGACGACGACCAGGCACCGAGGCACGAATCCGGAGATGATGCGCTCCATGGTCAGGTAGCGAGCGGTGAGGTCGAAGATGCCGGTGCCGTAGAACGACATCTGGTGGTCGACACCGCCCTTGCGGGCCAGGCCCCCGGTTTTACGCAGGATCGCGGGCACGCGCCCGTCGTAGATCTTGGTGAGCATGGGGATGAAGGAGGCCATGTAGGAGCCCTTGCGGGAGGCGGCGGCGAACGTGTCCTGGACTTCGTCGACGCTGAGCAGCGTGGACAGGCGGGGCAGGTCGCCCAGCCATTCCTGGAGGGCTTCGGCGGTGGCGTCCTCGGGGGCCTCGTAACCGCCGCTGTCGACACCGCACTCCTCGGCCACGTCGTTGAGCACCCCGCGGGCCAGGCGTAGGGCGGTGCTCTTGCGGGACTGCGTGGTGCGGCCCAGGACCAGCCAGTAGAGGTTGAGGCCCATGTCGGTGAACGTAAGCGGCAGCTTGGCGTAGCGCGACAGGAGGGCGGAGAGCATGGCCAGGCCCCCGGCCACGGAGAACTCCCACGGGGCTTGCGGGGATTTGTGGCCTACCCAGGAGGTGAAGGCGTCGATGAACGTGTCGTCGATGGGCTGCTCCTCGGGGTGGAGGAACTGGACGCGCGTCCAGTACAGGCCGTGGGAGTCGGCGTCGAGCACGGACGGCAGGCGGTCGACAAGCGCTTCGGGTGAAGATTCGTCGCCGAACTGGTTGACGCCCTCCAGGGGGGTGAGGCCGAGGACGCGCAGGATGTCGGCGTCGTCGTCCATGATGAAGTCCTCGCCGTCGTGGTACTGCCTCCACCTTGCGGCGTCGCGCTGAACCTGCACCCACAGGTCGATGTCGGGGCGATTGTCGCGCCGGTACTTGTTGCAGGCGGCCTCATGCAGGACGAGGTAGCAGGAGCGCGCGTCGAACCCGGCCTCCAGGAGGATGCACTGGAGGTGGTACATGCGCGCGGACCAGTCGTCGCCGATCTCGGGGCGGATCATGAACAGGTCGTTTGCGACGCTGTTGTTAACCAGGGCGAGGAGGCGGTAGATCTCGTTGGGGTCCTGCTCCTGGGGGACCTTGGAGTCGAGCTCCTCCTGGGACAGCGGTTCGGCCGGGGGGTAGTGGGCGGCGAACTCGGCGACGGTGACGGCCTCGCCCTCGCGCTGGATCTCGACCAGGTCGACACCGCCCGCCCCTCTTCTCCTGACGGTCTCCTCGGAGTACTGGGTGACGCGGAACGGCGCGCCGTATTCTGGCTTGGTGTTGTAGGACCAGGGGACGCGTAGCATCTTGGCCAGGGGCCAACCGCGGTCCATGCCGTCGGCGGCATGAGCGTTGTACAGTCCGTGCGACAGGTCCTCCAGGTCGTTGTTCGACAGGTTCTCGGCGTCGAGGAACCGCCAGTAGCCGTGCCAGTGGCCCGGCGAGGTGCGTACGAACGTGGTGGGCAGGATCGCCAGCTTGGAGGGGTCCATGTCGTCGCCGTCGCAGTAGACGACGTCGCAGCGCAGCACGTTGGCCTTGGTGGCGTGGCGGGGGTCGGTCAGGGAGGGGGGCTGGGTGAACGTCATGGGCTTGAAGTAGACGTCGCCGCTGCCGTGGGCTTCGACGTAGCGCCCCATGGCGGCCTTCTCATCGGGCCACGAGAACCACTTGAAGACGGTGAGGCGCCCGAAGGGGTCCTTGGTGATGATGGGCACCCAGCCGGGCGTGTCGGGCAGCACCTCTTCGAAGAAGGCCATGTCTCTCTTTCTCTTCCTTCTTTTCTTCCGCGGGGACGACGGGGCCCGACGCCGTCAGTCTAGCGACGCCGGGGCCCCTCAGTCCTCACAGCACCTTGTCGGTTGCGCTGACCAGGTGCACCAGGTGGACGGGGTTGGTGCCTTCGACACCGGCGAAGGAGGCGCTGTCGTCGTAACGCCCCTCCCACCACTTCTCGTGGCCTCCTCGGGCGCGGCTGTCGTAGGCGTCGATCGTTCTGATCAGGTCGACGCGGTCGTAGCCGCTCTCGTAGCCTCGGACGACGACGAGGGTGTCGCCACCCTCGTCGTCGCGCAGCCGCTTCAGCTTCTCGATCAGCTCGTCGATGGTCATGTCAGCTCAGCCTCCTGCGAAGGGCGTAGTCGAACATCCGCTGAAGCCTCTGCACCGGGTCGTCCGGAGTCTCAATGGGTTGCGGGAGCCGGCTCATGGTCGGGACCGCCTCGTGGGTGATCCACCGTCGGAGCTCGCGCCCGAAGGGCTTTCGTGTCCGCGTAGCGAACGCGAACAGGCCGGAGTCCGAGATGATGACGCACTTCTGACGACCACCATGGGTCTCCACTGTCCAGGTGGACCGCTCCTCCTCGGGGATGGCCCGGGCGAAGGACGACCCAGAGGCGAAGCCCAGGATCCTGGCGAGGTCCGAGGCGACGAACCACAGGACGCTGTCCTCGTCGAGAAAGGTCCTCACCGTCTCGTCGCCGTAGCGGAGGGTGGTCCGGGTGCTGTCGATGATGGTCACTTCTTCTCCTTGCTCTTCCTGGCCCTCTTCTCCGGGAAACCGTCCGCGTAGCTCTTGCTCCAGGCGCGGTCGAAGATCGGACGGTCGGTCTCGGTGTAGGCGTACGTCTCGCGGACCTGACCGGAGGGGGTCTCGTCGAAGCGCTTGCCGGGTTCGACACCCCGCTCGGCCACGTAGGCGGTTCGGACGTACCGGCCGAAGGCGGATGCGAAGCGCGTCACCTCGTCGGTGGTGGCGCCTCTCTCGCGCAGGTAGTCCTGGATGTACAGGGGGCGCGCCCCCGCCTCGATCTCGGGCGTGTCGCCCATGGCGCGGGCGAGGACGATCTTGGCCTTGGCGTCCAGGTAGTCGTCGGCGATGATGCCGCGGAACTTGCTGATGAGGTCGGCCAGCCCCTTGGCCCTGATCAAAGCCGGGTCCTCGGCACCCGAGGACCGCACCGCCCGCGGGTTGATGGCGGCGCCCTCGTTGAAGTACCGATCGAGAGCGTCGGCGGCTTCGCACTGGTAGGTGCGCACGAGCTCGCGGGTGTGCTCGTTCTTGAGGCGGCCGGTGTCGATGGTGGCCAGCCACATGGTGAACGTGCGACGGTCGATGAACGTCATCTCGTACGCCTTACCGTCGGCACCAGTTGAGGTCATGATGACCTCAACTGCCCAGGACTGCCGCTGGAGCCGGTGCCGCTGAGAGTGCACGTCCAGACCGAGCGCCTCGCAGACAGGGCGCAGGGCGACGTAGGTGCCGTCGACGGTGGTGTAGATGGTGGTGTCGTGGAACGGGATCTGTGCGAGTTCCTTCACGGGATCTCTCCTTCTTGGTGGTGTTCGGCGGGGCCGGTCGGCCTCGCGGGTCCAGGGTATACGACTCGGAGCGAGCCTGCAAGCGTAGGTTCGACCTACACATATCTTGCGGGGCCTGCGCAAAGTAACCACGTGTATGATGCATGTGGTTGCCCCTTCATACGCACAGTGTGCGTATGAGGCTTGGCTCACATATTCAACGCCTCCTCCCTCGCACGCTCCCGGGCATCCTTGCGCAGCTCGACATCCAGAACCTCGTCCAGCAGCCAGCGGTGGAAGCCCTCGGACCGCTCCGAACGGGACCGGAACGCCAGGCCGATCAGGGCACGGGCCGACACCGCCCTGGCCTGATGCCAGCCCCGACGGCCCTCAAGACCGAACCAGCGGATCTCGTTCTCGTCGAACTTGCGCAGCATGTTGGGTGAGTCCCTGTACCCCAGCAAGCGGGCCACGTCCACGGCGACGAACCAGACGCCGTCGTCGTCGACGAACGCCCGCAACTCATTCTTCTCGTAGTAGAACAAAAGCATGTTTCTCTCCTCCGACCAGGCCGCCGGGGCCCCGCGCTGAGCAGGACCCCGGCGGCTGGAATCAGAACTGAACGGTGACGTCCTCAGGCGCCTCGAAGTCGACCCTGTCGACACGCCCCCACGGGTCGCCCATCAGCGGGGTGCCGTCGGGGTTGAACAGCGGCTGCTTCGTCACCCGGTCCACACGCTGACGGGGGACGTCGAGCGACGTCTCGATGACGCAGCGCCGCCCCATCATCGCCTTGAACAGCTTGTCGACGGTCAGCGGCAGACCCGCCCCGCTGAGCATCGCCGTGCGCTTGCCCGGGTCGTCGGTCCACAGGTCCATGTCGTGCAACAGCCTCCGGAACCCGGGGTTGAGGACCTTCTTCTTCGACCCGCGGATCTCGCGCTCGATGGAGAAGACGACCCAGTTGCGCACGGGCAGGCCGTGGTCGGGGTCGTTGTCGTCGTCGATCTCGTAGGTGACGACGATCTGGGGCGCGCCGGTCCTCTTGGACGTGGTGCACTCCAGCTTCGACACGTACGCGTTGTGCACGCCGGGCTGCGGGGCCCTGAAGTTGTTGTCCTCGACGATCTCCAGGCCGGACAGGTCCAGGCCGTTGAGAGCGCCCAGGTCGGCGATGGGAGCTCCACCCCCGGTGGGGGCGAACGAGGCGAAGGGGTCGTTGTTGGCGGTCATGCGTTCTCCTTGTTGGTGTTGTCGGCGGATTCGGTGTTGTGGGCGAGCGACCAGATCTGTGACATGGTCGGGTTGATCAGGTGGTCGGGGAAGCTGCGGGTGCGCCGCTTCGTGATGGTGCCGGGCATGAAGAACGACGCCCGCATGACGGGCCTGCCCTCGTTCTGTCCGGCCTGCATGTAGACGACGAAGTCGAACTTCGACGGCATGTGCTTGCCCGACTGGCTGCCCTTGAAGGCCGGGCCCACCTGCGTCTCCCCCGTGACCGAGTTGGTCATGCGGTCCACGTGAGTGGTGACGATGAGGTTGACGCCGTCGACACGGCGGAAGGCGTCGACGAGGGTCACCACGTTGTCGTAGGCGTCGGTCCACGGCACGTAGTTGTTGCCCGGGTTGGCGGTCTTGGCCTCGCGGACGATGAGCTCCTGGAGGCTGTCCACCGTGTCGAGCACGACGGTGCGGTAGGGGAACGCCCCGGCCTGCATGGCGGGGCGCACGACCTGGTAGATGAACTTGTTCGTCTCAGCCCAGGTGTCCAGGTGGACGATGGTCAGGTTGTCCAGGTCGCCCCAGTCGCGCAGGGGCAGCGTGCCTCGCTCGAAGTCGAGGTAGAGCACGGGGCTCATCTCGGGAACCTTGGAGGCGGTGGCCGAAACACTACTCTTCGCCGAGCCCGCGGCTCCGTACAGGAGTAGCGAGATATCCTTGAGTTCCTGCGGGTCCTCCGCCACGAAACCGGCTGCTGCGAGCATCTTATCGAAAGCCGATGTCGACATCAGTCCGCCCCCCCGTCGCCCTCATCGAGCGGGAACAGCGCCAGCTGCTTCCAACCCGGCAGCGTCAGGGTCTCGACGAGCTCGGCGCCCTCGACGCCGCGCAGGCGCCACAGGGCCAGCAGACGCTCCAGGTCCTCCCCGGTGCGCAGGTCGATGACCTCGCCCCTGCTGGACAGGGTGTACTCGATGCGGTCGCTCCTGTGCATGACGGCGGGGCGGGTCAACGTGAGGACGAGGGGTTCGGTGTCGATGTTGAGCCCATTGGTGATGGTCCACATCCGGGACGAGGCGCCGTCGACCGTCCTGGCCTTCCCCTGGTCGTCGACCACGAGGCCGGGCATGCGCTCGGCTCGCTTCAGCACCCGGTCGATGCTCCTGGTGCGAATCCTCGAACCCTTCATCGCGCCTCCCGCTCGACCCAGTGCAGGACCTCGTCGTGGTAGCCCACGTAGGCCCGCGTCCAGCCCATCGATCCACTCCACTCGAAGATGGCGACGGCGCCGTTGTGCCCGGCGACGAGGGCGAGCTGACGCCCGTCCTTGGTGTAGACGACCCTGTAGCGGCCCAGGTTGTTGCGGGGCCTGTCGAGCGCCCACCCCGCCTTCCTCAGCGCCTCCTCGATCATGCCGATCACGGCATACCTCCCCATGCGGCCATGTCGGCCTCCTCCTTCTTCAGTCGCTTGCAGCGGTAGCAGCCGGGCGAGGACTCGTACGTCTCGCTCGACGCCCCCGCCCCTTCCTTCTCGCCACGAACCCGGGCCACGAGCTCGCTGAAACGGCCCAGGACGGCCTCGGCGACAGCCCGACGGTACTGGAACACCAGCGTCCGGGCCGCGCCCGGCAGAACGTCCGTGGATGCGTCACGCGGGATCATGAGCAGGCTCGTCCGCTCCACCTCGTAGCCGTCGCGCTCCAGAGCGTAGCCGTAGAGCATCATCTGCGCGTAGTACTTCCACGCCGTCTCCCAGATCGGCTTGCTCCGGTCCATCAGGACCGAGCCGTCCAAGCGGTTGTGCACCACGGAGGAGAGCCCCGCAATGCGGGCCTTCGACAGGACCTTCCAGTCGATGACCTCCCCGCGCTCGATGTCGAACAGGTCGACGGTGCCCCTGATCGGCCCGTAGCCGTCCACTTGGGCGACGTCGACCCGTTTCTCCACGAGGATCAGCCCGGCCCGCCCCTCGGGGGAGTTCGACAAGCGCTGCTGGGCGAGCAGGTGGAAGGCGGTGCCGAGCAGCGGGGCGAGCGGGGTGCCCGCCCTCTTGTCCTCGTAGGTTCCGCGGATCTTGTCGGCCAGGCAGCGGTCGCACACCTCTCCGAGTTCGGAGGGCCCCACGTGGCGCTGCCGGTCCCGGTCCGTGGGGGCGCCGACGATCTCCAGCGCCCGGCCCGTGGCCTCAGAGCCCCACATCACAGGCCCTCGTCTTCGCCGTCGCTCCGAACCCGCTGCACGAGGTAGGGTTCGCCGGGCTCGCAGGCCTGCGCATAGATGTCGGGGAACCGCTCCTTCAGGGCGCCAGGGTCGATGACCTCCTTGTACACGCCCGTCCGTTCGTCCGTCGACACGAGCCTCTCGTCGAGCAGGGCGGCGGCGACGAAGGGGCGGAAGTGCGACCGGCGGGTGAGCACGGCGCCGTCGTAGCGGTCGAGCCCCCGTCGGGTCATCTCTGCGGCGATCGCCTGGTTGAGGCCGGTCAGCTGCCTGTTGACGGCGGAGCGGGCCTCGATGAGCCCGGCCCGTCGTTCGATCAGTTCGGACAGTTCGTCATCGTTCACGTACTGTTCCTCTCTTCCTTCTAGATGAGCCCTGATTCCGTCAGGGCGCGGTGCCTTTCGGCAAGTCTTCCGACGACGGTGTCGTCGATGGTTCCGGGGCACTGCACCAGGTAGCGCACGACGCCCCGTTCCTGGCCCGAACGATGAAGTCGTCCTTGGGCCTGCTCGTTGATGACCAGGGAGGAGTCCCTGGACAGCCAGATCTCGGTATGGCAGCCCGTCTGGAGCCCGTCGACGCCCTCGGCGATGGCGGATACGACGGCCAGAAGGACCTGCACCCCGTGATCATCGCGGAACGTGCGCCAGCCCTCGTGGTCGTCCCCGCTGACCTGCTCCACCCGGTAGCCCGCCTTCCCCAGGCGCCACCGCAGGGGCACCAGGAACTTGCGCGAGTGCGTGAAGACGATGACCCGCTCGTCGCCAAGGTCCTGGAGGATGTCGAGCAGCGCGTCGATCTTGCCGCTCTTGGCGTCCTTGTCAAAGGTGACGACCTCCTTCACCCCGCCCGTCTGCGTGGTGTAATCCATGACGATGGGCTGGGCGAGGGTGGCCTGCTGGAGGCGGGTGTCGAGAACGACGGGCAGGTTGATGGCGACTGGGTGGTCGTCGAGCCAGGCGATCGCCTTGTCCCGCCACTGCTTGTAGATCCGCTTCTGGTCTCGGGTCATGGTGGCCGCCACCCGGCGGATGTCGACGTCGGGCAGTTCGGGCAGGGCCTCCTGTCGGGTGACCGACACCCAGCACGGCGTCGTGGCCCGCACTTGTCCGGGCCACTTCTCCTCGCCGTAGATGCGCCCGTATCCGGATTCTGAGTACGGGTTGAACTGCGACTTGAAGAAGAAGTCGGCGAAGCGGGTGAATGAGGTGTAGCGCACGGGCCACAGGAAGTGCAGGGCCCCAAAGATGTTGACGGGCAGGTTGCCCGCCGGGGTGGCCGACAGGGCCAGCCGCCTTTTGGCTCGGATCCTGCACAGGACCTTGGAGTTGAGGGACTTGTAGTTGCAGGCCCGATGGACCTCGTCGGCGATGAGGACGTCGAAGAGGGTGCCGCCGAAGGCGTGCGTATCGGGTGCGGAGACCATCTTCCCGGCGCGGTTGTCCTTCTTCTTGTGCTTGTTGCGGGCGGTCATGAGGGACCAGCCGATGAAGAAGACCCCGCACTCCCGCCTGTTCCACAGGGCTTCGAGATTCTCCTTCTTGTCCGCACCCTTGGCCGCGCACTCGCGCAACGACAGCCCCCAGACGTCCTTGACGTGCCTCCGCCACCCGTCAACGGTGTGCAGGGGCGCGACAATGAGGATGCGGGCACCCTCGGGTTCCTTCCCCTCTTCTTTCAAGCTCCGCTCGGCGCAGGCCAGGGCCGTGAAACTCTTTCCTGCTCCTAAGGCGAGGGCCAAAAGGCCCGTGCCCCCGGCGGCGGCGACCTGCTCGACCGCCGCCGCCTGGTAGTCACGAAGCTCCATCGCCGCGCTCCCGCTCCAGCTTCTTGAGCGTGTTGCGGACCAGGTCCTCAACGTCGGCGGCCACGTCCTGGACGATGCTGTCGACGCTCTCGCCCCGGTAGTAGATGACGTTGCCGTAGCGCTGGTAGCCCATGTGGTCGCCATCGGTGAGCAGGCTGGGCTCGCTCACGTGGAAGGCCACCTCTGGCACCATGACCCCATGGTCGCGCAGGTAGTAGTATGGGCCGCGGATGTTGCCCAGCACATACCACAGCCGAGAACCCGCCAGACGCGCGCACACGTCCGCGCCGCCCTCGTCGTCCCACTTGTCGTCCTCCGTCGAGGGGGCCGACACCTGCACGGGCGGGAAGTCGTCGGGCAGGTGTGCCTTGAGCCGGTCTTCGATGTAGTTGTGCATCCCTCTTCCTTCCTGTTGTTACTTGACGGGGATGTCGATGTTCATGAGCGAGGGCAGGATCCGCTCGACGATCTGATCGGGCTTATCGAGCCTGACTGCGTCCAGGTGGATCTCGATCCCCTCACTCGCCCGGTTGGTGTGCCGCATCAGCGTGAGCACATCCCAGGCGGTGATGGACGCCGTCCACTCCTGGCCGCCCATGACCCACACGATCGTGCACAGGCCCTCGGGTCCCTGGCTCTCGTCGGTGGGCAGGGGCCTGTAGCCCTTGCGGATCATGGCCACGCGCAGCCCCAGCATGGACAGCGCCAGCTCGTTCGCCCTCTTGCCCTCAGCGCTCATCTTCGTCCTCCTCAAAAGGGTTGATCTTGAGCATCCACTGCGTTCCGTCCGGTGCATTGTCGAGAAAGGCGAAACCCTCCGAGCGGTGGGCCAGGGTGCGCTGAGCCGTGGCCGCCAGGACCACGGAGTGCGCCCAGGACGTCCACGCCTCGCGCTCCTTGTCACCGCCCCAGGCGTCGCCCATCTCCAGGATCCGATTGAGAAGGTCGTCCAGGTCGTCCCAGCGCACGCGCCGGGCCTCCCTCAGGTCCCCGCAGTACAGCCCGATGCGATCATCGGAGTAGGGGCGTCCGGGCTTGTTGAAGTACTCGAAGTTCTTTGTCGTCATCGACTCTTCCCCGGGGTGTAGACGACGGACCAGTTCTGGCCGTCAGGGGCGTCGTCGATGATGCTCGTGGCCTCCTCGGCCCCGCCCAGTGAGTTCATGGCGTCGCGCTGGGCGACGAGGCGGTCGGCGAACACCGACCACTCCATCCCCTCGACCTCCGAGGTCCGTCCGATCCTACGGACGACGCCGCGCAATTTGGCGACGGTGACCTCCTCGCCGTTCCTTGTGATCTTCGTGCTGATCATGTTGTTCTTCTCCTTAGTCGTTCTCTTCGCCGGGACCGATGAGGTCCCGGATGATGTAGGAGGGCAGGGCGCCCCCGGGCTCGATGCGGATGGCGATGCAGTGCTTGGGGGTGTCGACTGTGACCTGCACGGATCCGTCCTCGTTCGCGGCATCGGGGGACATGCACACGGTTCCCTGCGTCGTCGTGATGATCGTGGCGCCATCGCCCATGCGCTCGATGATGTGCGGCCCCAGCCGCTTGGCCGCGTCGGCGGCGATCAGGCGGATAGTCTGGTCCGCCAGGGCGCTGATCCCCGCGTCTACGGCGTCGTTGTAGTAGTCGTGCGCCCGCAGGTCCAGGAAGGGCCCCAGTCCCGAGCCCTTGAGGCGCGCCGTCCCCTTGCGGGCGTTGAACTTGTAGACGCCGCCGAGCGCACCGGCCAGGTAGGGCAGGATGTCGTCGGTGAAGGCCCGCCCGGTGAGGTACATAGCGGCGATGTCGTCGGTGATGTCCTGCTCGTGCCCGTTGGACCTGATGGTGATGCAGCCGAAGGTGTCCTCGTAGGGCCAACCGGCCCTGTCGTCCCAGTCGCAGGTGACCTGTCCGTCCCGAAAGTAGACGGCGCTGCGCAGCGCCCGGGGCAGATGGCCCTTGATCCTCTCCTCTGCGCCTCTCACAGCAGGGCCCCCTCGCAGTCGACACGCACCTCGAAGGGGAGGTCCTCCACGACGTCGTTGAAGCGGGGGTGGTGGGCGATGTCGTCCACCGCCTGCCAGTAGTCGAAGTCCGTCTCGCAAGTCCCGGGGTGCCCGAAGGGATGGGCGGGCAGCCCGTCCAGGTGCATATTGATCACCTTGACCACCAGGTGGTCGATATCAGTTGCCATTGTTCTTCTCTCTTCCTCTCTTCACTTGAAGACCTTCCAGGTCTCATCGTAGTGCAGGGTCCTGCCGCTGGACAGGACGATCTCGTTCTCTTCAAGGGCCACAACCCACTGGGCCAGTGCGAGGCTGACGTTCACTGCCGTCCAGTAGGCGTCGAGGCGCTTGTCGGCCTCGACGAGTAGGTCCTCGACGTCCGCCACCGCCAGGCTCTTCAGGCCCCGGGTAACGCGGATCTGCCGGTGTTTGACGACGAGGCCGCGCGGCGGGCTACCGAACAGGGCCAGCATGTAGGCTCCGTCCGACGTCCTCACTCCGCGGGCGTGGTCCAGGCGCTCGATGTCGTCCAGCGACACCCCCGCATGCTTGGCCAGCACCCGGGCCATGATGTCCTTATAGGGTCTGCGGGTCACTTCCAGTCCTCCTCGCCATCGTTGAACCCCCGGAGCACCGCGGGGAGGTTATGGGGCTTGAATTCATACCGAATGAAATCCGCCAAGGCGTCGGGATCCTCGGCGAAACCCCTCTTCAGAACGATCTTGGTTACCCACCCTTCCCGGACCGTGTCGAAGACGAGGGCGGACAAGCGGAAGAACTTCGCGTTCCCCACCGGCCTGCCTCCCTCCACCTCTTCGATGAACCGGCCGAGCCAGTAGTCGGCCCGGCCCTGGGTCTTCCAGAACTTCGGCGGCGTGAGGTCGCTCATCAGTTCTCCTCCTCCTTCTCGGCGTCCTCGTCGATCAGCCAGCCGATGGCGGCGTGCATCTTCGAGGAGTCCTCGGGGCTCATCATCGCCTCCGACGACCGCTTGATGAAGAACGTGTCGCTGTTCTTGGAGGCGATCCGGGTGACCATGCAGCGCGAACCGCCGTCCCCCGGGTAGCGCAGGTCGACATCCAGGCTCAGCGCCCGTCCGCTGCGCTCGTTGACGAAGATCCAGTCCGAGTCGGGGTCCTGGTGCACGTCGGCGAACCCCTCCTCGGGCTGGAGGTCGATGTTGTCCACGAGGGTCTCGCGGATGAAACTGCGCACGTCCAGGGCGCCCTTGTCGTAGGCGTCGGTGAGCACCGCCCTCAGGTCGTCGTCGACCTCGACGGGCCGCTGGGTGCGATAGGTGATCGTCCCGTCCTCGCGCTCGCCCCCGGCCAGGTGCTGCACCATGTCGAGTACGGCCCCCATGATGTCACCGGCCAGGTTGTTCATGGCCTCGTCCATCTCCTGCGGGCTATCGGTACCCCCGACACCGGAGCGGGACCAGTCCCGAGTCCACCACTGAAGGTCGGGGACGTACTCGTCCTCGTTCTGGTTGAGCCCCCACTGAAGGTGGATGGTCTCCTCGCTGTGGGCCGTGTCGGCGTCGCCCAGGTCGATGACCAGGCGGCCCTCTCCACCTTCGCCGGGGATGAGTCTCAGGTCGTGGTCCTCGTCCTCTTCCTTGCCGGGGAAGTGGGCTTCGACGCCGTCGGGCAGGGCCTTCGACAGGGCCTCAGCCAACTCGTCCCAGTCATCCCGGGTCTTGGTGTTGATGTTCATGACAATTCCTTTCTCTCTTCAGTTCTGTGAACAGGCCCCCGGGGAGGACTCGAACCTCCCTTTATTCCTCCGCGATAAAGCGCAGTAACTTCATTACGGCGGGGGCTCCCGTCAGCACTCCAGGAGCCTGCGGGCGGTGGCTCCGGAGGCGGTCAGGCCGAGGGAGCCGTAGTGGACTCCTCCCCTGCGCACGTTGCGCCCGGGGGTGAGGATGTCGTCGCGCTCGGGGAACAGGTCCTCGACCGTCTGCTGCACCATCCTCGACACGACCAGGAACGTGTCCTCCCGGTAGGGCGGCAGGAAGGCGTGCGTGGCCCGCCCCTTGCACGACACGGGGATGCGCGTGCCCCCGGCGTCGACCGAGGTCATGCCCTCGTCCCGGTGCCTCACGGTGGGCGAGTTCCCGTTGGACTGGAGCACCATGATGGTGGTCTCCCTGTCGGCGGGGTCGATGATCCGCAGCGGCCACCCCGTCAGGTTGACGATGCGGGTCATCAGTACCGCCCCCCGAGCCGGTCCAGTGCGGTGCGGACGGCGTCGACGACATCGACATAGCCCTCGCCCAGGCCGTTGGGGGCGGTCCCGACGCGGAAGTGCAGGTAGTTCATCGCCCCGTCGTCGAGGAGGCGGACCCGGGCGCTTCCGTCCGAGTTGGCCGTCAGGTAGAGCATGAACCGGGTGGCCCCGTTGTCGTCCTCGACGAGGTCGAGCGTGGCCTCGGACTCGTAGCCCAGACTGTTGAGCCACAGGTCGTCGGTTCCCCGACGAACCTGCTCCTTGATCCAGTTCTCAAGGGTCTTGCGCAGGTCGGCGAGGGCGTGCCCGATGGCGAGCACCGACAGGCCCCGTCGCGCCTCCTTGACGGCCTGGTCGAAGGTCAGGGCCTTGTCGAGGTCGGCGAGTACGCGTCCCCAGGAGTCGTCCGGGCCGGGCCCGAACCAGCACAGCGAGTACGCCCCGTACAGGGGCCCGGGGGCGAGGCACTTGTCGGCCTGCTCGGGGTCGAGCCCCGACTGGTCCTTCAGCAGATCGAAGGCGTCGGCGATGATGTGCTCGGCGATCTCCTCCTGGTACTCCCCCGTCAGCGGCAGGCCGAACCCCCTGCCTGAGATGTCCTCGACCCGGTAGCCGTCCCCGGTGTTCGACACCCGGTACCTGGCGCAGTCGTCGAGGTAGATGGTTCCGTCCGGGTGGAACCACAGGGACTCGGGTGTGGTCAGGGCGCGGGGCAGGGTGCGCTGCACCTTCCTCCAGGCCTCGTGCATGTCGGTCATGTGTTCCTCTCTTTCTCTTCACGGGTTGTGGCGGTACCACACCCGCTTGGCGGTCATTCTAAGGGCCTCCAGATCGCTTGGGCTCACTCGTCCCGAGTCGTCGGGGCGAACATCGAACTCGATGTCGTCGGGGCGCAGGCCTCCCAGTTCCTCCGGCGTGCGGGGGTCGTCGCTCTTGATGGTGACGACGTCGCCGTCGGCGAAGATGCTCACCTGGCTGGGGGCTGCGTGAAGGTACACGATCGCGTTGCGCCGGTACTCGACCTTCACGAACCACTCCCCGGCTTCGCGCATGGCCAGGAGCATGTAGGCCCCGAGAGCGGCTACGACATCGTCGTTCTTCACTTCTCGCTCCTATTGTTGGCTTCCAGACTTTCCCTCACCCGGTTCAGCAGAGCCTTGATGACGTCCTCGCTCTCGCTCGACAGGCCCGTGGGTCGCTCACCTGGGCAGAACTCGACGGCGTCGGGGTTCCCGTCGGGGGCGGGACGGACGTCGACGCGCCCGAAGGCGTAGACGGTGACGATCTTGACCGGCAGGTAGCACTCCCTGTCCCAGATCCGGAACTCCGTGCTATCGTCGCGCTTCTCCGTCGACGTGATGGTGATCCGCCAACTGCGCGGATCCCAGGAGTTGAGCACGTTGCTCACCCACCGTCTCGCCTTCTCATAGGCGATGAGCCGCACAGCACTGCCCAGCCGGGTCTGCACCGAGCGCCAGCACCCCTCCTCCCACACGTCGACGAGGAACGTCGCCTCCTCGGGGTTCACGTTGGGGTTGAACCAGAAGACCCGCCCTGCGTCGATGACCAGGTGGTTGTAGAAGCCGGTCTCGTTCTCCAGCCACGCCCGCAGGACCTTGTCGACGATCCAGCCGACGGTGCAGTCTTCCCCGATCTCGCGCTCCTCGCCCGACTCGTGCTCCACGATCAGGTCGAACTCGGGCACGACCTCGAAGTCCAGCCCCGAGAAGCCCACGGGGGTGATCCTGTTCTCCTGTCCTTCGGACGCCAGTGCCCCGTTCAGGCCCGGGGGCAGCGTCGACTTGATGTCGTCCCATGCGGCGCTCATCGGTTCTCCTTCGCAGCGTAGAGCAGGTCGTTCATAGCGGTGAATGAGTACATGATCCCGTGCCCGCCGGGGGTGACTCGGATGGGGCCGTGCGGGTGTTCGCCGTTCAGCTCGACACTCGCCTCGCCTCCGTGTGCCTTCACCTTGATCATCCCACCGGGTGTTGTGATGAGGACCCGCCCACCGCCGGCGGCCGCAGAGAAGACGACGCCCTCGAACAGGAGATGGTCGAACAGGTCCAGGGAGATTTTGCGAACCAGGATTTCGTTGGCCCGTCCGCAAACGTACTCGACGAACTCCCCGAAGTTGCGGGGCCGGGGATTAACGGGGTCCTCGAATGAGGCCACGACGGCCCCGTCCCACTCGAAGACGGTTCCAGAGCTCCACGCGCCGGGCAGGTGCTTGCGGACCTGGTCGGCGGCGGCCTTCTCGATGACGTCGGCGACCTGCCTCGGGGCGACGCCCGTCATGGTGCGTCCTCCGGTGCCGGGTTCGTCGACGAGGAGGTTGAAGCGGGGCTCCTCCTTCTCCTTCCCGCCCCCCAGGGGCAGGGCCACCCGGTACAGGGAGGCGATGTACTCCTCGTTCCCGTTCCACCACACGGTGAAGATGTTGACCTCATCCGGGCCGCCCAGCGGAAGGGCCGACACGAAGTCTCCTCGTCGGATCATCCTGGGCAGCAGGTCCTTGACCTCAGCCCAGAACTCCGCCATCTCTTCGCTCATCTCGATCCTGTCGTCAGCCGACATGGCTCTCCTTCCTCGCGATCACGTGGTTCAGGAACAGGACGGCCCGGTCGTGGGCCTCCTGGACGTCGGGGTTGCCGTAGGCCAGGTGGAAGTACAGCCCCCGGCCCTGCGGGTCCAGAATGTTGACGTCGATCAGGCCCTCGTCGTCCGGGGCGACGACAATCTCGACGCTCCCGTGCCCGCCGGTGAGGTACCGGATCATGTTCGGCGTGGACTCCTTGGTCACCTGGAGGGGGAGGTCGTCGTCCAGGTCCATGGCGAAGTCGCCGACCCAGCACCACGCCGCGAGCCGGCGGACCGCGTCCCGGTACTCGCGCAGGTCCGTGGTGTTCACGTCCAGGCTCTCCATCATGCTGTCCGTCGACCAGCACAACCCGTCGATCTCGTCCCAGACCAGCGGCAGGTCCCCGACGAGGACGTTCAGGGCCGAGTGGTACACGGCCAGGGCGATGCTGCGGGCGTATCCCGTCTCGTAGGGAATAGGCCTGACGGGGCGGCCCTTGAGCGGGGTGAAGACCTCCTCCCCCGCGTCCTCACCGATGACGCCGAGCACCCGGTCGCAGCCCACACCGCGCAGGGTGACGACGCCGGTGTTCAGGTCGAGGCGCAGCATGCGCACGATCGCCTCCGTCGGAATGTTCGCCAGGACCTGCATCCAGATCCGGGTGCGCTCGTCGAACGTGTCCCAAGTGATCTCCTCAAGCGCCATCACTTCTCCTCCCGGTCGCGGACGGCCTCGTGCAGGACCAGGAAGTTGGCGAGGGCGACGATCATCTGGTCCTCCCGTCGGCTGCCGCGCTGGAAGGTGATCCTGCCGCCGTTGTCGTCATTGTGGTCATGGTGCATCGTGGCGATGCTGTTCTCCCCGGCCGGGGCCAGGTGGATGATCGCGTGCGCTCCACCGGACCCGGGGATCTCGATACGGGCATAGGAGCGGACGCCTCCCATGACTCGTGCCGAGGGCGCGTCCCTGGTGATCCCGGCGATGATCTGCTGAAGTGTTCTCAAGGCTCTCTTCTCATTCCTCTTCCCTCGGTTCGCAGCTCTTCCGCGAACCCGTGCCGGACGGGGGAGTCGAACCCCCGCTTCGACCGTCCCGGCTAATGCGGGCTCTCACCACACGTAGATGGTTACCTTGTCCGTGGCGCCGTCGACAGTGCGGTGGCAGTCGACGCAGACGGCTCCCACCCAGGACGGGTCCGGTACGGTCCCGACCTTGCGCGCCTCGTACTTGTGCCGTGCTTCGCACCGGGGGCACAGCGGCCCGTAGTGACTGTTGCCGTCGTCGGCCCAGTTCTGGGGCAGGACGACAAAGCCCTCTGCGTTCAGGGCGGCCGTCAGGAAGTCCCGGGTCACGGGTTCGGCCAGCGGGTTCCTCCCGTCGTACGGCTTGCGACCCAGGAGGTCGTTGGCGAGGCGTCGCAGGCCCTCCCAGGTGAGCACGTGGTCGGCCCACGACGGGGCCGGGTTCCACTCGGGGCTCGTGTCCACGTTCAGCGCCTCGACGATCCGCTCGATGAGCGCGTCGGAGCCGGTCCTGGCCTCGTTCTCGTTCATTGCTCTCTCTTTCAGTGGCGTTCCGCGTACAGGGCGCCATAAAGGGACGCCCGGATCTCCCGGTCCAGACGGTAGGTGCGCTCCTCATGCACGAAGACCCTGTCCGACTGCCGGATGAATGCGCTCCGAACACCGGTAATCTTATCGTCGTCCAGCGGGAACAGCGCCAGGCGGATGATGAGATCCGGTCGGATCCCCTCGGGAGCACCCCCGTCCTCGAAGATGAACCGGAGGGCGTTCCTCGCCTCGTTCAGGTTTCCCGCGAGCAGCGCGTCCCGGACAAGCCGGGCCTGCTCGTGCAGCCAGGTGGTCAGGTTCATGATGATACTTCCTCTCTTATCGGTTGAGTTGGTCGTGCTCCCGGCGGGGCTCGAACCCGCTTCGCGGCCTTGACGTTCACGACGGGAGCTACCGGGGCGGGCGAGTATGGAAATCTCGTCCCGCCCCGGCTCGGTTTTTCAGGCGTCGGCGTAGACCCGCAGGGCCGGGGCCAGATCGACCTCAGTGGGCACGGGGATGACGGCACCGTCCTCGTACTCCTCCCGCACTCCGCCGCGCGCTCTACCATCCGCCCCCCACAGGAACACGATGACATGGTCGTCCCGCCGGGGCGTGAAGCGGGCCACGAGCGCGCCGTCCAGTGGGTTTCGTGCGAAATCGGTGCGGACGATCGCGGGTACGACATTCCCCAGGCGCCAGCCGACATACCCGTCCGCGGCCGGGGCGCCCGCTTCAAGGGCCCTGTCGACATCGCCCAAGATAGCGTTCAGATTCTCCCAGGGCGCGTCGTCGCATCCGCTCCCGCGTAGCGCGAAGATGACTTCGGCGGGGATCACGCCCCACGGAGTCACGATAGAACCGGGCTCCCCGCCGAGGTGGAACGAAGTAAAGTCGTCCCGGTCCTGGACGAGCCAGGAGGAGACCAGGCGCGAGGCGATGGCCTCGCGCACCCGGGCCACCGTGGGCCACGGAGGGTCATACCAGTAGACGGCGTCCCCGCCGTCAATCCCGTCCCAGCCCGGCAGGAACGCGAGAACCTCGTCATTCGCATAGAAGCCCGGCGGGGCACAGTAGGGGTCGGCCGCGAGAACATTGTACGGGCGCAGCGGGTAATCTCCCAGGGATGGGGCGATCTCGTCCCAGTTGTCCGGGTCGGCAGTCATGTTGTTCACGTTCATTGTCTCTTCCTTTCGGTTCCCTTCAGGCGTAGTCGGCGAGCACGTGGGTGAGCGCGTACTCGTCGGGGATCCCGTACGAGTTCGACCAGTAGTCGGGCTGGCCGATCGCCTCCTCATCCCCGTCTCCTCCCAACGGCGCCCCGTCCGGGCCCCACGTGAATTCGACATGGGCCCGGTACCAGTCCTTCTCAAGACGGTCCCAGATCACCTTCAGGCTTCCGTCGCACATGATCCGGTACTCGTCCGGAGACGGGAGCGGGAGATTGCGCTCCCGCCACGCCTCGAACCCGGTCTTGGCCTTCATTGTGGTTTCCTTTCTGGGTGTATGCCTGTCAGCGGCGCGGGCGGCGCAACTGGACGAAACGGTAGGTCTTCCGAAACGTCCAGTCGCAATACCTCAGGTGGGGCAGTCGGCCCCAATCCCCGGTCTTCCGGGCTTGCTTGGAGACGCCGAAGATGATGTTCCCGACGACCTTGAAGTCCTCCGGGGTGAGTTCCTTAAGCCAGGCGACATACTCCCGCACAGCATCGTCCCCGGTTATGGTCTGGTCCTTGGCGAAGCGGTCAATCGCTTCATAGAGTTCCGGGTTATCTACTGGCCCGCCGTCCTTCGGACGGGGCCGACGGCGACGCTGATCCTGTACGGTGCGGTACTCGGCTTGGAACTCACGGCACCAATAGCCCAGCCCCGGGAGCGGGCCCCAATCCCCGGTCCGTTTGGCGCCCCGGGCGGTGCGGAAAATAAGGTCCCCCACGGTCTTGAAGTCCTCATCGCTGAGGTTGTAAAGCCAGTCGCCGTAGGGGGTGATCTCCCGGCGACCGAACTTCACGGTTGCCCGGATGAACCGGTTAAGGTCCTCAATAAGTTCGTCTTGTGTTGCGCCCAATGGTTCCCCTTCTCTCTTCCTAGTTCGTCATGCGGACAGCACGACATTCGCGCCCCGGGCCCGTGATGAGCGGGCAATGGTCCTCCCCCGGAGCTGTTGGTGCCAGGGCGGGCGAGTATCAGAAATTCGTCCCGCCGCGGCTCGGTTTCAGGCGCGGCGGGTCAGCCCGTCGCAGCCGATAACCGTTCCATCCTCATTGCGGATGAGCTTGCCCGGGCTCATGAGATCCCCACGGTAAGCCGGCGCCGCGTCGCTCACCGCCTTGGCGACGATGAGCACGACGCCTGGCTCGGCATCAGGCAGGCCGATGATCTCCCGCGGCGCCCCGGCGACGGACACAGAGATCTCGTGCCCGTCAATTCGGACATGTTCCGGCGGGAAGCGGTCATAGATAACCCGGGCGGCGCCTCGCTCATCCGGGGCGATGGTGATCGTGCTCCCGTCCAGCGTGCGAACCTTAAGGGCATGGGGCGTCAGGTTGCAGTAGATGGTCTCGGCCATCGTTCTCTCTCCTCCTGAGCCGTGCGGTTCACGGCATCGTGCCCCGGGGCGGCAGTGAGCCGCGGCGATCCTCTCTCCCGGGGCTGGTGGGTTAGATGGGCGGGTCAGCCCCGTCCCCCGCGCCAGATCACGTAGGAGGCGCCCTGACGGTTCCCGTGGGAACCGGCGTCCCAGAAGCAACCGTCATAGTCAGAGGGGATGGCGTCGTCGCCGTCCTCGTCGGTGAGGCACTGCGCGACGGGCACCCAGGCGCAGTCCTGCGCCCCGGCCGTGGACGTCTCGAAGCACCGCGGGGCAAGGTGCTCGGTGGCGGCCCCGGCCGGTTCCTGCGTCGTTGTCACGACAGCGGACGGGGCCGTGGTGTGCGACGGGGCGAGGGCGGACGCGATCCCGATGGCGGACAGGAGCGCGACGCTCCCCGCGGCAACGGCGGGCAGGATGATGCTGCGGCGGTTCATGATGGTTCTCTCTCTTCGGTTGGTTGAGCGCCGATCTTTCAGGCGCATCCCCGCTCACGCGGGGTTAAAAGTGGGGGGGGGGTTCAGGCGACCACGGGCGCCTCAAGGGCCCTCAGTCGTCTGAGGGCCGCGTCGGCGGCGTAGTCCTCATGGCGGTCGCACGCGGTAAGGGCGTCGTCATAGTCCGCGGGGAAGAAAACTCCGCGGAACAGTCGGATAAGGGCGTCGTGATCACTCACGGAGATGACCTTGCGGTCCCTACCGGCGATCATGGTGCCGCCGGGAAGGAGATCCCCGATGATGACGCCCCGGTACCAGATAGTGCCGGACCGGGCCACGGTGACGAGATCGACGATGGAACGGGGCAGGATATTCCTGAGACGCGCCTGCCGCTTAGCAGCGCGCTCACGGGTCACGGCGAAGTAGGAGTGAGGGCGGTTCACTTTTCGATCCTTTCTAGGGTGGGTGTATCTAGGATGAAGACAGATTGGCGCCCGGGCGCGGGATCGAACCGCGCTACGGCCTCCGCTCAATAGCGGCCGGGCTGATAGTGGGGGATAAGGTCAGAGATAGTAGTCGTGGTCGCGCAGATAGGCGTCCGCGGCCTCGATCACGGGCCGCACGATCTCATCCATGTCCCGCCAGTCGACGGGCTCGGTGCGGCCCGGGCGCATCATGTGGGCGACGCCGTCGGGCCCGGTGAGGGTGACGGTGCCGTCATCGGTCCAGTCCACGGCGGCGATGATCTTGCCGCAGTCGCCGTAGATCCTCCCGTTCCTGCGCACCACGTGTCCTGCGCCCTCGGTGGCCGCCTCGATCGCGTGCTCAATGGTCATGGCGGCCGCGCACGCCGCGGCGCGGGTGAGCCGTCGCCGAATCTGCGCCAGGGTGCGCAGTCGGTCGTCGCCCAGACCCAGGATCACGCCTCCGGCGCCGATGGGCGCCGTGATGACTCGGCCGCCCTGTCGGTCGGTCCCGCACGTGCGCAGGCCGCCGCCCGCTTCGGCCGCCAGATACCGGGCGGCGTGCGCGGCGATCGCCCAGGGGGCGTCGTCTTCGGTGAAACGGATGGCGTCGCCGCCGTCCGCGGGGTACAGGCGGGCGTCATCCTTAGCGCCGCTCAGGTATCCCAGGACGGGGCGCGACGGCGTCCCGAGCCGGATCACGGCGTCGGCGCCGTCGGCACTGAGCGTGTAGATCATCCCGCCGCGAGCGGCGAGCGACGGGGCGATATCTGCGATCCGCAGGCGCAGATCGGACACGGCGGCGCGATAGTAGGTCTTGAGGTTCATTTTCGGTCCCTTCGGAATTGGGTGGGTGGGGATGATAATGGGCGCCGGGTATCCTTTTGACAGGATGGTCTCGCGCACTACGGTGCGCCGGGGCGCTCTGAACGCCCGCTCCCGTTTACCCGGCCGTATACTTCGTTTTACGCCCGTTAGTCTCACACCTAGATCCGATTTGGGCGCTCCCGGCCGATGGGTGCCCGCTCCCCCACGGGAGCGGTCCAGCATCGGCTTGGTGGGGCGCCCGCACGGGCCTATGGCACGGGCTACGTCTGGCCTACCGGCCGCTCGCCCTCGCTTTTAACCGTCTATTACGTGAGGGCGACTATGTAGTTCTCAATCCTCCCGGGGTAAGAAAGTTAGTCGGGCTTGGGGCCGTTCCTTCTCTCTCCCTTTGTGGTGACTCCAGTCTAGCGCGCTCGCTGGGGAATCTCAGGCCTTAATTCTGTGTTCTGCGTCTCTTTTAGGTTTGAGGTTCAAACCGGGAGATCCGGTCCCCTACGGGGAAGTCGACAGAGGCGAAGGAGTCATCCTCCTGCGCGGCGCGCCGGCAATGTTGAGTTGTCATCGCGCCCGTGAGCGGAATCGAACCGCTCCGCCCCGGGGTAGTGGGGCGCACCGTCCGGGCCGTGGCGACCGCGGGTCACCACGTGTAGATCGGCTGGGCGGCCTCGGCCCCGCGGAGGGCCCCGCGGAGGGCCTCACGGGTGACGTTCAGGTCATCCATGGCGGAGTGGGGCACAGAGGCCACGATCCGCGCGAGGACGGCGTCGGCGTCCGAAGGGGTATCGGCCCGGGCGCGCAGGGCGGCGATCAAGTGGGCCGCGTCGCCGTACGGGTCAACGGTGAGGGGGGCGCCGGGGTTCAGGTCGCGGTAGGACCGCATGCGGGCGAACAGGGTGCCCGGCCGGGCGATGATCTCCGTCCGGATGGCCCGGGCGATCGGGGTGAGGGTTCGGTTCGGGTTCATCTTAGTGGTTCCTCTCGGTTGGTCGGTTGGTCGGTTCCTCTGACATAGATAAAGGTACTCCTAGGGTGAGGGCGAGTCAAGCGGCGAGGGCGGGAAAGTAGTGTGTTCTGCGTCTCATTCTGGGTTGGGTGGATCGGGGAGCGGTGAAGAGCACCGGACGATCCCCTCTCTCTCTCCTGAGCGCCGGGGCGCAGGAGTCGGAGCGAAGCGGAGGCGACGGAGGCGTACGAGCGCAGCGAGTACGGCAGCCCGGGCGCATGTCGATTCCTCTCTCTCTCTCGGCGGGGATGGTGCTCAGTGGTTTCACGTGAAACACGTGAGTAGGGAGATGGCGCGGGGCGCAGGAGTCGACATGCGCTTGGCCGCCTTGC
>ERZ772940.80-NODE-80-length-60336-cov-5.68408_pt1 | contig 60336 bp, 40 predicted proteins | sample MGYA00511682_ERZ772940 | MGnify/ENA primary metagenome ERZ772940 (study PRJEB29015, sample SAMEA2737922) | human oral metagenome | biome: human oral; feature: human-associated habitat; material: dental | place: China | collected 2031 ... | reverse complement strand
TGGCAAAATTACCAATTTCAAAGCGTTCCTCACTTATGCAGAAAACTGCCGACCGCAGCAACAGCCACACGAGCAAAAATAATTCAGTTACCGAACATTACTTCATCGTTACCTATCTCAAAATCAGGTAACGCTTTGGTAACTGAACTTCTGCCTAAATCTGCATATTACTGCCCTATATGAACAGAGCAGTTTTATGCAAATGACTCCGTTTCCTGCTCATTATCAGTTGGTTTACACCAATTTCGATTTTTCTTCCTTTTCAAGGATTAGTTGCACGGTAAAAGCGACTGTTTTGCGATGCAAAACAGCCGCTTTCGCAACGCCAAAGCGCAGTTATCACTTTTTAAGAGAATTATCTTTACAAAAGCAAAACACTTTCTGCATCTGCCTTAAGCAAGAAAAAGGCTATCCACTCTCCCCACTAAATTTCTACTAAACCGAGATTTAATAACAGCTACAATTGAAAACTAAAAAGTAAATCCCAACACTATCGAAATGCCCATATAGGAGAAAAACAAAAGGAGAGAAGAACTTTCAATTTACTTTTATCAGATAACAACAGTTTTATACCTGCTTTGCTATCTCTCTTAGCAATTCATCGCTAATAGCAAAAGACAATTGAGGAATCTTCTTATCATTCACGCTTGAGATAACTTTTGCATTCCCAAATATAGCTTGAGTCAGCTCTGGGTCAGCTCTCAAAGCATCTGCATAAGGTCCACAAGCAAGAATAACGGTTCCAAAATGAGACCAAAATGAACTTGTAGCAATCATTAAGTCAAAACGATTTCTAATATTTTCTTCTATTTTTCTTCGTTCTTCGGCTGACAAGCGATGATTATTAAGTCTACACAACTCATTCAATTCTGTTATAAAACAATCTTTATAGAAATCTATGTGAGTGGTATTTACTGGGCTGTCAAGTTTTCCACGCTCTCTAATAAAATTGATTAGTTTCTGATATTTATACCACGTAGCAGATGTTCCACCCTTTCCTGAGATAACTTCTCCGTCTTTATTTCTTCTTTCAACTGTAAAACGTTGTCCGCTATAAGGCGCAAGAGGGTCAAATATTTTCCAATCCAAGATAGGATTATCTATCCAATTCTTAACATCTTCAACTTTAATTGACCAATCTCTGTTCTTCCATAAGTTGTAGTTCTGCGAATATTCGCACTTGTATGAATCGCTATTTTCATCAACAGCGCATTCTTTTCCGACAATCAATATCTCTGCATTTGGATTTCCCAAACCAACATAATGTTCGCCTTTTTTCCATAAAGGATTCTGCAAAAGGTCTTTAAATTCTTGTAAACATTCCATAGCTTATTCTTATTTGATGGTTATACTTTATTTTATCATTAAGGATTTTAGTTTCCTACAAAGATACAAAAAAAATGTGAAATTCAATAAAATAAATTCATCAATTATCCATTTATCATCGAAAAAAGCATCTTTTCAGGTTACCATTTTGGTATTCAGAGTCGATATGGCAGGACTTACAAAAAAGCCAGACAGCAATTTTGGCTGTCTGGCTTTATGGTTTCTATATTATTGCTGTCCGGTAAAAATAAACTGAAAGCTCTGTATCTCTTTACCCATCGGTATTACAGCCGTTTTACTCATCCAGGGGCTTGGTTTTCAGTTTCAAACTGTAAGTATTATAAAATGCACTTATTTTGACAAGAAAAGACCTATAATAACCGATAATTCTAAGAAATAATAAGTTTAAGTCTATTTTAACTAACACAGATAGCCCCAAAAAAGTTTTACCGGACAGCAATATTTCTATATATAATATATAAGGTGTAGCTTATCGGAGCCACTGCTCTGGATTCAATTTTTGGGTTTCCTTATGAAGCTGGAACTGGAAGATGCCGCTCGAATCTACTGTTCCAAGCGTTTGTCCTGTTCCTACTTGCTGACCCTTGCTTACGCTAACGCTGCCTAAGTTAAGATAAACAGAGATGTAGGCACCGTGGCGAACCATAACAAGGGTAGAACCACCTACGTGAGAAACGCTGGTTACTTCGCCTTTGAAAACGCTGCGAACAGGAGAACCCGCTGAGGCTTTAATAGCAATACCATTGCTGCTTAGCTTGACGTGCGAGAGTCCTGACACGTTGTAAGTACCGAAACGCTTTACGATGCGACCCGATACAGGCATTGGCAATCGGCCTTTATTGTTGGCGAAACTACCTGTCATAGCACGGTCGGCAGACGAAAGGAGCGCACTGTTTTCGTTCGCCCTGTTGGCTGCAGCCTGCTCACGGTCGGCACGTTCTCTATCGGCAGCAGCCTTGCGTTCGGCTGCCATACGGTTGGCTTCTGCCTCACGTGCCTGCTGGTCAGCGCGTGCGCGCTCTGCACTCTCTCTTGCTCGTGCTTGGTCTTCGGCACGTTTGGCAGCCTCAGCACGTTCTTCGGCACGTCTTAGTTCGCGCGCTTTCCTTGCCGATGCTTCGGCTTCAGCAGCACGGCGGGCTTGTTCGGCTTCGCGGCGCGCCTGTTCTGCCCTTGCTTGAGCTTCCCTTCGTTCGCGTTCCAACTGTGCTGCTCGGGCTTCGGCTTCGGCTTTTGCCCTTGCTTCGCGCGCTTTGGCTTCGGCTATTCGGCGTGCATTCTCTTCCGCAGCACGTCGTGCAGCCTCTCGCTTGCGTGCCAATTCTTCGGCACGTTGCTTGGCTGCAGCAGCACGGGCAGCAGCTTGTGCACGTGCTTCTTCCATAGCACGTTCACGTGCTTTCTGTATTTCGATGGCAATGAGGCGGTCGATTTGTGCGTTAATGGCCTGCTGTTTCTTCTGTCGGTCGGAAATAACCGACTGCAAAACCTTTTGGTCGTTCTGCAACGATTCTACTACTTTCTGCTGTTCCACCTTCTTGCTTTCCATCTGAGAGTGAACCTGACGACCTTTCACCAACAAGTTGCTCTTGTGCCCACGCACTCGTGCCAATTGGTCGTGCTTCTCGTCTACTTGGTTCTGCTTCTGCTTCAAGAGTTCGCCCTGTGCACGCTGGTAAGCTGCATACTCGCGGACAAAACGAAGACGGCGATACATCTGCGTGAGCGTTTTGGCAGAGAAGACAAACATAAGCTTGTCTTGAATGCTGCGGTGGCGCGCCATGTAGCGCATAGAGTGGATAAAACGAGAGCGACGCTCGCCCAATTGGCTCTCCAAAGACTTCAATTGACCTTTCAGAATGTCGATATTGCCATCAATTCCCTTTATGTCTGTGGCGATATTGTCAATGGTTTTCTGCTGCTGTCCAATCTCCGTATCGAGCGTGAGAATCTTTTGGAGGCGGCTGTCTACGTCTTTCTGCTTTACTTTAAGTTCTTGCTCGTTCTCCGTAATTTCTTTTTGTATCTGCTGATTTTGTTGTTGCAAGCCTTTTATTTCTTCGGTAGTAACATACTTTACTTGCTGTTTACCGCCCTTCTGAAGTTTTTTCTGCGATGTTGCAGCTTTCTTTTGCTGCACATTCTTGCCTGCTTTCTGCTTGTCTGCCTGCTTTTTATTGGGCTGTTGCTTAGCAGTTTGTTGTTGTTCAGCCTGTTGCTTTGCAGACTGACGCTTACCTGCTTGCTGCTTTTCCGTTTGTTTCTTGGTAGGCTGCTGCTCCTCTGTCTGTTGTTTTTCAGTCTGTTTCTTGCCAGACTTACGCTTACCTACCTGCTGCTTTTCTGCTTGTTTCTTGGCAGATTGCTGCTTGGTAGCTTCTTTTGTTGTGGCTTGTTTCTTTGTAATTTGCTGTTTTGTTTCTTGCTTTCTTGTAGTCTTTTTCTGCTTTTGCGCGTATGGACTCGCAAGGCAAGTAGTCAGCATTAACAATATAAATAATATACGCTTCATTTAAAGTTGCATTAGTTTACCTAAGATTTCTTCTACTCCCACCTGCTCATACTTCGACGATGGTGTTGTAAAACTTTCCCAATCGGCTTTATCGCTCAACTTATCAAGCTCGAATGTAGCCGTGATTACCTTTTGTCCGTTCGCTGCTGGCGTCTTTATCTGCACTTTATGGTAGCAAGGAAACATTTTTGAGCCGAACTTCTTGAAGTCTGCATAGTCCCAATTCAGCATAGACACGCCGTGTGCAGCACTGCTGTATTTGGCTTCAGCCACACGAATAAAGCCTGTCAGCGATTCTGCCAACCACTTGTAATTCATTTTTCCATCATTCAAAGTAAGGGGTACGCCCTGCTTGTTGGTCGTATGGAGGGAGGTTAAATCTACGTCGAACTGTGCCAAACTGCGTTCGCTGACACGTTGTTGCCCTGGAATAAAGAGCTGATTCCAAAACAGAGCTTGGAGCGAATAGAAGTTGATGCCGTTGCTTTTTAGGAAGGCTACGTCGGTGTACTTCGCCTTTACATACTGCTTGTGCATTCTGTCGATAAACAACACATAATCTCTTGTGAACTCGATGCGCCCTACTTCGCTGCGAATAATGGGGACAAGGAGTTGTAAACGAATGACTTCGTCCTTACGCATGTGGAGAATGCCCGGCACCGTAATTTCTTTTCTGCCTGTGTTTACCGTGAAAGTCAAGTCAGAAACAATGTTCTTTTGATAGAGTGCACCATCGGAAACTCGCTGAACAAACTGCATTTTCTGTTGCTGTGCAGACACCGATGAAGATGCAGACGATGAACTTGACGTTCCCGATGGCTTTACAACCGACCTCTGTGTACCGCAGCTTGCCATAAGCACAGCTACGAAAACAACCGTATATATATTCTTTATTTTCATTCTGCTATGTATTTCTGTAATTCTATTTTCTTTTTAAGCGTGGCACTTTTATCACCCAACTTCAGTGCTTGTTGCCACGAAACCAATGCCTCTGCCGTTTTTCCGACGTGATAGTAGATGTCGCCCGCATGCTCGAACAACACGCCACTCGGGGTGGTATCGTTCTTTATTGCTTGGTCGATATAGATATTGGCTTCCTCGTATCGCTCTTGCAAGAAGAGAATCAAAGCATAAGTGTCGAGGAAAGTAGGGTTTGCAGGCTCTTTCTTTATCGTTTTGTAGCTCATCTGCTCTGCTTTCTTAAGGTCGTTCTTCGACAAACTCAGATAGTAGGCATAGTTATTGAGTGCTGCAAGGTTCTCCGGTCGCCAGTGTAAACAGCTGTCGTAAGCCTCGAAAGCTTCTTTATCAAGACCTTTCTCGTGAAGAATATCGCCCATAATGGCATAAAAATCGGAAACGATATTGGGGTCGCTGTCTGGTTTTATCTGTGCTACGCCCTTCTTGAAAGTCTGCAATGCTGCATCGTTTTCTTTCTTCATATACTGCGCAAAGCCCTCAAAATAGTAGAATACCATCTCTTCTGGATTGTATTCGTGGGCAGGACGCGAAATGGAAATCACTTTATCGTACTGCTCTTCCTTCCAAATGTTTTGTATCAGAGCTATGCGAGCACGCGAATTATCGGGTTCTATGGCGATGGCTTGTTCGTAAACCTTGTTCACACTGTCCACTGGTGCATTCTTTAAAGTAAGGTAAGCCGCCTTCATCATTACGATGTCGGCATCTTCCTGTGGATAGGAAAGAACACGGTCGAAAAGCTTTATTACTTCAAGACTGTCCTTGGCGTCGCTTTGTTGATTATCGATGATGACCTGACGGAGCAGTGCCATCTTGGTTTCCTTCTCGGTTTTCTTCGATTCCAACAGCTTTTGGGTGAGCTCTTCTACCACCTTTTCGTTCTTCGCATCTCGATAATAATCCAACAAAGAGAGCTGGGCAGCTGCATTGTTGGGTTCTTCTTTCAGCACTGTCTGATACTCTTTAAAAGCTTCTTTCTTCTTATCGTTTTGGAAAAACCAATTGCCCAGCATTATTCGATAGTTCAAATCTAATGGGTTTTTCTGCACAAGGCGCATCAATTCCGCCTGTGCTTTCCGCTTATCGCCCATCTGTTCGAAGATTTGCATCTTTGTCAGCGACAGCTGCTCGCTGCTTCCTAAAAGCATTTCCATACGTTCTATCACCTCTATCATCTTCTTATAGCTGTTCTGCGAACCATAAAGCTGATAGAGAATCTGCAAAACGTCCTCGCGAGTCTTGTTGTTTGCATAGAGTCGTTCGTATGCTGCCAACGCTTGTTCGTAATTTGCTTGCGAGATATAAAACTGCCCCAACTTTTCCAAATAGGCAGGATTGTCGGGCGCAAGTTCAGCCGCCTTTTCAAAATAGTAGCGTGCTGCCTTGCCGTTTTGCATATCAATGTAGTATCCTGCTATTTCGTAATAGACCTCAGGAGCATTCGGATTAATGTCGCGAGCGTGGCGCAACAAGTCGAATGCAGCAGCAAAGTTGCCCATTTCTTGTTGCCGAATAGCTTCCAAAAAGAAATAATTGTAGCGTGTGGATTGGCTATTCATTTGTGCTTTTGCCTGCAAACCCATTGCAACAAGCACTGCTACGAGCGTTGTTTTTACTATGAATTGTTTAAAAGAAAATATCAATCTATTATCCCTCCTGCATTTATTAGACAGTTCTTACTTTACTCCAGTATGGCCATAGCCACCTGCACCGCGTTCCGTTTCGTCAAGTACTTCCACTTCAACAAACTCTGCTTGCTCGTGGCGGGCTATCACCATCTGTGCAATACGCTCGCCAGCGTTGATAATAAAGTCTTCAGCAGAGAAGTTAATCAACAATACCATCAACTCGCCACGGTAGTCTGCATCGATTGTTCCAGGCGTATTCAGCACCGTAATGCCGTGTTTCAACGCCAAGCCACTGCGTGGACGCACTTGCGCTTCGTAACCTTTGGGGAGCGCAATATACAAACCTGTGGGAATAAGGCGGCGTTCCATTGGCTTTAAAGTAATGGGACAGTCTATATCGGCGCGCAAATCCATGCCTGCACTCTGTGTTGTTGCGTATGCTGGTAAGGGCTGGCTGCCCTTATTTATTACTTTTACTTGAACCATAATATAATTATAATAATGTGCAAAAATAATGAATTATACGCATATAGATGAATTTTAAGCCCTAAAAAAGGCTGAAATTAGCCAAATTTAAGTACTTTTGCGTAAGCGAATCTTTTTGATAATTATGATGAACTGGCAAAATCTTATCTCCAACAAACGACTCGGGCAGGAAGACCGACACGCTTTACGACACGACGATAGGTCGGAGTTTAAACGCGACAGCGACAGACTTATCTACTCAGCACCTTTCAGACGGTTGCAGAACAAGACACAAGTGTTTCCACTACCAGGCAGTGTTTTCGTCCATAACCGCCTCACCCACTCGTTGGAAGTGGCATCGTTGGGCAAGTCTTTGGGCGATGACGTGGCACGAAAACTCATAAAGAAACACCCCGAACTGCAAGGAACGCTTTTTGAAGAAATCGGCACAATCGTGCAGACAGCTTGCTATGCCCACGACATGGGCAATCCGCCATTTGGTCATAGCGGAGAAAAAGCCATACAAGCCTTCTTCACCGAAGGCGCAGGGGCGTACTTAAAGGATAAAGTCAGTCCACGTTTTTGGGACGATATTACCCATTTCGAGGGAAATGCCAACGCTTTCCGCTTGCTCACCCATAGGTTTTTAGGACGTCGTGAAGGCGGTTTTGTCATGACTTACTCCACTTTGGCAAGCATCGTAAAGTACCCTTTGTCATCGTCTTTGGCAGGAAAGCACGGCAAATTCGGCTTTTTCGCATCGGAAGAAGATATATACAAGAAGATTGCCAACGAGCTTGGAATAATCAGCAAACAAGTTTCCGACAACGGAACAGCCTACGCTCGCCACCCATTGGTGTATTTAGTAGAAGCCGCAGACGACATTTGCTACGAGATAATGGACATCGAAGATTCGCACAAACTTAAACTTCTGTCGTTTGAAGAAACCTCAGAACTGCTGTTAGGGTTCTTCGACGAAGAAACAAAGAAGAGCATTCGCAATCGCATAGTAGAAGAAGGAGTTACCGACAGAAACGAGCAAGTGGTCTATTTCCGTGCTCGTGTCGTTGGATTATTGGAGGCATTATGTGTCAATGTGTTCGTTGAGAACGAAGAATCTATACTCAATGGCACCTTTGAAGGTTCACTAATCGACCATATTCCAACGCTCCAGCGCAACAACTACAAGCACTGTTCAAAGGTTTCTATCGAGAAAATATACAGCAGCAAGACCGTGCTCGATGTGGAATTATCGGGTTATAAGATTATGGAAACGCTGATGGAAGCACTCATCAGTGCTGCGGTCGAACCAGAAAAGTTCCACAGCAAACAGCTTATCCGCCGTTTTTCAAGTCAGTACGATATACGCAACCCACATCTCGAAGACCGTATTATGGCAGTAATCGACTACATCAGCGGTATGACGGATATATACGCACTCGACATTTATCAGAAAATAAACGGCATTAGCCTGCCGATAATCTAACCTTCCGCACAGAAATGGAAAATCAATACAGAAAGACTTTCCCTGACTTGATGGTGAACAAGAAACTTGTTTACGTGCATGGCTTTATGTCGTCAGGGGCTACACACACTGCCAAAATACTGCAAGAGTATATGCCACAGTGCACAGTCATCGCCCCCGACCTGCCTATTCACCCCGAAGAAGCAATGGAATTGCTGCGGAAAATACAGGCAGACGAACGCCCCGACATCATTATTGGCACGTCAATGGGTGGCATGTACACCGAAATGCTGTATGGTACAGACCGCATTTGTGTGAATCCAGCTTTCCAAATGGGCTCTACCATAAGCGAAAGCAACATGCTTGGCAAGCAAGTGTACCAAAATCCACGCAAAGACGGCGTACAGGAGGTTATCGTAACAAAGGCATTGCAAAAGGAATACAAGGAAATGACGGAGCGTTGCTTCTCTGCCGTAACGCCCGAAGAGCAAGAAAGGGTGTACGGATTGTTTGGCGACGCCGACCCCATTGTACACACTTTCGACCTATTCCACCAGCATTACCCGCAAGCAATCTACTTTCATGGCGAGCACCGCCTCATCGAAAAAGCCATATTCCACTACATTATGCCTGTCATTAGATGGATTGACGACAAGCAGGAAGGGCGCGAACGCAAAACCGTATTCATTGATTGGGAAACGCTGAGCGACAGTTACGGCAAACCGAAATCGTCGTTGCACAAGGCATACGAGTTTCTACTCGACCACTACAATGTTTGTTTCACCGTGCCAGCACCCACCAACAACCCAGCGGCTTTAACGGAAATGCAGGCGTGGATAAGCGATGTTTTCAGTGCTCCTGCGTGGAACCGCACGCTCTTTATCAATCAACCACAATTCCTTCTTGGCGATTACCTTATCAGCACGCAAAGCAACGAGGAGTTTATGGGAACAGTATTGCCATTTGGCAGCGACGAGTTTAAAACGTGGGAAGAGGTCATTACCTACTTTGAACGATTGGGCGGACAATGACACAAGACTCTACAACTGCACAGGAACTATTTGCTCGGATATTGGAAATTATCGAATTTCCCGATAACCGCTCCGATGTGCAAAACCGTTTAATGCACGAAACGCTTGTGCTGGCTTGCCACGAAGGACTCAAAGGAACACGGCACGGATTTGGAAACTTGTCTTCGCAAGTAGATTCGCTTTGCAAACAGCACCATATAAAGCCGCAAGACACTGTCGCTATCCACTTGATGCGCCGCCACAGCAACTCCGTTGCCCCCATTCTGCACAACGATTTGCTCTACGACTGCAGGGCTTTGGCACTTTTTATCTCTGCCGTTTTCAACACGTCGATACCTTCTTTCCTTGTCGGAAAAATACCTACGGAAGGCCGCCGCACGGCAAATATACAGATTGCGAACTACAAATACATTCGCTGCACGGTGCAATCGTGGGACGACAAATACATAAAGGTAAACGTGCTGAACCAAGAATGTGGCGAAGAAGAGGTGTTGATAGACTATATCAACACCCCTGAACACATTGATTTAAGCTACATTCGCAAGATTTTGTGCGAGGGAATGCAACTCAATCTCTTAGATTGCAATGTTACACGCAAGCGCATTGTGCCACGCATTATTGTTGTAGAGCCCGACTTCCTTGTCGATATTTCGTCGATTGCGAACTGCTTTGAGGACTACGGACACCACCCCTTGCTGTTCACCGTAAATCGCCTGCAAGCCCGAACAGCCACTGCCGCCACCCTATTGGGTAATTTTGCAGGCACGGCACTCGACGACATCATCAACAATCCTAACTACAACATCAACGAAACCTTAAAGGCAAACTTCCGAAACAAGGCTTTGGACTTTGCCACGTGCACCGACTTCCGTTCAGATGTATTCAAAAAGGACGGCACAGAGCAGGCGCAAAACATTCAGGACATTGTCGAAGAACTCTTTAACAGTTACGACCGCAACAAGGCAATACTCGAACCGTCGTTCGTCTGCGAAAGTTTAGGCATTCAAGGGCGTGTCGATTTAATGACAACCGACTTCCGTTTGCTTGTGGAGCAGAAGTCTGGAAAGAATTTCTACATTGCAAACAACCGATTCAACAACCACGGTTCGAAGCATTTGGAGAAGCATTACGTGCAGGTTTTGCTCTATTTCGGAATACTGCGATATAACTTCAACCGAAGCACCCGAAGCACAAACATTCATTTGCTCTACTCCAAATACCCGCTGCCCGATGGTCTTTTAGAAGTAGAATCGCTGCAATCGCTGATGATGGAAGCCATTAAGTTCCGCAATCAGGTGGTTGCTACCGAATATTGGATAGGCGACAACGATTTTGCAAAGCTTATCCCGCACTTCACGCCCAGCACTTTGCAGCTGAACCACTGCAACCAAAACTTCTTTCAACAGTGGATTTTGCCACGCTTAACCGAAACTTTGGCACCGCTCCACACGCTGACGCCGTTGGAAAAGGCTTATTTCAGCCGAATGATGCGCTTTGTCGTGAAGGAGCAAATCATATCGAAAGTGGGCTATCAAGAGGGCGCAGGCAGCAGCAATGCCGACCTCTGGAATATGCCTTTAGCGGGTAAGATTGAATCGGGCAATATCTACACGGGCTTAACCATTACGCACAAAGAGCAAAGCACAGCGTATAGCGGCTACGATAGCATCACCCTCGCCGTGCCAAAACAAAGCGAAGACTTCCTGCCCAACTTCCGTCGTGGCGATATGGTGTATCTCTATGCGTACCGAAAGAACGAAACGCCCGACATACGGAAAGCCTTTCTGTTTCGTGGTACGCTGCAAGAAATACATACCGACACGGTTGTGGTGCGCCTGAACGATGGGCAGCAGAACCCCGACTTGCTTGTTGGCGACCAGTTTGCCATCGAACACAGCGGTAGCGACATTGGTTGCACAACCGCCATTCAGGGCTTACACACCTTCGTTACGGCAACCAAAGAACGCAAGGATTTGCTTTTAGGACAACGCCCACCGCAGCGAAACGCAGAAATACAACTTTCCAAAAGTTACAATCCTACTTACGACGAAGTGATTTTGCATGCCAAGCAGGCTGCCGATTATTTCCTTTTAATCGGTCCTCCAGGCACGGGAAAAACCTCGATGGCGTTACAATACCTTGTAAGAGAGCACGAAGGAAAGAACATACTACTGCTTTCCTACACCAACCGTGCCGTAGACGAAATATGCGGAATGCTTGCCGACAACGACATTCCGTTTCTCAGACTGTCGAAAGAATACTCGTGCGACCCACGATTTACCGACAATCTACTCGCCAATGCCGTGAAAACGAATCCCACGCCTGAGTATATCAGGCAAACCATCGACTCGTCCCGCATCATCGTCAGTACAACAGCAAGCCTCGCAACCCACACGGCTATTTTCAGCATCAAGCATTTCGAACTTGCCATTATCGACGAAGCAAGTCAGATTCTTGAGCCTAACATCGTTGGTTTGCTTGCCGCACACAACGAAGGAGAGCAGGTTATCGACAAGTTTATTCTGATTGGCGACCACAAGCAGCTGCCTGCTGTGGTGCAACAAGACAACAACGAATCGGCAGCCGACTCGTCTTTACTTGAAGAGATACACCTTCCGAACTGCGCCAACTCGCTGTTCGAACGCCTCATACTTACCGAACGGGCAGCAGGGCGCACCGACTTTGTGGGCACACTGCGCAAGCAAGGGCGTATGCACCCCGATATTGCAGCCTTCCCAAACACTTATTTCTATGAGGAACAATTGGAATGTGTGCCTTTAGCGCATCAGACGGAGCCTAACCTGCCTTACAACGAGCCGAGCGAAGACAAGACCGACGACTTTTTAAAGGCGCATCGAATGGTATTTATCCCTTCTAAATCGTGCCGAAAGCCCTACATTTCCGAGAAAGTGAATACGGAAGAGGCACGCATCGTAGCCGACCTTGTTCGCCGTCTGTACCGCCAAATGGGCAAGACATTCGATGCACAGAAGTCGATTGGCATCATTGTGCCCTACCGAAACCAGATTGCGATGATACGAAAAGAGTTGGAACAGCTTTGTCTGCCCGCTATCGACAAGATAAGTATCGACACCGTGGAACGCTATCAAGGTAGCCAACGCGACGTCATTATCTATTCGTTCACCATTCAGAACCGCTTCCAGTTGGAATTTCTCACTGCCAATACGTTCGTCGAAGACGGCAAACCGATTGACCGCAAACTGAACGTTGCCATAACCCGAGCGCGCAAACAGCTCATTCTTACAGGCAACGAAGCCACCTTGCGCCAAAACTTTCTCTTCAGCGAACTGATAGATTATATCGACCAAAGAGGCGGAAGAACAATCATTTAATTCTGTTTCCAACATTCATTTTTGCTTCTTGGGACAGATGCGAGAAACACCCTTGTTTTGTAAAGATAATTCTCTTAAAAAGTGATAACTGCGCTTTGGCATTGCGAAAGCGGCTCTTTTGCGTTGTAAAAGAGCCGCTTTTACCGTGCAAAACCTACGCTTTTGGAACGCAAAACAATAGGTTTTGCAAAGCATTGATAAAGAGATAGTTACACAATAGATATGCTTGCGAAAAATATTTACACATCTGTTATCTTCTTTTTGCTTATAAAATACGGTACGAAACAACGGCAGAGTAGAAATAAAAAGGGGACTTTCGCTTCAGAAAAATGAAGCTGTGTGCTTATCGAAAGTAAATGTGGGCAGGGTCGTTATAACAGTTCCCAACGGTGTTTACTTCACTTATGGGCATAAAAAAAGGAGTACCGCTGTACTCCAACCTTTGTTAACCTTAAATCTAATACTATGAAAAACACGTTGCAAAGGTAAGGGGTTTTATTGAATAATGAAAATAAAATAGCGACAAAATTACCAATTTAACAGTTTTATTGATTTATATCAATTAAGAACAGTGTATTTTATCACCTGTTCCTATGATTTTGCAAGTTTTCCGTACTACTTGCTTACATAAGCGAAAAATGCACAATGTCAAAGTATTTTATATGCTGCGATAACACATACATTTTAGTATAAAGGAGAAGTTGTGGAAAATATATTCTATTAATAAGGTGCAAAAAAGCAAGTTTAGTTTGGTATTATAGGTCGAAATTGCTATCTTTGCATCGCAAAATAGACATAAAACATTTTAAATATATAATATACTATGGATTTACTAAGCCAGATTATTGCACGTGCCAAAGCAAACAAGCAACGCATTGTGCTTCCTGAAGCAGAAGAAGAGAGGACTTTGAGAGCCGCAGACAAGGTATTAGCCGACGACATCGCAGAGCTAATCCTCATCGGTAACCCTGACAACATCAAGAAGTTGGCTGCCGAATGGGGACTGAAAAACATTGATAAGGCTACTATCATAGACCCTGAGAACAACCCTCGCAGCGAGGAATATGCTGAAAAGCTGACCGAACTCCGCCAAAAGAAGGGTATGACGATAGAGAAAGCCCGCGAATTGGTAAAGAACAACCTCTACTTAGGTTGTATGATTATAAAGACGGAAGGTGCCGACGGACAGATTTCGGGTGCCCTTTCAACTACTGGCGACACCCTTCGCCCTGCATTGCAGATTATCAAATGTGCTCCCGGTGTCAGCGTTGTGAGTGGTGCAATGCTTGTATTGACACACGAGGCGCAATACGGAGAGAACGGTGTCGTGGTGATGGGCGACGTTGCTGTAACACCAAACCCAACAGCTGAGCAGATGGCACAGATTGCCTACACCACCGCAGCAACAGCAAGAAGCGTTGCAGGCTTTAAGAATCCACACGTTGCTATGCTTAGTTTCTCAACCAAAGGCTCTGCAAGCGACGCTATCGACAAAGCTACTGGCAAGAGCGTGTACATCATCGACAAGGTTGTTGAGGCAACAAAGATTGCAAAGGAAAGATATCCAGACTTGAAGGTAGACGGCGAATTGCAAGCCGATGCAGCTCTCGACCCAGCTGTTGCAGCCAAGAAGGCGAAGGATTCTGACATTGCAGGCAAGGCAAACGTGCTTGTTGTGCCAAACCTCGAAGTAGGTAATATCGGCTACAAGTTGGTTCAACGCCTCGGCGGTGCTACTGCCATCGGTCCTATCCTCCAAGGTATTGCACACCCAGTGAACGACCTTTCGCGTGGTTGTTCGGTAGACGACATCTACTATATGGTAGCAATTACAGCTTGTCAGGCACAAGACGCAAAGGCATAATTCAAGGAATCAGGAGGAGTTGGAGAGTGTAACGGTTCTTTAACTCCTGCATTTTTTCAAATCAGAAAACAAGAATTATATTATGAAGATATTAGTTTTAAATTGTGGTAGTAGCTCTATCAAGTACAAATTGTACGATATGGCTGACGAAAGTGTGCTTGCACAAGGTGGCGCAGAGCGTGTTGGCTTGGACGAAGCATTCGTAAAAGTTACGTTGAAAGACGGCAGCAAGGAAAAGATTATGCACGATATGCCCGACCATAAGGAAGGTGTGAAGTTCGTATTCCAGCTCTTGCTCGACCCAAAATACGGTGCATTGAAGAGCTTGGACGAAATCGATGCTGTCGGACACCGCATCGTGCAGGGCGGCGACTTGTTTGAAAAGAGCTGCATTGTAACCGAAGAGGTTGAAAAAGGCATAGAAAGCCTCATCGACCTCGCACCTGTTCACAACTTAGGACACCTCCGTGGACTGAAGGCAGTAGATGCTTTGATGCCTCACACACCACAGGTAACCGTGTTCGACAATGCTTTCCACAGCACTATGCCGCCTCATGCATACCTCTATGCCGTACCTTACGAAATGTACGAGAAGTACCACGTTCGTCGCTATGGCTTCCACGGAACCAGCCACCGCTACGTTTCAAAGCGTGCCTGTGAGTTCCTTGGCGTAGACTATAAGAGCCAAAAGATTATCACTTGCCACATCGGTAACGGTGCGTCAATGGCTGCAATCAAGGACGGAAAGGTAATCGACACATCAATGGGTCTTACTCCGTTGGCGGGTATGATGATGGGTTCACGTTGTGGCGACATCGATGCTTCAGCCGTAACCTATATGATGGAGAAGCTTGGAAAGAGTCCACAGGAAATGGCAGACTACCTGAACAAGGAGAGCGGCGTGCTCGGTATCACTGGAATCAGCTCGGATATGCGCGAAATCGAAGCAGCCGAAGCAGCAGGAGACGAACGCGCTATTCTTGCTTTGAAGATGTACACATACCGCATTAAGAAGTATATCGGTGCTTACGCAGCAGCCATGGGCGGCGTAGATGTGATTGTCTGGACAGCAGGTGTTGGCGAAAATCAAACGGGTCTTCGTATGGATTCTTGCACAGGACTTGAGTTCCTCGGCATCAAGATGGACACTGAAAAGAACAACTGCCGCGGCGTAGAGCGCATTCTCTCTACTGACGACTCGAAGGTAAAGGTTGTGTTGATACCTACCGACGAAGAAATTGTTATCGCTCGCGACACGCAAGAACTTGTTCTTGAAGCTAAGAAATAAGATAAAAGCAAATCATAGGGCAGTAGAAAGTTTGTGCGGACAAGCATCTCCATTCCACCTTACTGAATAGAAAGCACCCTTTAGCTTCCTACCCTACTGCCCCTGCGCTACTCGTTTTTCAGACGGAAAGCAGATAAGAATTTTGTAAATATTTATCGCAAGCGTGGCAATTGCATAATCACCTCGTTACCAGCGTATTACAAAACCTATTGTTTTGCATTCCAAAAGCGTAGGTTTTACACGGTAAAAGCGGCTGTTTTGCGATGCAAAACAGCCGCTTTCGCAATGCCAAATCGAAATTGTCATTTTCCCTACGAATTATTTTTACAGAACGAGGGCTTTTTTCTCAAGCAATAACAAGATTTTTTACTGCAAAAGAAAAGAGGGTGTATCAAAACTTAGAGTTCTGATACACCCTCTTTTATTCTATCTTGTTGGAAGTTTTTTAAACCTCCGTTTATTCTTGTTTCGGCTTAGAGAAGCTTCTTGCTGAGCTGTTCGAGCATATCGACAGTCATGCTCTTGAGGTCGTACTTTGGCTTCCAGTTCCACTCGTTGCGAGCGCAAGAGTCGTCCAAGCGGTCTGGCCAGCTGTCAGCAATACCCTGCTTCAATGGGTCTACGTCGTAAACCATCTCGAAGTTTGGCTTGTGTTTCTTGATTTCAGCAAATATTTCTTCAGGTTCAAAGCTCATAGCTGCAACGTTGAAACCGTTGTGGTGGATAAGCTTTGTTGGGTCGGCTTCCATCAAAGAAATAGCTGCGTGCAATGCGTCAGGCATATACATCATATCCATATAGGTGCCTTTGGCGATAGGACAAACGAATTTTTCGCCCTTGACAGCCGAATAGTAGATGTCTACTGCATAGTCGGTTGTACCGCCACCCGGAGGAGTTACGTGAGAAATAATACCGGGGAAGCGTACCGAACGTGTGTCTACGCCATACTTCTTCTGGTAGTAGTCTGAAAGCAACTCGGTTGTAACCTTCGATACACCGTAGATTGTGCCGGGACGCTGAACAGTGTCCTGTGGTGTCATATCGTGAGGAGTGCTTGGACCGAAAGAGCCAATAGAACTTGGTGTGAACACTGCACAGTTGTTTTCGCGTGCAATTTCGAGAATGTTCCATAAGCCGTCAATGCCTATTTTCCAAGCCAAGCGTGGCTTACCTTCTGCCACTACCGAGAGCAATGCAGCGAGATTGTAGATTGTGTCGATGTTGTACTTCTTCACTACCGCTGTAATCATCTCAGGATTTGTAACGTCGCATTCTGCCGATGGACCACCTTCAAGAAGTTCGCCAGTAGGTTCTGCACCTTTAATGAAACCTGCAACAACGTTGTTGCCACCGTAAATGCTGCGTAATTCTCTTACAAGCTCTGAGCCAATCTGACCCGTAGAGCCAATAACCAAAATATTTTTCATATTATTATTGAATAGATTTTTCGTTTCGTGCTGCAAAGTTAAATACTTTTTTGATTAATTTAGGAATTAGAAGTATTAATGTTGTATAAAAAAACAGCGTTACTATAAAATAATCTGCTTTTAAGTTTCTTTTCTCGAAAAATATCAAGACCTTTGTAGTTGAATAATTAAAAACTTTATGCTATGTATGGTAAAATGAAACAACATCTCTGCGATGCACTCGCAGGACTTAAAGACGCAGGTCTTTACAAAGAAGAACGTATTATTGAAGGACCACAGCAAGCAGAAATCTTAGTGAAGGGCAAGAAGGTGTTAAACTTCTGCGCTAACAACTATCTCGGCTTGTCTAACCACCCACGCCTTATCGAAGGTGCGAAGAATATGATGGACAAGCGTGGCTTCGGTATGTCTTCTGTACGTTTTATCTGTGGAACACAAGACAGCCATAAGGAATTGGAAGCTGCCATTTCCGATTACTTCAAGACAGAAGATACTATCCTCTACGCAGCTTGCTTCGATGCTAACGGCGGTGTATTCGGCGCATTGTTCAACGAAGAAGACGCTATCATCTCTGACGCATTGAACCACGCTTCAATCATCGACGGTGTTCGCCTCTGCAAGGCTAAGCGTTACCGCTATGCAAACGGCAACATGGAAGAATTGGAGAAGTGCTTGCAAGAAGCACAGGCACAGCGTTTCCGCATCGTTGTTACCGACGGCGTGTTCTCTATGGACGGTAACGTTGCTCCAATGGACAAGATTTGCGACCTCGCTGAAAAGTACGACGCACTCGTAATGGTAGACGAAAGCCACTCTGCAGGTGTGGTTGGCGAAACTGGACACGGTGTAAGCGAACTCTGCAAGACCTACGGCCGTGTAGACATCTATACAGGTACACTCGGCAAGGCATTCGGTGGCGCACTCGGAGGCTTCACCACTGGCCGCAAGGAAATTATCGACATGCTCCGCCAGAACAGCCGTCCTTACCTCTTCTCTAACTCTTTGGCTCCAAGCATCATCGGTGCGAGCCTCGAAGTTTTCAAGATGTTGAAGGAAAGCAACGAGTTGCACGACAAGTTGGTAGAGAACGTAAACTACTTCCGCGACAAGATGATGGCAGCTGGTTTCGACATTAAGCCAACACAGAGTGCTATCTGCGCCGTTATGCTCTACGATGCGAAACTCTCACAAGTTTACGCTTCAAAGATGCTCGACGAAGGCATCTACGTTACAGGCTTCTACTATCCAGTAGTACCAAAGAACGAAGCACGTATCCGTGTGCAGATTTCTGCAGGCCACGACCGCGAACAACTCGACAAGTGTATCAACGCTTTCATTAAGATTGGTAAAGAACTTGGTGTGCTGAAATAAATCGCAGACACTATCAGCATAATATAATAAGGTGGATTTAAGACAGCGTTCGTTGTATTAAACCCACCTTTTTTGTTTTGCGCATCTACGCTTTTTCTTCTGTCTACTTACAGATTAGCAGAACTTTATTGAAGAGAATGACTCATACAAGCAAAATGTCAACTATTTAAATATCGAACAAATATATGCATTCATCTATTATCAAATTAAAAGGTATGATAACAAATAGATTCGTCCTTTTAACTATATCCTTTCTAATTCCTATCATATCATTTTCGCAAAGTAAATCAGAGTTGGACGTCTTCAAGCATACTGCAATTGACACAACCCAACTTACAGTTTCTTACGAGCTTACTTTTAAATATGATATTACGGGGGCGGAGAATCCTCGCCAGGACAAAGTTTACACTTACATCGGACATCGAATATGCCATAGTTTTGTAGAAAGCGAACGTAGCACCGACTTGAACATGGCAGCTCAATATCAGGAAACAGGAAGTCGTGGTTCAAGAGCAGCAATGTTATTAGCATCTAATGTGGGTGAAATTTACACAAACTATCCTAAAGGAAAATTTACTGTAATTTATAATATGGATGGTGCTGGCTCATATCTTTACGAAGAGACAACTCCTAAAATGCCTTGGAAGATTTCAACAGAGCATAAAACAGTATTGGGATATAACTGCACAGCTGCTACATGTAAGTATCGTGGAAGAGAGTATAAAGCTTGGTTTACCACGGATATTCCCTTATCTTATGGTCCGTGGAAGTTTGCAGGATTACCAGGGCTAATTATGGAAGTAAAAACACAAGACGGCGACTACCACTGGATAGCTACAGGAATTGAAAAACCAAAGGAAGTAAAACCTATCTACTTCTTGGATAGAACCTATGTAAAAACTACTCGAGAGAAAACAAGAAAGCAAGAACATCTTCTTTTAAAAGACCCTGCTGCATATTTGGAGAGTTATGGTATTGAATTTACTGTAATAAGCTTTAGTGGAGAATCTGTAAAACTTAAGCTCTTCACCTTCGAAAATCCTATAGAAAAGGAATGAAACAGAGAATACTTATCTTTTTTATACTGGGCTTTTTGCCATCTTCACATGGTATGGCACAGATAGAGTTAGAAGGTTCTACTAACTTTATCATATCCGGACGCGTCATTGATAATAATCAAGAACCTGTAGAGGGTTGCATACTTTCCCTTCTGCAGGTAGAAGACTCTACTTTCGTAGAACACGGACTAACAGGAGAAGATGGAAATTACTCCATATCCTTCCGTTCCAATAAGCCCAACCTATTGCTCCGTCTATCTGGATTCAACATAAAACAGCAGATAAAAAAGATAAATGTTCAAAATCAGTGCATCAATTTCAAAGCAGACTATGAAAGCATTACATTAAAAGAGGTTGTCGTGAAAGCGCAAAAGATGTGGGGTAGCAGGGATACACTCAACTATCTTGTATCTTCCTATATGAAGGAACACGACCGTACAATAGGAGATATACTCAAGCAATTACCTGGTATCACCATAAACGATGGCATTATCAAGTATCAAGGTGTACCCATCAACCATTTCTATATCGAGAATATGGACGTCTTGCAGGGTAGATATAACATTGCAATGAATGGCATCAGAGCCGAAGATGTAAGTACTGTACAAGTATTAGAGAACCACGAATCTACCAAAGCTATGCAAGATCAGTTATCACCAGAGGCAGCTGCAGTCAACTTGAAACTGAAGAAAAAAGCCAAGAGTACGTGGAATAAGTCGCTCAATCTTGGGATAGGATATGATGCTGACGGTATGAAATGGAGTGCAGATGCCAGTCTTATGTACTTCGGACTTAAGCGTCAGCATGTTATTTATTACGAAACCGATAATGTTGGAGCATCAGTAAACTGGCTTACAAAATATTATGGAGGCAACTATCTTGGTGCTTCCAATATGACTTCCATTATCTTCCCAGGCTTATCTCCATTAGGAAAAAGCCTGAGAAACAATCAGCACAATCTCTCTCTCAGCAACCTTCATAAGTTAGGGAAAACCGCACAGCTACATTACAACTTAACTTATGGGCACGACATACAACGCCAAAACAGCTTTTCACAAACTACATATCTACTGCCTGAAGCTAATTTTCGCACCATAACAGAAGATATTTCCTCTTACCATACTACTAATTCAGCTACGCTTCAACTAGATTTCGAAAACAATGCTGACCGTACCTATCTACGCAATACACTGGACCTATCTGGACAATGGAGCAAAGACAATGGTATGGTGTTATCCAACAGTTCACATATTCAGCAGCACGCCTTCAGTAGAAATCTTGGTGTGAGCAACAAAACGCAATGGATTCACCGTACAACCAATGGCGGAGGCTTCGAAATCAGCAGTACCAACTTTGTACAGACTAATCCACAAGCACTCACAATAACCGATGATATGCAAGCCAGACAAGAAGTCAAAGTTACCAATATTGCAAGCTACAACGAATTTTCCCTCGTTAGAAACGTGTGTCGTCACCATTGGGCAATGACACCCATAGCGTCGTTAAACGTTGAATATGTAGGACTAACCTCATTGCTTACCCACGTTGATGTGCCTTCGTCAAACAAAGGCGATATGGAATATTTTACTTTAAAAAACAATGTTGGAGCAAGTTTACAATATGTAAAGAACAATTTCAGAACGGTGTTCAAACTGCCATTGTCTCTCATTTATACAAAAGTAGATAACGAACCTATAGCCGATGAGTTTACAAGCAGCCACCGAACAAAATTGCTTTTCTCTCCCTCCTTCGCACTATTATGGAAGGCATCCGACCATTGGACATTATCAGCCAATGGCAGATACGGTATGTATCCTACTGGATGGTCAAACCTTTTAACCGCCTATTTAATGAAAAACTACCGAACATTGAATCGTTACAGGGTAAATCTTGCTGAAAGCAGATCGGCTTCCATAGATGCCAAGCTACAATATAAGAACATTCTTAATGAGTTCTTTGCCTACCTTTCTGGCTCGGTTGGTCGTCAATGGAGCGATATTGTGTATGGAACAACGATAAATGAAAACGTGCGCACAGTGATGCAGGCTGAATATCTACCGCATCATACAAACAATTATGCACTAACCGCAAATGTGCGAAAGGAGTTTGGGTGGCATAACGCAAGCGTTGAACTCACAGGTACTTATGCCATTAATCAGAGCAAGATGCTACGTCAATCGGTTGTATCAGATTATCGATTTGACAGTTATTCCATTTTAAGCCGCTTTGCAATTGATATTATTAAAGGCATAAGGCTCACGGAAAACTTTAGGTGGTCTGTATTTCTCTCAAAATCAGAGAAATATAAGAATAAAACACATAGCTTTAATAATGACGCCACCCTCAACATCAGTATTATTCCCAACCGCTTGATGTTCAAAGCCGATATGCAATACACTCGCAATAGTCGATTTACCAACAAGCGGAACTACACATTCTTTAATGCTGGTATGAATTATAAAGCAACCCAAAAATTAGAACTGCGTTTGAATTTTGATAATATTTCCAATACCCGAACTTTCGTTTCTTACGCAAATAACGACTTCACAGAAAATTATACTTCTTATCAGTTACGTCCACGAAGCATCATGTTCGACATACGCTTTATACTATGAGCAACATAAATTTTTCTCTTCTTCTTTCCATACAATCAAGTCATGTTAATTAGATTTTTCTCCTAAAACGATTTATTGTTGCTTAGAGAATAACGTTAAAATAGTTTTAATTTTGTAAAACAAATCCGATTGAAAAATAAGACCTACGCTTTCGCTTTGCAATAGCGGCTGTTTTGCGATGCAAAACCTACGCTTTTACCGTGCAAAAGAGCCGCTTTTGGAACGCAAAACAATAGGTTTCGTAATACGCTGATAGATAGATGATTATACGATTAGTGCGTTATACGGCAATATTAACACTCTTAACACTTTTTAAGAGATTCGTTACAGTGCTATCAATCGTTGAAAACAAAAAACGCAAAGCGTAGAATGGCTTTGCGGTAGGTCTGTTCTGACGATGAGTTTTTAGAAATCTGCCTTTATTTTTTCCGCACAATGGTCAGCCCATCGCGCAAAGGGAGTATTATGTTTTCCACACGGTCGTCGTACGCAACAAAATCGTTGAACTTGCGAATGCCCTGCGTCTGGTGGTCGTGGTCGTAGGCAGCATCGGTTACGTGCCCGTCCCAAAGCGTATTATCGGCAAGTATGTAGCCGCCGTGGCGCAACATCTTCAGCACCGTTTCGTAGGTTTCAAGATACGTTCGCTTGTCGCCGTCTACGAAAACCATATCGAAAGTAATGCCCAACTTAGGTGCTTCGACGTTGGCATCGCCAATACGGAAGTCTATTTTGTCGGCTACTTCCGAGCCTTCTATCCACGGACGGGTGAAGTCTTCCATCTCGTCGTTTATCTCGAACGTATAGAGTTTGCCGTTGTCGGGTAGTCCTTCGGCAATACAAATGGCAGAATAGCCACTGAAAGTGCCCACTTCCAGTACGTTTCGGGGCTGCACCATCTGCACCAACATCTTCAACAGGCGACCTTGCAGATGCCCGCTTGCCATTCGTCCGTGAACGGTGTGTATGTTCGTTGCCCTGTAAAGTCGGTACAAATAGTCGCCTTCGGGGGCTATGTGGTCGAGGATATACTTGTCTATTTGTTCGGTTTCCGTCATCGTTTCCTGCCTTTCTGCTATTAAGAATTTCTATCTATGCCTTTCAATGCCTCCACTGCCAAGCGGTAAGAGTCCATTCCGAATCCTTGAATGGTGCCAATGCAGGCAGGCGCAATCATTGAATGGCGGCGATATTCCTCGCGGTTGTTCACATTACTTATATGTACTTCCACCACAGGAACGGCAATGGCACGAATGCAGTCTTGCAGCGCAATGCTGGTATGGGTATATGCACCGGCATTCAGCACGATGCCGTCGTAGGCGAATCCCACCTCTTGCAACTTGTCGACGAGTTCGCCTTCCACATTGCTCTGATAGTATTCAATGTCTGCATCGAGATACATCGCACGCAGTTTCGGTAAGTACGACTCCATAGACTGGCTGCCATAAACACTTGGTTCGCGCTTACCCAAGAGGTTCAGGTTAGGACCATTGATGATGATTATTTTCATATTACACAGAAATTACTTATCTTTGCACCCATTGGGGCACTATCTCTGCAAAAATACACAATAATATGGAAACGAGCAAGGAAACATCTTCTAATCTTATTCGCAAGTATCAGCGTTACCTGAAGTTGGAGAAAGGCTATTCGCCAAATACGCTCGATGCCTACATACGCGATGTGGACAAGTTGCTGAAGTTTCTTTCCGATGAGGAGAAAACGCCACAGGAGGCGAAGTTGGAAGATATAGAGAACTTTGCAGCAGCCGTGTGCGACCTCGGGATAGGTGCTCGGTCGCTGGCTCGGATATTGAGTGGTGTCAGACAGTTCTACCGCTTCTTGGTGCTCGACGGATATATGGAGGCAGACCCTACCGAATTGCTCGAATCGCCAAAACAGCCGCAACATCTGCCAGAAGTGCTTTCGACGGCAGAGGTAGACATGCTGGAACGTGCCATCGACCTATCGAAATGGGAAGGACATCGCAACCGTGCCATCATCGAAGTGTTGTTTTCGTGTGGCTTGCGTGTGTCGGAGCTTACGCATCTAAAGCTTTCAAACCTTTATCGAGAGGAGCAATTCGTTCGCGTTATGGGCAAAGGCTCGAAGGAACGCCTCGTGCCTATATCGCCAAAAGCCTTGCAGGAATTGGATTATTGGTTTGCCGACCGCAACCAAATGAAGATTAAGGAGGGCGAGGAAGATTATGTTTTCCTGAACAGACGTGGGGCGCACCTTACCCGAACCATGATTTTGATAATGATAAAGAACTACGCAAGAGATGCAGGAATAAAGAAAACAATATCGCCGCATACGCTGCGACACTCGTTTGCCACAGCTTTGCTCGAGGGCGGAGCCAACTTGCGTTCCATTCAGGCTATGCTTGGGCACGAAAGTATCGGCACTACCGAAATATATACGCACATCGACACGACCACGTTGCGCGAGGAAATTCTTAACCATCACCCACGAAACATTGCCTACAAACAGCAGCATGGGAAATAGAAATGGCTAACGGGAATAAACAACAGACAATGGAAAAGAAAACAACCATACTCACCATTACAGGCTCTGACAGCACGGGCGGGTCGGGCGTACAGGCTGACATAAAGACCATAACGATGTTAGGGGCGTACGCTGCCACTGCCATAACCTCGGTTACGGCGCAAGACACCGAAGGCATACAGCAGCTTTACGACATCCCTGCCGAAGTTTTAGATATGCAGATTCGTGCCGTACTGAACGATTTGAAGCCCAATGCGGTGAAGATTGGTATGCTTCGGAGCGTGGAGCAGGTACTTACCGTAGAACGATTGCTGCGCGAATACAATCCTAAATTTGTGGTTTTAGATGCCGTCATCATCAGTAGTAAGGGAAAAATGCTTATGCCGAAGAAGGTGGTAGATGCAATGGTGCAACGGCTTTTCCCATTGAGCAGCATCGTTATTATGAAGCAAAACAGTGCTGCCTATATGCTGCAAGAGGGCGAAACCCACAGCAACGAAGCATTGGAACGAATGGCACGGAAGGTTTTGCTGTTCGGTAGCACAGCGGTAGTGCTGCAGGGAGGAGTCATTGCCAAGGCTTCGCTCACCGATGTGCTGGTAGAAAGCAACAGTGCGGCTGCCCACTTCTATACCCGTCCTGGCTTTATAGACCGCATCACGCACGGTTCGGGCGGTGCATTCACATCGGCAGTAGCCGTTCATCTCTGTGCTGGCGACACCGTAGAGCGTGCCATCGGACAAGCTTCGGACTATATGTGCCAACTCATTTTGCGTTCTGCCGACTCTAATCTCGGTACAAACGCACAGCTGCTCGACCACAGTAGCGACCTGCCACGACAGACTATATCCGACCGAATGTTGGAGTTGTACAACCAACTGATGGACAACATTGCTGCCAACCACCGCAAAACGGGCGAAGTACGCTTCTATGCTAATGCGCTGAATGTTACACCCCGCTATTTGGCACAGGTAACACGGCGCGTAGCAGGGCGCACTCCCAAGCAGCTCATAGACGACTATATAATAAAAGAGGTGGAAGCAAACTTGGCTGGAACAACCCTCAATATTCAGGAAATAGCCTTCGCTTTCGGTTTCTCATCGCAAGTACAGTTCAACAAATTCTTCAAGAAGATGAAGGGTTGCGCCCCTGGACAATACAGAAAACAAGCCAAAAGCGTAGCAGTATAACCCAGTTTGCATTATACTTGAGTTCCTCTCTCCAAATCAGAAACAAGGTTTGAAAACACAGCACCCGTAATTGCAATAAATCAAAAAACAGCCCTTAAAGCATAAATTTATGCATTTTCCCAACTAAAAATTTGTGCATAAGCTAAAAAAGCATTATCTTTGCACCCACAATTGTCCTATGGTGTAATGGTAGCACAACAGGTTTTGGTTCTGTTTGTGGTGGTTCGAATCCGCCTAGGACAACTTCTTTAGAAAGTCCACACGCAGCTTTTTACTGCTTGTGGACTTTTTTGTTGATGCTTTCATCATACTTCAGCATCACCCTCATATACATCAACTTTGTAAAGATAATTCTGTTAAAAACTGATAACTGCGCTTTGATATTGCGAAAGCGGCTGTTTTGCGTTGCAAAACCTACGCTTTTACCATGCAAAACAGCCGCTTTTGGAATGCAAAACAACAGGTTTTATAATGTATTGATGCATAGCAAGTTATGCAATACTTACACCTCTGAAAAATATTTACATCTTTATTGTGTTCTTTTCGTTCATAAAGTAATGTGGTTTTCATATCGAACTCAGGTTAGAAAAAACAGAAAAAAGTCGCAATAATTTGATGAAACTGCAATAATTTATTTATATTTGCCCCAAAATCTATTAGCAAACAACCATTTAATAGAAAAGGTATGAAGATTGAACAAAAAGAAATCGTAAAGGTCGTACTCGCCATTATCGTGGGCGTTGCGGCTGTGGCAGCCTGCTGGCAAATAGCGCGTGGACTGCAGAACTTCCGTCGTGGAGAGAATAAAATTCAGGTTACGGGTATGGCAGAGAAGCAAATTACGAGCGACCTCATTGTATGGAATATCACCGTCAGTGGGAAAGCGTTCAAAAAGAGCGAAGCCTATACCGAGTTCGACCGTTCAAACCGTCAGGTAAGAAAATACTTGCGCGATTGCCAAATCCCCGATTCGTGCATCGAAGCCAACAGTGTCAGCATTGACAAACAGACACGTAGCGAGTACGATTCAAGCTCTGAACGCTATATTGAGATTGATGATGGCTATGCGGTAACACAGAACATCGCAGTCAGTTCGCGCAATCTGCCTGTCATAGAAAAGGCTTATCAGAAAATATCTGCACTTTACGAACACGGTGTAAACTTCAGTAGCAACGACCTGCTCTATTATTACACCAAGCTCAACGACTTGAAAATGGAACTTCTGCACAACGCCAGCATCGACGCTTACAAGCGTGCTGAAACCATTGCCGAGGGCTGCAACGCATCGGTAGGCAGTCTGCAATCGTCGTCAATGGGCGTGTTCCAGATTGTCGGACTGAACAGTAGCGAAGATTATAGCTGGGGCGGAACTTTCAATACAAGCGACAAAGAGAAGAAGGCAAGTATCACAATACGTGCTACTTACTCGCCACGCTAATGGCAAAATCTATCTGCACGCATAACAAAACGTGCCAAAGCATAGCGGGAAAGAGAGTGTATCAAAATGCAAAGTTTTGGTTACCCTCTTTTCTTTTGCATCATATACTGTTCATAAGCCATACTAAGGCAACATAAAAGCGTCAATAAGAGAGTTTCAAAAGAAAGCATTAATCACGAAATAAAGGCTAATGGATTATCGCAAAACCATCTCTAAAATGTGAAAAAAGAATAAAAAACAAGGGCTACTTATAACCTCTCGTGCTCTGTTCTGAAAAATATTAGTACATTAGCAAACGACTATCATAAACTATGATTACGATAACCAAACATTTAAGATTCATCATAAGAGACCAAATAATTACCTTTTAATCATTACATTTATTACATTATGAGAAAAAACTATGTACGATTAGCCCTATTGGCAACATTAACTATTGCAGCTACAGGCAATGTTTCTGCCCAGTTAAACAACAGAACTGAAGTTAAAGAAGCAACACAAGGTGTTCAGCCACAGAAGTTCAAAGCCCCCGCTAAAGGCTTCAACTTCGGTCAGAATATGGCAAATGCGCCTCAAGTATGCTTTGCAAAAGCCCCCAACCAGTACGGTACGGAACAGTTGGTAATGAAGGAAGACTTCTCTAAAATGACTGCTGGCAGCGAGGCTAACCCCGATACGGATAACAGCCTGATTAAAGATGACTTCGAATACCCTTGGATTAATACAAAAGACGAGTTCTTCAATACTCCGGGTTGGGGTTCTGGCAATGCCTATTCAGCAGGCGGAATGGTTTATCTAGAATCAGGTCCACAGGATATGGCACACATCAACACCCCTATGCTTAATGTAAAAGCCAACGGTGGCATTGCTTGGATTCGCTTCAAGGCACGTGCAAAGAATGCTGGAGAAACTCCACAAGTAATGGTTGAGGCTGCTGAAACATACAACATGTCGCCTACATGGTCAATGATGGGTAGCGCAGCACTTCCTCAGCTAACCACAGAATGGAAGGAATACTCTATGTTCTTCTACGGTGGAGGCGAATACACACTTTTCAACATCGTGTCTGTTATGGCACCTATATATATTGATGACATTGAAGTGTTTACCGTTAAACAGCACGTTAATACACCAACTATGCTTCCGCACACCAACTACGAAGGCACAAGCTTCGATGCAAACTGGACTCCTGTAGACGGTGCCACAGGCTATATGGTAAATGTCTTCACTATGGACAAAGAAGGAAAGACTACTTACCTCTTTGAAAACAAGGCGGTAAACACAAATAAGTTCAACGTAACAGGTGCAGAGTCTGGACAAACTTACTTCTATAATGTATCTGCAACAAAGGACAACCACGTTTCAATTCCTTCTGACAAGATGTTTGTTTTCAACCTTGTTGCTCCCGAAATGAAGGAAGTAAGCAACTTCGATGGAACGAAATACACTGCATCTTGGGGAACTGTTCCTTCGGCTGAACGCTACAACTACATTGCTTACTACGACCGCAAGGCTGCAAAGGCTGGTGAATTTGTTGTTACCGATGAGAACTTCACCGATGTTAGAGATGCACAAGGAAATCTCACCGGTTGGACAAAGGAAGAACCTAACCCAGGTTCATACAGCGAATACTATATCCCTGAAATGAAGCAGGCTGGCTGGAGAGGAACCAACTATGCTCCTTACACTGACTACATCTGCTTGGACGGCTGGCAATATTACCACAACCACACCGATGCTGGTCTTATTTCGCCAGAAATGGATATGTCGAAAGACAATGGTAAGTTCACTGTTAATATTAAACTTGCTGGAGCTCCAACAGCAGCTCTCGACGAAAACGGCAACGAAATCACTGTTTACACACAGGCAGCTTTCGCACTCTTCAACTACAACGAGACAACTTGCGACTACGAGCAGACAGAGCTTATCTATTTGCCAGGACACCCTAACGCAGTAAACGACAAGTGGAAGAACTTCACCGTAAACTTCACAAAGGGTTCAAAGAAGTCTATCATAGGTATCTATGCCGTTTATGCTGACGAGCATCTCTACCTTGACGACTTGAAGATTACACAGAACTACCAAGCTGGCGAAAGCCTGAACGACCCATTCTGCTACCGCAGATGGCTCCAAGAACCAACTGCAGAAATCACTATTCCTTACTTTGTTGGTACGTCAGAGGTTACTCACCGCGCATCAGCTTACAAGGTAAATACCGACAGAAACGTGAAGAAGCAATTCGTAGAGAGTAAGTACAGCGAGCTCAAGAAGGTTGGTACTGCCAACAGCATCAGCGGTGTCGGACTTGCCAAGGCACTCGTAAAGGTAGAAGGCAGCGATATATGTGTGAACAACATCAACGGCGAAGACGTTCAGGTTTACACACTCGACGGACAACTTGTTTACAACAACAAGGGCGAAAAGAACCTCCGCATTCGTTTGGCACAGCACGGTGCTTACATTGTAAAGGTTGGCAACAAGTCTGTAAAGCTCGTTTTCTAAACATTTAGATAAAACATTAATAAGAGAGTAATCGAAGCCTTGAGTTTCGATTACTCTCTTTTCTTTTGCAGCAAAAAATCTTTCTGTTGCCCAGCAAAAACGCTCTTATTCTGTAAAGATAATTCGTAGGAAAAATGGTAATTTCGATTTGGCATTGCGAAAGCGTAGGTTTTGCAACGCAAAACAGCCGCTTTTACCGTGCAAAACCTACGCTTTTGGAATGCAAAACAATAGGTTTTATAATGCACTGACAATAAGATAGTTACACGACAGTTGCGCCTGTGAAAAATATTTACACTCATATCGCTTTATTTTCACCTATATAATAAGGTACGAAGAAGCAGCCACGTGAGGGGGTAAAAAGTTCTTTTTATTCGGAAAAACTAAGCTATTTGTCTGCTTATGTAAAGGGTTTACTATTACTAATTATTCGTATTATACTGTTATACAATAGAAAATATCGTATAATTAACATTTATTAGTGCGATAAAATTGCAACTGTTACGAAATAATCGTAAGTTTGCAACAGAAACATATAAACCAAATTCGAATATGGAAAAGCTGACGAAACAAGAAGAAGAAATTATGCTGCATATATGGCATCTTGGCAGTTGCACGACAAAAGAGGTGCTGCAGCAACTGGAAGAACCTAAGCCACCCTACACAACAGTGGCTTCGGTGATGAACAACCTGAAGCGCAAAGGCTATATAAAATCGAAACAGCAACGCGCGGTCTATCATTTTACACCGAAGATAGCGCAAGCTGAATATAAATCTGACTTTATGAGCAGCTTCGTAGACAACTATTTCAAGAACTCGTTCCGCGAGATGGTGTCGTTCTTTGCAAAGGAAGACAAGATTTCGCCAGAGGATTTGAAAGATATTATCAGCGAGATAGAGAAAGGAAAAGATACCGAATAAAAGGCAAAAGCCATAAAGGTAACTTTCTGAATCTGCCTCCATACATATCTTCAACAACATTCAACTTAACACGTAACAAACATGACGATGTACCTATTGAAACTAAACATTGCCCTCATCGTACTCTTCGGCTTTTACAAGCTGATGTTTTCGGGCGATACATTCTTCTCGTGGCGCAGAGCAACGCTTATCGGAATGTATCTTGTTGCGATGTTGGTGCCTGGGCTGAACTGTTCTTATTGGATAAACAAGAGCGTGGGAATGGTGTCGATGGCAAACGAATATGCTGCCATTGTCCTGCCAGCTGTAACCATAACACAGGGTAGCGGAGACGCAATGAACTGGGAAACCACGGCAATGGTTATATATAATATGGTGGTTTGCCTGTTGTTGCTGCGCTTTTTGTGGCAGTTGGCTTCTATCGTAAGACTGAAGACACAATGCAAAACAGCCGATATAAATGGCACAAAGGTGTATCTGTTGGAAAGCAACGAGGGACCTTTCTCGTTCTTCAACTGGATTTTCATCAACCCAACGAAGCACAGCAGACAGGAAATCGACGAGATAATGACACACGAATTGGCACATTGCAGGCAGCGACATTCCGTAGACATTCTCTTTACAGAATTGTTTGCCATTGCCTTTTGGGTAAATCCATTCGTGTGGTTGCTGAAACGTGAAGTACGATTGAACCTCGAATATCTTGCCGACAACAACGTCTTGGCAAACGGAACAGACAGCAAGGAATACCAATACCATTTGCTTGGATTAGCATATAGAAAGAATGTGGCTACTATATCAAATAATTTTAATGTTTTACCTCTTAAAAAGCGTATTAAAATGATGAACAAAAAACGAACAAAGAAAATAGCGAAAGCAAAGTATGCACTTTACATTCCGTTGGCAGCAATGCTGCTTGTTGTGAGCAACATCGAAACTGTTGCATGCGATATAGCAAACGTTGCGAAAGCCATACCAACGGTAAAGGCAAGTGTTAAACAGGAAAAGATGGTGGATTTATCGTCTGGCAACAAGGCAACAACAGTGCAGGAAAGCCCGAAAAACGTGCAGCCTACCGAAGCAATTGAAAGTGCAGACAATAAGGTGGAAGCATTGGCGGACAGTAAAAATGCTGAAATGGCGGTTCAAGAAGCAGAAAATACGACTGGAGTTGCAAACGAAGAGCCAACAGAGCAGAAACCAAAGAAAGCTCCGAAGAAAGTGTCTACCGTTGTTGAAGAAATGCCTACTTTCAATGGAAATCTTAACCAATGGCTGGCAGAAAATATGAAATATCCATCGGAGGCAGTTAAAAATAAGGAACAAGGACATGTTGTTGTGCAGTTTATCATATCAGAAGAAGGCGAAGTAATGGAACCTAAGATTATACGTTCCGTTTCTCCATCGTTGGATAAGGAAGCACTTCGTGTGGTATCGTCAATGCCCAAATGGAATCCAGGCAAGGCAAACGGAAAACCTGTTGCCGTGCGTTACATGTTGCCTGTGAGCTTCAAACTAAACGGAAAGTAAGTAGTATATTGGCAAAGAATTAGTTTCCGTGGGGTTGTATTAATTTAAAAGCCCCACGGAAATAGTTGTAAGAGCATATAAAACCAAATGAAAGAAAACCTAAAGACCATTTCATTGTAAATCTGAGAAGGCGTTTCTTTATCATTGCGACAAATCTGCCGTTTCGCTGTAATGCCGTTGCAATGAAAGTACAGACGCATTTACACTCGTTTTCGGTATAAGTCAGAAGAAAACATACTGCTATCTAAAACTTTACATACTTGACGTTATTCTATGCGGCGTTGGGCTTTTAGCGTTAAAAATCAACATTTTAGCACCATTCTGTAAGTTTAAAAGCAGAATGATATACATATCGTGAGCAGACGTTCAAGGGCGAAATACTTATATTTTGTTTTTTTTTCACGAAATATTTTGCCAATTCAATAATTATATAGACCTTTGACGCCAAAATATAACCATAAATAAAAACAAAGAAATAATTCTATGGAAGAACAAATCGAAGTGAAAGAGCTTGAACACGTTGTTGTGTTATTCTCTGGAGACTCGGGTGATGGTATGCAGCTGGCTGGTAACATTTTCTCAAATGTTTCTGCTACTGTGGGTAATGGCATCTCTACATTCCCAGATTATCCTGCCGACATTCGTGCCCCGCAAGGCTCACTCACGGGAGTTAGTGGATTTAGAGTGCACATCGGCGCTGGTAAGGTTTACACACCAGGCGATAAGTGCGATGTGTTGGTAGCTATGAATGCAGCTGCCCTTAAAACTCAGTACAAAAACTGCAAACCACAAGGAACTGTCATTATCGACACCGATTCTTTTAGCTCACGCGACTTGAAGAAAGCGGATTTTACAACCGATGACTACTTGAAAGAAATGGGCATCGACCCAGATCGCGTGGTTGCTTGTCCTATTACAAAGATGGTAAAGGACTGCCTTGCTGACACAGGAATGGACAACAAGGCAATGTTGAAGTGCCGTAATATGTTCGCACTCGGCTTGGTTTGCTGGTTGTTCAACCGCGACCTTGAGTTGGTTAACAACTTCTTGACAGAGAAATTCAAGAAGAAGCCAGCTGTTGCTGAAGCTAATATTAAAGTTGTTGCAGCAGGTTACGACTACGGACACAACGTTCACGCATCGGTTCCTAACACCTATCGTATTGAAACAAAAGAAAAAGTAGCAGGCCGTTACATGGACATCACAGGTAACAAGGCTACTGCTTACGGCTTGATGGCTGCGGCTGAAAAGGCTGGTTTGACCCTCTTCTTGGGTTCTTACCCTATTACTCCTGCAACAGACATTCTTCACGAATTGGCAAAACACAAGTCAATGGGCGTTGTTACAGTGCAGTGTGAAGACGAAATATCAGGTGCAGCATCTGCAATCGGTGCAGCATTCGCAGGCGCATTGGCTGCCACATCTACATCTGGTCCTGGTATTTGCTTGAAGAGTGAGGCTTTGAACCTTGCCGTTATCGACGAGTTGCCACTCGTTGTTATCGATGTTCAACGTGGTGGACCATCTACTGGATTGCCTACAAAGAGTGAGCAGACCGACCTTTTGCAAGTACTCTACGGTCGTAACGGCGAAAGCCCTATGCCTGTAATAGCAGCTACAAGCCCAACAGACTGCTTCGATGCAGCCTTCGCAGCTTGTAAGATGGCACTCGAGCACATGACTCCTGTTGTATTGCTTACCGACGCTTTCATCGCAAACGGTTCTTCAGCTTGGAAGTTACCAAAGCTTGAAGACCTTCCAGAAATTCGTCCTCACTACGCTACTGAAGCACAACGCTATAAATATACTCCTTATAAACGCGAGGAATATAGCAACGTTCGCTATTGGGCTGTTCCAGGAATGGAAGGTTACGAGCATATCCTTGGTGGACTTGAGAAAGACGGAAAGACTGGTGCTATCTCTACTGATGCAGAAAACCACCACCTTATGGACAACTTGCGTTTCGACAAAGTTGCACGCATACCTGTGCCAGACTTGGAAGTACAAGGCGACAAGGACGATGCCGACTTGCTCATCGTAGGTTTCGGCAGTACATACGGACACTTGTATTCAGCAATGCAAGAACTCCGTGCAAAGGGACACAAGATTGCGCTTGCGCAGTTTAAGTATGTAAACCCATTGCCAAAGAACACCGCAGAAGTATTGTCGCGTTACAACAAGGTGGTTGTAGCAGAGCAAAACCTTGGTCAGCTCGCAGCATTGCTTCGTATCCGCATTAATAATTTCGCTCCATATCAGTACAACCAAGTGAAGGGTCAGCCATTTGTTGTTCAAGAACTTGTACAAGGTTTTGAACGCTTATTGACACTTCCTGCACCAAAGGACGAATATGGTACGTTCTATTCAAGAATCTTACAATAATTAAGGAGGAAAACAAAATGACTCAGTATACAGACAAAGATTATAAGAAAGGTCAGCCAAGATGGTGCCCTGGTTGCGGCGACCATTTCTTCTTGGCGAGTTTACATAAAGCAATGGCAGAGTTAGGAGTTCCTCCATACGAAACTGCCGTTATCTCAGGTATTGGTTGTTCAAGCCGTTTGCCTTACTATGTCAGCACTTACGCTATGCAGACCATTCACGGTCGTGCAGCTGCGATTGCAACAGGTTTAAAAGTTGCAAATCCAAAACTTACAGTTTGGCAAGTTTCTGGTGACGGTGACGGATTGGCTATCGGTGGTAACCACTTCATTCACGCAATGAGAAGAAACATCGATATAAACATTATCCTTCTCAACAACCGCATTTATGGTTTAACAAAGGGACAGTACTCTCCAACCAGCCCTCGTGGTTTCGTTTCTAAATCAAGTCCTTACGGCACGGTGGAAGACCCATTCCGTCCAGCTGAACTCTGCTTCGGCGCACGCGGTAAGTTCTTCGCTCGTACTGTTGCTACCGATGCTCCAGGAACCATTGAGGTATTGAAGGCTGCCAAACAGCATAAGGGTGCAGCGGTTTGCGAAATTCTTCAGAACTGTGTAATCTTCAACGAAGGTTGCCACGATGCAGTTTACAACAAGGAAGGACGTAAAGCCAATGCTATCTATCTTGAGCACGGCAAACCATTAATCTTCGGTGTAGACAACGAATTCGGCTTGGTACAAGAAGGCTTTGGCTTGAAGGTTGTGAAGATAGGTGAAGACGGTTACACCATCGACGATATTCTCGTTCACGATGCACACTGCGAAGACGACACCTTACAGTTGAAGTTAGCAATGATGGATACAAAGGACGGCTTCCCTATTGCATTGGGAATTATCCGCGATGTTGAAGCTCCTACCTACGATGCAGCTGTTTGGGAGCAGATAGAAGAAGTGAAGGCAAAGAAGCCTTACCACAACTTTGCAGAGTTGCTCGAAACGAACGACATCTGGGAAGTTAAGTAAATCATCTTTGACAGAATTATATCAAAATATCCAGAGAGGGTGTTCCCTGACACCAGGGCATACCCTCTTTTGGGTTTAAGTCTAAAGATATGCGTTCATACATATTATAAATGTGAAGCATATAACATAATTTAGGCTTTTACTATTTTCGTAACTGAAAGTAATTTCGTAAATTTGTTGCGTAAAAGAGCATTGCGCCCTACACAATAAAAAACTAAGTACGACTGCTGCTGCGTTAGCAATTCTTCCAATACGGTTGCAGCCAAGCAAGGCGTTTCACTTTCAGAACATTCGGAAAAGACAATTAAAATAACAATATAGTATTAACTAATTACATTTACTATGAAAGTTCATGAATACCAGGCAAAAGAGTTTTTTGCAAGTTATGGGATTCCAGTACAGCGCGGTATCGTTTGCCGCACACCAGAAGAAGCCGTAAAGGCATACGAAACACTGGGTGTAGAACTGGCTGTTGTTAAAGCACAGGTACACACAGGTGGTCGTGGTAAGGCTGGTGGTGTGAAGTTGGGCAAGACTGCCGAAGAAGTTCGCACACACGCAACCAATATCCTCGGTATGGATATTAAAGGTTTCATCGTAGACCGCGTGCTTGTTTGTGCAGCACTCGACATCAAGTCTGAGTTCTACGTTAGTATCCTTCCCGACCGTAAGTCAAAGTCAGCTATCTTCATGGTTAGCCGCGAAGGTGGTATGGACATCGAGGCAGTAGCTAAGGAGACACCTGAAAAGATTGCCAAAATTGCTATCGACCCAGCAGTTGGCTTGAACGACTACAAGGCTCGTGAGATTGCTTTCAAGCTCTTTGACGATAAGAAGTACGTTAATCAGGCTGTGCCATTGTTTAAAAATTTGTATCGTCTCTTCGTAGAGAAAGATGCTTCTTTGACAGAAATCAACCCACTCGTTATTACCGAACAAGACGAACTCTCTGCAGTAGACGCAAAGATGACATTCGATAACAACGCTCTCTTCCGTCACCCTGACGTGTTCGAACTATTCGAACCAACAGAAGACGAAAAGAAAGAACAAGAAGCTAAGGACAAAGGCTTCAGCTACGTGAACCTCGGTGGCGAAATTGGCTGCATGGTAAACGGCGCAGGTCTTGCTATGGCTACTATGGATATGATTAAGCTCTATGGTGGCAATCCTGCAAACTTCCTCGATATTGGCGGTAGCTCTAACCCAACAAAGATTGTTGAGGCAATGAAGCTCCTCCTTTCAGACAAACACGTAAAGGTCGTTCTCATCAATATCTTTGGTGGTATCACACGTTGCGACGACGTTGCTCAGGGACTTATCGAAGCTTTCAAACTCATCGACACCGACATGCCTATCGTTATCCGCCTTACAGGTACCAACGAGGCAGAAGGACGCGAGTTGCTCAAGGGCACCAAGTTCCACGTTGCTACAACTATGAGCGAAGCTGGCCACATGGCAGTAGACCTCTGCAAGTAATTTATTTCGTTTTTAAACATTGAGAAAAAATGAGTATTTTAATTAACAAAGATACACGCCTTATCGTTCAAGGCATTACAGGTCGTGACGGTAGCTTCCACGCTACTAAGATGAAAGAATACGGTACTAACGTTGTAGGTGGTACATCGCCTGGCAAGGCTGGCCAAGAAGTAGCTGGCATTCCTGTATTCAACACAGTTCGCGACGCAGTTGAAGCAACCAACGCCAACACATCAGTAATCTTCGTTCCTGCTGCTTTCGCAAAAGACGCTATGCTCGAAGCTGCTGATGCAGGCATCAAGTTGATTATTTGTATTACCGAAGGCGTACCTACACTCGACGTAGTTGAGGCTTACCGCTATATCCAGATTAAGGGCGCACAGCTTATCGGTCCTAACTGTCCAGGCTTGATTTCTCCAGGAGAAAGTATGGTTGGTATTATGCCGACAAACATTTTCAAGAAGGGACACACAGGTGTTATCAGCCGTTCAGGTACTTTGACCTACCAAGTTGTTGCTTCACTTACCGCAGAAGGTATGGGACAGTCTTCAGCTATCGGCGTAGGTGGCGACCCTATCGTAGGTCTCTACTTCCAAGAGTTGCTCGAAATGTTCCAGAACGACCCAGAAACCGACAGTATTGCAATCATCGGTGAAATTGGTGGTGATGCCGAAGAGCGTGCAGCTGAATACATCAAGAAGTACGTAACAAAGCCTGTTGTAGCTTTCATCTCTGGTCGCGAAGCACCAAAGGGCAAGCAAATGGGTCACGCAGGTGCTATCATCTCAAGCGGTTCTGGTACAGCTGCAGAAAAGGTAGCTGCTTTCGAAGCTGCTGGTATTCCTGTTGCTCGTGAAACACACGAAATTCCAACACTCTTAAAGCAGAAGTTGGGCAAGTAATCGCTGGCGATTAGACTTCGATTCTATCATTTATATACAAGAGGGTATGTCAAGTTTCCATTTGGCATACCCTCTTTTTATTTTCAATATACTGCTTTTTTCAGCCTTCCTTCCACATTCTCAAACCACACACCCACATCGGTTTGCAAGTCTTTTCCTTACACTTTTTCTTGCTCGTCCTAAAGGTTTTGCATTGCATTCACCGCCATTAGGAACATTATAGGTTACGCCCTCACAATTCAATCCTCAGCCTACTGTTCTGTTTATCAACAACCTATATTGTTTTTAAAGCAATATGTCTAAATTACTTACGTGTAAATAAATATTTTTCTACACGTAAGTAAGAATTTACTTACACGTAAATAAATATTTCTTTACGTGTAAGTAATTTAACTGACAAACATTTTTGCGGAAGTATAGTGCCATTACGTTGATGCTGTACCGAATATAAAATACAGGAAGAGTTTTGGTATAATTTCTCTTTGCGCTTGTTCGGGCAGGGGCAAAAAGAAAATTCTACACCATTACTGCTGCTTAGATTTTTGCTTTTATGCTACAAGTATAAAAAAATATCGTACCTTTGCACCTTGTTATATATAGGGCGGGCACTGAAAAACGGCAGCCACCCACTAAAAAGAGAGGTATGAAACAAAAACAATGGATAACTGCCGCAATGGCAATAATGGCTTTGGTATTAGCGAGTTGCGGCACAACGCAGAAGTCTGCAACGGTTGCCGACGCAACGCCTACGCCTGCTGTTGTAACCGAAAAGGTGGAGGCGAATGCCGAATTTATCAGCGTTGCAGAAGCCATAGATATGTTTGAAAGCCCTGAGAAGGTGGCAAGCATAACGAAAAAGTATGGTTACAAGCTAAAGGAAAACTACGAAATTTATCATCTTGATAAGTTTACGAAGATGTACTACAAGAATTGCCGTCTTGCAAAAATCCTTACCGCAGACAAATACGAAGACTACCCGAAACCTTTGCGCAAGGGCGTTTCGAGCTATATCGCCTTCAAAGACGGTGCTATCATTATCGGCGTGTTCAACCAAGCAGCTTACGACAACCTTGTTGCGCAGGTGAAAGCAGCTGGCTTCGTGCTCGATATGCCTGGAAACGAGGATATATACAAGAAGGGCGAACGCACCATTGGTTGCTACGAAGGTGCGAAAACAGTGAGAATACAATAAATTTTGTAGGTTTCGGCAAATTGCCGTAACTTTGCAATTGGATAAAAACAAACGATATATATGGGAGAAAAGAAATTCAAACGAACCACCGTTACGGCAGCATTGCCATATGCAAATGGTGGTGTACATATAGGACACCTTGCAGGAGTGTACGTTCCTTCAGATATTTACGCACGCTATCTGCGACTGAAAAAAGAAGAAGTTGTATTCATTGGAGGTAGCGACGAGCACGGAGTGCCTATCACTCTGCGTGCTAAGAAAGAGGGCGTTACACCGCAAGACGTGTGCGACCGTTACCACAAAATGATAAAAGACTCGTTCAAGGAGTTTGGCATTTCGTTCGATGTGTACAGCCGTACCACGAGCGAAATTCACCATAAGTTCGCTTCCGACTTCTTCCGTAAGCTCTACGACGACGGAAAACTGGTTGAGCAAAAAAGCGAACAGCTCTACGACGAGGAGGCAAAGCAGTTCTTAGCCGACCGCTATGTGGTGGGCGAATGTCCGCATTGCCACAACGAGCACGCCTACGGCGACCAGTGCGAGAAGTGTGGCAGCGACCTCAGTCCGATGGAACTCATCAATCCGCAGTCTACTATTTCGGGTTCGAAGCCAGTGGTTAAGGCTACCAAAAACTGGTATTTGCCACTGAACGACTATCAGGAATGGCTGAAGCAATGGATTTTGAACGACCACAAGGAATGGCGTCCGAACGTTTACGGACAGTGCAAGAGCTGGCTCGATATGGATTTGCAGCCTCGTGCCATGACGCGCGACCTGAACTGGGGTATTCCCGTGCCTGTTGAAGGGGCAGAAGGCAAAGTGCTTTACGTATGGTTCGATGCCCCCATCGGCTATATCTCAAACACCAAGGAGCTTTGCGACAGCAACCCCGAGCAGTTCGGCAGCTGGCAGAAGTGGTGGCAAGACCCTGAAACACGCCTTGTTCACTTCATCGGAAAAGACAACATCGTGTTCCACTGCCTCATCTTCCCAAGTATGTTGAAAGCACACGGCGACTACATTATGCCTGACAACGTGCCGTCAAACGAGTTCCTGAATCTTGAGAACGACAAGATTTCTACAAGCCGCAACTGGGCGGTATGGCTACACGAATACTTGGTGGATTTCCCTAACAAGCAAGACGTGCTGCGCTATGTGCTTACTGCCAATGCGCCAGAAACAAAAGACAACAACTTTACGTGGAAGGATTTCCAAGAGCGCAACAACAGCGAGCTCGTGGCAGTGTATGGCAACTTCGTGAACCGTGCGCTGCAACTGACACATAAGTATTGGGACGGCGTTGTTCCAGCGTGTGGCGAGTTGCAGGACGTAGACCGTCAGGCAATTCAGGAATTCAAAGACGTGAAGGAGAAAGTAGAAAGCTATCTCGACGTGTTCAAGTTCCGCGAAGCACAAAAAGAAGCAATGAACTTGGCACGAATAGGCAACCGCTACATTACCGAATGCGAGCCTTGGAAAGTCTGGAAGACCGACCCGAAACGTGTGGAAACCATCTTGAACATCTCGCTCCAACTGGTTGCCAACCTCAGCATTGCTTTCGAGCCTTTCCTTCCTTTCAGCAGTAAGGAACTTCGCAATATGATTAATCTTGCCGAATACGACTGGACACAGCTCGGCAGCACCGATATTATCCCAGCAGGACACAAGCTGAACGCACCACACTTGCTGTTCGAGAAGATTGAAGACGAAGCTATCAATGCTCAACTCAAGAAACTCGAAGACACCAAAAAGGCAAACGAAGCAGCCAGCTATGTGGCAGAACCTATCAAGAAAGATGTTTCTTTCGACGATTTCGAGAAGCTCGACATTCGTGTTGGACACATTCTACACTGCGAAAAGGTGAAGAAGAGCAAGAAACTTCTGAAGTTCACAATCGACGACGGCACAGGCAGCGAGCGCACAATCCTCAGCGGTATTGCTGCTTTCTACGAGCCCGAACAGCTCATCGGTAAAGATGTGCTCTTCATTGCCAACTTCCCACCTCGCAATATGATGGGTATCGAAAGTCAAGGTATGATTCTTTCAGCTGTAAACTTCGATGGGTCGCTCAGCGTAACCACCACACTCGGCGAAGTGAAGCCTGGCAGTCAAGTGGGCTAAACAGGTATCTGGCAGCGCATTTCCACATTATTATATAGAACAAATACATCGTATATAATAGCAAACGCATTATACAAACCAAAAAGACGCACCGTTATGGGTGCGTCTTTTCGTTTTTAAGTAGGTGGCAAAATTCAGGTGTCATCACCTTCTCAAATAGGTTTATCCTCGAAAAAATGTAGTTTTATTCTATTCTTATCATCGAAAAAGTGTGGTAATCTTTTGTTTTTATCATCGAAAAAGTGTATTTTTGCAAAAAAAGAAAGCTATGTATAGGAAAGCATTAAAGCAGTTGGAGCAGTGGAAATCAAGCGAAAGCAGAAAACCGCTCATACTTCTTGGCGCACGTCAGGTAGGTAAGACGTGGCTGATGAAGACATTTGGGCAAAGTCATTATGAAAACGTAGCTTACATAAACTGCGATGCCGAACCACTTGCAAAAGAGTTATTTGTCGCCGATTATAACATTCAACGCATTCTAATGTCGGTGCAAGCCATATCGGGAGTAAAGCCCGAGCCACACAAAACACTTATTATCTTTGACGAAATACAAGAAGCACCACGCGGTTTGCATAGCTTAAAATACTTTCAAGAGCAAATACCCGAATACCATATTATGGCTGCGGGCTCGCTATTGGGCATTACACTGGGGCAAGGCAACTCATTTCCTGTCGGGAAAGTAAATATGCTGCCCATTCACCCACTTGATTTTGAAGAGTTTTTAGAGGCAAACGGGAAAGCCGAATTAGTGCAAATACTCCGTGGAAATGATTGGAAGATGGTGGAAACATTTGCTCCGAAATTCATAGAGCAGCTACGCTATTATTATTTTGTGGGAGGAATGCCCGAAGTTGTTGCGCGTTTCATTGATAATAACGATTTGGCAGAGGTGCGAAAACTACAAAACGAGATTATAGAAGCCTACCGAAACGACATCAGCAAACATAGTAGCAAGGTGGAAAGCATTCGTATCGGGCAGGTGTTGGACAGTCTTCCATCGCAATTAATAAAAGAAAACAAGAAGTTTGTCTATGGTGTTATAAAACAAGGTGCACGGGCAAAAGACTTTGAATTGGCTATTCAGTGGCTCATCGACGCTGGCATTATCCATAAAGTAAACCGTGCAAAGGAACTTCAAATGCCTTTAAAGTTCTACGAAGATTTAAGTGCATTCAAACTGTTTTTGCTCGATTGCGGTTTATTTGGCTGCATGGTGGACGCTCCTGCAAAGCAAATGCTTATCAGCGACAACATTTTTAAAGAATTTAAAGGGGCATTTACCGAACAATTTGTACTGCAACAACTCGTGGCAAACGAAATGCTGCCCTACTATTGGAGTAGCGACAGCACACCAGCAGAAATAGATTTTGCAATACAAACGGAAGAACGGGTTATTCCTATCGAAGTAAAAGCAGAAGAAAACGTTAAGTCGCGTTCTATGCGAACTTACATTGACAAACACCCAAACTATGATTTAAAAGGACTGCGTATATCAATGAAAGGCTACGATGCACGGGATTGGTTGGAGAATATTCCGCTTTATGGAATATCAAAATACTTCTTTACCTATGCGAAATAGTCCTTAACATACCTATAATAATTAATCACAAGTAGGTATAGTTTATATTACAAATCTGTTTTATTGCAGATGGCATCGTAGTTTTTTATTCGTTTTCATCTTTGAGAATCAAGCAAATGCAGCGTTTCTATCTTAATTTGTTAGGATAAGGAAACGCTCGTTACCCCTATGTTTACTTGATTTCCTCTGCATTGGCATTTGTTCTTGCAAATGAAAAGCTGCTGATTGAAAAGATAAACTCAAACCAATACCTACTCTAAGGTTTCGCCAATACCTACTATAAGATTGATAAAATACTAATTACAAGGTATTGTAAAACTATTTCTTATTGAGTAATTTTGCACCCGATACATTTAATTCAACTATTTTAAACGCTATTATTTATGAAATTTAAATCATTCATGGCATTATCGTGCCTTACTGTTTTGTTATTCTCATCATGTAGCAATGATGACCCAACTCCAAAACCAAAGCCTGAGCAACCGAAAGACGTACCGACAAAAACACTTTCGTTTATTACGCAAGAAAAGGCATTTCAAGGTTATGACAAGTGGGTATATGTAAATCTTGAGACAGGTGAGACAGTTATGAAAGATGACGTCAGCGAACAGGAATGGCGCACATATTCTGATGCTGGCAAGAAGAAAGACCTCTTCGGCAAATACGATGTAACGAAGACGGTAGAGGGAAAACCATCGAATGCACCCGATAAGTGGCACTTGGCTTTCCACGTCTTCGATGTAAGGACCAACGGTGCTGAAGCCTGCATGACCGACACAACAGATATAGAAACCATCAAGACATTGCCGACAAATGTGAAATGGGTGAGCGACATAAAAGCTTATCTTATCTATGACATGACCGGAATGATGAAGAATCCTATCGTAATGGGCTATATGAAGAGCTACGTAAACATGGGACTTTACTACTGGATGCACAAGGTGAAAGGAACAATGGGAGAGTATGCGCTCACAATGTCGAAGTCAGACCCAAAGAAGGCTCCTGTATTCTTGGTGAAGTTCAAAGATGGCAGCTATGCCGTTATTCAGTTCACGGGTCTTAAAGACGCTACAGGCAAGAAGAAAGAAGTCAGCTTCAAGTATAAATTTGTCAAGAAGAATTAATCAGTAACACGGGAAGGGGCTCCGCAAAGGGGGTCCTTTCTTACAATGGTCGTACGGACGGCACGAAAGGCAAGAACTGCTTTCGAGTACAGCAAGTACGATACGACCATTATCCATTAATAAACCACAACAATTTAAAACAACAATGAAAAAACTATTACGTTTGACGGTGGCAGTCTTAATGCTTGCCACAGCGCAAATAGCCACGGCGCAAGTAAAGATGGCTCCTAACTATTTCCGTGCAGACCCCAACGTCTACAAGTACAGAATGGCGAAGGTGATTGACTGGAAGGATTCGGAAGACGAACAGCTTACGCAGTACATCTACGACGACAAGGGTTGCCTTGTCAGAGAAGAGTACGGTTTGAGCAAACAGCCCGGAACTTTCGTCTACAACTACACATACAATCCGCAGGGCTATATGATAAAGAAAGAAGAAGTAGCAGTTAAAGCTGACCACAGCTCGTCTACCGTTTCTTCAAAGCACGAATATACGCGTAACGAATACGGATACGTAACTGAATACACTCGTGCTACACGCCACGGTACCGAACCTAACGACGAAACACTTACCGAGGACGTGAAGATGAACTTCGTATACGACGACCAAATGCGCCTCCTCCGTGTCGATATTCGCCAGTTCGACTATCCTTCTGACAAGCTTGAAGAGGAAGTGGGACGTATCTGCAAGGTGGAATACGATGAAGCGGGGCACGTTATCTGTGTCAGTCAGGAATACCCTGGCGGCGAACTCGTATGGAAAGAGGAATTCAATTATGATGAAAAAGGCCGTCGGATATCAATAAAGAAAGTTCCCGGCCCTAACTATACGCCTCAAGACAGAATTACTTGGACATGGCACTACGACAACGATGGCGACATAGACAAGCATGGCAGCAGCAACGGCTTCGGCAAAGAGTATGAATACGACAAGAGCAAACTCGCTTCTGAAACCTTCATGGCTCTCGAAGCCACCGAAGCCGAATGGGTACTCCAAGGTCCGCTCAACTGCACGCTCTTCAAGGAACTGCCAATGGAGAAATTCTTCAAACACGCTCCGATACGCGAAATGAGCGACGAATCGGAAATAACATACGAACCTACTGGCACTCCCAACAATATTGCCGATGCTCGAACAACTGCGGGCAAGTCGCTCCAAGCACATCTCAACGGCAATAAACTAACAGTAGACCTTCCTGCAGGTCTTATCGGAAAGACATTGCAGGTATTCAATGCCACAGGTGCATGTATGGGTAGCTTTGTTGTAAACGGTTCGCAAACCACATTCAACATCGACAACTTTGCTCCCGGTATATATGTTGTAGGTATCGGAAATCAGACCGTGAAGTTTATCAAGCGATAAGCCTTTTTTCGTGGTTTGATTTAACCTCCAAAAAAATATGACGTCATATTTGGAAGAATATGACGTCATATTTCTTAGATTGAGACGTCATATTCCTCGAACTGAGACGTCATATAGTTTTCATTCTGCCCGACCAATAGGTTCACAAGGCAAATACATTGCCACTTTATTTGTTTATATCCGACTGTATTCTGTCGTAAAATCGGGAAAGGACTTCCAGAATATCATCGGGCAAATAACTGAAGGCTTTCTCTGCCATCCATTCAGGAATTTCATAATAAGCCTCGGCAACCGAACCCGCTATACACGCTTTCGTATCAGTATCACCGTCGCAAAGCACAGCCAAGCGTATGGTTTCTTCAAAACTATTGGCGTCCATAAAGCAACGCAACGCCATCGGCACAGTTTCCTGGCAAGTATCATCGAAATGATTCTGCGCACCAATCTTGCGTATATCGCGCATCGAAAGCAACTCGTATCCATAGAATTTCTCAACCTTTCGTTCTACATCGGGCTTGGTAAAGCGCATGTGCCGCAACCAACAAATCACCTCGGCTACACACTGTGCGCCCTTTATACCTTCTTCGTGGTTGTGTGAAATCTCCGCCGTCTTCTTGGCTTCCGCTATCACTTCCTCCCAATCAGAGAAAAGCCAACCCACTGGGCTTACACGCATGGCAGAACCATTTCCAAACGAATCCTTAGGTTGCGGATTGTCTTCGTGCAACCAATCGTAAAACATATTGCCATATCCACCCATCGGAGCTGGATAACGATGGCACCAATCCAACAAAGCATCTTTGTAAGAACGCCCACTCAAGATAGCGTCGGCAATAGCAACCGTACAGATAGTATCGTCAGTATAAGAACATTCGTCGGTGAATAGTTCAAAATCCTTTTCTGGTGCAGGTCCGAATTCAAAGCGTGAACCTACAATATCTCCTATGATAGCTCCAAGCATACTGCAAAATTGTTAAATCAAAATGTTTAGACTTTAGTAAAGAGTACCCCCGATGAGAATCGAACTCATATTTCAGCTTTAGGAGAGCCGCGTTCTATCCATTGAACTACAAGGGCATTGTGTTTCGGACATAGCCAAGTGCAGCTATTTCTTATGCAAAGATAGCAAAAAAAAGTGTTTTAATAGTTATTTGCATACTTTTTTTCGTTTTCTGTTAAACTTTTAACCACGCGAAAAGTCTTAGGTAATATTATGAACAAGATTATTTCGTTTTTGCTACTCCTCGTATTGAATACAACGGTAGCGTTTGCACAAGGCTCTGTGAAGGGCAGAGTGTTGGACAAGAAGTCTAACACGGGATTAGAGTTTATAAATGTCGTGATACGAAAAGAAGGAAGCGACAAGATTCTAAAAGGTGCTATAACCGATACCGAGGGACATTTCATTATATCAGATGTTCCCAACGGCAACTACACGCTCACGGCAAGCGGTATGGGATATAAAGATGTTGTAAGGACATTCAGCCTTACAGCAACCTCTCCCAACAAGAATTTCATAGCACTTTACCTATCCGAAGATGCCAAGTCACTCGATGAAGTGGTGGTAACGGCACAGCGGGCAGATATGAAATTGGAGGTAGACCGCAAGACTTTCAGCGTAGACCAACAAATATCGAACGCTGGCGGAGTGGCAACCGACGTTCTGGAAAACATTCCGAGCGTAGAAGTAGACAACGAAGGCAACGTTTCCTTGCGTGGCAATTCGAGTGTCGAGGTATGGATAAACGGCAAGTCTTCAGGACTTACGAGCGACAACCGCGCCACTGTGCTGCAACAGTTGCCTGCCGAAAGTATCGACCGCATTGAGGTAATAGACAACCCTTCGTCTCAGTTCTCGGCTGAAGGGTCGGCGGGTATCATCAATATCGTACTGAAGAAAGACCGCAAGGCGGGTTATTATGGCAGCGTTCAGGCAGGTGCCAACACACGCGGCGGAGCCAACACATCGTTCAACATCAACTACAACAGCTCTCTCATCGACGCTTACGCCAATGTAGGCTATCATCATCGCAAGAGAGAAGGTGGCTCTTGGAGCGAGCAAAACAACATCAACACAAACACTTATCAACGATACAAAGCCGACAACAACGGACAAGGCAACAACCTCTTCACACGTGCAGGCATAACATTGCACGCCACAAAGAAAGACGACATCTCGCTCAGCGGTATGTTTACGCTCGGCAACCACAAGAACAGCAGCCTTACACCGTATGAGTACGGAACTATCGGCTCGCTGCTCAACAGCCATTTAATGAATCGCAGCACAAGCAGCAACAACGATATGCGTATGATGCACGCCGAATTCGACTATCGACACAACTTCTCCGACAAGCACTACTTCGACTTCAGCGTGGGCTACAACAAATGGAAAGCCGACAACGAAAACATTTTCCAAGACACCACCACCTACTTCGACGCAGCAGGCTATCCGCTTGCAACGCCCAGTACCAGTGGCAGCTACCAATACAGACCTATGTACGTGAACAACAGGTCGTGGGAAATAAAGTTCGATTACGAGAACCAAATCTCAAAGGCAATGCGACTTCAGGCAGGCTATCAAGCCAATCTGTCGAAAGAGAACACACCGCAAGAAAGCTTCGTAGACCGCAACAGCTGGGCAGGCTATAATCTTGTGGAAGACCAGCTCTACTACAACCGCTTCATATACAAGAACGATGTGCACGCCCTTTATACCACCCTATCGTACAATTCAGGCAAGTTCGGCTTGATGGCAGGACTCCGCGGCGAATACTGGAAGGTGAACACGGAGAGCTATTCGTGGGCGCAGGAACACGATGCAAGCTTGCGCGACCAGCCATTTAAGAAGGATTACTTCCAGCTTTTCCCAAGTATCTTCATGAGTTATCAGCTCACCGAGAACGACCAACTGCAACTGAACTACACCCATCGCTTGCGCCGACCATGGGGCGGAGAGCTAAACTCGTTCCGAAACACAAGCGATGCCAGCCTCATATCGTTCGGTAACCCAGAGCTGACACCCGAATACAGCAACTCGTTCTCGCTGAACTACCTGCGCACGTGGCGCGAACACTCTTTGCTCGTATCGGCTTACTATCGCCCAACCACCGACGTGATGCAGCGCATTACCTACCGCAGTTCTACCGACGGCTTACTCTATCAAACCAACTTCAACGTTGCCAAGAGCACATCGACAGGTTTGGAACTTACGGCAAGAAACAGATTGTTCCGTATTTTGAATCTCTCTACCTCTGCCAACTTCTACTACTACAAGCTCAATGGCTTCAGCTTCGACATCGACGGACAAACCATTACGGGGCAAGGCAACAGCAACTTCACGTGGAATGCACGTATGCAAGCCAGCCTGATGTTGCCTTACGACATGTCGGTACAGCTGACAGGCAACTACAACAGCCGCCAGAACTTGGCACAAGGTTACAGGTCGCCAAGTGGCAGTGTGGATTTCGGTTTCAGAAAGAGCTTCTTCAACAAACTGTTGGTGCTATCCGTAAACTGCCGCGACTTGCTCGACACACGCAAATGGAAGACTTACACCAGCAGCGACTCCTTCACACGCTACCAAGAGAGTTGGCGTTCAGGCCGCACCTTCCGCTTCACACTTACTTGGAACTTCGGTAACACTAACAAGAACAAGAAGAAAGACAACAATATGGAGATGGACGACGACTTCGGAAGTCAGCCATATCAAAGCAGCGGCACGGGCGAATAAGCGTTATCCCTTAACCGTTGAAACCCAAGAGGGCACATCAAATTGTTTTTGATGTGCCCTCTTTTCGTTTCCAACAAACAGTTTTGGCTGCTTCTAATAAGAAACAGAGAAAGAAGCAGCAACCATACTCTGCTTCTTTCTCTGTTATCCTTGAATCGTATCGGACTTACTATTTCTTCTTCAAAATTCGCTGTGCACAATCTGCCAGCACAACAACTGCCGAGGCAAGAATACATACGTCTTTGATTACCAATCGGCCAGCACCCGTCAATAATGGGAAACCGTGTTCGCCACTACCAAGGTCGGGCACCCATACTTCGGGTGTGGTAATAAGGAAGGACAGGGTACCGAAGGTCATTATTATAACCAAGCCTGTGCCAACAAAGCCAATCTTCGGGAACCAAATACCCAGCAATGTCAAAATGCCGAACGACATAATCGCCAAACCTAATCCGTGAGAGAACGTGTAGGTGTTGTTTGCCTCGTGCCACTCGTTTTTAACCTTGTCAAACTCACCTTCTTTAAGCTTGTAATCTTTATATTCAGGTGCGTCCTTGGCATAGAAGAAACTCATAAACGGACTGTTGGCAACGAAAGGAACAATGCCTTCTGCCTCGTAGTTCCAGAATTTCAAACCACCAATCCATATAAAGATAATAAAGATTGCGATACGCACTAAATGGATACCTAAACCTTTCAGTGATGCTGCCAGTTCGAGAACGAACTGTACTAATGATGCAATTTTGTTCATAAATGTCTAATCTTAAAATGTTATATCCTGTTTATTAAAATGAATAAATAGCTGCAATGCAACAACATTTCTTGCTGTCAATTATTGCAAGCAAACAACCTTGATTTGGTTAATTCGTTTGCAAAGATATGTATTTATTATCAAACACCAAGCAAAAATATTGTATTTATTACAAATTTATATCTATTTAATTGTTTACAAAGGCAATTTGGTGAATTTGTTTACATATATCAAGACCGATGCGATAAAATAGTTTAGACACTCCCTATTGCTGATATGCCTATAAAAAACACCTGTTTTTTGAATTACTTACACGTAAAGAAATATTTATCTACGTGTAAAGAATTTCTTACTTACGTGTAGAAAAATATTTCTTTACGTGTAAATAATTTAGCAATGCTGCTTCATTTCCACGTAAAAAGCTCTGTTCTACTGATAGTTACCTAAAACTTCCAATTGTTTTAAGAACTATATAATAAAAGGGCTGGCTCTTCAAAAGGAGCCAGCCCTTAGCTGTTTAGGTTCACACGGAATGTGAAGAATGTTCGTTAAATCCTTATAGAAGGATTATTTTACAATGCACTTACGACCATTTACAATGTAAACGCCAGGGCGTAAGGTACGTAGACTTTCAGACTTCTTACGAACCAAGATACCGTCAAGGGTATATACGTTGTAGCCGATGGTTTCGTTTCGTTCGATAGTTTCTATATCGTTTGAAACCTGTATAGTTACTGGTGCCGATTCAGAACCATCGAAGTACACAGCAGTAACGCTATAATCGTGCATGACAGCTGCATCGCTTATCATATCGGTGAAGCTTGTCTCGGCAGTATTGCCACGGAATTGCTTGTTGCAATAAACGTTATAGCTGTAAGGAATGTTACCCGTTTCAAAGCTTGCGTCGTCTATCATAAAGATAGAAGCCTGGTCTTTCGATGTATTCTGATGAATTGCGAAATAACGAGTACCTGCTGGTAGCTTGACGCTGATTTCTGTCCACTTGGCTGATTCTTGTACATAGGTTTCGCCAATCTTCACGAAGTTCAGCGTATCGGTGCCAGTTGCTGAAGCCAATACGTCGAAGGTTTCGCGTCCGTTGGTATCCGACTTGAAGTTGTTCACCCAGAAACGAACCGTTTGTTCCTTACCAGAGAGTATCGGACTGATGAGCCAGTTGTTGGCTGCAACGTATTCCGTGCCGCCCTTATTAAACTGATAGATAGACACAGCTGCACGCTTGCCTGAGTGTGGCGCAAGACCTTGACCTGCACCAAAGACATCGCTGGGTTGCCAGTTTACGAAGGCAAACTTCTCGTCTTGGTGAGGATAAGTGCCTTTTTCAGAAAGTGCGCCAGCATAGCCGTGGTCGCCATCGACGGTTGTCCAATCGCCAAAGGTGGTCGACCATGCGTCGTAGCCTTCGAAATCATCTTCCACAACATTGGTTTCAATATACGGAGCCTTCCAAGTAAGCTTGACCTTGTCGCCTCCCGCAGGCTCAGCCTTGAGGTCGGTAGGACTGGTAAGCTTGGCAGTAATGAGTCGTACAGACGCATTGGCGGTGTTATTGTTGGTTTCGAGGTCGTTTTCCATCTCTACTCTGGCAACAATATTCATTGTTTCCGACTCGTCTAAAGAAGTCGTCTTCACAACTACAGGTATTCTTACTTGCTGCATCAAGTACAAATCTTCGTCGATAGTAGAAGTATATACTTCCGCATTGTTGGCTGTTACTACCAACTTTGAGCCACGCATATTGTCAAGACCAGCGTTGGTAACTCTGATGTCAAGATTGATAGGCTGTCCCTTCTTCACGCTTTCGACAGTTGTCATCGCTATGGAAGCATCTTTCTTGAGTGGGTCTATAACGTTGATGTTGTCGAAGTAGATAGGAGTTGATTCGAGAGAAGCTGTTGCAGTACCGCGGATTCTTACTCGGAGATACTCCTCTCCAACGAATTCAGACGGCAAGTCGATTATTACATGGGTCCACTTTGCCGTGCCGGCAGCTTCAGTAGAGAAGTCGTGCGACCAGAAGTTCATAGACGAACCGTCTTTCTTTATCAACTCAATGCCCAACGAACCCTTAGCTCCTGGCTGTGCGTAATAGTCAAAAAGAAGCTTCGGCGAAGTAGCACCTTGCAGGCTTATCTTTCCTGTAACAATGGCAGCAGTACCTGGTCTTGAAGGACGGAATGCGATGGCTCCACCATCGTTGTCAACCGTCTTGTCGTCGACAATGTCCCAAGTAGTTTCCTTGTTAGGACGTTCGATGGCAAAGAACTGGCCTTCGAGCGTAAGGTCCTTGAAGCTATTATGGAACGGAAGGAGATAAGGCGCACCGACAACAATAGCACCTACGCCATAAAGGCTGGAACCCATCGATGTGTTGGCATTGACAGCCCATTGCTTGTAATCCTGTACGCCCTCATTGTTTTGGAGTCCGCTCACTACATATTCTGTACCGCCTTGAACTGAGCCAATCTTTTCGCCGACAGCTCCAGCGTCTGTTACATTATATATATCGTATCTTACTTCCGATGGAAGAATAACTCCGCCATTGGCACCCTTGACAGGTTGCCACGTTATCTTTGCAGAGGTAGTCTGGTCTATCACACGTACTGAAGGAACATCAGGCTTGTCTATGCCAACGCATACGTTTACCGTAGCACGCTCACCTGGCTCTTCTCCGTTAAAGGCGATGACAGAATATCCAGTAGTACCCCTTGCTGCTCTATCGTCGGTAGCAGTAATGGTGGTTCCAACAGCAGGGTTGGCGATGGTCTTGATGATGTAATTGCCCTTTCGTATCTCGACTTTCGAGATAGAAGACAATGCCGTACCGCCTGTTGTCTTAGTAGGTGTCTTAAACGTAAAGTTAGCCTTGAGAGCGCCAGTTGGGTCTGGAGTAGCCTTCAGTTCGGTTACAGCTGCAGGTCTTGATGCCTCTGCCGATTCGATGAACAGCGAATCCATATAGAGGAAATAAGTCTCTGCATCAGAAATTGCGTGGAATCCGAAGTGGTAATCTCCATCTGTTGTTGGCGAGAAAGTATTGCCATAAGACTGATAAGCAATTGATGTTAAGTCGATAGGAGCAACAAGTTCGTTGGTCATATTTGCCACTTGATTGCCATTTCCCCACTTCACTTCAATACGTTCAGGGTAGTTAGCAAGACCCGCACGTGCACGGAAGCTAAGCTTATAGTTCTTTCCACCCTTGAGATGTATCGGCGGTGTGATGAGCCAATCGTCGCCATTGTTTACGCTATGCTTATAGAAGAAGCAGTTGGTGCTTCCGCTGAGCCACTTCCAAGTTAAGCCGTCACGGTTAGCATCGATTATTGTATAAAGCTCGGCATCTGCGTCTGTCAGGAAGTCGTCGAAGAACGGAACCTTGAACGATGTTCCCACAGCTTGTCCATTACTCAATGTGAGTGTACTTTGATACTTCTCGTTCTTTGCACGGACAGCGTAGCTGTATTTCTTCAAAAGTTCACTTGGAATGGTTTCTGTGTAAGTTGTTCCATTATGATCGCTTGCCACAAGAATGGTATCGCAATCAACAACCTTGTAAATATCATACTTCAGCGAACCAAGGAATCCGTTATGTACACCTTTGGTTGGTGCTTTCCAAGTAACGGTTGCAAGGTTAGCTGCATCTATATTGAGCTTGACGTTCTTTACAGGTAGTGGTGTGTCGAAGCCAATGTAAGCTTCTTTCTTCACTTTCGGGCTTGGACCAACATTGTTGCTTACCGTTACGGCAATCTTATTGATACCTTCTGGCAGTGTAACAGTGGTTTCGCACAAATCTCCAGCCTGCACTGTGCCCTTCGCAACCTCTTTCTTATTGCTTGTTATATTATAAGTAAGGATTCCGTCCAATGACTTTCCAGCAAAGGTTTCATCAGGGGCACGGAACTTGATTTTACCTGTCAGCGATGCTCCTGCAAACTCGTAAGTAAGGTTTCTAACCTTGTCGGGTGCTCCATCAGCAGCCTTTGGCGCAGGTATAGTCAATCCCATTACGTTGGTACTGCCCATTCCGCCAATCTGCGTGAGATGTCCGTCCGCCAAGTCAACAGTGTACAACATTGACAAGCCAGTAGAGTCTACTGATGCCCAATAGAACTCGTCGGTACGTGGATCTATCTCTCCGCTCTGGAAGTAAGCATTGCCATTATGGCGTGCCACTTGCACTCCCGTTGAGCCTTTGAGTGTTTCCTTACCTGTGCTGCGGTCGATATGGTAAAGATTACCATCGGTAGCCACACCGTAAGCCTGCCCCTCGCTTGTGATTCCCATAGCAACATATTGGTGGGCAGACTGACCTATGGTGGTTCTGGTCATCGTCTGATAGTCTATGACACCGAACTCCCTGCGGGTCAGGTCAGCATTATAGAACTGACCGAACACTTCGCCCGTGCGTGGGTCGTTGGCTGTTTCGGTTGCCACGACACGATAATCTCTCACCACTTCGGGCTCTCCTATCAACTCCCACGTGCGTGTATCGAAAGCAAAGTGGACAACAAGAAGGATTCCCCAGCCTGAATATGTCGTATCGAGATAGATTCCGTGCAATTGCTCGGCATCTTCAACGAGTCCGCTTCCTGCATTGAAATATCCCTTCTCATACCCTGCCAAAGGAGTGAACTTAATGTTTTGTGTCGGATTAAACCAGCAGATTCCCACGAAGTTGTTCGACAAAATGTTTGCCCACATCTCAAGATTAGGTAGAATAGCAAGCGGGTTGTTTGCAAACTTCGGTAGTCGTAGCTGTGCACCGTCCATTGTTTCGCGCAGCAAAGAGGAGTTTAGCTGAGTAAGCATCATTTGGTTCAACATCGGGAAAGTTTTGGTTTCCCTCAACTTAAGCTCCGGCACCTTAGCTCCGGGCAGCACCTTTTCGAACTTGAAAGGTACTTCTGTCTTCGGCGTAGTTTGAGCCGAAACCGACAAAGCCATTGCACCTGCAAAGGCTAATGCGGCAAGAAAGTGCTTTTTTCTTTTCATGTTGTGTTAGTATAAAATAATAAAAATGATAAATTTAGGGTATTTACAGTTACCTATAATATTGTCTTCCGCCAGCACTTACAACGGCTGCTCTGAAAGACTGAATATTCTAAACGCGCCTACCTATACGAACTATACAGATACAAGAAATGTAAATGAATAGGCTTTTTTCGTTATGTGATGTAGTATGTGTTGTATTATGTGATGTAGTAATGGTGATTTTTAATATCTGCAAAGATATAATAACTATTATTAAAAAGCAAATTTTACTAACAAAAAGTTTTCTTATTTCTTACAAAAGGTAATATTATCATAGATGTATAGCGTATTAAAAAATATTTTGTACCTTTGCTTCACTAAACATAAAATCGAACGTATGAAACCTTATGCAGCTGTAATTGTGTTTTTGGCATTGGTCTTGTCATCGGTATTGACAAGCATAAACAGTTACAACCGTACGAAAGATACGATTGTAAACGATATGAACCAGGCATTGGCAAGAACGCTTTCCGAAAAGCAGGAAGCGTGGATAACGCCCGACACCATTATGAATTATAGGCAAAAGCTGAAGATTGAGGTGCTTCGCAACGAGTCGTTTGTTACCTATGCGCTTGCCAATACTCCGAAAACACTATGCAGCCAGCCTATGAAATGGACGGGGAACGACAACAGAAACGTGGCTTTCCAGTCGTATGCCACCTGCTCTTTCCTCACCATCTACGAGCTTTCCGACCAGCGTTCTGCTGCCCTGCTCTTGCTTTTGTCCATTGTTTGGCTCGTCGGCTCGGTTTATTGGTTGCGGAAACATAAACTGGGCACAACCATTTTAAGCAGTTTAATCTATTCAAACGATAGGCAGACTTTCTACGACTTAAAGCAAATGCCCATTCCGTTTACGCCGATGCAACAACAACTGATGCAGCTTTTCATCTCTTCTGCCGACTATCAGCTGTCGAAACAAACCATTTGCGACGCACTTTGGCCCAAGAAACCCGATGCAACCGAAACTCTCTACACGCTTATTCGGCGCATAAAGCCCATATTGCAGAAGTATGCAGGCTTGAATATCGTTACCGAACGAGGCGGCGACTACCGCTTAGAAAAGCAATAGAAACACGAGTGTTTTGTAAAGATAATTCTCTTAAAAAGTGATAACTGCGCTTTGGCATTGCGAAAGCGTAGGTTTTGCAACGCAAAACAGCCGCTTTTACCGTGCAAAACCTACGCTTTTGGAATGCAAAACAATAGGTTTTACAATGCGTTGATAACTAAAGAGTTACACAGCAATTACGCTTGTGAAAAATATTTACAGCCTTATTGCTTTCTTTTCGTTCATAAAGTAGGTTATCGGCATTGAATGTCTAACCTATCAAAGAGGGCAGAACAGGCTCTGTCAGTTAGGTTTCAGCAAGATGTCAGATACTTGTCAGCTATGTTTTTACGTACTTTCTGCCCTTGAAACTAACTTTGTCGGATAAACAATAACCGCCCGTTTGCAAAGCCACGATATGGCAGCAGAGGGGCGAAACCAAATTTATTCAATGACGATGAAACGATTTTTTGCTTTATTTTTAATTGCAATGGCAGGGCAGAATGCTTTGTATGCTCGCCATTTTGCGCTGAATACGGCACAATTGCAGTACGATTTAACACAGACAGAAGTAAGCGACACGGTGCAAACGGACAGGAAAGAGAAGCCCGTAGAACTGTCGGAAGTAACGGTGGAGGCTGCAAGGGTTGTGCAAAAGCCTGACGGACAACTTATTTTTCCATCGAAAGCGCAGTGCAACAATTCGGCAAACGGGTACAGCTTGTTGGCTAAACTCGGCTTGTCGCGTATCCGTGTAGACGAAGTAACGCACTCTATAACGGCTTTGAACAGCAACGGCGACGTGCAAATTCGCATTAACGGCGTGGTTGCAACCAAGACTGAGCTGACGAGTATGAACCCCAAGTTGGTGAAAAGCATCGAATTCATCGACAATCCGGGCGTGCGTTATGGCGAAAACGTGGGCTATGTGCTGAACATTCGTACCGCAAGGAGCGAGCGTGGCGGCGCAGTGGGCGTGGATTTGAGCAATTCGCTCACTGCTTTGTATGGCGACAACACGGCATATGCTAAGTTTAATCGGGGCAATTCGGAAGTTTCGCTTTCCTATTCGTTCGATTTTCAAGACTTCAAAAGAAACAGAATGAAGGAAACAGCCGACTATTTGCTGAACAACAACACACGCTACCGCATCGTACGCACCGACCTATCGAGCCGCAATCGCCAGTTCGGCAACAACTTCCAACTGAAGTATAGTCTTGCCGACTCGGCTTCCTACGTGTTTCAGGCAAACCTATCGAGCAGCTTCAGCCATAATCCTAACGCCGACAGAATCTATCAGACATTTACCCCCGAAGGCAATTTCCTGTCGGAGAGCAATGGCTCGAAGCGGAGTTTCTCGCCTGCTCTCGACCTTTACTACTATCGGAAACTGGGCAAAAGCAATAGCATCACAGCCAATTTGGTAGGTACGGCAATCGAAACAAAGGCAGACGACTACCTGAAAGAGGTTTCACCTTATATATATAATGTGGACGGACGAATGCGCTCGCTTTATTCCGAGCTTATCTACGAGCAGCAGTTGCGCCCTTTCACTGTATCAATGGGCATCAATGGGTCGTTGAAACACATACGGAACGAGTATTTGGGCGATGTGAAATCGTTGAACCGAATGGATTATTCCACGCTGTATATGTTCTCGGAAGTAAAGGGACAGTGGCAGAAACTGGGCTACGTGTTCGGCATTGGGGCTACGCACGCAGGCTACAAGCAAGCCACCGACAAGTACAACTACTGGCTTTTCCGTCCTAAACTTACCTTGAGCTACCAAGTTTCGCAAGCCTTTTCGGTGCGATACAACTTTGAAATACACGAGCATATATCGCGTATAGCGATGATTAGCAATACCAAAATCAGGGAAAACAGCCGCGAGTGGCGTGTGGGCAACCCGAATATAGAGCCAAACAAGGTGGTTCGGCAAATGTTTAGCTTTAGTTATGTTCGCCCACGCTTCTACAATATGGTGGACATATTGCTGCAAGTGAACACCAATCCAAACATGTCGAAATACGTTCGCACAGCCGACGACCAGTTCTACTATATGCAAGCCAATCAGAAACGCATTGCGATGTTCTGTGTTATGGACAACTTCAACTTTAAAATCATACCCGATGTGCTCGAACTGACATTGAGTGGAGGCGTTTATCGCTTTATCAACGAAGGCGACGACTACAAGCACAGCTTAACGGCTTGCAACTTTCAAGCCAGCATGCAAGCGTATTTGGGGCGTTGGACACTATCGGCTTATGCGGACAATGGGTGGAAATTCAACGAGGGCGAAACGCTTGCGCACAACGGTGGCAATGTTTACGTGGGCGGCAGTTACCGTTTGGGCAATCTGCAGCTGTCGCTTTACATTCAAAATCCATTTATGCAGCACCCCAAGACCTATCATACGCACATACTGAATCGCTACGTAACGAAAGATATAGTGTATCGTAGCCGCGAAAATGGCAATCTTTTAAACTTCAGTCTGTCGTGGAACTTGGAGTTCGGACATAGGAAACACAACGACAAACAGCGCAATCAGCACAAGGATACCGACACGGGAATAATGTAAATGAGTAGAAAATAGTTAGTAAATGGCACGTGAATGTAAAATATAATCGTTATCTTTGCAATTAGTAGATTGCATTTGGCAATTCAACAGACTAAGTGAAAAGCTATGACACAAGAAGAAAAAACAAAGATAGAAGCAGAAATAGTGGAGGTTCTGAAAACCGTCTACGACCCTGAAATTCCTGTAAACATATACGACCTCGGTATGATTTACAAGATAGACTTGCAGGACGACGGCACATTGGAAATGGATATGACCTTCACATCGCCAGCGTGCCCTGCAGCCGACTACATATACGAGGACGTAAGAACAAAGGTTGAGGGCGTGAAAGGCGTAAAGACAGCCAACATAGAGCTTGTTTTCGACCCTATCTGGGACCAGAGTATGATGTCGGAAGAAGCACGCGTGGAACTCGGTTTCGACTGATTTCACTCATAGTAAGCAACCAAACTGTAAGACAATGAAGAATGTTTATTTCCTTTCCGATGCCCATCTCGGTTCGTTGGCAATAGAACACCGACGGACGCAAGAACGCCGCTTGGTACGTTTTCTGGACAGTATAAAAGACAAGGCAGAAGCAATCTATCTCTTGGGCGATATGTTCGACTTTTGGGACGAGTATAAACACGTTGTTCCGAAAGGCTTTACACGCTTCTTGGGGAAAATATCAGAGCTTACAGATATGGGCGTAGAGGTGCACTTCTTCACTGGTAACCACGATGTTTGGACATACGGATACTTGGAAGAAGAATGTGGCGTGATATTGCACAGACACGGTATAACAACCGAAATCCACGACAAGGTATTCTATTTGGCGCACGGCGATGGGCTTGGCGACCCCGACCCATTGTTCAAAATCCTTCGGAAAATATTCCACAACCGTGCCTGCCAGCGACTGCTGAACTTCTTTCACCCGTGGTGGGGAATGCAATTGGGACTTGGTTGGGCAAAAAAGAGTCGCATGAAACGTCCTGACGGCAAAGAACTTCCTTTCCTTGGCGAAGACAAAGAATACTTGGTGCAATACACCAAAAAGTATATGCGGACGCACAAAGATGTAGACTACTACGTTTATGGGCATCGCCACATAAAGCTCGACCTACCGTTGGACGGCAAAGCGCGTATGTTTATCCTTGGCGATTGGATATGGCAGTTCACCTATCTCGTATTCGATGGCGAGCATACTTTCCTCGAAGACTACGTGGAAGGAGAGAGTAAATTATAAAAAATAGCTTTAAATTGCTTATTTTTTACTCGTTTTTTCATATTTCTCGCTTTTTTATTGAAAAAAAAGGGCAGTTCGTTGAAAAAATTTGCACAGTTAAATGAAATACTGTATATTTGTAGCAGTTATTAAATCATAAAAGATTTAGCAATTCAATACTAAGAAAAAATAATGATTAGTAAAAGATAAAAATTCATCATTTAGAATAAAACTCAGGTTTGTAGATTAAGTTTAGTCAAAAAGGTGGTTGTCGTGATGACAACTACCTTTTACATTTTAAGG
>ERZ772940.76-NODE-76-length-61997-cov-14.327_pt1 | contig 61997 bp, 51 predicted proteins | sample MGYA00511682_ERZ772940 | MGnify/ENA primary metagenome ERZ772940 (study PRJEB29015, sample SAMEA2737922) | human oral metagenome | biome: human oral; feature: human-associated habitat; material: dental | place: China | collected 2031 ... | reverse complement strand
TCCGCCTGCCGTCTTTCGCTCAGCCTCAGTCTGCACGCACTTCAGACTGTTTGCGCGGGGGTGAGTTGTTTCCTTCGCGTCGGTCGGGGCGTTCCTGAGCCCCGGACGGCAGGGTGAATCCAGACGGCGGGGTCTCGAACTTAGTGGCAGGCTCGTGGACCGGGGCGGCTGGTGCCACGGGATGGTTCTTGGGTTCGCAGCCGCGAGGCTTTTTCCTTCTGTGGGAAAGGATACAGCCTACGGCCGCGGCAAGCGCCAAAGTGCAGACGACGGCGATTCCCGCGGGGGAGCCCGCCGCTGCGGCCACGGCGGCGTTCCACACGGCAAAGCCGACTGTCGAATAGATGAGCGCCCGGGCCAGCCATCCGGGAAACGCAGCCAGGTTGTACCTCGGCCAAGAGAGCCCGACGATCCCCGCCGCGACGTTCTCTCCGGCCTCCGCGTGCTGCTGGGCAGTAGCTGCTAAGGCGACGGTGTGTCTACTCCAGCTTTGCGTCCATTGCGCGCAGATGACGCACAATGGACGCAAAGCTGGCTTGGAGGCGGAAGCGTTTATCGTTGACCGAGTGGACCCTGGCGGGAGCCCATCCGGCCAACGGGCTCGTGATCAGTTCTCCTCGTCCTCGCCGTGCTCTTTGGACGCTGGTTCCTTTTCTTTTGATGCTGCCTGTTTTTGCTTCGGTTTGGGCAGGGTGATGAAGGCCGTGGCGGCGGCGACGGTCAGCAGGATCATGTAGAGCCTGCGGTCCTCGCGTGCAAGATTGCAGCCTTCGTGAAGATTCTGGCTCACCCTGTCGTAGTGGTCCTCGTTGAAGCCGTTTTCATTAGCAAACCTTTCGATTTCATCGGAATCGGCTTCGAAATAACCAATGGAGGAGTATGGTCGTTCTAGAAAGTTCCATCCCACAGGTTCGCACGATATTCCGCTTAGAGATGCGCGTATGTAAGGTCTGCTGAGGAAAAGCCACCCGAGGACGAACAGGGTGAAAGCGAGGATGAGGATGCGAAGCGTGACGAATGTTTTCTTTGTCATGGGTCTCTCCAAGTGTGCGGTTAAATATTTTGCCTGTTAGTCACGATCTTGCCACGGATCGGGACCACTTTCGCCCTCGATCGAACCTCTCATTGAGTCAAGATTCCTTTTTGATAGTTGATCTTGTTCTTTTATGCATTCGATCGCTAGTTCGAAATTTTTGAATGCGTTTTGTGTATCGTTGGACAGCCTCTTTATGAGATCATGAAGAAGCCATTTGAAGTCATGAAACTTCGGAGACGGCCCACGTACGCCGATACCCACATGCTCGTTACGAATAACGCAATCCGCCATATCAATATTTTCAATAGCAGTCCACGCTAAATCGAGCTGCTCGATAATTGTGTGCCTACAGTCACCCAGTATATTGTCAATGCGACTCTGTTCGATATGGGTCTTATCGGAATTTTTGATATCCGATGACTTTGTAGCTTTAACTTTGAGGTCATATGACTCGCGAGCCTTGCTCATCGCATCCATATTGTCGATTATGTTAGCTTTTATTGCGTTTTCTACCTTTGTTATACTTCGATTGATGTCTCTGAAGGCACCTAATAGTGCAGCAATTCCATCTTCGTAGCTAGCTGCTTTTGCAGATGGACTTTTATCATCCTTTATTTTCTCCATGATTCTAAGGCCAGAACTTGCTGTATCTGCGACTTTGCCTAGAGCTTCGACTCCAGAAAAAGTCTTGAATGCCTCTACTGCAAATTTGGCGACCTCCAAGATGAATTCCAACTTGCCATGATCGTCATTGGCGATATCATTAAACATTTTTATACTGTTTTTTACCGTCTGCACGACAGATTCGCGCGCTTTTGTAAACGTTCCTTGTTCTGCATTCAACGTTGCACTCCACAAAGTGGTAGCCGCATATAAATTGCTTACTATCCCTCCTACATTCTCAATAATGTTGGATTTAAATGCTTCCATTGTGTAGCCGCCCATTTGCACAAGTTCTTCGTGTATTGAGTTAACCTTTGTCTGTATGGTGCCGCTAGGAACCACTTTCCCCGACTGGATAGTCGCTTTGTCTGCGAGCAGAGAAATTACTCGTTGACACTCTCCGACTTCTTCGCCAATCCGTTTGGGGTCCGGCAAGTCAACCCATGGCTTAATAATACTATTGATCTTATGGCGAACGCCTTCGAACTCTTCCGTCATATCTTCGGAAGTGTCTTTACTGTATCCAAAGGCAGTGAATGTAGTAGTAGTCACCTTTCCGCCGCCTTCGCCGTTTTCGTCGGGGCGGGTAATGCGAGTTGTGACAGAGCCGCCGTTTGCCGTGCCCACGGATATTGTGTACTCGTCTTCAGTGCGAGAGTAATTCGCAGTCAGTGAGTCTTTTTTGTCGCGCACATAGGCGTCGATTGCTGCCCTTTTGAGGCTGCGAACCAACTTTGGGAGGTCGTCGTAAGTCGCGTCGGGAATGTTGAACACATAGGGGTCGTCGAACCATTCCCTGTAGTCCGACTTGCCATCGTTCTTGTCGTCAGAGGCCATTGTTTTCTCCTTAAGGCTATGGCGTGAATGCGCGGGTGTGAACGAGTTTCTTTTGGGTGTAAATTTTAGATAGGGCTCTGTTTGACCGACGCATCGTCAAACGAAGCGAGACGATTCAGTTATGTGGGCCGCGGACGCATGGTCGATCGTTGTGATCGAGTGGTGCGGCGGTACTGAGTGAAGGGGGGCGTGCGAAGTTTGCAGTGCCGGGCCGATTGGCTTCAGCAAGCAAAATTCGCGAGTTTTCAGTTGTGTGAATCGACGTTATGGGTTGCGCCGATACGAGCTTGCGACTCCCGTTCGCGGGATCCGTTCGCCTGACGGCCACTAGCCTATGGTGCAGAAAGAAACGACGCAAGCCCTTTCTTTAGTTGTGAGTTGATTCACTTTAGATTGGGGGTCGGTGGCCGTTTGGCGACTGTCTGTTCCCAGGCCCGTGCCTTGGTGCGCATTCGCCTTTAGACGGGCGATGCCTTTCGGCCAAATGTCGCGGCATCGCAGCCGATTCCGCAGGCGCCAAGGTCGAGCCTTGCCCCCTTGCCGGGGCTGAGAGGCCTCTGGCCAGTCAGACGCCTTAGCCGATTGGCTTGCTGTGCCGGACGCACTTTGGCGACGCCAAAAGAGCTTCCGCCTGCCGTCTTTCGCTCAGCCTCAGTCTGCACGCACTTCAGACTGTTTGCGTGCTGCTTGGCCTTTTGGCGTGCGGGCTAGTTCGCACCCTTCAAATGGAAGCGTTCCGCAATTTGGGCCTGGCCTGTTTGCGCGGAGGCCAGTTCGCAACTGCGACTCCTGCTTCGACGGAGACGACACCTGGCCTGTTTGCACGGAGGCTAGTCAATCGCCTCGTTCCGCTCAGCCTTCGGCCGCGACGACGCGGACCTCGATCCGCCTTCCGTTCGGGAGGTCCATCGCCACGACGTCGCCGTCGCTCAGCCTGTGGCCCCGCCGGGTTTCGACGACGCCGTTGACGACGATCTCTCCAGCTTTCACCAGCTCGGCGGCCTCGGCGCCGCTTCCTGCCAGAGAGGCGTACTTGACGAACTGCCCGAGTCTGATCGGCAGATTGACTTCGACGTCTTCCATCGTTCCTCCTGTGTGACGGTGTCAGGCACTCGAAGAGCAGATTCTCCTCGGCGCCGCGCGGGCGGCTTGGCAGGCCGAAAGCCTCCAGGCCCAAAGGTCAGGTTCCCGCGTCGGCCGGGGCATTCCCGAACCCGGACGGCAGGGTCTCGAACCCGGTCGGCAGAATCCCAAGCCCAGTCGGCAGGCTCGTGGGTCTAAAGCGCGGGTTCCCGGACAACGCCCCCAGACCCCGTCGGAGGGTTCTTTCGGACCGGGTCGACTGGCCTTTAAACCTGGGCGGCTGGTGCCACGGGAGGGTCCTCGGGTTCGCAGCCGCGACGTTTTTTCCTTCTGCGGGAAAGGGTACAGCCCACGGCCGCGGCCAGCGCGAAAGAGCAGACAACGGCGATTCCCGCGGGGGAGCCCGCCGCTGCGGCCACGGCGGCGTTCCACACGGCAAAGCCGACTGTCGAATAGATGAGAGCCCATGCCAGCCACCCGGGAAACGCAGCCAGATTGTACTTGGGCCACGAAAGCCCGACGACCCCAGCCGCGACGTTGACGACCGTCTGAATCCCGATCGTCAGGTAGGCCAAGGAAATGACGATCCACCCGCGTTTTTTGATCTTGTCCATCGCCCGTTGCGTTCGGGCGGTGTTGGCCCACTGCCACGCTCGGCGCCGAAAGCCGCCCGACGGCTCTCTGCCGGAGATCGTCACCCGTCTGCCGTAGCGTCCGATTCCGTAGACGAGGTTCGATCGCGACGCAACGAGCAGTGTCAGCGTGAGGAAGACGAGAGGGAACGGCCCCGTCGACGTGAATTCGCCGATGCTCTTGAACATATCCAGATTGTAACCCAAACGTCTTTGCGACACTATCGTGAGGGTACCGGACTAAACGTTGCAGTTGCAGAAGAATCTATGCGACGCCTTAAACGCCCTTCTCCTCGCCAGCGCACGTCGAGCACGTTCCTATGAGCTCGAGGGTGTGCTCGACGTCGACGAAGTCCGCCTCGGCGGCGATCTGCCTCGCCCACGCCTCGATTTGAGGGCCGGCCACTTCGACCGTTCTCCCACACATTCTGCAAACCAGATGGTGGTGATGCTCGGTGGAATCGCAGGAGCGGTAGAGGAGCTCAGAATCGGTGCGCAGAACATCGACTTCCCCCTCGTCCAAGAGGACCTGGAGGGCGCGGTAGACGGTCGCCAAGCCGATCTTGGAGCCCGACTTCGCGAGGTCGTCGTGCAACTGCTGTGCAGAAACGAAAGAGGAAAGCTCCTCCAGGCGTTTTGCTATCGCCTGGCGCTGGGCTGTGTTTCGTGTTCGTCCCATGTGACTGCTTTCTTCGGCCTGCGGCGGATGCAGAGCGCGAGAACGGCGCGGCCTGTCGCGACAATTGTATATGTTCCGATAAGCAGGGTCACGATCGTCGCTCCGGGCGCGAGCCTGACGAAATAGGTTGTTGCGAGCCCGACGACGCAGGCGAGCACGCCCAACGCCATGGCTATCCCCATCGTTTTGTTGAACGACGAGGAAAGCAGCTGCGCGATGGCGACAGGGACGATCATGATCGCCGAGACCAGGAGCACGCCGACCACCCGCATGGCCACCGAAACCGTCAAAGCCGCGACCACGGCAACGAGGATATTGAGCGTTCTCACGCGCAGGCCGCAGGCCTTGGCAAAGTCTTCGTCGTGCGAAAGGGAGAAAAGGGGGCCGCGCAGGCCCAGCCCGAAAAGCAGGACGAAGGCCGAGAGAACAGCGGTGTAGAAGACCTCGTCTGGGGAGACGGTCGCGATCGAGCCGAAAAGGTAGCTCGTCAGCTTCTCGGTATTCCCGCCGGCCAGCGAGATGATGATGACGCCCAGGGCGATTCCCCCGTAAAAGAGCATCGCGAGGGCGACGTCGCCGCCCGTGCGACCCTGGGCGCGCACAACCTCGATGAGAACGGCGCCGATGACCGACGCTGCGATCGCCCCCGGTATCGCCAAGGAGTCTTTCGGGTCGAGGCCGAAGACGCTCGCCGCCAGCCAGCCGGCGGCCACCCCCGTCAAAGCGACGTGCCCGATCCCGTCGCCCATGAGGGCCATTCCGCGCTGAACGAGGTAGGTGCCGACCACAGGCGCGGAGACCCCCACCAGTATGGCGACGACGAAGGCCCGCTGCATGAACGGCGCCTCGAGCATCTCTCGGATCGTTTCAAACGTCACGATGGATCCATCCTCAGAGTCGGTGCGTGGTGTGCCTGCCAATCGGCGGAGTCGTGCGGGTGGACGTGGTCGTGCTCAGGGTGGTCGTGGCCTGGCGGCGGCGGGGGAGGCGCGCCGTCGTGAACGACGCGCCCGCCCTCCAACACGACGGCCCGCTCGACGATCGGTTCCAATTCGCCCATCTCGTGAAGCACGGTGACCAACGTCGTGCCGCGCTCGCGAAGCTCGGAGAGGATCGAGGCGAGTGCCCGCCTCGAATCGCGGTCGATTCCCGCGAGGGGCTCGTCCAGAAACAGCAGATCGGGCTCGCGCACGAGCGCTCTGGCGATGAGCACCCTTTGCGCCTGGCCCCCGGAGAAAACCTGGACGTGGTCGCGGGCTCTGTCCTCCAGGCCGACGGCGGAGAGGGCCGCCAACGCCTTGCGCTTGGCCCTCGGGCCGACGTCGGCCCACAGGCGGCCCCGCCCGAGCAGGCCCGAGCGGACGACCTCGAGCGCCGTCGCCGGCACGCCCGATGAGGCGGTCACCCGTTGAGGGACGTACCCGATCCGAGACCAGGGGACGGACCTTCTGGCGGCGACGCTTTCCCCGAAAAGCTCGACGCTTCCGGCGGAGGCCGGAACGATGCCGAGAATGGCGCGCACCAGCGTCGACTTGCCCGAGCCGTTGGCGCCGAGGAAGGCGACGGATTCGCCTGAGGAGACGCTCAGGGCCACGTCGTCAAGGATGCGCGAGCCGCCCAAATGGACGGCGAGGCCCTCCACGGCCACGGGAAGAATGGCGTTCATCGTTCTCCTGTCTGCGCGCCGATCATGCGTCCGTCGGCACGGCGATCCTATGCCCTGCGGGCACGGCAATCATATGTCCATCCGCATGTCCGTCGGCTGCATGTCCGTCGGCGCCCCGGTCACATGCCCGCCTGCGTGCCGACCGTGCGCCGCCGGCCTCACTTGGTCACTTGCAGGCGAGGGCCTTCTTGAGCGCCGTCAGGTTGCCCGTCATGGCCGCCTCGTAGTCGCCTTTCTCGGGCTTGGACTCCAGCGGGCTGAGAACCGCGGTGACGGTTTTCGTCTCTTTCGCCAGAGTCTCGGCGGGCTTGCCGCTGACGAGCTCCTCGGTGAAGATCGTCGTGGTCCCGTTCTCTTGGACGTACTTCTTAACCTTGGCCAGCGTGGCCGGGCTCGGTTCGGACTCCGGGTCGATGCCGGACAGGCCCACTTGGGAGAGCTTGTAACGGTCCGCCAGGTAGCCGAAAGCGGTGTGCGTCGTGACGATCGAGCGGCGTTCGCACGTGGCCAGGCCGGTCTGGAAGGACTTGTCGAGCCCGTCGAGCTTCTTCTGAAGAGCCTCGTTGTTCTTCTTATAAGCGTCGGCGTGGCCGGGGTCCTTCTTCGAAAGCTCGGCCGCGATCGCGTCGGCGGCGCGCTTCATCCGAGCGGGGTCGAGCCAGAAATGAGGGTCGGCGGCGTCGTCGCCGCGGCCCTCGGCGTGGTCGTGTTCTTTCCCGTCTTCGTGGCCCTTTTCTCCGTCGTCCTTCTTGGCTTCGCCGTCTTTCTTGTCGCCATGGTCCTTGTCGCCATGGTCGTGGTCGTGCTCTAGGAGGCCTTCATGGTGGACCAGATTGACGTTCTTCGTCAGGTCGACCGCCGATACGTCGCTCAGGGAGCCGACGGCGTCGTCAAGAGACGGCTGGAATCCCTTGACGTAAAAGAGCGCCTTTGTTTTGTTCAGCTCGGCGATCTGCTTCGTGCCGATTTCGAACTCGTGCGGCTCGGTGCCCGCGGGGGTGACGGAAGAGACGTCGACGTGGTCGCCGCCGATCTGTTGCGTGAGCCACTGGATCGGGTAGAAAGAGGCGGCCACTTTCAGTTTCCCGGAGGATCCGCCCTTCGAATCGTCGGAAGAATCCGAGCAGGAGGCAAGCCCGAGGGCGAGGGTCAGCGCGGACATGGCCGCGACGATGCGTGTACGATGTCTATTAAACATGAGAACCATTATCAACCTGACCCCGAAATGCTGTCAAAAGATGCCTCTTGTTTGCCGACGGCTCGCGTTTTGCTTGCCGGAGGCTCGCGTAGTCTGAAGTGAATTTCTAATTGCGCGAGCAGTATTCCGACCGATGGAACGGCGGTTTGCCCTTGGGCGTTTTCCGATCGACAGATCCTCCGCATCAACGGGCTTTTGGGCTGTGTGGAAAACCCCATCCTCGACCGACGCCGCCAGGGCGATCGCCGGTAGAATCGAGAGGACTCCGCGTCATCCAGGCGCGGCAACGAAAGGAGCGCAGCTCTATGGCCAAGCAGGCCCCCTCGAAGCTCGACAGCGTCATCGCCCTGGCGAAGCGGCGCGGCTTCGTCTTCCCCTGCGGCGAGATATACGGCGGCACGAGATCCGCGTGGGACTACGGCCCGCTGGGCGTCGAGCTGAAGGAGAACATCAAACGGCAGTGGTGGCGGCACATGGTCACGTCGCGCGACGACGTCGTCGGCCTCGACTCGTCGATCATCCTTCCTCGCGAGGTGTGGGTCGCTTCGGGCCACGTCGGCGTCTTCAACGATCCGCTCACCGAGTGCCTTTCGTGCCACAAGCGCTTTCGCGTCGACCAGATCCAGGAGGAATTCGCGGCTAAGAAAGGGATCGAAGACCCCGATTCGGTCGAGCTCGCCGAGATCGCCTGCGGCAATTGCGGGACGCGTGGCCAATGGACGGAGCCCCGCGACTTCAACATGATGCTCAAGACCTACCTGGGGCCGGTCGAGGACGAATCGGGCCTCCACTACCTTCGACCCGAGACGGCGCAGGGCATTTTCGTCGATTTCCAGAACGTCATGACGTCGGCCCGCAAGCGCCCCCCGTTTGGAATCGGGCAGATTGGAAAGTCCTTCCGCAACGAGATCACACCTGGAAATTTTATTTTCCGCACGCGCGAGTTCGAGCAAATGGAAATGGAATTCTTCGTCAAGCCCGGAACCGACGAAGAATGGCACCAGTATTGGATCGACGAGCGGCGCAACTGGTACGTCGGCCTGGGAATCGACCCGGAGAATCTTCGGCTGTACGAGCATCCGCAGGAGAAACTCTCCCATTACTCCAAGCGGACGGTCGACATTGAGTACCGTTTCGGCTTCCGCGGATCCGATTGGGGCGAGCTCGAAGGGATCGCCAATCGCACGGACTTCGATCTGTCGACGCACACAAAGCATTCCGGCAAAGACCTGTCCTATTTCGACCAAGCCAGCGGCGAACGCTGGATTCCCTACGTCATTGAGCCCGCGGCGGGTCTGACTCGCTCCCTCATGGCCTTCCTCGTCGAGGCCTACGCGGAGGACGAGGCCCCCAACGCCAAGGGCGGGGTCGACAAGCGCGTCGTGCTCCGGCTCGACCCGCGCCTCTCGCCAGTCAAGGCGGCTGTGCTCCCGCTTTCGCGCGACGAGCGGCTCTCGCCGTTGGCACGCGAGCTGGCGGCTGAGCTCCGCAAGAATTGGAACGTCGATTTCGACGACGCCGGCGCCGTCGGCCGCCGCTATCGCCGCCAGGACGAGATTGGCACTCCTTTCTGCATCACCGTTGATTTCGACTCTCTCGAAGACCGCGCCGTGACCATTCGCGACCGCGACACGATGGAGCAAGTCCGCCTTCCGATCGCCGACGTCGAGGGTCACCTCGCCGCTAAGCTGGTTGGGTGTTGACGAGCCATAGTCATTCGCATTCGGGTCCCCTGGACATCGCCCCGGGGGCTCGAAGGCGCGTCTCGGCGATTCTGGCCGCCGTCGTCCTGCCGCTGGCGATAGCCACAGCCGTTCTGCTCGTGGCCCTGTGGCCGAAGGGGGAGACCCCCGTCGGCTCGCGACCCTTGTACTCCAACGGTGCACAAGCCGTGACGGGCAAGGTCACGTCGGTCGGCAAAGTCGATTCCTCGGGCCAGACGCCCGTGAAGATGAAGGTCGACGGCGTGGACGTGCCCGTTCACGTTCCGCCGGAGATCATCGCAAACGGGCTTGACGTCGGCGACGAGATTCGGGCGATCTTCAATCCCGCCGCCCTCGAAAGCGGCACAGCCTACGTTTTCACCGATTTCGTCCGCACCCATCAGATGCTGTGGCTGTTGGCCGTGTATGTCGCAGTGGTTTTGGCGGTGGCGCGGTGGAAAGGCGCCATGGCCCTCGCGGGCCTCGGCGTGTCCCTCGCCGTCGTCGGGGCGTTCATGGTGCCCGCGTTGACCGTCAACGGGCATCCGGTTCTCGTCATACTGGTCGGCGCCGCGGCGATGATGTTCGCCTCGATCTACCTGGCCCACGGGATTTCGATTCGAACGACGACGGCCGTCATCGGCACCTTCGCGGGACTGGTCATCACGACTGGCGTGGCGTGGTGGGCCGTCGGAGCGGCCAATCTCACGGGCGCCCTTTCCGACGACGCGCGCATCCTGGCCGGCGAGCTGCCTGACGTCCAGCTCCAGGCGATTCTGCTCGGCGGGGTCATCCTCGCCGGACTCGGCGCGCTCAACGACGTCACGATCACGCAGGTCTCCACCGTGTGGGAGCTCCACACGGCGAATCCGCGCCTGACGCGCCGAAGGCTCGTGAGCCAAGGGATGGCCGTCGGACGCGATCACATCGCCTCGACCGTCTACACGCTCGCCTTCGCCTATGTCGGCACGGCTCTCACGCTGCTCGTCGCCGCGGCGCTCATGCAGCGGCCCGCCGCCGACCTCGTCCAGCTCGGCGAGATCGCCGAAGAGATCGTGCGGACTTTGGCGGCGTCCATCGGCTTGGTGCTCGCCATTCCGCTGACGACGGCCGTCGCCGCCGTCCTCGCCCCCGTCGCTCCGACCGGTGCCAGGCCAGCCGACGACGATCCCGAAGGCGATTCGGGCGACGGCGACGCGGAGGAAACCGCCGACGCGCAGGAGGCCTGGAACGATGCCGACGGAATCTGGGACGAGGACGAGGAAGCCTGGGACGGCGAGCCGGCCGGCGGCCGGAAAGCTGGCAGCCCCTATGCGCGCGACCGTCGCGAAGAATTCGAATACGACGGCGCCGAGATAGACAGGGCTACGCGCGGAGACGGCCCATGGCCGCGATGAGGGCCGCCCTGTCGCCAGCGCCGAATGCCCTTGCGCCGACCGCGACGAAAGCCGCTGCAACGCGCCCGCCCGGCCTGGCTTTCGGGCCATTGCGCCTTCGAACTCCCGTCATGCTCGCGCCCATGGCAGGCGTGACCAACCCGCCCTTCCGGCAACTTTGCAGAGAACAGGCCGAAGAGGGCCTCGCCCTGGCGGGGGCCGACCGCGCGCCGCGGGGGCTCCCGGGAACCGACGCGCCCGGCGGCCTGTGGGTGTGCGAGATGGTCACCTCGCGGGCTCTCGTCGAACGCAACCCCGAGGCGATGAACATGATCAAACCCGATCCCGGGGATCCGGTACGCTCAATCCAGCTCTACGGCGTCGAGCCGAAAACCTCCGCGGCCGCCGTGGCGATGCTGGTCGGCGAGAACAGGGCCGACCACATCGACCTCAATTTTGGCTGCCCCGCACCGAAGGTGACCCGCAAAGGCGGGGGATCGGCGCTTCCGTGGAAGCTTGACCTCTTCCGTGAGATCGTTTCGGCCGCCGTCGAGGCCGCCCGGCGCGCAAGCGCGGACCGCGACGTCGAAGTGCCCGTGACGGCCAAGATCCGCGTGGGAATCGACGACGGCCACACCACTTTCCTCGACGCCGCGAGAATCGCCGAGGACGCGGGAATCGCGGGCCTCACGCTGCATGCGCGCACGACGGCCCAGCATTATTCGGGCAGCGCCGATTGGGCGCGCATCGCCGAGCTGGCGGAGGCCACGAGCCTGCCGGTGCTGGGAAACGGAGACGTTTTCGAGGTCGAGGACGCGGTGCGCCTCATGGCCGAAACAGGCTGCGCCGGCGTGGCCGTCGGGCGAGGATGCCAGGGCAGGCCGTGGCTGTTTCGCGAGCTCGCGGCGCGCCTGCACGGATGCGGAGAGACAGCCCGGCCGGGGCTGAGCGACGTCGTCGCCATGATCGAAAGGCACGGCCAGCTTTCCTACGAGCACTTCAACGGGGACGAGCACCGGGCCATGAGGGAGCTGCGCAAGCACATCGGCTGGTACCTGCGCGGATTCGCGGTGGGAGGCGAGAGCCGCAGGGGGCTTGCGCTTGTCTCGACCCGCGAGGAACTCCATGACCGCCTGGCGCAGCTTGACCTCGACCAGCCTTACCCGGAGGCGGCCGAAGGCCCGCGCGGGCGGGCCGGCGGGCCGAAGCGCCCGCACGTTCCCGACGGGTGGCTCGATTCGCGCGAGCTGAGCCCGGCGGACCGGGCAAGAATCGCACGGGCGGAAATCAACGTCTCGGGAGGTTGAATGAACGCGCGCGAACGCTGGATCGACGAATCGGCCAAAAGGTCGAGCCGCACCGAATTCGAACGCGACCGCGGAAGGGTGCTCCATTCCTCCGCGCTCAGGCGGCTCGGCGCAAAAACTCAGGTGCTCGGGCCCGAATCGGACGATTTCATCCGCACGCGCCTGACCCATTCCCTCGAGGTCGCCCAGATCGGGCGCTCCCTCGCCATCAACCTCGGTTCCGACCCGGACATCGTCGAAACCGCCTGCCTCTCCCATGACCTCGGCCATCCGCCTTACGGGCACAACGGCGAGCGGGCCCTCGCAGAGGTCGCCGCATCGATCGGCGGATTCGAGGGAAACGCCCAGACCTTCAGGATTCTCACGCGACTGGAGCCGAAGATGATCGCGCCCAGCGGGCGGCACGTCGGGCTCAATCTCACTCGGGGCACGCTCGACGCCGTCGTCAAATACCCGTGGGGCGCAGGCGAGGGCCCCCTTCGCGAGGACGGATCGCCCACGCCGAAGTTCAATTTTTACTCCGACGACGCCGATGTCTTCGCCTGGGTGCGCGACGGCGCCGGCGAAGGCAGATGCGTCGAAGCCCAGATGATGGACCTCGCCGACGACATTGCCTACTCGACCCACGACGTCGAAGACGGGATCGTGCGGGGGCTCGTCCGCACGGATCGGCTGCGCGACCCGGCCGAGCAAAGCCGGATTGTCGAGGCCACGTGCCGCTGGTACGGCTTTGCCGACGGCGACGCGCTGGGCGCTGCGCTCGAGCGCCTGCTGGGCCAGGAGAACTGGCCGGCCGAATTCGTCGGGACCTATGCGCAATTGGCCCAGGTCAAGGACCTGACAAGCGATCTCATCGGGCGCTTCATATCGGGAGTGTGCGAAACCACCGCCTCGGCCCACGGGACCGGATCCCTCCGCCGGCACTCCGGCGCCCTCGTCATTCCCGAGGCGACCCGCGAAGAGATCATGCTGCTCAAGGGGCTGGCCGTCTACTACGTCATGCTGCCGCGCGAGAGCGAGCCCCTCTACTACGAGCAGCGCACGGTCGTCTACGATCTGGTGGACGCGCTCAACGGAAACCCCGAGAGGTTGGAGCCGCAGTTTCTCGAGCAGTGGAACATGGCGGGCGGGGACGCGTCGGGGAGGCTTCGCGCCGTCGTCGACCAGGTTGCGAGCCTGACAGACCAGTCTGCCCGCCAGTGGCACTCGCGCCTGTGCGGATTCCTTCGGAACTGACGCCGGGCTGCCGTTGTTTTGTTTGTGAGGGCAAAACTCTGTTTTCGGACAGGCCCTCCGCGAAGGTAGCCCTAGGCGTTAGGCTGGTGTTTGCACGGTTGGCTTGCATAGGTTTGCCTGTCGATTTCGAATGTCTGTTCCTTTCGGGGAGTTGAGGAGATTCAATATGGTTGTTCGGACGAGACGCTTCTCGCGTCTTGTTGTCTGTTTGGTGGGCATCATCGCCTTCCTTCTCGCAGGATGCAAGATCGACGGGACGGTCGAGTTCCAAGCCGACGGTCGAGCGAAAATCGATCTGACCTTCGAGGACTCTGACGGCACAATGACCAAAATCCATCAAACATGCCAAGCCTTTCGCGTCATGTTTCTAGGACAGGTTAAGTTCGTCAGAAATCCAAAAATAGAGGATGTCACGCCTCCAGGGGGGCACACGACGTGCAGGGTGACCTCAAATGAGCCTTTGACTGGAAACCTTGGTCTTACTGAAAACAAAGACACGTATTCTTTCACTCTTCCGGACCTGCACGAAGACACCAGTGCTTTTAGTAAATTTCAAGTGCGGATTGTGGTGACGATGCCGGGGAAGGTCATCAAAGCCAGCGACGGTGAAATCAGTGGGAACAAGGTCATCGTCGACAGCTTCGACTTTGCTAGCCGGGGGATTTCCATTACGGCGCAAAAAGGGCAAGGCAATTCTGCGGATAAGTCTGCCGGTCCTTCGGGCAGAAAGCCTGGGGTGTCGTCTTCGGGCTCTGGCGGGTTTCCCGTGTGGGGGTGGGTCGGCGTCGGCGCGGGGGCCGCGGCCGTTGTCGCGGTCGTTGCGTTTGCGGCCGGGCGCAGGAGGCACACGGCGTCTGGTTCAAGGCAAGGCGACCTCAATGCTACGGCCCAGCAAGGACTTCCTCCTCAGCGCCAGGGACCGCAGCCGCGCTGACGGGTTTCTATGCGACGGGGTTCATGCCAGAGCTAAATCAGGCCCTAGCGTCTTGGCAGGCGCTCCTTCTTATCTGTATTTCACTTCCCGGATACAGCCAGAGCTTCTAGCAGTAAATCCGCAGTCGGCTACGGCCACCGGACAGGTTCTTGGCATCCGGACACGGTTCGTTGAGATGTCTCTTGTTGTTGGACAGATCTTCCGCCGGGCAGCCCTGGGCGTTAGGCTGGTGTTTGCACGGTTGGCTTGCATAGGTTTGCCTGTCGATTTCGAATGTCTGTTCCTTTCGGGGAGTTGAGGAGATTCAATATGGTTGTTCGGACGAGACGCTTCTCGCGTCTTGTTGTCTGTTTGGTGGGCATCATCGCCTTCCTTCTCGCAGGATGCAAGATCGACGGGACGGTCGAGTTCCAAGCCGACGGTCGAGCGAAAATCGATCTGACCTTCGAAGACTCTGACGGCACAATGACCAAAATCCATCAAACATGCCAAGCTTTTCGCGTCATGTTTCTAGGACACATAAAACTAAGCAAAGAACCAAGAATCGAGAACCTCACACCTCCAGGCGGACATACTAAATGCAGGATAACAGCAACCGATACATTTATCGGATCTGTCCGCTTCGAAGAGAACAAGAACAGCTACATGTTTACCGTTCCAGATAAGCACGACGACGATGATTACAGTGACTTCAAGACCCGAATTGTGGTGACGATGCCGGGGAAAGTCATCAAGGCCAGCAAGGGCAAGGTCAACGGCAACAAGGTCATCATCGATACCTTCGACTTCACTAGCCGCGGCATTTCCATTACGGCGCAAAAAGGGCAAGGCAATTCTGCGGATAAGTCTGCCGGTCCTTCGGGCAGAAAGCCTGGGGTGTCGTCTTCGGGCTCTGGCGGGTTTCCCGTGTGGGGGTGGGTCGGCGTCGGCGCGGGGGCCGCGGCCGTTGTCGCGGTCGTTGCGTTTGCGGTCGGGCGCAGGAGGCACACTGACAATTAGGGTTTCTGGTCTGGGCGGTTCTGACGCTGCGTCCCGGCAAGAGTTTGCTCTCAACGTCAAGGGTCACGGCCGAGCTGACATTACGGAACGGGCGGGTGCGGGGAGTCGGTTGGCTTTCCGCACCCACCCTTGCGTTTATCGTGCTTGGCGATCTTGTTTTATCGGGGTTGAGGGGTGGTTATTCTGCGGTGTCCTGCGGGCAGGAAGGTGACGGTTTTGTCGTCTTCGTAGGGCACAACCGACTGGGTTGACTCGCGGTTTCGGCGGCGCGACTTCTTGTCTTTGTCGGGTCTGCCGGTCAGGCTGGACAGGGTCCGTGAGGTCGATCCGTTGCGGACCCCAGCTTGTCGTGTGCCGGGCTGGGAGGGCCTGGTGCCGGTTGAGGCGCTGCGAGTGGCCGTGCCCCCGCGCGAGTCGGTTCCGCGGGAGGCTCCTGTGGTTTGGGATGTGCCGTCAGCGGTTGGGGTGCGTCCGCCGGTGAGGATGCGCGCCCTCGAACTCGAACCCGTTCCTTGTGCGGGGGTGCGTCCGCCGGGTTGTCCGGCTGAGGCCGCTGTGGTTGTGGGTTTGCGCACGGCGGTGGTTGTGCCTCGCAGGATACCGGATGCGCGCCCCGAGACTTTCGAGGAGGCGGTCGGTGTGCGGGCCGAGGTGGTGGTTCCGCGCAGGATTCCCGACGAGCGGGTTGCGTTGTTTGTTGGGGCGGGTCGGGCGATTCCGGTGGCCCCTCCCCGCACAGTTCCCCGTCCGCCGGAGGCCGATGCTGATGTTGGGGTGCGGACGGCTGTGGTGGTTCCGCGCGCAATGCCGGACGAACGGGCCGAAGGGGTTGGGGCGGCTCCCGCCGCGCGCACGGCAGACGGACGGGAGGCGGACGTCTGCACGGGCCGGGCTGTTCGGGCGGCTTGGTAGGCTCTGTAGCCGGCGACAGCGGCTCCTCCGCCGATGGCAGCGGCTGAGGCGAGCGGGTTGAACACCGCGGGCGAATGCCCGGCCATGTCGGCAGACGGACCTGCCGAGGGGCGGGGCGCCGTCGGCTGTGAAGACGGACTGTAGTGCGTGCCCTGCAACGACACGCCGCTGCCTGCGGGGGTCTCGTGTCCGCCTGCAGAACCGCTGCCGCCTGCGACGAGGCCGTGGCCCCCGGCAAGGGCGTGGCGTCCGGGGCTGCCGAGGGATGTGTCGACGGTTGCGCCCCAGGCGGTCGCCGAGCGCGCCGGCGCTGCGGCCGGGACCGTGGGTTCGTCGCCGGTCCTTTCGTTTCCTGAGCGCATGTCCCCGGAGCCGGCGTGGGCGGTTGTCTGGCCGGTGTGGCCGTCGGGCGGAAGGGTGTCGATGGCGGTCAGGATGCGGCCGTTGAGCTTGTTCAGCGATTTCTTCGCCAACGCATCGATCTCAGCGTGCGCGGCCTGACGCTGAGCCTCAACCTCGGCCGCCGTCACCCCAGTGCCGGGAACGCCCGGCGCAGACGAACCGCCACTAGCCTGCTGAGAATAGCCCATATTCGCAAAAGACTTGTTGACGCGTTTGAGTTTGGCTTGGATTTCGATGCTTTCGTTTCTGGCGTCGATTCCGGCGTTGAGGGCTTCGGTGGAGGCTTTGACGATTTGTTTGATTCTGTCGGACGCTTGGAGTACGTGTTTGGTATGCCGGTCCAGGCAGGCGCAGGCCGCCCGCGCGGTCGCACCCTCGAGCCCCAGGTCGGCGGCGACTTCGCGGTCGCCGGCGGCGATCTCGACCAGGGCCTGGCTGACGGCGGTCAGGTGCCGGTGGGAGTCTTCCATGGCGCTGGTGCGCCAAGACTCCATCTTGTACAGCCGGTCGGCGTGCGGGGTGGCCATTATTTGCCTCCCCACTGGGAGAGCCTGTCGATGAGGTTGCGGGCCCGGGCGTAGGCCTCGACGTATTCCTTCATTTCCTCGGGGCGCCGGTAGGTGAACTTTCCGTCCACCGCCGCCAAGCGCTCCAAGTACTTGGCCCGCTCGTCCTCGTTGACCCCTTCGATCGAGGAGACGGCTTCCTTTAGCTGGCTGATAAAGTGCTTTTGCCCGCGTGAGACGGTCTTGAGTTCGTTCTCGGAGGCGAACAGCGTTGCGTGCAGCGGAGTGTGGAACTGGTCGAACTCGCCGATGCCGCAGCCGTCTGCGCTTGGGGCGGGGGTTGGGGACAGTGCTCCTGTGGCCGCTTGGGCCCCGAGGGCGAAGTCGCTTTGGGCTTTGTCGAATCGCTGGCCCTCTTGTTCCAGACGGCTGATGGTCTGGTTGAATTTGTCCCGGTCGAGACGGAGTTGGGACATGGGCGCCTCCCTTCCTTTCAAGGACGTCGTCTCTGTTCAAAAACACCGTATTCAGGCATATAGGCAAACACGGCGGACGGACTGCGAATCCCTGCGGCTGACCGGCGGAACGACAGGGTATGCACGCCCTGTTTGCCACGACGCCAAGGGTTACAGTGCTGTCAAGAACTAACGATAGCAGCCCCGGCCTCCTGACGCACCCCCTTTTCCATAGTAAACTTCTGACCATTTGTGTCACAATGGTTTGTCAGTCGCGTTACTGTGCGGGAAATCCAGCCTTGATCGTGCGGAAATTCCCTTCGACGCAACCAGCCAAACATGGCCATTGCCGCAATGTTAAACACGCTTAAAGCAAAAGCAAAGACGTTTAGTTGAAATAGAAAGGGTGTGTCGTCGCGAGAGACGATTTTTACGCTTTCTAGATTTAGAAAGCTGTATTAAATAATCTTAAAGAGTTGATTATCAAATGATTATGCTTCTTCGCATCTAATATCACTCATTGCGTGAATTATGGCAATCCACAATGCGAACCTGAGCGTTCTGCAAGCAGCGTCTGACCAGATTCGTTCCAACTGGCTTCCGGTCTGCTAGCCCGCAGTTGAGGTCTTGCCTCGCTATACGCGGACCGCACGTCAAGTCCGTTTCATCAGCACTCAGTTCCGTTTCGTTGACACGCGGAAACGACTTTTCTCGGCCTTCGGGCACCGGCCTCCACCTTTCGACTGACTTCCGGCCAAGGCCTCCGCGAGGTCGACCAACAGGCCCCGCCGTCGCCTGCAAGTCTCCGCGCCGTCGCCTGCAAGTCTCCGCGGCGTCGCCCGAGACTGTCTGTTTGGATGCGCTGTCTGAATGCTCAGATCGATTGGAGCGCCCGGATAGAATGGTGGCATGGCGGGGTTGATCAGGCGAGAGGACATCGACGAGGTTCGTTCGCGCACGCGGATTGAGGACGTCGTCTCCCAGTACGTCCAGCTGCGCCCCGACGGCGTCGACTCTCAAAAGGGCCTGTGCCCCTTCCACGATGAGAAAACGCCCTCCTTCCACATCCGGCCGCACATCGGCAGGTGGCATTGTTTCGGATGCGGCGAAGGCGGCGACGTCATTTCCTTCGTCGAACGAATCGAGCACGTGCCGTTCGTCGAAGCTGTGGAAATCCTCGCCCGAAAGGCCGGCGTGGAGCTTCGCTACGAGAACGACGGGCGGCGCGAACGCGGCGACTCCGGGGCCACGCGCCAGCGCCTCATCGACGCCCACCGGGTTGCGGTGGACTTCTACATGGCCCAGCTGGCCTCCCCCCAGGGCGAGGCGGGGCGGCGGATGCTCGACCAGCGCGGCTTCGACGCCGCAGCGATCGAGCGCTTCAAGGTCGGATACTCGCCGAACTCGTGGGACGGCCTGCTCAAAGAGCTGCGACACCGCGGATTCACCGAGCGTGAAATAGCCGCCTCGGGACTGGCGAGCCAGGGAAACCGCGGCCAGTATGACCGCTTTCGCGGGCGCCTCATGTGGCCGATCATGTCGATCACCGGCGACCCGATCGGCTTCGGCGCGCGCAAGCTCTCCGACGAAGACAACGGCCCGAAGTATCTCAATACGCCGGAGACCGCAATCTACAAGAAATCCCAAGTGCTCTACGGGCTCGACATGGCCAAGCGCGCCATCTCGCAGCAGCGGAGAATCGTCGTCGTCGAGGGGTACACGGACGTCATGGCGGCCCAGCTCGCGGGCGTCGAGACGGCCGTCGCCACGTGCGGCACCGCCTTCGGCTCCGAACACGTCAAGGTCGTCCGCAGGCTCATCGGCGACGGGGCCGATCCGGCTGCGGGGGTGATCCTGGGTTCCGGGGCGGCCTACGGCGGCGAGATCATCTTCACCTTCGACGGCGACGCCGCCGGCCAAAAGGCCGCGCTCAAAGCCTTCCAGGAAGATCAGGCCTTCGCCGCGCAGACCTTCGTCTGCGTCGCACCCGAGGGAATGGATCCGTGCGAGGTGCGCATGAACTACGGCGACGAGGCGGTGCGCGAGATTGTGGCGGCCCGCCGCCCCCTGTTCGAGTTTGCCATTCGCTCGGTGCTGACGGGCCTGCCGTTGAACAGCGCCGAAGGGAGGACCGCCGGGCTCCGCGCCGCCGCGCCAATGGTCGCTTCGATCCGCGACAGGGTGCTTCGCGGCGAGTACACGAGGCAGCTGGCGGGTTGGCTCGGCATGGACGAGGGCACCGTTCGCCGCGCCGTGCTTTCCTCCGGCCGGAGGCCCGCTTCCGGCCGGCGGATGGAGGGCGGACAGAGACGGCCGAACGGCGGCGCTCAGGACGGGCAAGAGCGCCCCGCCCCCGTTCTCGCGCCAAGGGCGACGGTGCGGGACCCCGTAGAGAGGGTCGAGAGGGAGGCTCTTGGGATATACCTTCAACTGCCGGGCCTCGCGGGCCCGGCGCAGATGGACGGATTGCCCTCCCAGACCTTCACCGTGCCCGTTCATCGCCGCGTGCACGAGGCGATCCGGGCCGCCGGGGGAGCCGCCTCCTACGACAAGCGCGTCGCCGAGCTCTCGGCGAAAGGCGTCCCTTTGGAAAAGGCGGAGGAGGCCGCCGCCGGGTGGTACGTCGAGAGGGTCATCGAGAACGCCGACGACGTCGTCGGGCGAGCTGTGGCCCAGCTCGCCGTCGAAACGCTTCCCGAGAGCCGGCCAGACCGAGTCGAGCGGTACGTGTGGGGGATAGCCGTGTCCCTTATCAGGCAGGGAATCACCCGCCAGATCGGCGATCTGCGCTCACGACTGCAGCGCACGCCGCCCGACGACCCGGAGTATTCCGCGCTGTTCTCGCGGCTCATCGAGCTGGAGGAACAGCGCCGGGCGTGCGACGCTCAAATCGAGTGATCTACGCTGCTGCGAATCGCGGTGACGTGGTCGAAGAAATCCGGCTAAGATATGAGGGCCGGTTTCCGGCGCGCCCCTGTAGCTCAGTTGGTTAGAGCAGTGGACTCATAATCCATCGGTCGCGGGTTCAAGTCCTGCCGGGGGCACACCAGAGAGGCGAAGCCGCAAAGTCGCCTGGAGTTTTCGGTCCTGAAGCGAAGCGGCGTCAGTCGCCGAGAAGCTTTGCCAGAGAATCGTCGGCCACGCGCGAAGGGTGGAATTCGACGATCGCATGCTTGGCCAAGCCGCGAAGGGCAAATGGGTCTTTCGCCACCGCCGCCTCGATTTCTTCACGAGGACGGTTTGCCGCGAGAATCACTCCGCCCGTGCGCGGCTCGCGACGGCCTGACGCAAGGAAACGGCCTGCGGCATAGTTTTCATTGAGCCAGATTCCATGTGCGTCGAGGGCTGAGTCGATGTCTTCCAATTCGGACGTATAGTCGATGAGGATCACGTACATGCCGAGATTTTAAGGCATTTTCGTCTTTGCACGCGACGGCCCTTTCAAGACCCTGCTTGGGGAGAGCAGACCATCGCGAGAGGAATGCACGACCTCTAGGATGGCAGCATGAAGATGAACAACATAGTTGCATGTGTGCCCGTGTCCAATATTGAGGAAGCAGTCGCCTGGTATCAGGCAGCCTTCGAGCTCGGCGCTCCGCATTCGATGCCCATGGAAGGGATCGTCGAGTTCAACCTCGGCCGCTTTTGGCTCCAGCTTTTCGAATCGCCCGAGACGGCCGGCGCCGAGGGCATCACGCTCGTTCTGGGAGTCGACGACGCCCGGGCGGAGCAGCAACGCCTCGCAGACCTCGGATTCTCGGTAACCGAGATCGAGACGATCGACGAAGTCGTCGACGTCTTCAATCTCATCGATCCAGACGGCAACGCCTACTCGATCGTGCTCGAGGCCGCGGCGGACTGAGAGCCGCGGGGCGGGCTGAGAGATCCCAGCCCGCCCCGAACCTTCCGACGGGAGACTGCATTCACGCGGCCTTGCGGCCGGGGCGCCCGCCTGCACGAGTCTGCGGATCGCCGACCCGGTCGCTTTGACGCGTCGCCGACCAGCGCGATCAACGCATCGCGGCCCCAGTCAGCCGAGGCCTCGGCTCAGCCGTCCTCTCACGCCGACCCGTCTTCGTTTGACGCGTCGTTTTCGCCTTCGCCGCTCGCGTCTTGGGCGCTTCCGCTTTCGCCTCGTTCCTCGGATCCGCCTTCGCCGCTCGCCTGTTCCTCCTCGGCCCGGCCGTCGCCGGAGCCGTCAGGAGCCTCGTCGGCTCCCGCCGACGGATCCTCGTAGGTGGGGGCGTCGGGGTCGGTGGCGTTGATGGCGTCGTACGACGTCGGCAGGTCCTCCTCGACGGCGATGGGAATCTGCTCGGTCCCCGTCTGCGCTGCCAAAACCTCGCTGACCTTGGACTCGTATTCGCGTTTGCGCGCCTGCCGCGAGAGTCGGGTGAAGAACTTGTGCAGGTCGACCGTCGTCTCGATGGGCCGAGGCTTCGCCCTCCGGCTGTGGGTCGTCAGCTCGTCGAAGATCTCCGCCCGGAGGGTCCCTGAAACGTCGGTGACGATCGCCCGAGCGAACTCTTCGCCCCGAAGTCTGCGGCGTATCGCGTGCTCCGCCGCGAGCTGTTTCCAAAGGGCCCAACACATGAGCACCATGACCACGGAGAACGGCAAGGCGGTGAGGATTGACAGCGTTTGCAGCGCCTTCATCCCCTCCTGGGAATCGCCGAATCCCAGCATGACGGCGGCGATGGCGCCGGACAGCGCCGCGAAGGTCAGGCGCGTGGCCAGAGGCGGGTTGGGGTTGCCGCCGGTCGATAGCATCGACATGACGTAGGATCCGGAATCGGAGGAGCTGACAAAGAAGATGATCACCACGATCATCGCCAGAATCGAGAGCACTCCGCCGATGGGCATTCCTTCGAAGACTCGGAAAAGGGCGATGTCGACGTTGACCGTCCCGTCGGGGCCGATGAGGTTCTTAGCGCCGAACATCTGCTGATAAAGGCCGTTTCCGCCGAGAATCGCAAACCACACGAACGTGACGAGCGTGGGGACGAGCATGACGCCGAGGACGAATTCGCGGACCGTCCGCCCTTTGGAAATGCGGGCGATGAAAACCCCGACGAAGGGGGACCAGCTGATCCACCAACCCCAGTAGTAAACGGTCCACTGGGAGAGCCATTCGGCGCCCTTGGCGCCGGCATAGGGGTGGGTTTCGAAGGACATCGAGATGAAATTCTGGAAGTAGCTGCCCGAGTCCGTGACGAATCCGTTGAAGAGGAAGACCGTGGGGCCGAGGATCGCGACGAGGACGACGAGCAAAGCGGCCAGAACAAGATTGAGGTTCGAAATGAACTTGATGCCCGCGTCCAGCCCGCTGGCGACCGACAGGGCCGCCATGCCCGAGATGACGACCACCAAAAGAATGAGCATTCCGTTGTCGATGTGCCATCCGGCGAGGAAATCGAAGCCGGCCGCGACCTGTTTGACTCCGAAGCCCAGCGACGTGGCGATTCCCACGAGCGTTCCGATGATCGCTATGACGTCGATGACGTCGCCGAGCTTTCCGTTGACGCGGTCGCCGAAGATCGGACGCAGCGTCGAACGGACGGAGACCGGCAGGCCCCGGCGGTGGACGGCGTAGGCGATGGCCAGGCCGACGATCACGTAAATCCCCCATGCGTGCAAACCCCAGTGGAGGAAGGACTTGGTCATGGCTTCCGACGCCCGGTCCGTCGCATTCGCGGCATTTGAGCTCGGGGCTGGCTTGCCGAGATGGGAGAGCGGCTCGGCCGCGCCCCAGAACACGAGGCCGATGCCCATGCCGGCGGCGAAAAGCATCGAGAACCAGGATGTTCGAGAGTACTCGGGCTCGGCGTCGTCCGGCCCGAGGACGGTGTCGCCCTTCCTGGAAAAGGCAAGGGCGAAGCCGACGACGACGAACAGGGCGACCGCCAAAATGTAGTACCAGCCCACGTTCGTCACGACGACTTTCGAAATGCGGGCAATGACGTCGTTGACGCTCTTCGGCCAGAGGGCGGCGAGCACAACGAAGGCGAGGGTAATGCCGACCGACGGCCAGAAAACCTGGTAGCGGAGAGCCAGAGAAACGCGGCTCCGGGAAGAGAACGCTTCGAGTTCGGCTCCGTCCTCGGGCCGTGGGGACTCTTCGGCGTCAGGGGACTTCATTCCGATAGATGCGTCGACTGCTTCGTCGTCCGTTGCGACGCCGCCGGCACTCTCTTCACTTGCGCGATGTGGGGGTACGTTATGCGTGGACACAAGGAAACCTTCCTTTCGACCCGGATTTCCTTACCTTCGCATACTCGGTGGACAGCCCGCAATTTCAAGTTTTCGTTTCGGTGGAAAAGCCAACGCAATACAACTCCGATCGCCAGTCAAAGATGCCTTCTATTACGTTACGGACAATTTGATTGCCTAAAGGAGCGGGAGAAAGCTCACGGACGGCCCGCGCTGGCTCCCCTTCGGCCGCTCGCAGGATACCATCGAACTATGCCGCATCGACCTCCAGCGCCTACCGGACGTCACTTCAAAGACGGGCCGGAAAAAGCAGGCGTTCCCGTACGTCCGCAGGTCAGTCAGCCTGAGGAGCTCGATCCGGTCGAGGCCCGGCGTCGAGCGGCCGAACGGGCGGCGAGGGCAGCGGCGGCCTATGCCGCCCACACAGCCAACAGGGCCGCTTTTTTGGGAGAGGCGGAGGACACGGCCGTCATCCCGGTCACTCGGGAAGACGGAAAGCCGGGCGGCGAGGACGTCCGCGAGCGCGGGGCAGAACCTGAAGCGCCGGCGCCCTCCGGCGGGCGCAAGGGCCCGGGCGAGGCCAAGAAACAGGCGGGTTCGCCCAAGAGCGTCGCACGCTCGTCCTTCGTCATGTTTCTGGGGAGCTTGGTTTCGCGTTTCCTTGGGCTCGTCCGTTCGCCGATCCTCCTCGGGGCGATCGTCGGCGTCACGACGCCGGCCGCCGACGCATTCGCCGTGGCGAACAAGCTGCCGAACCTCATTTACATGATCATCGTCGGCGGCCTGGTCAACGCGGTTCTGGTGCCCTCGATCGTTCGGGCGACGAAAGAGTCCGAAGACGGCGGGGAGGCCTTCCTCAACAAGCTGCTCACGCTCTCGATCGTCTCCCTCGGCTCGGTGACCTTCCTGCTGACCTTGGGCGCGCCGTTCGTTGCGAAGGTTTTCGCATCCACGATGGAGGGCAAGTGGTTCAACCTCACCGTCGCCTTCGCCTATTGGTGTCTGCCGCAGATTTTCTTTTACGGCATGTACACGGTGCTCGGCCAGATTCTCAACGCTCGGGAGAACTTCGGCCCCTACATGTGGGCGCCCGTGCTCAACAACGTCGTGTCCATTGTGGGATTCCTCGGCGTTCTCAGCGTTTTCGGCGGGGCTGAGCGCGGAGGCGTCGAGAAATGGGATTCGACGCGCGTCATGCTGCTCGGCGGGGTCTCCACCGCGGGCATCGCGGTGCAGGCCCTGGTCCTCGTTTGGCCGATGTACAGGTTGGGCATCCGCTATCGCCCCGACTTCGCCTGGCGGGGCTCGGGCTTGGGGGAGGCCGGGAAGGCGTCGTGGTGGATGCTCCTCATGATGGTCTCCGGCATGGTCCCCACGATGCTTCTGTCGAATGTGGCAGCGGGCGCCCGCAGCCGCGCTGAGAGAATGGGGCTCGGCGGCGACGTCGCGGGCAACGCGGCCTATGACAGCGCGTACGCGCTCTATTCCATGCCGACGTCGCTCATCGTCGTCTCGATCGCGACGGCGATGTTCACAAGGCTCACGAAGGCCGCCGTCGACGGCGACATGGCGAGGATGCGCCGGGACGCCTCGAAGACGCTGCGGATGGTCTCCACGCTCATGCTTCTGGCCTCGGCGGGCATGGTGGCCCTGGCGGTCCCCATCACGAGGATCCTCACGTTCACCGTTCCGCCGGACCAGGCCGTGGAGCTGGCGAAGGTCCTCATCGCCATGTGCATCGGGCTGGTCGGAGTGGGCGCGGTGAGCGTGCTCGACCGCGTCTACTACGCCTTCGAGGACACGCGCGGGGCATTCTGGATCAACCTGCCTTTCCTCCTGTTCGGCCTGGTGGGCTACTACCTGTGCAGCTTCATCGATCCGCGCTGGACGGTGGTCGGCATTGGCCTCGTCATGTCGGCGGCCAACATCCTCTCCGTCTTCGCCATGATCTACAAGCTTTCCCAGCGCATGGGAGGCCTTGACGAGGACAGACTGCTTCGCGTCCACGTCAAGCTTCTGTGGATCGCCTCGGCCACGGCCCTGCTGGGCTGGCTCATACACGCCGTCTTCTTCGGCCCCATTTTCGCGCCCGTCGGGTTCATTGGCGCGATCCTCCGCTGCGCCGTGATCGGGCCTGTGCTCGTCGCCTTCTACCTCGGCCTCATGAAGGCTCTGAAGATGGAGGAGCTGAGCGTGCTCATGGGCCCGCTCACCTCGATCGCGCGAAAGTTCGGGATCGGGAAGCGCAGGTGAGCGAAAGGGAGCGCAACGGTCTCGGGGGCGCGGCGATCTCGAGCCAGCTGCCGCCGGGCGGGACGGCCGCACGCAAAGCGACGACGAACCACGCGACGGCGAGGTTGGCGATTGCGGCCAAAACAGGCGAGGCCCAAACAGGCAGGCCTGAACAACAGAACAGGCCAAAACTCCGATGAAGGAAAGGCGCGCAAGCGAATGGGGAATGCCGTGCACAACAGCCGGAACGGCCGGGAAAACGACGGCCCGCAAAGAGGCGCCGAGCGCGAGAGGCCGCGGACCGAAGGCGGGTCGCAGGCGCACCGGGGACGCCGGGGTCGCCTCGACGATCCCGCGCGTGAGAAGCCGATTCTCCCGGTCGTCTTCGGATACGACATAGCCGCCTACAGCTTCGCCCGCATCTTCCACGAGGCGGCCGGGGTGCGCTCGCTCGTCGTCGCCGACGCCATGCGCGGTCCGATCGACCATTCTTCGATCTTCGATGTGCGGCTCGTGGGCAAAGGCTCGCTCGACGACGAGGCGGCTTTCCTCGGCATCCTCGACGGCCTGGCGCGCGAGTTTCCCGACCGCCGCCTGATCCTCCTCGTCAACACGGACGAGGCCGTCGGCTTCGTCGCCCGACATCGAGACTCTCTGAGCCGCGACTGGTTTCTTCCGTACGGAGACCGGAAGGCGGTCGCGACTGCGAATTCCAAAGCTGAGATGGCCGCGATCGTCGCCGGGCTCGGCTTGAGCGCTCCGGCGCGCACGCGAATCGATCTGCGGGAGCCCGCTTCCTGGGAAGGCGCACTGGGGGGCGTGACGTTCCCCGTCGTCGTCAAGCCCGAGGAGGCGAGCGACCTCAGCCGCTACTGGAACCAGGGGCTGCGCAAAGTTTTGCCGCTCGAGACTCGCGAGGCCGCGCTGGCGACCTTCGCGAGATGGCGCGAGGGAGGGGTGGACACGCGCCTCATCGTCCAGGAGCTCGTCCCAGGCGACGACACGACCCAGTGGGTCGTCAACGGATATGTGGACGCCCGGGGGACGGTCACTGCGTGCGGCTCCGGGAGGGTCATCCTCGGCCTGCACCAACCCGAATACCTTGGCAACGCCGGAATCATATTGACCGAACACAATCCCGAGCTGATCGAACAGGCGAAGTCCATCGTCACGCGGACAGGGTTGCGCGGGTTCTTTTCGATGGACGTGAAGGTCGATCCGCGCGACGGCGCAGCCCGCTGGCTCGACCTCAACCCGCGCATCGGCCGCGGCCACTACTACCTCAAGGTCGCCGGCGTCGACCTCGCCAAAGCGATGCTCGCGGACATGGAGGAAAACGGGGCCGACGGCGCTCCGGGGGCCGGACTGGGTCAAGCCGACGCCGCCGGGCGCTTCTGCCAAAGCGATGCGCCCAGCGCAGATCCCGCCCCCGAAGGGGCGGCGTGCGCGACGAATGCGCGCGAGGCGATCTTCTGCATCATTCCGGCGTCGCTGGCCAATCGAAGGTACATTCGCGACGCGGACCTTTACGCGCGCGTGCGGCGAGCGAAGAAAACCGGCGTCGTCAACCCGTTGGCGTATTCGGCGGACCGCAGCCTCAAGCGGGCCTTCTATCGCTTGGCCAACGGCTTCAACCAGCGGCGGCGGATGCGCGCGTGGTACCCTGAGCCGACCGACTCGGGGTTCTGAGAATTCGACGCCCTTCGGGATTCGAGGCTTCGAACGGGCCGAAGCGCTTCCCCTTCGGCCGAGGGCTCTTCCTCAGTTGAGGGCGCCGGTCGCCTTGGCGAGAAGGGGATGGATCGGCAGAACATATGTGCCGACGAACTCTTCGACGTTTCCTCCGAGCCAGCGCTTGAACTTCAGCACGGGGGCGTCGGGCGCGGTCTCGTCGAAGATCCCAGACACGCCGAAGGTGTTGTAGACCGACAGGCCGTTGTCGCAAGCCCATTTGAACATCGCGCGCTCCACGGGGTAGTCCCTCCCGTAGGCGGCGAAACGCTTGTCCATGCCGCCCAGCAGGAGGATGAGCTCGTCCCCGAAGCGGAAGCTCAGCGCGGCGTTGAACGGAATGTCGTCGCCGTACTCGTCGAGGGTCTTGCGAGCCTGCTCCTCTTGGGAATCGAGCGTCGTCAAACGCTCGTGCAACTGTTCCAGCTCCCTGTCCCTTGCCTTCGTGGCTTTGCGGCCCTCCAACAACTCGATGCGCTTGAGCGACTCCTGCCGCTCGTCGGCGATCTGCTCGAGGTAGCGCGAGGGGGAGAGGTAGGCGACGCATAGGAGCGCCCGCTCCGGTCCGAGTTCGCGCATGAGCTCGGTGTAGAACGCCCTGCTCGAACCGGAGATGCCGTGCATCGTCGTCCGATCGGCCGTCGATTCGTGGAGCTTGTCGAAAACGTCAAACTCCTCGGGCCCCAACAGGCGCGTCTCGACGCCGTAGCGCCCCTCGTTGTGAAAGCGCCGCCGCAAGCCCTTTGCCAAGGTCGCGGTCGCCTCGTCGAACGTCTTGCCCGATATGTCCTTCGTGTAGATGTACCGGATCTGTATGTCCGGCTGCTCGTAGAACTCCTTCTTCAGGCGGGTAGCGCCCAGCTTGGCGAAGGTCTCCTGCGCCTTCGCCGCCACGGGATTTTCCTCGACGACCTTGATGTCCTCGTAGAAGGCCCGAGGGAGCAGCGGGTTAAAACGCAGGGCGAGGACCCGGGGGTTCTTCCTCAGATGGCGTTTCAAGCCGGTGAAAAACGCCTCGATCGCGGCGGTGCTCTCCCAATCGAGCAGCGGACCGTAGGTCAGTTGCGCCCTCCAGAAGACTTTCTTCCACGGTTGGTAGGCGAGCACGCCCGCCCCTACGACTTTGCGTTCGGCGTCGTCGACGATGCCGACGTACTCGACCTTGTACCCTTGCCTTTCGCGAACGCGGGCGAACTCGATGCTCTGGGGGATGAAGACTCGGGGGCGAGATTCCTCGAGGAAACGCGCATATGCCTTAGAGGTCAGTAGGACGAAACGCATGGAGTCCATCCTACCGGGAGCGAGGCCAGCGGAAGAAAGCCGCGGCGCTGCGGGCGGTCCGCCGAGGCGCGGCGCCCGGAGCCCGATTTGCGAAGGAAACCTGGCCGGTCGCTGTGCGAGTTTGCAGAGAATGCTGCGTTCGTTACCGTTCGGCGAGCGGGGTAACCTAGGCCGATCGGCCGTGTTGCAGGGGTGAGCGGCGAATTCGACGCCACAAAGTGCGGACTTTTCGGCAACGGCATATGGGCCAGGCAAAATCGCTCCTGTAGTCTTTACGCATGGCTATGAAGCAACCGGACATGTCGTCTCTCACGCCCGAGGAGATCGCGCAGTTGCGCAAAGCGCAGAAGAGGCGCTTCATCCTGGCGCTCGTACTCGGAACGATCATGGCGATTCTCGGTTACTTCGCGGGCCAAAAACTGGCGGGAGGCGACACCAACGGGGCGGGCGCGGTGCACACCGACGCCGCGATCACGGCCGTGATGGGTGAGCGCACGCCTACCGCCGCGGACTTTGAGAGAACGGAATAATTGTGAAACGCAAAAAGTCCGGGGAAAAGCGTCGGACGCCCTCGGCGGTGGCTGCCCTGGGGGGCAAGCCGATTGAGATCGCGAGAATAGACGGAGACGCCGAAGCCTGGCTCGCCGTTTTCGCCGACAGGATCGCGGTGGCGACGGACAAAGAAACCGAAGAGCGGCACTGGTTCGAATTCGAACGTGCGACGTGGAGCGGGAACACATTGACGATGCCCTTCGTCGATTGGAACATTCCGGCTTTCGAGCTCAAGCTCGCCGACGGCGAAGAGAACATCGCACTCGTGGTCCGCGAACGCCTCGAGCGTTCGATCGTCGTTCGCCGCAGTGCCAAGTTGCCGTCGGGCGCCGAAGTTCGGGCGATGGTCAGACGCGATGACAAAGACGACCTGTTCACTCAGGTCATCATCGACGGGCGAGCGAAGGAAGAGGACGAAGAGGCGATCGCCGAGCTCGAAGAGACGCTGCGCGACATCGTCGGACTCGAGCCCGACGGCGACGAAGGGCGGGGCGCCTCCGAAGAGTCCTCGACGCAGTCCGCTTTGCCGGCAGACGACGCCGACTCGGCCGGCCCTCAGACGCCCCCAGAGGGATCCGGCCCTCAGACGCCCCCAGAGGGATCCAAAGAGGCCCAGGCGGAGATGGAGGCGGTTGAGAAGTCTCAGACCTCAGCTGAAGCGGACGTCGCCTCGCCGGAGTCGCTCGCGGCGGAGCCCGCTAAATCCGTCGAGGGCGCTGAGGCCGCGGAAGCCCTTGAGGTCGCGGAAGCAGCGGAAGCCCCTGAGGTCGCGGAAGCAGCGGAATTTGCCAAGGCCGCAGCCCCTGAAACCGTTGAGGCTGCGGAGGCCGTCGAAGATGCGGGAGCAGATGGAACTGTCGGTTCTGCGAGCGAGCCGGTGGTCGGCGTCTCAGCCGCTGCACAGGCTGCCGACGGCGCGGTTTCAAGCGAGGCGTCCGAGTCGGATGCGAGCTCCGCAGGCGCATCGGACGCGCCGAGTGCGTCTGCCGTTCCGGAGGGCGCCCCTGCCCTCTCGCAGGAGGCAGCGGCTCCGAAAAGCGAGCCTGAGCCGGAGGTCCTGACGCCGCCGGACGTCGATGCGTCGCCCGGCGCATCCGACGGACTTGCGAACCCGACGGCGGCCGCGAACGAGGAAGGCTCGGCGGACGCTTCCTCGAACTTGCCGAAAGACGGCGTTGAGCAGCCCTCGGCGGCCGATCCGGCGACGAATGCGCGTGCTGAGACGAGTGCAGACGCCGCAGAGGCGACGTCGCCTGCAAGCGCCACCGAAAGCGACGCGGAGAAACCCGCGCCTGCCGCGGGAACTCGTGGATCGGAGCCGAAGGCTCCCGAAAGGGGCAGCGTCTCCTCGTCTTGACGGCGCGCCGTTTCCGGCGCGCAAAGCAGCGCGGCGGAGCGCCGCAAGTCTCTGTGATGCAAGGCACCGCAACGAGATTGGCGGCGATCCGCTGCTGCTGCTAAAGTTTTCGTGTTCGCGGTCCCGCGTAGCTCAATGGCAGAGCATTCGACTGTTAATCGAACGGTTGCTGGTTCGAGTCCAGCCGCGGGAGCTTGAAGGCAGGGGTGAAGCTATCCGGTTTCGCCCCTGTTTCGCATAGTACCCAGATCCGACCGCTCGGCAGGCGCAGCCGCCGTGTGCGGACATAGGAGCCGGGAACTCGCCTAGGGACGAATGCGGTCGGCCCTTCCGCGGAAGAGTCCTCGGGCACGGCCGACCCCTGCACGATCGTTAGGAGCGCTGTCCATGATATCCGTTGTCCCATACCGCGCAGAGTACCGCGAGGCGCTGATCGAGCTCTCGCTGAGGGCGTGGGAAGCCGTCTTTCCTCTTATGCACCAGTCCGTGCCGAACTTCGTCTACGAGTGCTTCTATCCGGCGGGATGGGAGCGGCGCCAGGCCGACGACGTCGCCTTCGTGCTCGACGCGGAGCCCTCCGGCATCGACGTCGCCCTTGACGGCGAACGTCCCGTCGGATGGGTCTGCACGCGCATGCATCCCGAAGACAGCATGGGCGAGGTGTACATTCTCGCCGTCGATCCGCCGTGGCGGAGGCGGGGAATAGCGCGTCGCCTCATTGAACGGGCGGAGTCGCGCGCCCGGGGGCTGGGAATGCGGATGCTCATGGTGGAAACAGGCGGCGATCCCGGCCACGCACCGGCCCGGGCGACGTACGAAGCGGTGGGATTCGAACGGTGGCCGGTGGCCAGATATTTCAAGGACCTGTCGGGGCGCTCCGACGCCGCTCAGGCACGCCGCCCCTCCGCTCGCGCCGATGTGCCCTAGACTTGATCCATGACTTTTCGACCAATTCGCATCGTGGGCGATCCCGTCCTGCGCACGCCGTGCTCACCTATTGACGAAATCACGCCGGGGGTGAAGGCGCTGGTCGAAGACCTCGTCGAGAACGTCGACATGGACGGACGCGCAGGCCTCGCAGCAAATCAGATCGGTGTCTCTTTGCGTGCGTTCTCCTGGAACATTGAAGGTGAGATCGGTTACATTCTCAACCCGGTTATCGTCGAGCTTTCCGACGACGAATTTCAAGACGGCGAGGAAGGGTGCCTGTCGGTCCCGGATCTGTGGTTCCCGACGAAGCGCTCGTTGTACGCCCGTGCCGAGGGAACCGACCTTGACGGACGGAAGAAGGTCGTCGAAGGCGAAGGTCTCATGGGACGATGCATTCAACACGAAGTCGATCACCTTGACGGGCATTTGTACATCGACAGGCTTGATCGGGAGACTCGGAAGAAGGCGATGAGGGCGATACGGGATCTCTGAGGGCCGGTGCGGGCGCCGGCCCTGCGCCGGCAAAGGGTTTCTTCCGCCTATGGCGTTTTCCCTCGTGATGTGGCACGATAGGAGGGATTCCTCCGGCAGGGTGACAAGGGGAAAGCCACCTAAAGGAGGAACGCCATGAGTGCAAAACACGCCACCCGAGGCGTCATATTCATACACTCGGTATCGCCCGCCGTTCGGCCGCACGTCGAATGGGCGGTGTCTAGTGTGCTCGGATACGACGTGCGGTTCGAATGGACCGCACAGCCAGCGTTGCCTTCGATGAGCCGCGCTGAGGCCTCTTGGGTGGGCGACGTCGGAACCGGCGCGATGCTTGCCTCCGCCCTCGGCGGGTGGGAGCATCTGCGCTTCGAGGTCACTGAGGACGGAACAGCGGTGAGCGAGGGCGGGAGATGGTCAGCCACACCCGGCCTCGGGATCTTCTACGCCCAGACGGACCTCATGGGCAACGTCGTCGTGCCGGAAAATCGAATCCGCGCTGCGATCGACCAGGCGGGAGGAGATGCTCACGAGATGCGTCGCTTGCTCAATCTCGCCCTCGGGCAGGCTTGGGACGACGAGCTCGAGCCTTTCCGCTACGCCGGTGCGGGCGCGCCGGTTCGGTGGCTCCACCGAGTCGGGTGAAGCCCGGTCCGCGGCGCCTGCGATGACTTGCCGTGACAGTCGCCTCAATCGATGAGCAGGACCCCGCCGGGGTCCTGCTCATCTGTTTCGCCGCTGTCCGTCTAGGCTCGATCCTTCTCCGCCAGATCGAGGAGCTCGCCCAACGTGCCGGCCCCGGCGATGCCGGCGTCGGGAAGCGTCCGCTTGGCCTCCGTCTCGATGGCCCGGGCGACGACCCACCGGGTGACGACGTCGACCGACGCCATGTCGAACGCCTCGTCGGCGCCGCCGACGCCTTCCCGTTCGAGGGCCGCCCGCGCGGCCTCGCAGGCTGCTTGGCGATCCATGCTTCCCCTTCCTTGGTAGTCTTTTGTGTACCGTGCAATGTGAGTATGCCAGAAGGGAAGGTGCACGCATGGTCCGTTACGTCGAGATTCATCCCGTCGATCCTCAGCCCAGGCTCGTTGACAAAGTGGTCGAGCACATACGGTCGGGCGAGGTCATCGCCTTTCCGACCGATTCGGGCTACGCGCTCGGCTGTTCGCTCGGAAACAAAGAAGGCCTGGAGCGGATCCGCTCGATTCGCCAGGTAGGCGACAAGCACCACTTCACGCTCCTGTGCCACGACTTCGCCCAGCTGGGACAGCTGGCGATCGTTGGCAACTCGGAGTTCCGTCTCATCAAATCCCTCACGCCCGGCCCGTACACGTTCATCCTCAAGGGCACGAAGGACGTCCCGCGCATCTCGGTCAATCCGAAGAAGCACACAGTCGGCGCGAGAATCCCGGACCACCGGATCAGCCAGGCGATCCTCGAAGCCTTGGGGGAGGCCATGCTCACATCCTCGCTCATCCTTCCGGGAGAGGAGGACCCGATGGTCAACGGTTGGGAGGTCAAGGACGACCTCGGGCATCTCGTCGACGTCGTCGTCGAAGGCCCGTGCGGAGAGGGAGGCCCGACGACGGTTCTCGACTTCGTCAAGGGCAAGATCGCCCGCGTCGGAGCCGGAAGCGTCGAGGGAATCGAATTGTGAGCGGAGGCCGCACGCTCCGGCCGGCGCTTTTTGACGTGGACGGCACCCTCGTCGACTCCATGGACGCGGTGGCCGAGACGTTCGACCGAATCATGCGGGAAGAGGCGGGAATCGTCCACCCACGCGAATATTACCGGCGGTTCGTCGGGCCGCCGCTGCCCGAGTCCTTCGCCGAGCTGGGCGTCGACCCCGGCTATTTCGTCGGCGCCTATCGGCGACTCTATTCGGCGAGGGAATTGGAGCTGGGCCTCTTCGACGGAATCGAGGCCATGCTCGAGCGCCTGCACGAGGCGGGCGTGCCCATGGCGATCGCCACGTCGAAAAGGACCGAAGCCGCTGTTGCCCTCGTTGAGCGCCTGGGCATCGCGCGACGCTTCGTCGCGGTCTGCGGGGCAGACGAATCCCGCGGCCGCACGGCCAAGCATTGGATCGTCGGGGACGCATTGGAGGCCCTCGAGGCGGCCGGCGTCGATTCGTCGAACGCCGTCATGGTGGGGGACAGGAAGTACGACGTCGACGGCGCGGCCGCGCACGGCCTGCCGACCGTGCTCGTCCGTTGGGGCGCCGCTCCCGAGGAGGAATACGCGCTGGCCTGGCGAACGGCGGAGACCCCCGGCCAACTGGCTGACTTGCTGATCGGCGGAGTCTCCTAGCCCGCCGCCTTGGCTGCGGTCCCCGTCGAGAGGCGCCTGCGGCGGAGCCTCTAGGCTCCGAAGCCTTGAGCCTTCCTTCGGGGGCTGCCTTCTATGCCTGGCCTCCGTAAGAGAGCGTCACGGCCGTGCCCGTCACCGAGACCATGAGCATGTCGCCCTGCCCGAGGACCTCGTAGTCGAGGTCTACGCCCACGACGGCGTCGGCCCCAAGCTTCTCAGCGCGCTCGACGAGCTCCTTCTGGGCGCTCTCGCGGGCCGTCTGAAGCTCGTTCTCGTATCCCTGCGAACGGCCGCCGAAGAGGTTGCGCAGGCCCGCGCCGATGTCCTTGAACAGGTTGACGCCCGCGATGACCTCTCCGGTGACCAGACCGATGTATCTGTCGATCTTGAAGCCCTCGATGCTGTTGGTCGTGGTGACGATCATGGTGTTTCCTTTCAGGCCAGATCGTCGGGAACCGGATCCGCCGCGTTGGGGTTGAACAGGTCGTATTTGTCGATGGCCTGCTTGACGATCGACCGGTCGATCTTGCCTTGGTCGGCGAGGCCCTGAAGGGCGCGCACCGCCATGGAGGCGGCGTCGATTTTGAGGAACCGGCGGGCAGCGGGCCTGGTGTCCGAGAAACCGAAGCCGTCGGCGCCGAGCGTGTAGTAATCGCCCGGCACCCACCTTGCGATCGCGTCCTGAACCTGGTGTTCGAAGTCCGACGTCGCCACGAACGGGCCCTCGGCGCCCTGCAGCTTGGCGGTCACGTAGGGCACGCGGCGCTCGTCCTCCGGGTGAAGGAAATTGTGCTCGTCCGCCTGAAGGGCATCCTTGCGCAGCTCGTACCACGAGGTGACGGACCACACGGCGGCCTGCACGCCCCAGTCCTCGGCGAGCATGCGCTTGGCCTCGCGGGCCCACGGAACCCCCACGCCCGAGGCGAGGAGCTGGACGCGCGGCCCATCCCCCTCGGCCGGCTCAAGGAGGTGGATGCCTTTGACAATGCCCTCGACGTCGACGCCGTCAGGCTGGGCCGGCTGATGAATCGGCTCGTTGTACACAGTCAGGTAGTACATGACGTTCTGGTCGCGCCCGTCCGATCCGTCGCCGTACATGCGCACAAAACCGTCCTTCATGATGTGTGCGATCTCATAGGCGTAGGCCGGATCGTACTGGACGATGGCCGGATTGGTCGATGCGAGGACGGGAGAGTGCCCGTCCATGTGCTGCAGGCCCTCGCCGGCCAACGTCGTGCGGCCGGCGGTTGCCCCGACGATGAATCCTCGCGCCATCTGATCGCCCGCTGCCCAGAACTGGTCGCCCGTGCGCTGGAAGCCGAACATCGAGTAGAAGATGTAGAACGGGACCATCGGGACGTTGTGAGTCGCGTAAGAGGTGCCCACAGCCTGGAAGGCGGCCACCGAGCCGGACTCGGAGATGCCCGTGTGCATGAGCTGGCCGCTCTCGGACTCCTTGTAGGAAAGGAGCAGGTCGTGGTCCACGGAGGTGTACTGCTGGCCCAGCGTGTTGAAGATCTTGGCGGTCGGGAACATCGCGTCAAGGCCGAAGGTGCGCGCTTCGTCGGGAATGATCGGCACCAGCCTGAAGCCGAAGGCCTTGTCCTTGGCGATGTCTTTGATGAGGCGTACGAGCGCCATGGTGGTGGCGACCTTCTGCTTGCCGGAGCCGGTGGTGATGGCGTCGTAGTGTTTCTGGGCGGGAAGCTCGACCCCTCCTGAGAACACCCGGCGTTCGGGAAGGTATCCGCCCAGCTGCTTGCGGTGCTCGATCATGTATTCCATCGCCGGCTCGCTCGGATCCGGTTTGAAATACGGCGCGTTGTAGGGATCCTCGAGCTGCGCGTCGGAGATGTCCAGGTGCAGGGTGTCGCGCAGCAGGCGGAGGTCGGCCGAGTTGAGCTTCTTCATCTGGTGCGTCGAGTTGCGGCCGGCGAAGTTCGTCCCGAGGGCGTAGCCCTTGACCGTGTGGGCCAAAATGACGGTCGGCTGGCCCTTGTAGGCCGTCGCGGCGCGGTAGGCGGCATAGACCTTGTGATAGTCGTGTCCGCCGCGTTTGAGCGACCAAATCTGATCGTCGGTCCAGTCCGCGACCATCGCCTTGGTCCGCGGATCGCGGCCGAAGAACGAATCGCGCACGAAAGAGCCGTCGTTGGCCCTGAACCCCTGGTAGTCGCCGTCGCGCACCTCGTTCATGAGATTGACGAGTGCGCCTTCCTTGTCGGCCTGGAACAGCACGTCCCATTCGCGCCCCCAGATGACCTTGATGACGTTCCAGCCTGCGCCCTTGAAGAAGGCCTCGAGCTCCTGGATGATCTTTCCGTTTCCGCGCACGGGCCCGTCGAGGCGCTGGAGGTTGCAGTCGACGACGAAGGTCAGATTGTCAAGCTGCTGGGTCGCCGCGAGCTGGAGGAGGCCGCGCGACTCCGGCTCGTCCATTTCGCCGTCGCCCAAGAAGCACCACACGCGTTGGTCGCTTGTGTCCTTGATCTTCCGGTTGTTCACATACCTGTTGAACCACGCCTGGTAGATCGCCGCGGCTGGGCCGATGCCGAGGGAGACGGTGGGGAACTCCCAAAAGTCGCGCATTTGGCGCGGGTGCGCATAAGACGGAAGGCCGCGGCCGCCCGACTTTCTTGAAACTTGCTGGCGGAAGGAGTCCAGGTCCGCCTCGGTCAGGCGGCCTTCGAGGAAGGCGCGCGCGTAGTTGCCGGGAGAAGAATGCCCCTGGAAGAAGACCTGGTCGCCGCCCCCGGGATGGTCCTTGCCCCGGAAGAAATGGTTGAAGCCGACCTCGTAGAGGGTGGCCAACGCGGCGAAAGAGGAGATGTGGCCGCCCACGGCCAGTCCGGGGCGCTGCTGGCGCGTGACCATGACCGCGGCATTCCATCGGACCCAGCGGCGGAACTGGCGTTCAAGGGTCTCGTCGCCGGGGTAAAGGGGCTCCTCCTCTACGGGAATCGTGTTGACATAGGGGGTCGTGAGGTTCGGAGGGGTCTCGACGCCCTTGCGCCGGGCGTGCTCCTCCATGGACATGAGGATGTAGCGGGCGCGTTTGGGCCCGCCCGTCTGGATGAGGTCGTCGATCGACTCGAGCCATTCGCTGGTTTCCTCGGCGTCGATGTCGGGTACGTAGTTCGGCTGGCCGTTGATCAACGGTGATGCACCGGGCTGCACGCTCACTTGTTCTTCCTTACGTTTTGGTTTGTGGATCGCGTTGGCAGTGGATCGCACCGACGAATCGAAGGTGCGGACGAAGGTCCCACAATGTTGCTTCCAGTGTAGCGGCGTTGGGTGTGTTTCGCAGATTCGAAAGTAAACGTTTGTCGTGAAAGCCTTCACCATTTGCCAAATCGGCTGGAATGGGGTGGGCTATTCACATGAGTTCTTTGGGATTCAACGAAGGCAGCATTGTTCAAGAATTCGGATACGACGACGACGTCGCCGAAGAGGTGCGCTCCGCGATCGAGCAGTCCACCGGCGAAGAGCTCGTCGATGAGGACTACGGCGACATTGCCGACGGCGCGATTGCTTGGTGGCGCGACGACGACGGCAACGTCGACGACCTGGCGGACCTCTTCCTCGACATGAAGGCAAACCTGGAATCTGACTCGGCGGTGTGCTGGCTCTTGGTGCCGGGCCCGCGCGAACCCGGGTATGTTTCCGCTGCGGTCGTCGAAGAGGCGGCTGAAACGGCCGGTCTCATGGCCACCACGAATGTTGCAGCCAGCAAGGACTGGATCGGAATCCGCCTGACGGCGACCGGTGCCAGGCGCTAAAGTAATCACTTGTGGCGTTGGCCCCTTGCCGTCCAACGCCGAGGGCCTGTAGCTCAGTTGGTAGAGCACTGCGTTTACACCGCAGGCGTCGTCGGTTCGAGTCCGGCCGGGCCCACTATGGTCATCAACGTGCAATCATTGCGCTTCGCCGGCAACATTCCGCCGCTTGCACTCTCTCGCGGAACGTTGGCACTGGGCTCCGTCTGCCGGTCCTGCGGCGAAAGCGTCGTCTCCTTTTCTTTCTCTCCGGACTCGCCTTGCGGAAGCGAGCCGCTCGTGCGTGTCGAGCTTCGCGAGAGCATGCCGGAGTACGTCGAAGGCATTGGTTCGCTGACCGTCGTCGGCGTAGGCGCCTCCCGAGCGGATTCCTCTCGCACCGGCTCGAAGGCCGACGGGGGAGGGGCCTGCTCGGAGGACGACGTCGCGGTCGACGTCGACATCGTTTTCGACCCCGACGTCGAAGTGCTTGACCTCGGCGACGACGCACTTGACCCGAGCGAGAACGAACTCGACCCGAGCGAGAACGAGCTCGAACCCGGCGGCGACTCGGAGGGGCATTCGCGCGGGAAGTGACCGCCTTTGCCGGGCGGCATCCGCATTCGGCGACGGCCGGGCGCGCTGTGGCAGCGAGCCGTTTCGCAATGCGCGGGGCGACGCATACAAGGGCGGCTCGCGCTGCTGGAGATGCCTTCTCTCGCGCATCGCAGATAAGGCGTGCTCCACTATCTTGGCGCGAAGGGGCTCAACATCCGTGCCAAGTTGGACGCGATCGACAAGGCTGATCGGCCCGAGTTGCGTCGGTGCACGGTTCGCGGTCACGACGCGGAGCGGGGGATGCTGACTTTTGACGTTGTCACGCACGGTGAGAGCGGGCCGGGATCGGCCTGGGCTTTGCATGCGCAAACGGGCGACGAGGTTGGAATTCGGGCGATGACGTCGACGTGGCGGCGGAAGGCAGGCATCCAGCTGCTTGTGGCCGATTCGACGTCCGCCCCGGCTATGCGGGGGATTCTCCTGCTTTTACCACGTCAAGGGACTTCGGGAACCCGTCTGCCCGGCTATGCGAGGGATTCTCGAAGCGTGCACAGACGCGGAGTTGGCGGCCACCCACGTGCGGATAGCGGCGCCGAGCCCGACCTGCTGGAGCCTGGGTACGATTCGTTCCGATCGGAACTGGCCTCCTACAAAGAGCACTTCGTTCCCGAAGGCGCAGAAGCGGCGGCCGCAGCCGCCGCATTGAGGCGAGGCGGGCGGCCTCGTTTTGCCCTGTGCGATAACGCCGTGCAGGATGAGGTTCCGTGGGATCGATTTGCATTCTTCAGGGAGAAAATGCTGCTTAATGATAGAAGAAATGGAAAATGCGGACGATGGGTAAGATAGAACGGTATATAGGTTCTAAGCAACAAATGGATAAGTTTCAATCAATAAAAGCAGGGAATACAGGAACAGGAAAAGAATACGAGCTACGAACGGTGGAAGGAAGAGTCATGAACACAAGGAGCGCAAAAGCGGTGAGTCAAAACGCAAATGGAAAGCCGCGAATAGAAGGGCAATGGAGAGCTGCGAATAGAGGGGCAATGGAGGGCCGCTGAGAAAGAGTCTGACAAAGAAGAGGGGCGCTGGCTCAATGCCAGCGCCCCTCGGTTACGGCAGCAGGCCGTTATCGGTGCAGACCGTTAGGGTCACGCGTCCTTGCGACGGCGGCGGACGACGACAGCCGCGACGCCGGCCAGCAGGAGTCCGCCCGCAACCGCGCCGAGTCCGAGGACGGCGGCGCCGGTGTTGGCGAGCTCAGGCTTGTTGGGCTTGGGCGTGGCCTTCGGGGTCGGAGTGGGCGCGGGGGCAGGCGTGGTGGGCTTGCCCGGCTTGCCCGGCTTCTCGACGACCGAGGTCAGCGTTTCGCTGGACTCGCCGCACTTGCCGGCCGACAGAACCTTTCCGTTCTTGTCGTAGGTGGTCTCGACGAATCCGTAGGTCACCTGGGCGTTGGCGTCCGTGGTGTAATAGTCGGTCTTGTACTCGCCGGCCTTGTCGGAGTGCTCAATGCGCTTGGAGGTCCAGATGGCGCTCTCGCACTTGGGAGCCTTGTCCTTGCCCCACGAGTAGAGCTTGACTTCGGTGTAGGCGCCCGAGGGGAAGGATCCTTCGAGCTTCACATTGTCGCGAATCTTGTCGCCCGCGACGAGCTGCTTTCCGCCGTTCTCGGTGCTGGCCACCGTCGTCACCTTGCCGAAGGTCGGCTTGACGTGCTCGTTGGTGTCGAGCTCGGAAGTCCTGATCGCCGAGGAACGGGAATCGCCCTGGTAGGTGGAGACGATGACGTAGGTACCCACGCCGAGGTTCCAATCGACGGCGAACTTGTTCGCGTCGATGGTGTAGGTGCCGTTCTTGGCGGGCGTTTCGACCGTGCCGAGCGGCTTCATGTTCTTCGTGGCGCCCTCGGTGATCTTGGTCCCCTCGGGGAAGAAGTAGATCGAGTGGCTGATCGTCTTGGAATCGGCCTTCCAATCGCCGACTCCTTGGAAGGAGCCGTGGTCCTCGGGGAAGCCGGAGACGTTCACGAGGTCCTGAACGCCGACCTTGCCGCCGCCCAAGTCGACCTGGGAGGCCTTCGTCTTGATGGACGGGGTCCACGGGGCGACTGTCGTCTCAGAGGTCTCGAAGAACGGCGAGGTGTAGTTCTTGACGTACTCCTTGTACTGGCCCTGGGCCGACTTCTCGACGCGCGCCTGGAAGAAGTAGAAACCTTCGGAGGGCGCCTTCACCGTGTCGGCGGTGTCGAGGGTTCCGGGGCCGTTGAACGTAACATCGTAAGAGCCGATCTTCTTGCCGGCGAATGCCTTGCCGTCGTTCGTCTGAGCGACGGGGGAGTTGAAGGGGCCGTAGACGTCGACCGTGGCCTTGACCGGAACGTACTTGTCCGATCCGGGGATCTTGGCCCAGTTGTCCGCCTTGGCGGTCACCGTGTCGACCAGGCCGGAGCCCTTCGCGACCTTCTTGGCCTTGACCTGCGTGGAGATGGAGGGAGCGAACTCAGTGTTCTCCTTGTTGGCTTTCGCCGTGCCTTCGACCGGGGCCTTCTTGCCGAGAACGACGAGGTTCTGGCCGCGGACCGTCTTGCCGTGCGACGTGACGTTGCCGGTGGTGACCCAAGGCTTGGCGGTCGGAAGGTCCTTGACCACGAGCTTGACCGAGACTTCGCCGGCCCCGGTGGTCTTGATCTTGACGTTCTGGGCGGACTGAGACGTGGTTCCGCTCAGCGACTTGCCCTGGTTGGACTCGAAGACGGCCGGGCCGGAGAGCTGGAGGGTGTAGGAGTATCCCGACATCCACTTGCCGCTCTGGGCTGTCGCGCCGATGTTCGTGATCGAGCCCTCGCTGCCGCTCTTGGCCAGTTCGAGCTTCGGCGCGACGTTGTAGGGGCCCGCCTCCTCAACGGCCCTGGCGAAGACGTTCTTCGACATCTGCACGGCGTTGCCGAGCTGCGCGTTGCCGTCGGACAGCCTGCCCTGCTCCTGCAGCTGGTAGATGCTGTGCTCGAAGGTCCCGGCGACCCGAATGAGGCCGATCTGGTAGGCGGCGGCCCGCACGCCGTCGGACGTCTCAGCGTTCGAGGCGACCCAGGCGATCCTTCCAAGGGTCGTGGCGTCCGTGATTCCGTAGGCCCGGGTTCCGCCGAGCTGCTGGTAGTAGTGTCCCACGAAGGTTGCGGCCCTCAGCGAGTTCACGGGCTTGGCTTCGCTCATGTCCGTCGACGTGACAGACGGAGCCGCGGCCGAAAGGCCGTCGCCGTCCGCCGCGCACATGTACTTCTGGTTGTTGGGGCCCAAGATGACCCCGTGGTTTCCTGTGTATCCGGCGCCGACGCTCGGTCCGTCTGACCAGCCCGGTGCGGAGGCATATGTCGGTACCGCGGCGCCAGCAACGGCTAGCGCGCCGATTCCGGCGACTGCGGTGAGTCTTTTCAATCGCCTAAACAAGTGTGTATTCCTTTCTCGGCAGCCCACGCGTGATGTGTGGGTGGGCCCTTAAGTGTCCACGGGCATTGGCTTGGGGATCCGTGGTGAACGGGACCTCGGCAAACGGTCAGCCCCGTTCGAGAGATTCCGCTTTCAGCAAAACCCCTCGCCCGCATGTCTTGTCAGAATCTCGGCGGGCTTGTGTGCCGCTTTGCGTTCTGATTCCGATCATGCGGAGACGTGCTGGCGTGAAAGCACTACACGAGTATACCTCCAATCGTCGGTTTTCACACTTTTCATGGGCATGACTTAGCGTTTTTTGAGTATTTGAAGGCAATGGACGTGGTTTTCGGCGCTTCGGTATTGTAAGGTAAAACACATGGCAGTACTGCAAGTGGGCGACGTCGTCGCTGCAATGGACGGGTTGTTTCCCCCGTCCGCCGCGCAGTCGTGGGATCGCGTCGGCCTGTCGGTCGGCGACGTCGACGCGGCCGTCACGCGGGTCGGTTTCGCCGTCGATCCTTGTGAGGCGACCGTGGCCGAGGCGATCGAGCGAGGCGCGCAGCTGCTCGTCACCCACCATCCTTTGTACCTGCGGGGGACCCACGCGGTGACCAGCGCCACCGGCAAGGGCAGGTGGACGATGGCTCTCGTCCGCGAAGGGGTCAGCCTCTTTTCGGCGCACACGAACGCCGACGTCGCCGCCTCGACGTCGGCCCTCGCGGGCCTCCTCGGCGTGAGGGTCGAGCGGCCGCTCGACGGAGAGACCGGAATCGGGGGAGTGGGCGAGCTTGAAGAGGCCATGACCTTGGCCGCTTTCGCAGCGAAGGTCGGCGAAGTCCTTCCCAAAGTCCCGGCAGGCATTCTGGCCGCAGGTGACCCTGAGCGGGAGGTTCGCAGGGTCGCCCTCTGCTCGGGGGCGGGCGACTCCCTTTTGGAGGAGGCAAATGCAGCCGGGGCCGACGTTTACTTGACGGCGGACCTCAGGCACCACCCTGCCACGGACCACCTGTGGAACTCGGGCTGTGCGCTGGTGTGCGCCACGCATTGGGCGAGCGAGTGGCCGTTGCTCGGGGAGATGGCCCGTCGCCTCGCCGAATTGTTGGGCCCGAGCACACCTGAAATCTATGTGTCGAAAATACCAACAGACCCCTGGAATATCGTCGTAAGGCAGTGATATGGCAAAGGCACCGGCAAAAGAGCAGCTGAAGCTCCTTGATATCGCCGAACTCGATAAAACCATCTCCAAACTCGACAGAAAAAACGAAAAGCATCCTCTCCGGCAAGAACTGGGAACGCTCATCAACGTTTCCGCCGCGCGTGCGCGTGACAAGGAGGCCGCGCAGGAGCGCGCGCAGGCCGCCCGCGAGAAGCTGGAGGCGGCCGAGCGCGCGAGCGCCGCCTTGCGCGGTCAGATTGACGACAAAGAGGCCAAGCTCAACTCCGGCGCCGGACTGACGAGCCGGGACCTGCTCGTGCTGCAGGACGAAATCGCCGGCTTGCGGGGCATGCTCGAGGAAGCCTCCGAAGCGGAATTCGCGGCATTGGACGGCGTCGAGAAGGCCGAGGCGGCCGTTGACGCGCTGTCCGCGGAGATTGAGCGCATCAAGGACGAAGTGCTCCGCGGCCGTTCTGAGCTCGAAGACGACGTCGCTTCGATCCTCGCCGAGCGGGAGAGGGTCCAAGCCGAACGCGACGAGCTGTTCGCTCCGCTTTCCCCGAGCCTCAAAGACGCCTACGAGAGGTCGCGCAGGACGGGAGGCTACGCAGTCATCGGAATGCAGCCCGACGGAGGGACCGACGTGGGGATTTCCCTCTCTCCCGTGGAGGTGGCGCAGATCAAGGCCCTTCCCGAGGACGAGGTCTATCTGTCCGAGGACTACGACTGCATCATCGTGCGTCTGCGGTAAGCGCGGGCCCTCTCCAATAGCGCCCACTCATGGGTGGGGAACCGGTTCAAACGGCGGGGGCACGCGGGGCTCTGACGTAGGCGGCGCCCGCGGATCAACGGCGGGCCTGCGAGGCCGGCTATGTCACTCCACTGTGAGGGTGAGGATTTTGAAGCGCGTTCCCCCGTCCTCGACGCTCACGCGTCCGATTCCTTCGGCGACTGCGACGACGTCGGAAGAGTCCGCATCCAGGAGGGCGCGGGTCAGCAAGCCCCTGTAATGTTTGGCCCGATGGGAGATCGCTCGTCCCGTGGCGTCGGCCACGCGAATTTTCCACCAGTTGTTCGAAGGGCTCCACACCTGGTAGCTGGCCGATCGCATGTCGACGTATACGTCGTCCTCGCCCTCCAGGCTGGCCAGCTCTCGTTTCCAAAAGGCTGAGAGCCGTCCCAGCCGCGGAAGGGTGACCGACATGTTCAGACGATAGGCGGGGATGAGGTCCTCGGCTCGGGTGAGGCCGAACAGAGCGGAGAATATCCATACGTCGTCTTCCGGCTGGAGCTGCGCCGCTTCATAGAGCACGCCCGTGTAGACGGACCTGGCCGGGGCGCACGGCATGTCGTACAGGTTGCGTTGGGCGTGGACTTCGCCGAAGGCTCGTTCGCCGACGCCGAGCGTCGAAAGCGCGTTTTTGCTTCGGGACGCCGCGACGAGTTTGTCGGCCACTGCGCGGCGCGCGTCCGTCAGCTCCGGAAAGGCGAGCGACGGCAGATCGAGTGTCGGCCCCTGCAACGGCGCGGTCTTGCCCTCGGAGGGCGGGAGGAGAATTCGCATGTTCATTCACTCTTTCATGTCTGAATCGGGAGGGCGTGTTTAAATCGTGCGGTGTTTGGCTCTTTGATCAGGCGGCGGCCGGGCCAACGAGGTGGAGGGCGTCCAGGCGTTTGAAATGGCCGCGGGCTCGAGGGATGAGGCCGCCGACGCTTCTGCCGAATCGGCCTCCGAGGCGATTCGAGGTAGGATTCTTCCTGCGAATGAGTCGGCCAGGCGGCCGCGTGGGTCGGCTTCGGCCGCGTCCACGAGGAACGTCCGGGCTCCACAGGGAACGGCGGTGGGTAACACCCACCCGGGGTGACCCGCGGGAAAGCGCCACAGAAAACAAACCGCCGCGCAAGCGGCAAGGGTGAAACGGCGGTGTAAGAGACCACCGCGCTTCGGGCGACCGAAGCGGCAGGGCAAGCCCCGCCGGGAGCAAGGCCAGACAGCGCGCGATGAGGCTTCCCGTCTAGCGCGCGGGTGGGCCGCTTGAGCCGCGCGGCGACGCGCGGCCTAGAGGGATGGCCGCCGCCGGATCCGCAGCGGATCCGGAACAGAACCCGGCGTATCGGCTGACTCATTCGCTCCACCCTCTCAATGGTCCCGCCTTCCACCGGTTCGGCTGCCTCGGCGGCGCCTTTCATTTGCCTGTGTTTCGCCGTCGCCGCTCGCGGCGTGCAGGGAACGACGTCGATCGCCGCCCCGCCCGACGCGTCACGGGCGCAGGCCGAGCTCGGGGTCGGAAGGAAGAGTGAGGATCTCCGCCCCCTCTTCCGTCACAGCGAGGGTGTGCTCCCACTGGGCAGTTCTGCCGCGGTCCCGGGTCACGACAGTCCATCCGTCGTCCCACTGGTCCCAGGCGATATCGCCCAAGGTGAGCATCGGCTCGATTGTGAAGACCATGCCGACCTCCATGACGGTCGCATGGGAAGGGGCGGCGTCGTAGTGGGGGACGATGAGTCCGGAATGGAAGGCTTCGCCGACGCCGTGACCCGTGTAATCCTCGACGACGCCGTAGTCGAACCGTTTGGCGTACGATTCGATGACGCGGCCGATGACGTTGATCTCCCTGCCGGGCTTGACGGCTTTGATGCCTCTGAGCGTCGCGGCGCCCGTGCGTTCGACGAGCAGGCGCGACTCCTCGTCGATCTCGCCGACGGCGAACATGGCGTTCGTGTCTCCATGGACCCCGCCGATGTAGGCAGTCACGTCCAGATTGACGATGTCGCCGTCCTTGAGCACGGTCGAGTCTGGGATCCCGTGGCATATGACCTCGTTGACCGACGTGCAGATCGATTTCGGAAAGCCCATGTATCCAAGGCACGAAGGGTAGGCGCCGTGGTCGCACATGTACTCGTGGGCGATGCGGTCGAGCTCGTCGGTCGTCACCCCGGGCGCGACGGCCTTGCCCGCCTCGTAGAGGGCGTCTGCCGCGATCCGGCCGGCCGTGCGTATTCGTTCGATCGTCTCGGCGTCTTTGACGTCGGAGGCGGTGACGGCCTCCGGGCCGGGGTGGAACATGTACTCAGGGCGTTCGATGGCGGGGGGAACGACTCTCGGCGCGGAGACGGCGCCGGGAACGAGGGTGCCCAATGGAGCGCGTTCAGCAAGCATGGTACAAGCATAGCCATGTAAAGCGGCTGCGCTGAGGCGAATGTCCGCCTTCCCGGCTCGAGCCTCGAAGCCTCCCAGGGTTTAGACGGCGTCCCGGGGGCGGAAGCCGCTCATGGCCCAAGGCGCCGTTCGGACCTTAGAAGCTGTTCTCCTCCGTCGGGAAGCCCCTTCCCTTGACCGCGTCGCGGAAACCGGCGGCCGCTAAGGCCAAGGCGCCTCCCACGTCGCCGAATCGCTTGGAAAACCTGGGGCTCCAATCGGTCATCCCGGCCATGTCCGTCCAGACGAGCACCTGCCCGTCGGTCGCCGCCCCCGCACCGATCCCGATCGTCGGAATGCGGAGAATCCTCGTCACTTTCTTGGCTACGTCGGCCGGAACCATCTCCAGGACGACGGCGGAGGCCCCGGCCTCTTGGACTGCGACGGCGTCCTCGATGACGGCCTCCTTTTGCTCTCCTCGGCCCTGAACCCGAGGGCCGCCGAGCCTGTTCTCCGATTGCGGGGTGAATCCGATGTGGCCGACGACGAGGATCCCGGCCTCGACGATCGCTTTGATGGCGGAGGCCTGCCGGATCCCCCCTTCGAGTTTGACCGCGTGGGCGCCGGCTTTGATCAGGCGGACTGCGCTGGCGACCGCTCGCTCGGACGATTCTTCGTAGGATCCGAAGGGAAGGTCGGCCACGATGAAGGCTCTCTTGGCTCCGCCGGCGACGGCGGCGGTGGCGACTTCCATCTCCTCCAAGCTGACGGAAACGGTGGATTCGTAACCGAGGTACGTGTTGCCGTAGGAATCGCCGACGAGAAGGACGTCGATTCCGGCGGCGTCGAAGATCCTCGCCGTGACGGCGTCGTAGCAGGTCAACATTGTGATGGGCTCGCGCTGTTCCTTCATCCGGCGAAGGTGCTGGACGCGGACTCGCTTGACTGTGTTCTCGCTCATTGCGCTCCTAACGTTTGCGCCCCATTGTACGGCCGAAAACGGCGACGCGCCCGCGGGAAGACTTCGTTCGCACGCGGGGGCGGCATGCTGCCCCCGCGTCGCAGCCCGAGGCGAGACATGCGCCGAGGGCCAACGCCAAATGGATAGGAATACCCGTTATCGTTGAGTGGGCGACGACGCGTCCAACGGTTGCGTAAGATAGTGGGCGGAAGGAGGAGCTCTGGCATCTCTTATGTATTACGCAGGCATCAGCGGCGGGGAGTTCCTCGCGGGCATCGTCATCCTCGTGCTCTCGACGGTCGTTTTCGTGGCGGCCTTCTGGCCGAATCGTCAGTACAAGGACGTCGAACGGGGGATGTCCCCCAAGCCCGGGAAGCGATCCCGAATCGGTAGGTACCGAGACGGAACCCCTCCGGTCGTTGCCGAGCCCCCGTCGATGACGCCGGCGGAGGCGGGATTCGTCGCACTCGACTGCGGGCCCTCCGACATGACCCTTGCGACGATCGTCGACTTGGCCGCGCGGGGATACCTCTACATCGTCGAGTATCAGGAGCTGGCCATTCCCCGCAGCACCATAGTCGTCGTCGTCCGGAAGAGGCCGGGGCCGGAGTGCGACGAGGTCGAAAGGGAACTGCTCAACCTATTCCAGACGCCGGGGGCCGCGGAGGCCTCGGCCTTCGTTTCCGCCAGGCCGTTCGACGCCCGCTACTTCAGGTCCCAGCTGCTCGGCACCGGAGTGGCCAAGCTCGGCGCGCCCACGGCTCGGGCTTCGGGGCTTCGACGCTCGATCTCGCAGCGTTTGGGGGCTTTCGTCTTCCGGCGGGCCGTCGAAGACCACGAGTGGTTCGACCGCTGGCACGAGGCCGTGGTCAGCGCGGGCGCGCTCATGCTGGTAGGCGGCGCCGTTGCGTGGGTCGTCGCTGCGATCGGATGGTTTGCAGGCTACATCAGCCATTTCTGGATGATCGTCTTCGGCATCGCCGCCCTCGCGGGGGCGGCCACTTTCGCCGGGACGGAGGGCCGTTCCGCCGACGGCAGCGTCGCCCACGACCAGGCGCTCGGATTCCGCCGCTTCCTCGTCGAAGGCTCACAGAACGCCGACCCTCGCCGCCTCAGCAGGTACGCGGGGTGGGCGGTCGCCCTCGACTGCGTCGACGAATGGGCGAGGTCCCTCGACGGCCTCACGGAAAAGGGGGCGGTCGAGGAAATGGCCCCGTGGCTCACTTCGACCGAACGGAACCTGGCCGCCTGGAGCGACGTCGCCGATGTGATCAGGCATCTTCGCGCGAGGATCCACGCCGAAGACAGCTCCGACGACTCCTCCGACCCTCTGCCGCCTCTGCGCGCGGGCTGGAAGGGCACGCCCTCGTCGTGGCCCGAAGACAAAGCCCGCCCGGGAGGGTGAGCTCCGCCCCGAAGGGTGGCACAATGGGAGCCTAGCGAAGGAGCGTCATGGAGCGACAGCAAGAGTACGTCCTGCGGACGATCGAGGACAAAGGCGTGCGCTTCGTGCGCCTGTGGTTCACCGACGTCGTCGGGCAGCTGAAATCGGTCGCGATCGCCCCGGCGGAACTTGAAGAGGCCTTTGAAGAGGGCATCGGCTTCGACGGTTCGTCCATACAGGGTATGACTCGCGTCTACGAGGACGACATGACTGTGCGGCCCGACGCCGAGACGTTTTCGATCCTTCCGTGGCGCGGCGAAGACGTTCCGGTGGCTCGAATGTTCTGCGACGTGCTCACGCGCGACAACGAACCCGTGCGCTCCGACCCGCGGTCGATCCTCAGGCGCACGCTCGACAAGGCCGCGGACATGGGCTTTTCGTGCTTTGTCCACCCCGAGGTCGAGTTTTACCTTTTCCATCCCGAGAACGATCCGAACAAAGAGCCCGTCCCGATCGACAATTCCTCCTATTTCGACCACGTGACGCGCTCACTCGCGCAGAACTTCAGACGCGACGCGATTCTCACCCTCGAAGACATGGGCATCTCGGTCGAATTCTCCCATCATGAAGCCGGGCCAGGGCAGAACGAGATCGACCTGCGCTCCACCGACGCCCTGAGAATGGCCGACAACGTCATGACCCTCAAAACGGTCGTCGAGCAGATCGCCATCGAACAGGGAGTCCACGCCTCCTTTATGCCCAAGCCGCTCGTCAACTCCCCGGGCAACGGAATGCACACCCACTTCTCGCTCTTCGAGGGGGACAGGCCTGCGTTTCATGACGCGACGGGCCCGGGAGGCCTGTCGCGAACCGGTCAAAAGTTCGTCGCCGGTCTCCTGCGCCATGCCCGCGAGATCACGGCCGTGACGAATCAGTACGTCAACTCCTACAAGCGTCTCTACAGCGGCGACGAAGCCCCCTCCTACGTTTATTGGGGGCCCTACAGCCGCTCGGCGCTCGTGCGAGTGCCGGCGCACAGCCCGAACAAGCCCCAATCGACCAGAGTCGAATACCGCGCCCTCGACTCAGCCGCGAATCCCTACCTCGCCTTCGCCGTCGTCCTGCGCGCCGGTCTGCGCGGAATTGAAAGAGACTACGAACTTCCCGTGCCGACCGAGACCGACGTCGCCTTCATGTCCGACCTTGAGCGCGAAATTTCGGGCATCGAGGGACTCCCGAGCTCCCTGGGGGAGGCCGTCGACCTCATGAAGGCCTCCGAGCTGGTGGCCGAGACCCTGGGCGAGGACTGCTTCGACTACTTCTTGCGCGACAAGCGGCACGAGTGGAACGTCTACCACCGCCAAGTCACGCCGTTCGAACGCACGCGCTTCCTTCCGACCTGTTGACCGCCATGCGCGAACAATCCGTCTCCTCGCGCCTGCGCAAAGCGGGCTTCGCCGACCCCTCCAAGGCCGGACGGCTCCTCGAAGAGTGCGCGCAGCACGGAATCGATCCGCCGCCAGTCGAAGCCTTCGCCCAGGCCGCCAGCCCGGACCAGTGCCTCCTCCTGCTCACGCGCCTGGCCGAGGCGTGTTCCGACAAGCAGGCGTTGAGCAGCCTCCTCGCCGGGCCTTCGCGCCCTCGGCTCTTGGCCGTCCTCGGCCTGTCGAAGGCGCTGGGGGACTTCCTCGTGGCCCACCCCGGCGCCGAGTCGTTTGCGGGGCTCGACGCGGCAGTCTCCCTAGGGGACTTCACCGAGGAAGCGGAAAAGCGCGGCGCACTCGCCGCCGTCGGAGCGGACCGAGGCCGACGCCCCGTCGCCGACAAGGCGGGAGCCGAGCCGGTCAACGCTCTGCGCCGCTGGTACTACGGTCGAATCCTCGCGATTGCGGGGTGCGATCTGACCTGCTCCGACACTCTGGAGGCCATGCCGGAGGTGTCGGCTGCGATCTCCGCCGTCGTCGCCGGAGCGCTGGAGGCCGCGCTCGCGATCGCCCGCGCCGAGACGCCCGGGGCCGAGAACGTCGATCTGACGGTCGTCGCCATGGGGAAGACCGGGGCGAGCGAGGTCAATTACATATCCGACGTCGACGTCGTCTACGTGGCGCGGCCCGCGGCGGACGCCGGACTGCCAGACGGCGCAGGCGCAGGACTTCCAGACGGCGCCAGCGAGGGCGGAGGCGGCAATCGCACAGAACGGACCGAAGAGGCGGTGGAGGACGCACTGGAGGTCGCCTCGAAGCTCGCCTGCCTGACGGCCCGGATTGTCTCGGCGCCCGCAGCGGAGCCGGGGCTGTGGGTCCTTGACGCCAATCTGCGGCCCGAAGGCAAGGACGGGCCGCTCGTTCGAACCTTGGAATCGCACGTCGCCTACTACAAGAGGTGGGCCAAAGGCTGGGAATTCCAGGCGCTGCTCAAGGCTAGGCCGATTGCCGGCGACGTCGAACTCGGCGAAGAGTACATGGCCGCGCTGTGGCCGATGGTCTGGGAGGCGGCCGGCCACGAGAACTTCGTCGAGGATTCGAGGGCGATGCGCCGCAGGGTGGAAAACCACGTCCCCGCCCGGGACGCGAATCGCCAGCTCAAATTGGGCAAGGGCGGGCTTCGCGACGTGGAGTTCACGGTTCAGCTCCTCCAACTCGTCCACGGCCGGACCGACCGTTCCCTGAGGGTGCGGGAGACCGTCGAGGGCCTTCGCCGTCTGCGCGACGGCTCGTACGTTTCGCGCGCCGACGCGGAAAAGCTCGACCGGGACTACAGAACCCTGCGTGTGCTCGAGCACCGGGTGCAGCTCAGGCGCCTGCGGCGAACCCATCTTCTGCCCACGGGCCCGGACGACCTGCGCGCGCTCGCCAGGGCAATGGCCCTGCCCGGCGTTTCCAGCGCCGAGGACCTGGAACGTCTGTGGCATTCGACGCGGCGGGAAGTCCGCTCCCTCCATCAAGAGATCTACTATCGCCCTCTGCTCCCGGAGGCCGCACGCCTCTCGCCGGACGACATCGCCCTCGCCGAAGGTCCGGCCAAGGCCCGTCTGGAGGCCATCGGTTATAGGGACGCCGCGGCGGCTCTGCGGCACATCGGCGCGCTCACGGACGGAATATCGCGCGGGGCCGCCATCCAGCGCCAGCTTCTGCCCGTCATGCTCGGCTGGTTCGCACAGGGGCCCGACCCCGACGCCGGACTCCTCGCCTTCCGCGTGCTTTCCGAGCGCATGGGCCGCACGTCGTGGTTCCTTCGGTCGCTGCGCGACGGCGGGGCGGCGGCCGAGAGGCTGTGCATCCTTCTGTCGACGTCGCGCTATGTCGCCCGAGAGCTGCCGAACATCGCCGAATCGGTGTCGTGGCTCCTCGACGACGGAGGGCTCGCCCCCCGCGGGCGCGAGGAACTCGAAGGCGAGCTGGCCTCTATGATTTCGCGACGGTCGGACCCCAAGGAGATCGCCCGGGCGGGCCGTTACCTCAGGCGGCGCGAGCTGCTGCGCACGGCCATGGGCCAGGTGCTCAGGATGGTCGATCCCGTCTCCTCGCGGGCCGCCATTTCGAGCGCGGCGGACATCGCCGTCGAGGCGGCTCTGCGAGGGGCGGTTCCCGCTGCCTGCGAGAAGCTCGGGCTGGAGGGCGCGCTCAGCTCCTACGTCGTCGTCGCCATGGGGAGGGCAGGCGGCAAGGAGATGGGGTACGCCTCCGACGCCGACGTCGTTTTCGTGCACGAGCCCCACGACGGCGCGGATCCGGCCGCCGCCGCGAGGCTCGCCGAGGAAGTGGCCTCCCAGACGATGAAACTGGCGGGCGACGTCGATAGCGAGCCTCCCCTGCGCGTCGATTCCGATTTGCGGCCCGAGGGGCGCCGCGGCCCGCTGGCCCGCACCCTCGACTCCTACGCCGAATATCTCCGGCGCTGGGCGCATACCTGGGAGCTTCAGGCCCTTCTGCGGGCGCGTCCGTGCGCGGGGGACGAGGCGACCGGTCGGCGTTTCATCGAGACGATCGACGCCTTCCGCTACCCCGAGGGCGGCCTGAGCCAGGAGCAGATCCGCGAGGTGCGAAGGATGAAGGCCAGGGTGGAGACCGAGCGGATTCCGAGCGGGGTTTCGCCGAACCGCCATCTCAAACTCGGGCGCGGGGGATTGGCCGACGTCGAATGGACCGCCCAGCTTCTCCAGCTGTGCCACGCGTGGAACCACCCGGCGCTGCGAACGGTCTCGACGCTCGAGGCGCTTCGCGCCGCCGCCGCGGCGGGTCTCTTATCCGGCGACGAGGAGCGGCGGCTCGTGCGATCGTGGGAGCTCGCCTCTGCGCTTCGCGACATCAACGTCCTCGCATCCGGCAGGGCCTCGGGCAGCAGAATCGACGTCCTTTCGCATGAGATTCGAGACCTCGCGACCGCCGCGACGATCCTGGGGCGCGACGTCGCCGTAAAACACGACATCGAGGAAGAGTACATGCGTTCGGCCCGGCGCGCCCGAGCCGACGTCGAAAAGGTATTCTTCGGCGTGGAGACCTGAAACGAAAGACAATCATGCGAATCTATCTCATAAGGCACGGCCAGACGACGAACAACGTCCGCCGCATTCTCGATTCGAACCCTCCCGGCGCGCACCTGAGCGACCTGGGCCGCGAACAGGCAGCGGGCCTCGTAGGAGCCTTCGACGGCGTGCATTTGGACGCCATTTACGTCTCGTCGCTGCGCCGCACGGGGGAGACGGCCGAGCCTCTTGCCCTCTCGCGCGGCATCGATCCGGTGGAACTGGACGGCCTGCGGGAGATCGAAGCGGGATCCTGGGAGGGCGGAAGCGACGAATCCACCTATCGCGGCTACCTCGGAACGGTTCAACAGTGGCTTTCCGGCCCGCTCGAGGAGCGGATGGGAGGCGGCGTCACCGGAGCGGACGTGCTCGAACGGTACGACGCGGCGATCGGCTCGATAGAGGCTAGCGGAGCACACACTGCGGCCGCCGTCAGCCACGGGGCGGCTATCGGCTTTTGGACGTGCATGCGAGCGTCGGGCATCGACAGCCGCGCCGTCGAACGGGCTTTGAACCTCGACGTGGCCCCTTTGCAGGTGTTGAAGAACGGGCAGATGTGCGTGATCGAAGGAGACCTCGCCAGCGGTTACCGGGTTGTCTCATGGAACGGGGTCCCGCCGGGCGAGAGCCGCTGAGCGGGGGCGCTCGGGCGTTTTCGAAGCACGTCGGCGACATGCGGCCGTTGACGCCGCGTTCAGGAAAACCGGGCGGCGCGCTGTAGAGTGCGGCCGTCTGCGACTGCTTGCCGTTCGGCCTTGAGGGTCCTCGGCCATGGCGTGCCTCACGAGTCGTGGCTCAGGACCTTGTCAAGGAAGTCGCGGGTGCGCTGGTTGCTTGGGTTGACGAGGACGTCCTCCGGGGAGCCGCTCTCGACGATGCTTCCCTGGTCCATGAAGACGACGGTGTCGGACACTTCGCGGGCGAAGCCCATCTCGTGGGTCACGACCAGCATCGTCATACCCGAAGCAGCCAAATCCTGCATGACGGCGAGAACCTCGCCGACCAGCTCCGGGTCCAGCGCGGATGTGGGCTCGTCGAAAAGCATGAGGTCCGGTTCCATCGCCAGAGCGCGGGCGATGGCGACCCGCTGCGCCTGTCCGCCTGAAAGCTGGGCCGGATAATGGTCGGCCCTCTCCGCCAGCCCCACCCGCTCGAGGAGCTCGCTCGCCTTGGCTTTGGCTTTGCTCTTGTTCGCCCCCTTGACCTTGATCGGCGCTTCGACGACGTTCTCGAGCGCCGTCATATGCGGAAAGAGATTGAATCTCTGGAAGACCATGCCGATCGGCGCGCGTTGGGCCGCGAGTTCCTTGGGACGCAGCTCGTACAGGCGCCCTTCGGCATCCTGGCCGTACCCCATGAGTATGCCGTCCACGTGTATCGAGCCCGCCTGAATCTCCTCCAGAACGTTGACGCATCGCAATAGCGTCGACTTCCCCGAACCGGACGGTCCGAGGATCGTGCAAACCTCGCCCGCCTCGACTTCGAGCGACACTCCCTTGAGGACGTGCAGCTCGCCGAAGAATTTGTGGACGTCTTGTATCTCAACCATTGCCATGTGTTTCTCCTAGGGTGTCCATTGGCCCGAGTTGCCGCCCGGCGTCGTGTGGGCGGCGTTGATCGCCTCTTGCCTAGACTCGTTCCGCTTGCGCTTGCGCCGCCGGGATGTGCGCGACGTCGAATTCGTCGATCCCTTTCCGTAGTATGCCTCCAGGCGTGCCTGGCCGATCATGAGCACTGACGTGATGACTAGGTACCAGATCGCGGCGACGACGAGGAATGGAATCGGCAGGAGCGTCTGCGAGCCGTAGTCCGTCGCCACTTTCGTCAGCTCGAAGGTGAAGGGAACGGCGGTGACGAGGGAGGTCGTCTTGAGCATCGAGATCGTTTCGTTGCCGGTGGGTGGAACGATGACTCGCATAGCCTGGGGGATGATGATCCGATAGAGAATTTGCCGGGGGCTCATTCCCAGTGCCTGAGCGGCCTCTTCTTGGCCTTTGTCGACGGAGTTGAGGCCCGATCTGATGATCTCGGAAAGATATGCGCCTTCATTCAGGCCCAGCCCGACGATCGCCGAAACCGCTGCCGTGAACAGGTCGTAGGTGCGGAAGCTGAAGAACTCCTCGCCGAAGGGCACGCCAAAGCTCAGACGAGGGTAGAGAACGCCTATGAGCCCCCAGAAGATTAACTGCGTGTAGACCGGCGTCCCGCGGAAGAACCAAATGTAAAATGTGGCGACCGTCCGCATGATCGGGTTGTCCGAGCGCCGCATAATCGCCATCAGGATCGCCAGGACGATGCCGATGGCCATGGATGCAACCGTCAGAATGAGCGTCCAGCCGATTGCCCGAAAGATCTCCACCGTGAAGAGCGTCTTCCATATGAGCTCCCAGTGGAAGTTCTTGTTCGTGGCGACGCTGTGAATGCCCATCGCGGCCAGAAGGGCGAGGATGGCGGCAGCCAGCCACCGGCCGTAGTGCGGAACGGGGATTGCGCGGATGAGCTGAGGCTGCTCTTCGGCCTGCTGACCGCTTTTTTTAGCCTGTCGGGCAGCGGATTCCGCTTCTTTGGCGGGGCGGGCGGATCCAAGTGGTTTGATTCCCTTGGTTTGTTTCGCCTCTGGAGCCTTGCCTTTTTGCTCGTTGCCGTTTTGCTCGGCAGGCTTGTTTGCAGTGTTCGAATTCATGTCACACCTTCGGATTGAGGAGCGCCTTGGAGGCGATGTTCTCGTCGATGTTCCAGGACTTGAAGATCTTTTTGAGCGTTCCGTCGTCCATGAGGGACTGCAGGGACGCTTGAATGGCTGCCGTCAGAGCAGGGTTGTCTTTTGAGACGACGATTCCTTGCGGCGCCTTCTCCATGATCGGCCCGGCGGCTTCCAATGCGCCCCTGGCTCTGTGGATGGCGTAGTTGATCACCGAGGAGTCGGCGGTCATGGCTTCGATTTTCCCTCCGCTCAGCGCCAGGGTGACGTTCTCTTGGGCGTCATATCGCTGTATCGTCGGTTGTTTATGGCATTTCTTCGCTGTTTTGGCGACGGTCTCGTCTTGGAGAGTGCCCGTTTGGACGCCGATCGTCCGCCCGCATATCGACCCGGGCGTGAACTTCGAGGGGTTGCCGGCCGCCACCGCCCAAGAGGTGCCCACCTCGTAGTACTGGATCATGTTGAAGTTCGCAGTTCGCTCGTTGGTGATCGTGAAGGCCGAGGCTCCTGCTTCGTAACGTTTGGGAATTCGGGGGAGAATCGAATCGAAGCTGGACTCTTGGATCTCCAAGTCAAGCCCCATTCGCGCGGCGACGGCTCTCATGACGTCCATTTCGTAGCCGACCGGCGTCTCTCCCTGCTTGAAATCCGCGGGGGCGTAATAGAGGTTCGACCCGATCGTCAGCTTCCCATCGGCTTTTGCGGCCCGAGGAACCATTGCGGCGATCTTGGGGTCGGCGCGCACTGATGAGGCGTCGAAAACCGCTATGTCGGACTGGTTGTAGTCACGGACGGCGTCGTCGGCCGAACCGCAGGACGCAAGTGCAAGCATGCACGCGCACGCGACGGCGACGACGCGGGTCTTTCTCAGCATGGACACTCCAGACTTCAGGGCTTGCGTGTTTTGACTTATCAATAACTATAAACAAATACTAATAGTTATGCAAGAAGTGTGGCGGACGTTATAAGGCAGCGGAGAGTCCGGTGGGAGGCAGCAAAGTCCGTTAGGAGGCGGCGGAGTCCGGTGGGAGGCAGCAAAGTCCGTTAGGAGGCGGCGGAGTCCGGTGGGAGGCAGCAAAGTCCGTTAGGAGGCGGCAGGACGGAGAGCCCTGGCGTTTTATGGGACGCTTTTATGGATTTTGGGTGTTTTTCATTGATCGCAGGCCGCTTCTCATGCGATCCGGGTACTTTTCTTGGCTCGAGGAGGGGCTTTCATGGACCCCGGATGCCTTTTCGGGCCGCGATGTCAGGCTTGTCCCTGGAGGGCGCCATTGGAAACGGGGGCACCTGGTCATTTACGAGCACGATGTTGTTTACGAGCGCAATCGTTCGACGAACGGCGCCGGATCCAGCCCTCTGCCTGGAAGTCTGGACGGATGAGGCCGCGACGACGTCGGCCCGCCCCGCAGGGCCTGGCCAAACGGACGACGCCGCGAATAAAGCCGATCAGCTCTCCGCCGCCCGCCGGGCCGGGCACGCGGCGCCGCTCCGTTGCCGAGTTGCCGCTCGAACGTCTCGCCGTCCGCCGGGCCCGGCATCTAAGCCGACCGCCGAGCGGGGCGCTGCGCTTCTAGATGTCGTAGTAGAGAGCGAATTCGTAAGGGTGGGGGCGCTGGCGCACAGGAGCTATCTCGTTGGCGGTCTTGTAGTCGATCCACGTGCGGATGAGGTCCTCGGTGAAGACGTCGCCCTCGAGGAGATAGTCGTGGTCCGCCTCGAGCGCGCGAAGCGCGTCCTCGAAAGACTCCGGCAGCTGGTCGATCAGTGCGTGCTCCTCGGGCGGGAGCTCGTAAAGGTCCTTGTCGATCGGCTCGGCCGGCTCCGTGCGATTCTTGATGCCGTCGACGCCCGCCATGAGCTGCGCGGCAAAAGCGAGGTAGGGATTGGCGGAGGGGTCCGGCACCCGATACTCGACCCTTTTCGCCTTTGCGGACGAGCCTGTGACGGGGATGCGGATGCAGGCCGAGCGGTTGCGGGCCGAGTAGACGAGGTTCACCGGCGCCTCAAAGCCGGGAACGAGCCTGTGGAAAGAGTTGATCGAAGGATTTGTGAAGGCGAGGAGCGAAGGGGCGTGCTCGAGGAGTCCCCCGATGTACCAGCGCGCCATGTCCGACAGGCCTCCGTAGCCCCTCTCGTCCGCGAAAAGCGGAACGCCGTTCTTCCACAGTGACTGATGGCAGTGCATGCCGGAGCCGTTGTCGCCGAAAAGGGGCTTGGGCATGAAAGTCGCCGATTTGCCGTGTTCGAATGCCGTGTTCTTGATGATGTACTTGAACTTCATGAGGTCGTCGGCTGCGGCGAGAAGCGTGCTGAAGGTGTAGTTGATCTCTTGCTGTCCGCCGGTGCCAACTTCGTGGTGCGCGCGTTCGACTTCCAGGCCGACGTCGGCGAGGCGAACCGACATCGCGTCTCGCAAATCGCAGAAGTGATCGTTCGGTGAAACGGGGAAGTAGCCTCCTTTGAGCCGCGTCTTGTATCCGAGGTTGGCCCCCGCTTCGTCCCGGCCGGTGTTCCACCATCCGGCCTCGGAGTCGATGGCGTAAAAGGAGGAATTGACCTGTGAGTCGAAGCGGATGTCGTCGAAGACGTAAAACTCCGCCTCGGCGCCGAAGTAAACCGTGTCTGCGATGCCCGTCGAGTGCAGATACTCCTCGGCGCGGCGGGCGATGTTCCGCGGATCGCGGGGATAAGGCTCGCCCGTGAAAGGGTCGACGATGGAAAAATTCATGACCAGGGTCTTTTCGATGCGGAACGGATCGACGTATGCCGATGTCACATCGGGAACGAGCTTCATGTCCGACTCGTGGATGGCCTGGAATCCTCGGATCGACGAACCGTCGAACATGAGGCCCTCGGTGAAGACGTCGTCTTTGAAGGCGTCCACGGGAATGGAGAAGTGCTGCATGACGCCGGGCAGGTCGCAGAACCTGACGTCGATGAACTTGACTCCTTCCTCTCGAGTGTAGGCGATGGCTTCTTCCGCGGTTGAGAACACGGTCACTCCTTAATGCTCTTCGTCTGTGAGGCGATGGGGAGTCCGCCGACGTCGCACACGCGGGCGGAATGCCTCGAACACTTGCATGTTACCCGGCTGTCTGGAGCTTCGCTGCATGTGTTCCAGGGGTGTGACCGACCATGCTTGGCGTTTGGCCGTCTGTTTCTTGCGCGATCCACGGTTGCCTCGACTTGTCGGGGCGGCTGCTTCGCGAGGCGAGTCGGCCCGTGTCAGTTTCCTCGCAGAGCGCGGCGGTTGGCGCGGGCCTTGGCGGGGTCGATGCCCTTCGGGATGGGAAGGGCCTTTGAGTTCAGGGCGTCCAGGCGGTTGGAGAGCGCAGCGACTTCCTGGCTGGTGATGGCCTTGGGGAACTTGCGCATCTCCTTCTCCAGAGCCATGAGTTTTGTCTGATCGTCGTCGTTGCCGACGTTGATGACGTGAATGGGAGTGTTGGGGGCGACGCGCTTGAGGGCGCGCTTCTCCTCGGCGATGAGGTTGCGCACGCGCTGCGTGGGGCCTTCGGTGACGAGGACAATTCCGGCTCGGCCGACCGCCCTGAAGAGGAGGTCTTGGGTGCGGGCGTTGAATCGGACGGGTTCCGTGGTGACGTTCCAGCCGCGCCCGATGTTGTCGAGCACCGCGGAGACGGCTCCCGGCATTCCGTCGATTTGGCCGTAGCTCGCCCGCCGCACGAGCCGCACGAGGGTGATCATCGGCAGGATGAAGGCGAGCATGACGCCGAAGACGATCCAGAAGAAGCCGCCTAGGACGATTGTGAGGACGATGCCGACGAGCAATCCCAGAGCGGCGGCGCCGAGGAGCGCCCAGCCCACCCACGGGTAGGAGCGTTTGGTGATCTTGTATGCCTCGCCGATGACCTTGTACCAGCGTTGCTTTTTGGGCTTTTTGCCGTTCTTGTCCTTGGCCATGTCAGTCCTTCCTCCGAACACCCAGATTCTAGTGGATACTGCCGCGCGGGCCAATGTGATGGGGTCTGTGGGCAACGGCGCGTGTGCTCTCGCGGGGGTCTGTGGGCAACGGCGCGTGTGCTCTCGCGTTTGTGCTCTCATGGGCTTATGAAGCGAGCGTTGGCGTTGTCATTCGGCGGAGGACTCCGCTTGACGCTGCGACCGGGCGGCGTTTCGACGTCACGGCGGCGAAGTTGCGACGCTGCGGCCCAAGCTGCTGGGCGTAGAGGCGGTCGATGCGCGCACGTGGAGGGTGAAAACGGTTCAGGAGGAGTTCACGACGACGGACGGGTGGTCGGCGGGGCCGCGCAATCCTTGATGTTCGCTTTGGAAAGCCGTGGACAGGCCTTTGCGTTTGCGCGACGTTGCAGAGTGCTCGGCTGCGGCTGCCCTTGCGAAGGGCGGGTCGCCGCGCAGACATGCGAAAGCCCGCAGGGCGTGCCGAGCCTTTCGGTTCGTGGCGCCCTGCGGGCAAAATCGACCGGTCCGCGGCGGGATCGGCTCGTTCGAGCTCGGATCCGAAACCGAGGGGAAACTCAGATTCCCAGATCGCCCTCAAAATCGCCCGACTCGAGTCGCTTCTTCAAGTCGGAGAGGTAACGTCCGGCGTCGGCGCCGTCGACCAGGCGATGGTCGTAGCTCAGCGCAAGGTAGACGAAGGAGCGAATGCCGATCGCCTCGTTGCCGTCCGCGTCCTTGATCACCGCGGGGCGCTTGACGATCGTGCCGACGCCGAGGATCGCCACCTCGGGCTGGTTGATGATCGGGGTGTCGAACAGCGCGCCGGCCGAACCCGTGTTGGTGATCGTGAAGGTGGAGCCGGAAAGCTCGTCTGGCCCGATCTTCCCGCCGCGGGTGCGGGAGGCAAGGTCGGCAATCGACTTGGCGATGCCCGTGATGTTGAGGTCGCCTGCGTTTCTGATGACCGGAACCATGAGGCCCTTGGGGGCGTCGACGGCGATGCCGATGTGCTCGTGGTCCCAGTAGTGCACCTTTTTGCCCTCGATCGACGCATTGATCTTCGGGTGCGACTTGAGCGCGTCGACGGCGGCCTTGACGAAGAAGGGAAGGAACGTCAGCTTCGCCCCCGTCTTCGCCTGGAACTCCTCCTTCTTCGCGCCGCGGAGGGCGACGATGCGGGTGACGTCCGCTTCGATGACCGTGGTCAGCTGGGCGGAGACCTTGAGGGAGTCGACCATGCGCTCGGAGATGACCTGGCGCAGGCGGCTCATCTTCTGGGTGGTGCCGCGCAGCTGCTCTGCCTCGGCCGACGGCTTGCCCGAGGACGCCGCGGAAGCCGGGGCCTTCGCGGCTGCGGCCTGCCTTTGAGCCTCCTCAGCCTGTCTCTTCGCCTCAACGAGGGCGTCGATGTCCTGCCTCCTGATGCGTCCGCCGACGCCGGTGCCCGTGACCTCGGCGAGGTCGATTCCCTTTTCCTTGGCATACTTCCGGACGATGGGCGTGACGTAGCCCGAGGCCTCTCCGGCGGCTGCGACGGCCGAAGCGGCGTGCTTCGGCGAGGCCGCGCGCTTGGCCGGGGAATCGGCGGCGCCCGGCGTGTTCGACGCCGGAGCTGCGGGCTGGGCGGGCTTGGCAGGCGCGGCCGCAGCAGGAGGCGTTTGAGGCGCGGGCGGGGGAGTCGGCGCAGCGACGGCTGGGGCCGGCTGCGCGGGAGCGGCGGAGGTTGCGGAGCCATCGCCATCGGGGGCGG
>ERZ772940.74-NODE-74-length-62532-cov-14.8805_pt1 | contig 62532 bp, 48 predicted proteins | sample MGYA00511682_ERZ772940 | MGnify/ENA primary metagenome ERZ772940 (study PRJEB29015, sample SAMEA2737922) | human oral metagenome | biome: human oral; feature: human-associated habitat; material: dental | place: China | collected 2031 ... | reverse complement strand
GACGCCCAACGCCACAACTGCGCCGCGCAGACCCAGCCTCTTTTGGGCGTCCGAGACGCTGCGCCGTCGCCGCCCTGTGCCCGCACGCACCGACGAACTCCAACCGGGGAACTGTCTGACAACCATGCCGAGCCTCCTACCCAACAACCAACACCGCAGCTTCAAGCTTTACCAGCAAGTCTAGTTAAAGCTGCACCCGCAGACGTATGCTTCGAGACGCTGCAAGAAATCTCAGAGGCTCATGAAGCAGCCCAACCTCCTCCAAGAAAATGAGCGCACAAGGCTGACATAAGCGTGGAAGTCCAAATGGAGGTCTGCCGTCACCCTCAAGGAAGTACGCGACAGCCGTCGAAGTGCTTCGTTATTAAATACTCGGTCGGGCCGTTTGAGCTTCTGAGACCCTTCGGCCGTCGAGAAGAGTTCGAGCTTCCGAGATCCTTCGACCGTCGAAAAGAAGCGGTACCGAGGTATGCGCATGCCTTTCAAGATGGTGTTTTCTAGTTGAAACCGGCGTTGGTGTGATTCGGATTCGCGCGTTTCCTCCTCGTGAAGGCAGCACCGGCCCCGGCGAGCAAGGACAGGGCTCCGATGCCGATAAGGGCCCACATCCATAAAGGCAGCCCTCTCTCCGCGCTGTGGCGACTAACTGTCTCTCCGCTGCTGTTCGTTCGTGTACCGGCTGAGCGTGACGACGAATTGCTTGTGCCATTCGCTTCTGAGGTGATCTGAAAGCCCTCTGTAAGATAGTCCGTCCCGTCGATTACCACTTTGTTGCCATGAGCGGCCCCTGCATTCGTCTTAAGCACTTTTCCGGGCATGATAATTGTTGTTCGCGCAGATATTCTACTTAAATCCCTCTTTTTACTATTTAAAGGTTTATACATGAGGGAATAGGAATCTCCTGATTTTTCCAGATTAACGCCGTCTATGGATGTGTTAGACGTTGCTTTGCAAGTAAGCGCTCCTCCCGGCCTTGTAACATTCTCGACCTTCGCCTCGGCGAGGAATCTCCCGAGCGCGGATATGACGGCCTTAAGCTCGTCGCAGTTTCCTTTGAGCGTTCGCATTGAGTCGGTATCGTCTTCGAATACGATCTGCGTCCTGACGCTCCCGTCGGCTTTGAACTCAAACGTCGAGTCCGTGCGACACCCGCCCAACAGCAGCGTTGATATTGCTGCGCACAGCATCGCAAGGCCCCGTTGCTTCAGAGAACGCTGAGGTCCCCGTACAGAAAAGCGCCAACAGGCACGCCGCCTTCTTTCCATCCCCTTGCCGAAAAGCTGCCCACAAACCATGCCGAGCCTCCTGCCCAACGACCGACGCGGCAGTTCCGCACTTTACCGTCCAGTCTAGTTCAGCCGCACCCGCAGACGCAGCCTTCGAGACACCGGAAAGACGTCGAAGTCTCAGGAGAAGCCCAGCCTCCAGAGGGAAGCGAGCGCGCAAGACTTGGCGCAAGCAAGAACGTCCAGAGGCAAAACCAGCCCCCCCCACCGCAAGAAGACGTATGCCGCCGTTCGAGGTTCTCAGACCTTTCGACAGTTGAGAAGAGCGGTACAGCGTATGCCCGTGCTTTCCAGGATGGCCTTGTTTTTCTGATCGAAGCCGATGCCGGTTTTAGTCGAGGCCAGTGCGGGTTTTAATCGAAACCGGCGTCGACGCGACTGGAATCCGCGTTCTCTTTCCTCACGGAAAAGGCGCTAGCCCCAACAATCGCGGTCAGGGCTCCGGTGCCGATAAGGACCCACATCCACAAAGGCAGCCCTTTCTTCGCGCTGTCTGAGCGTGACGGCGAACTACTCGTGCCATTCGCTTCTGAGGTGATCTGAAAACCGTCTGTGAGATAGCCTGTCCCGTCGATTACTACTTTGTTGCCGTGAATTGTCCCTGTATTCGTTTTAAGAACTTTTCCTGGCATGATAATCGTTGTCTGTGCAGTCTTAATTGGAACTCTTCTTCCTGTCTTTAAAGGCTCGTATGTAAGCGAATAAGAATTTCCTAATTTTCTTAAACTAATGCCATATATGCTGTTTATGGGTGTGTTTGACGTCGCTTTGCAAGTAAAAACCCCTCCAGGTTTTGTAATATTATCGATCTTTGCGCCATCGAGGAATTCCAGGCTGACAGGTATAGCGATCTTTAAGTCGTCGCAGTTTCCTTTGAGCGTTCGCATTGAGTCGGTGTCGTCTTCGAATACGATCTCTGTTCTCACGCTTCCGTCGGCTTTGAACTCCAACGTCGAGTCCGCGCGGCATCCGCCCAGCAGCGCCGCAGACCCGGCGAGTGCGATCAGCGAACGCGCGGCCGCTTTGCGGCAGAGGCGCATCGTCTCGGTTGCTTTCCCGCTAGGACGCCGCCGCATGCCCGAGTCCCTCCCCGGCTCTTGACCGCACGCGCCGGAAACACCGTCATTTCCCGCCGCGCGGCTGACACGAAATCGGCTTTCGATCATCTCGTTCTCCTTGACCAAGTGGCTAATCGATGCATAAGTTTCATGATTGTACTCAGACTAGCGCGCAACTCGCCCGGGCTCAGCCTAGCGCATTCCGCCCAGACGCCAACACCGAAAAGCGAACACGCGAGCCGCGCAGCGGGTCGGCCGATAACCTGGAGTCATGACTCCACGTGAATCCGCCGGCCCGGGGCCGGACACAATCGCGCCCGAGCTCGTTGAGCTGCTGTCGGGCAACGACGTCGTCGCGATCGCCCCCGCGCTGCTCGGGGCGAGGCTGGCGGTGGCATCGCCTGAGGGGACCGTGGCCGTGCGGCTGACGGAGGTCGAGGCGTATGCCGGCGAGATCGACCCCGGGTCGCATGCCTTCCGCGGCCGGACGGCCCGCAATTCCTCGATGTTCGAGGCGGCAGGCCGGGTGTACGTCTATTTCACGTACGGGATGCACCACTGCGTGAACGTCGTGTGCGGGCCGGAGGGCGTTTCGCGCGCGGTGCTTCTGCGCGCCGGCGAGGTTGTGGAGGGCGTCGACGTCGCACGCGGGCGGCGGCCCGTCGCTCGGAAGGACAGGGATTTGGCGCGCGGGCCGGCCAGGCTGACGTCGGCGCTGGGGTTGACGCGCGAGGACGACGGCGAACTTCTGGGCGGTGCGGGTTCGCGAATCTGCCTTGAGCTGGCCGGGCCCGCCGACGCGGTTCCGGCGGAACTGGTGCGAAGCGGGCCGCGGGTCGGCGTTGCCGGGCCCGGCGGCGACGGCGAGGCTTTCCCTTGGCGTTTCTGGATCGACGGCGATCCGACCGTTTCGCCTTACAAGCCGGCGGCCAGGCGCAAATGAGCGTCTGAGCCAAGCCGACCCGCGCACGCGCGGCCAGACTGAGGCGACGTTCGAGGCGACTCTTGCAAGCCGACCGCCAAGCGCAAATGAGCAGCCAAGCTGATTCTGCTTACTCTTTTCTTCTTACTTTGGTGACGTCGCCAAGTGCGAATGAACGGTCGGAGATCAGATGTGGATAGGCGGCCGAATGCGGGTGGGCGGCCGGGGGCCAGATGTGGATAAGCGGCCGAATACGGATGGGTGCCCAGGCCAGCTCCGCATACTCCTTTACTCGCGCCCTGGCGATTCCTCTTTCTTTGGCGATCCTGATGCCTCGGCGATGTAACCGAGTCCGGCCTGAAGCGCCGCCGGACCATCGGTCTCAAGGGCGACGTTGAGGAAGGCAGCGATCCGATCGCCGCGCTTACTGGCCGCAAGGCGGCGTCGGACGAAGCGAATCCGTACGTCCGACGCCGCGTGGTCCTTGCGTGGCAGCCCGCAGAGCGCCATGCTCCCGGTATTCAGCGCCTCCCCGCGAGGAAGACCTCAACTTCCCATTCAACTTCACCGCTGTATCTCAACGCGCCTTTGGTGCTCCGTGCTTTCTTGCGGCAGATCGAGAAAGTATCGAGAGTTTGACGAGAACGACAGGATTATCGAGGTGCGTGACATCCCCGCGCCGTCGCCGAATATAGCGGACTCGACGTCGTCGAATCAACAATCGACCGCGAAGCGCTCGCAGCCGAACGCGACCGACTCATGCGACGCATCGAAGAAATCAACGCACTCCTGGCCTGAAGAAAGCGTTTCCGCCGCCTCGTGTTGCAGCCGAAGGTCGTGGAAACGCCTGGCAACCGTCAGCGAATCGACAGGGCCGACAGGCTGTGAGGCTGCTGTTTCCTTCAGCCTTTGGGAGGGATTTGGCTAGTCCATTCGCCCAGCGTTCCATCTGGCCATGACCATGTAACGTTTAGATTCCTTCCCTTTGAATTGGGAAACGGGATGAACACAAAAGAATGCTCGGCTCCTCCGTCAATCTTTGTCGGAAAACCTTCCTTGATGAGTCTGGCCTGATTGGTACCGATACTTATGTCGACATTAAACATTTGATTGATTGAATCATTAATTATGACATATGTGTTGCCACTGTGATGCTTTAATTTCCATGGTGGTACTTTTCTTTCTTCTTTGGTGCGTCCTAATTCCGCGAGCTCCTCAAGCGCCTGCGCAGACCGGTTAGCGGCATCAGCCGCCTCCTGCGCAGACCCATACGAGTCCTTCCGCGCCTTGCGCGCCTCGTATGCCTGCCAAGCCGCAAACCCGGCGGCAACAAAAGATATACCTGTCCCAATCAGCGTTAAGACATCCATGCCTACGATTGTCCCACGCCAAGAGGCCGAGGACGGTTTTTCGCTGTCTGCATCGGCTGTTTTGGTTGTTCCGCAAGCCTGGATCGCCAATCGAACATTCGGGAGAAAACTCTATATAAAACGTACTCCGTCCTTCTCCGGGGCTTCATCATCTAATTCACCGATCGTTTGCAGGAGTTTGTCGCGGCACTGACGATATGGGGTGAGCGGCCGTCTTTTGAATCGTTTACGGTTCCATTTCGTCAATTCGAATCGTTCACTATATGTAACCTTTCTACGGGATACGAAAAGGACGAATTATGACGATTGTTTGGATCAAAAGTAAATAGAGTCAGACTTTTCGGTGTATCCTGAGCTTTAGCCGTTCACCTCTGAGGCAAGGACAACGTCATGGCTAAACGCACCATTACAATACTTAAAACAGGATTTCACAACAGGGGAGAGAAAATTGGAGAAAGAAACTATTACTCACTTTCAAACGTTAAAAGTCGTTCCCACGAAGAGAGGCTGGCATATAAAGATTTAGTGCAATTTTATTGGGATAGTGCAGATCTCAAAGAATTGGATCTCCTTAACGAGGATCGCTCAGTGCATCTCGAAAAGGCCGAGGTCATTGGTGATCTGCTTCTGTTGAAAGGAAAGGCCGGGCACGTCGGCGAGCCTGGCGACGTACACGACACCTCTACGGGAGAGCTTGTTCGTGAAGACAGTGACGGAACGATATCGAAACGCAGCACTCTCCGCATCGCATACGGACAACAATCCCCAAACGCGACTGTTGGCTACTACATTGTCGAGCATTCTCCAAACGGCAACTTGCGACATGTTCTCGAGAAGGTTGTCCGGCATGCCTTCGCAGCGATCAATCAAGGTTTAACCGTCGAATTCAACGCCGTTCTCATGGACGATGACTGGGCTGAACTACAGGCGAACATAGATGCGATCCAAGTGACTCGTGCTCGACCGCCACAAGACGATGAAGAACGCGATGAAGATTTTGCCAAACTCGTCAGGCTGACCCACGAGGTGCGTCCCGGCAAGAAAGTCCATGTCCAAGCGGGTAAAGTTTTGAGTCGTTTAAGAGGCAACCGCTCCGAACTTTACGAGATCTTATCTATTGATCCGCCTAAAGACAGAAAAGACGAAGAAGTGCGTGTGCGCCTGAAAGACGGTAAAAGGTCCAAAACCATGGTCTTAGACGATTTGAAGACGCCGCCCCTGCGCGAGCTGGTAACCGACAGCGGTCAACCGCCTCTTAGCGACTTGGAGTTTGTGGAGTTCGCCCGTGAGAGAATCGAAAATATGTACGATGACAGCGGTTCGCGCTAAACTGAAAGTCCGAGGTTAACTGCCGCAAGGAGCGCAACGACAATGAAAGCTGATATCAGGCCGGTCATCACCGATTATGCTCGTTCAATGCGGGAGCCTTCGTCGAAGTCGATTGCATTCGCTGATGTCACGGTCTTCGTTATGTTGCCTTTGTTTGCCGGTGTAGTGGCGGGATATGCTGGTCGTGATATAGGTCCCGGACTCCTGACTGTTGTCTCCATTCTCGCTGGCCTGTCGTTCGCCTTGGCAGTATTCATCTTTGACTTGCGTTTAAACGCAAGCAAGCAATTCGACAGGACTTCGTACGTTCTGCGAAGCATTGACGCGCTATTCAGGAGAACTTTGTACTCGGTTGCCGTGGGCGTGACGACCGCAATATTGGGAGGAGTACTCCAAATGGTTGAATCACAGAGTCTTCTAGGCCGTTTTGGGACGGCAGCCATGGCCACTCTTACGATCCATTACCTCATGGTTCTATTCATGTGCCTGCGGGGCCTTCGCGCAGCGTATAACCAATCAACCAAAGAACTGAACAGCGACTAAGGAACGAAAGCAGCCTCACAACGAGCGTCGCGCCGGTTGTGAGGCTCTTTCGCAAATCAAGTGCGATATCCCAGTTCCCCTGCACGTCCGTAAACCCTTGTTTGCAGGTAGAATCGGGATCGGCTCCTTCGAGCTGGACCGAACTTTTCACCTTCAACCCCGCCAAGGATTCGAGTCCGGGAAGGAGGTGAGAACGATGAGGAAGGCACCCTCATCAGGCAAGGAAAAACCCGGATACTGCGCGGACTGGTAAAGCTAGTGCAGCTTTGTGTTTGTGGCAGGTTGTTTGCAACAGTTCTGTCGTCCGAAGGCCCAGCCTATTTCCGCGTGGACTCCAGTGCTTCGCGCACCGCCTGCTTTTGGCGGGCCGAGGTCTGCACGCTCGGGCGCCGCGCATCCCAGTAGGAAATCGCGAGGGCCACGCTGATGAACGCCGCGAGCAGGGCGCACCCGGCGACCATCGCCGTGACGTAGCTTTGCCCGGCAAGGCTGTAGAACAGGCCCGTGCACGCCGCGGTTCCGATCGCCGTGGCGATGCGCTGGCCCGTCTGCATGATTCCCGACGCCGTCCCGCCGCTTTCCACCGGCACGTCGCGCAGCGAAAGCGCCTGATTGGGCGAAGTCACCCAGCCGATGCCGAAACCGACGATCGCCGCGCCGATCGCAAACCACCACACGCTCGCCCCGCGGCTTACGAACACCGCGGCCGCCGCGATCGCCGCAAGGCCCACCACGTTCAGGAAGATGCCGACGATCACGATCCTGCGGCCCCACCGCCACACGAGCCGCCCCGCCAGAGGCGCCGAAATCACCTGCGCCGCCGCCGTCGGAAGGGCCAGCATGCCCGAAACCAAGGCGGTTTCGCCCATCCCGCGCTGCACGAAGTCGGCGAGGATCACGCTCATCGACGTCGAACCCGCGAAGAATACCGTGATTGTGGCTGTGCCCAAGGTGAATGTGCGAATTCGCAGAAGCTGCGGGTCCACCATCGGCTCCCCGCCGCGCGCATGCAGCCTGTGCTCCCACATCCACCACAGGCCCACCAAGGCGAAGCCGACCGGCAGAAGCCACCACGTCCACGGCATCGTCGCCGCCGTCACGAACGGCAGCATGATCCCCACGATCGCGACCGAGAGCAAAACCGCGCCGACCGGGTCGAGCCTGCGCCACAGACGGCCGCGGCTTGCGGCGTCGATTGGTTCGCGGGGAATCCACTTGAGTGCCAGCAGGAACACGGTCGCGGCCACCGGCACGTTGAATCCGAGGGTCGCCCGCCAGCCGATCGACGCCGGCAGCAGTTCCAGGAACACCCCGCCCACGGTTGGCCCGATCGCCACCGCGACGCCCACCGTCGCCCCGAAGATCCCAAATGCCTTCGCCCTCTCCTTGCCGCGATAATGCTGCTGGATCAATCCCCCCGTCTGCGGCGTGTAGATCCCCGCACCGAAGCCCATGACGGCGCGTGCGACGTCGAGCATAAGGGCGTTTACAGCCAAGGCCGCCGCCGTCGATGCGATCGCGAAAATCAGCACCCCCGCTGCGAAAAGGCGGCCGCGCCCCAGAATGTCGCCCGCGCGCCCCGCCGCGACCAGGACGACGCCGATGGCCAGCGAGTACCCCGAAAGAGCCCACTGCATCTGGCTGGGCGAGGCGTCCAGCGCCGTTTTGATGGACGGCAGGGCGACATTGATGATGCTCACCGTGATGAGCGAGAGAAACAATCCGCTGATGAGGACAAAAAGGAGGCGCGCGCGGGCACGCCCATGTAAAATAAGGGGCTCTGAAGGCATGATGTATAAGCATATGCCCGTTCGACGGCGGTGCATGCCCCTCTGGGTGGGAACTTGGTCACCGGAGCGTGCGCGGGCCACTGCCGAGTCCGCTAACCGCTGAGCCCGTTAACTGCCGATCCGCTGACTGCCGCGGCCTCGTGGTCGGCGTGCGGTTTCGCGCGTTCGCGGGCTTCCGGTTCGCCCTCGCACAACTGTCGGAGGGCTCGCATACGCTTGATGCATGGATGCCGATGCCGTCAGTTCCCCCGCCTTCGACGGAGCCGCCGCGCTTTCCAATGGGGCCGATGCCGCGCCCCTTGACGCCGCCGCGACTCTGCGGAAAGACCTGCGCGCGTACACCCTCGCCGCGGTTGACCAGCTGCTCGGTCCCGAGGCCCTCGCCGCCGTGCGCCGCGAACAGCGCGTTCCCGCATTGGCTCGGGCGCGGGCGATCGCGGAAGGAGGGAGGCCCGCCGGCGTCGTCGGCTTTGAAGGTCGGAAGGCTGCCGACATCGCTGGTTCTGAAGGTCGGAAGGCTGCCGACATCGCTGGTTCTGAAGGCCGGAACGCCGTCAATGCGGACGACGTCCGGCTCGCCAATCTCACGAGGCTTTTCATGCTCGGCGACCGGCTGGGCGAGGGGGAAATTGCGGCGGCCCTTCCCGCGACTTGGGCGCGCGGGCGCGTGGGCGCGGTCGTCAAAGACGGGCGCGCTCTCTTTCAGATCGTTCCCGCGCCGATTCCCGGGCATCTGCAAGTCTTTAGATCTGCGGCGGAATCTGGGTCGGCACCCGAATCTTCGTCCGCGCCGGAGCCAGTTTCGCCGCCTTCGCTTCATCGCGCGGCTGCTGTAGACGCTCGGCCACGCGACGACGTCCTCATCGCCTCCGACTGGGGCGAGCTGGTGGGCGCGATTCCGGGCCCGGACCACGTCATGCCCGTCGGGGGAGCCACGCGGACGCTCGCGGCGCTGGCTGCCTACGGCGCAGGCGAGCGGGTGCTCGACGTCGGAACCGGCTGCGGATACCACGCCATTCTCGCCGCCCTGTGCGGCGCGCGGGTGACGGCCACCGACGTTTCCGCCCGCGCGCTCGGCTACGCGCGATTCAACGCGGCCCTCGCGGGGGCGGAGATCGACTTCCGGCGCGGTTCGCTGCTGGAGCCCGTGCGCGATTCGAGGTCTGACCTTGCGGATGCCGTGGATTCCGTGGATTCTTGGAGCGCCGCGCGCGAGCGGTACGACGTCGTCGTCTCGAATCCGCCGTTCGTCATCACGCCGGAAGCCGCCCGCGCGGACGGCGTTCGCACATATCGCGACGGCGGACGCGAAGGCGACTCGCTGCTTGCGGAACTCGTCGGCGAGCTCCGCGGCGTGCTGGCGCCCGGAGGCCGAGCGTGGATGCTGGGCAACTGGGAGATCAAGGCGTCCTACGCGGCTCCGGATCGGCCGTTTGACGCCGTTCCCGATTGGGCTCGCGGCCCGGCGGCCTGGATTTCCGATGGCCTTGACGCTTGGGTGATCCAACGCGAGGACCTCGCGCCGCTCGACTATGCGGAAATGTGGCTGCGCGACGGCGGCCAGATGCCGCGCGACCGCGGCTACGAGGAGGCCTACGCCGCCTGGCTTGAGGACTTCGAGCGCAGGGGCGTGGTCGGCGTCGGCATGGGATACATTTCCGTGCGCGCTCCGGAGGGAGAATCGGGGGATTGGGACGCGGGGGATTGGGACGCTTCCGGTTCGGACGCTGAGGATTCGGCGAAGCGCCGTCCGTGGCGGCGCTTCGAAGAGCTCTCCGGCCCCGCGCCGATCGACCTGCACGGGTACGTCGAGGGCGCCTGGGCGCACCGCGACCTGCTGTGCGCCGGCGACTCCGCGCTCCTCGCCGCCCGCCTCGTCTGCCGCGGCGTCGAACACCGCCTCCACGCGCCGGGGCAGCCCGAGCCGTTCATGCTCAAACTCGCCCAAGTGGCCGGATTCGCGGTCGAGGTCCAAGTGACGAGCGCGGTTGCCGGCGTCGTCGGCGCGTGCGACGGCGAACTGACCCTCGGCGCCCTGTGCGACGCCGTCGCCCAACTCCTCGGCGAGCCCGTCGAAAACGTGCGCACCGAGGTGCTCCCCGCCGTCCGCGAGCTCGTCGGCCTCGGAATCTTGGTCTCCGGAGAGCCTTTGACAGCCCAGAGATAGGGTCTTTGACAGCCCAGAGATAGGGCCTCCGACAGGGCTGGGACGGAGTCTTCGACAGCCCTGGGATCCTGAGCTTGACGGGATCTTGATCTCTGGAAGGCCTTCGACGGTCGCATGATCTAGAGCCCGACGTCGTGATTCCCGAATCGCGGTCTCGACTTCGTGGCTTCTCAATTGTCACGTCTGCGGCGATTCCCCAGGGCCAGTCAAACATTTCCGCCGTCTTCCGGCGTTTAAACGGCCCGTGGCGCTCACTCGAAGCGCCGCAGCGCCCCGCGCAGCTCGGCCAGAATGGCCGCGCCGGCGTCGGCGTCGGGGCATCCGATCCGGCGGAAAGTCTGGCCCCCGGCCTTGTAGAAGGCGTCTGCGTTGAGGACGTCCATCTCGTAGATCGTCTCCAGGCAGTCGGCCATGAAGCCCGGATTGGCGACGATCACGTGGCGCACGCCCTCGCGCGGGAGGCGGGCCATCGTGTCGATAGTCGCGGGCCGCAGCCAGCGGTCGGGCCCGAACTTCGACTGAAACGTCGAACGCCACGGGACGTTCACGCCGAGATCCGCGAGGCGCGCCGCGATCGCGCGGGCCGTGGCCTCGCATTCGGCGGCGTATCGGGCGGGCTGGTGGGGGCGCCTGTCAGGCAGCCCGTGCCAGGAGAAGACGAGCATGTCGGCGTCGCCCTCCTCCAAGGCGTTCGCTATGCGCGTGACGTGCCAGTCGACGTACCCGGGCAGCTCCGGCCACGACCTCGCCGCGCGAACCCGCGGCACGCGCCCGAAACGCTCGCGGGAAACCTTCAACGCGGCGTCGAGCCTGTCCGCCACCGACCCCACCGTGGCCGGCGCAAACTGCGGATACGTGGGAAGCACCGTGATCTCGTCCAGGCGCGAGGCCATCTCGGCGAACGTCTCGACGAAGCTCGAGCTGCCGTACTGGTATCCCACGCGCACCTCGCAATCGGGCAGAATCTCGGCGAGCCTCGCGACCTGCCCCTCCGTGATCACCCGCAGGGGAGAGCCGTCCGCCCAGATGTCTTCATACTGTTCCAGCACCTTGCCCGGGCGGCGTTTGAGAATCGGGCCGCGCAGCACCGGCTGCCACAGGAAGTCCGGCAGGTCCACAACGCGCTTGTCCGAAAGGAACTCGCCCAGGAACTCGGCGATCGCACGGGTGCTCGCCTCTGTGGGAGTCCCCAAGGCGACGACGATCACGCCTTCGCGTGTTACGCCGGATTTCGGCGAGTTTTCGCGCATATGAGAGAACTCTCCTCGTGTGTGTCCCAAACCGCTGCAACAGTGTATCCCGTCATTGACGGCGTGGCACAAATGGCGGGGTGTCGGCAAATGGGGTTATGGTGGCGCCAGCAACCCCTCCGTCGTCCTGAAGGAAACAGCGTGAGCAAACTTGTGATCGTGGAGTCTCCAGCGAAGGCTCGCACCATCAGCGGCTATCTCGGATCGGACTACTCCGTAGAGGCCTCCGTCGGCCATATTCGCGACCTCCCCCAGCCCTCCGAGCTGCCCGCGTCGATGAAAAAGGGCCCCTACGCGAAGTTCTCCGTGGACATCGAAGCGGGCTTCGAGCCCTACTACGTGATCGACCCCGACAAGAAGAAGAAGGTCGCCGAGCTGAAAAAGCTGCTCAAAGAGGCCGACGAACTGCTGCTCGCAACCGACGAGGACCGCGAAGGCGAGGCCATCGCCTGGCATCTGAACGAGGTGCTTAAGCCGAAGGTCCCGGTCAAGCGCATGGTGTTCCACGAGATCACGCCGGAGGCCATCGCCAGGGCGCTCGACAATCCCCGCCAGCTCGATGCGCAGCTGGTGGACGCCCAGGAATCGCGCCGCATCCTCGACCGCCTCGTGGGCTACGAGGTCTCGCCCCTCCTGTGGCGCAAGGTCTCGCCCGGGCTCTCGGCCGGGCGAGTGCAGTCGGTGGCCACGCGGCTGGTCGTCTCGCGCGAGCGCGAGCGCATGGCGTTCGTCGCCGCCTCCTACTGGGACGTGACGGCGACTTTCGCCAAGGAGAAGCAGGGCTTTTCGGCCAAGCTCGCAGCCCTCGACTCCGTGCGCGTCGCCGCGGGCAGGGACTTCGACGACGCCGGAAAGCTCACCGCCAAGGCCGCCAAGGAAGGCGTGCGGGCCCTCGGCAAGGACGACGCCGAACAGCTCGCCGCGGCCCTCGAAGGCGCGGACGCTACGGTCGCCTCCGTCGAGACGAAGCCGTACACCCGCCGGCCGGCCGCGCCTTTCACGACGTCGACCCTCCAGCAGGAGGCCTCCCGCAAGCTCCGCATGAGCTCGCGCGACGCCATGCGCACGGCCCAGTCGCTCTACGAAAACGGCTACATCACGTACATGCGAACCGACTCGACCAACCTTTCCGAGCAGGCGGTTTCGGCTGCCAGAAGCCAGATTCGGGAGATGTACGGGCAGGAGTCGCTGCCGGACAAGCCAAGGCTGTACGCGACGAAGTCCAAGGGCGCGCAGGAGGCCCACGAGGCGATCCGGCCCGCCGGCGACCATTTCCGCACGCCCGCCCAGGTCAAGGGCGATCTGACGGCCAGCCAGTTCGCGCTCTACGAGCTCATCTGGAAACGCACGGTGGCCTCGCAGATGGCCGACGCCCGCGGCCAGACCGCCTCCGTCCGCGTCAACGTCGGCGTCGCCGGGGCCGCCGGGGCGCGCGAGGCGACGTTTGCGGCGTCGGGAACGATCATCACCTTCCCCGGCTTCATGGCCGTTTACCAGGAGTCGGCCGACGCGAAGCGGTACGAGGACCGCGAGAACGCGCGCCTGCCGGAGGTCAAGGAGGGGGAGGCCCTGCGCACGCTCGAGGCGGCCGCGGACGGCCACGAGACCCTGCCGCCGCCGCGCTACACCGAGGCCTCGCTCGTCAAGCGCATGGAGGAGCTTGGGATCGGGCGCCCGTCCACGTACGCCGCCACGATCTCGACCATCACCGACCGCGGGTACGTCGACCGCCGCGGCCAGGCGCTCGTGCCCACGTGGACGGCCTTTTCGGTTGTGCGCCTGCTGGAGGAGAATCTTCCCGAGCTGGTCGATTACGACTTCACGGCCGACATGGAGACCGAGCTCGACCGCATCGCATCCGGCGAAGAGCGGCGGATCGAATATCTCACGCGCTTTTGGAAGGGCCAGGAGGGGCGGCTCGGCCTCGAAGGGCAGGTCGAGAGCCTGGGGGACATCGACGCGAAGGCCGTCAACTCGATCGACCTCGGCGAGGGCGTGGTTCTGCGCGTGGGCCGCTACGGGCCATACGTCCAGGAGGAGCGCGAGGGCGCGGAAGCCCGCAACGCCTCCGTCCCCGATTCCATCGCCCCCGACGAGCTGACCCTGGCCAAGGCCCGCGAGCTGCTCGACAAAAGCAGCTTCGACGGGCGCGAACTGGGGGTGGACCCCGAAACCGGGCGCAAGGTGCTGGCCAAAGCGGGGCGTTTCGGCCCGTACGTCACCGACGTGCCGAAAGAGGGCGAAGTGGCGCTCACGCCCACCGGCCGCCCGTCGAAGAAGCCGCCCAAACCGCGCACGGCCTCCCTTTTCTCCTCGATGGCGCTCGAATCGGTCACGCTCGAGGACGCGCTCAAGCTGCTTTCGCTTCCGCGCGTCGTGGGCGACGACGGCGACGAGACGATCCTGGCCCACAACGGCCGCTACGGGCCGTACCTGACCCGCGGCAAGGATTCGCGGTCGCTGGCCAGCGAGGACGAGATCTTCACGGTCACCCTCGACCAGGCTAAAGAGCTCTTTGCCCAGCCCAAGCAGCGGCGCGGCGCCACGGCGAAGGAGCCCCTGCGCGAGCTGGGAACCGACCCCGTCGCGGGCGTCACGGTTCTGCTCAAGGACGGCCGCTTCGGCCCGTACGTCACCGACGGCACGACGAACGCCTCCCTTCGCCGCGAGGACGACCCGCTGACGATCACGCCCGAGCGCGCCTACGAGCTGCTCGCCGACCGGCGAGCCAAGGGCCCGGCGAAGAAGCCTGCCAGGAAAAAGGCCTCGGCCAAGGCCGCGTCGAAAACCGCGTCAAAGTCGACGTCGAAAACCGCGTCAAAGTCGGCGTCGAAGTCCGCCTCCGGCAGGGCCTCTTCGAGCAAAGCGGCCTCCAAGGCTGCCTCGGGCAAATCTGCCTCGGGCAAGGCGGCGAGCGCAGGGAAGGCTTCGACGAAGTCTGCGGGCGCGAAGGCATCCGCTTCGAAGTCCGCCGCGAAAACAGCCTCCTCGAAAGCCGCTGCCAAAAAATCCGCAGACAGGCCGTCTGCGGCGACCGCCGCCAAGGACGAGAAGTAGCCGATGTTCATCACTTTCGAGGGCGGCGACGGATCGGGCAAGACCACCCAGATGCAGTTGCTCGCCGAATGGCTGCGCGGGCGCGGCTTCGACGTCGTCACAACCAGAGACCCGGGCGGAACCGAGCTCGGGCGCCATATCCGCAAGCTGCTCCTGCACGGCGGCGACGTCTCTCCGCGGGCAGAGGCCTTGCTGTACGCGGCGGACAGGGCGCACAACGTCGCGACGGTCGTGCGCCCGGCCCTGGATCGGGGCGCGATCGTTCTCGCCGACAGGTACATCGATTCCTCCGCCGCCTACCAGGGCGCCGGGAGGACGCTCGGCGAGGACGAGGTACGCGGCCTGTCGCTGTGGGGCACGGAAGGGCTCATGCCCGACCTGACCGTTTTCCTCGACCTTCCCGCCGAGGCGCTCGCTTCCCGGCTCGGCGGCTCGTTCGACAGGATCGAGGCGGCGGGCGCGCGGTTCCACGAGGACGTCCGCAGGGCATACCTCCGATTCGCCGCGGCCGAACCCGAACGCTGGTTCACCGTGGACGCGACGGAGCCGCGTGAGCGGATCGCCGAAACGGTCCGCGCACGCGTGGCCGAGGAGTTGGAAGCCGAAGGCCGCCGGCCCGGGGGCGGCGAGCCGTGAGCGTCTTCGACGAGCTGGTGGGGCAACGGGCCGTGCGCACCCAGCTTGAAAAAGCCGCCGCGGCCGCTCGCGAGCTGGCCGGGAAGACCGCCGCCGGGGCCGATTCGGCCATGGCCCAAGCCTGGCTCGTCACAGGGCCGCCGGGTTCGGGCAGGTCGGTCGCGGCCAGGGCATTTGCCGCGGCCCTCGAATGCACCGGACCGGAACCCGGGTGCGGCCAATGCCACGCCTGCCACACGGTAATGGAAGGCAAGCACCCCGACGTCGAATCGGTGGCGACACGCGGAGTCTTCATCACCGTCGAGCGCACGCGCGAGCTTGTCGGCAGGTCGTATGTCTCCCCGGGAAGCGGTCCGTGGCGCGTCGTCGTCATCGAAGACGCCGACAGGATGCTCGAGCGCACCACGAACGTGCTGCTCAAAGCGATCGAGGAGCCTCCGCCGTTCACCGTGTGGATGCTGTGCACGCCCTCGCCCGAAGACGTCATGACGACGATCCGCTCGCGCTGCCGCGAAGTCAGCCTGGCCGTGCCAAGCCCGCAGGACGTCGCCGACCTGCTCGTTCGCCGCGACGGCGTCCCCCCGGAACGGGCGCTCGACGCTGCGCTCGCGGCCCAATCGCACGTCGGCCGCGCGAGAGCCCTCGCCACCGACGCACAGGCCGCCCGCGAACGCGCCTACATTCTCACCGAGACGCTCTCGATCCGAGGCGCGGGCGACGCCGTGCTGGCCGCTCACCGCATTCTCAACTACAGCCCAGAGGCCGCCGAGGCCCTCCTCGGCCCCGCCGCGAGCTTCGACGCGGGGCCGCGCGCCGGGGAAGCCGGGCGGCAGGCCGATCGCGACGGCGAGGCAGGCGGACGCGACGGAATCGGTTCGCGCAGTCGCGGGCGCGGCCGGAACTCCGCCTCGACCGCGAAATCGGGAAAAAAGCCCGCCAAAAAGAAGTCCGGGGCCAAAGCCGTCAGCGACGCCCTGGCCGCCCAGTTCGCCGAGGAGGAGGCCGAGCTGCGCCGGTCCCTCGGCGTCGAAGAAGGGGGGCGCGTCCCTCCCGCCGTGTCCGCGCAGATAACCGCCCTGCGCGAGGACCAAAAGCGCCGCGCCACCCGCGCCCAGCGCGACAGGCTCGACCGCGCCCTCGTCGACCTTCTCTCGCTCTACAGGGACGTCCTCACGGTCCAGCTGGGGGCCGACGTCGCCCTCGTCAACCGCGACTTCGCCGACCGGATCGCCGAGGTCGCCGCGAGCACCTCGGCCGAGCAGTCGATTCGCCGGATGGACGCGATCTCGCAGGCTCGCACGCGCTTGGCGGGAAACGTCGCGCCGCTGCTCGCGCTCGAGGCGATGATGGTCGGCCTCCGCCCGCAGGGCTGACACCCGCCGATTCCCGCAGGCCTGACGGGCCGACGCCCGCGACCGCCCGCAGGGCTGACACTCGTCACGGTCTGCAGGGGCGTCGACTGCCGCCGGATTCGGGACTGGCGCCCGCCTCGGCGTGAACTTCAACCCATCCGGCCGGCTTCCCGCGGCTGCGGCTGGGGCGCCATGCCCCCGCAAGCGGACTGCGTTTCGCAAGACGATCAGGTAGTTTAGGAGAATGAACCTTCGCAAGCCTATGGCGTCCTTCTTCGCCGCAGCCATGCTGCTCGCTGGCTGTTCCCTCGACCTCGGCGCCTCGAATGACAACGGCTCCGCCGGCGGCGCATCGCCGAGAGGGAACCAATCGCCGAGCGCAACCGCGTTTGACAAGCTAGGGGACTTTTACAACCAGAAGGTCGCATGGTCGAAGTGCAAGGCGCATCCGGCCAACGAATGCGCGGACGTGAAGGTTCCGCTGGATTACAAGAAGCCCGGCGGCAAGACGATCACCATCGCCATGATGAAGGTTCCCGCCAAAAGCGGCAAGCCGATCGGGACTCTGTTCGTCAACCCCGGCGGCCCCGGAGGCTCGGGAATCGATTTGGCGGCCAACGCTTCCGAGTCCTTCAGCGCCTCCGTTCGGAGCAAATACGACATCGTTGGTTTCGATCCGCGCGGGGTCGGTTCCTCGACTGCGGTCGATTGCGTGAGCGACGCCGAGCTGGGGAAGTACCTCGACTCTGAATTCGACCTGTCCACCCCGGAGGGAAAGAAGGCGGAGAAGGCTCAAGCGGAGAAGTTCGCCAAGGGTTGCAAGGACAAGTCGGGCGACTTGCTTGCGCACGTCGGCACGGAGTCGGCTGCGCGGGACCTTGACGTTTTGCGCGGCCTTGTGGGCGACAAGAAACTCAATTACTTCGGCTTCTCCTATGGCACCTCCCTGGGCGGCATGTACGCCAACCTCTTCCCGAAGAAGACAGGCAGGCTGGTCCTCGACGGCGCCCTCGACCCACAGCTCGGCAACGCGCGCATGGGGTACGAGCAAGTAGTCGGCTTCGAAACCGCCTTCCAACATTACGCGCAGCACTGCGTGGACACCGGCCGATGCCCGCTCGGAGGCTCTGTGGACGAGGCCAGGGCGAAGATGAAGGCGCTTTTCGACCAGGCGCTGAAGAGCCCCTTCCCGACGACCAATCCCAAGCGACCCCTCAATAGAGCCGCGCTATACTCTACCGTAATAAGCATGATGTACCGCGAATTGTATTGGACCTACCTGGATCAGGGGCTCTCCCAGCTGGTTGAGCAGAACAACGGTTCGATCATCCTAGGATACTACGACCTGTTTGAGGAGCGCCAGGGAAACAAGTTCAAGAACAATGCCAAGGAAGCCTTCTGGGCGATCAACTGCGCCGACTATGTGCCTTCGCCGAGCGCCGAGTATCAACAGTACGCCGATAAGCTGCGGACGGAGGCGCCCGTTTTCGGCTCGTTGATGATGGAGGGAACCGATATATGCTCGCTCTGGCCCTACCATCCGAAGGCCAACCCCGGACCGTACGAGGCTAAGGGCTCGGCTCCGATCGTGGTGATCGGCACGAAGTACGATCCGGCGACGCCGTATCAGTGGGCGCAGACTTTGCACAAGACGCTGAGCAACTCGGTGCTGCTGACGTGGGAGGGCGACGGACACACAGCCTACGGAAAAGCGGGCTCCTGCCTGAACGACCCGGTAGACAAATATCTTCTCACCGGAAAGGTCCCGCAGGACGGCCTCGTCTGCCCTGCCTCCTCAAAGCTCGGAAACTGAGTCGCAGCGCGCAGGGCGAGCGCCGCATGAGCCTCTTGGGCCACGCGGCGCCTGCCCTGTTTTATGCGGGTGTCTTTGTCGCGCATCCTGCGCTACGTTTCGTCTGCATTTTCACCGGTCCTGCGCAATATTTTGTTTGTATTTTGTACGTCGTTTCGCCTGTGTTTTGCACCGGTCCTGCGCAAAATTCTAATTTCGTTTTGAACCTGCCTTGTTTTAGGTGTTCCCTTTATCTGTATTTTTCTTCATCCCACTAGATGGAACTTGATTTATTTCCCGCAGTTTCCCTGCGGGCCATCTTATTTTTCTTCTACCGTTGTCCTTTCGCGAGATGCTTACCCTGTCCATTCTTCTACCTTGCCCTTCCTTCGGTCGTAAATAATTTCTTCCATGTCTTTATCGTTCTTTCCGCCCCTTATCGTCTCTTCCCCTCTTCTCGTTTCTCCTGCTTTTATCGCCTCTTCCGTCTTTCAGAGCCACTGTCGTCTCTTGTCGCCACTGCCTCCCCTTCTACCTCAAGGGAAGGAGTGGAAAACCCGCAGTTCGCAACCGTTCGATCCTGTAGGCTGAATCTTTAGAGAGATGCAGCGACAAAGACGGTGCATGGGCCGAAGCTGTTCAACGCACCGGTCTCTCGGCCCGCGTCGAGCGTCTTGGCGGTGAGTGTGGCATTCGTGAGTATCCCGAGAATTGGCGTGGGTTTCGGTTTTCTACCCGTTTGGGAGGGAAGATGAAAAAGAAAATGACGCGATTGTTGCAGCCTTTGGCTGCACTTTCGGCATTGGCTCTGACGGCCGTCGTTCAGCCGGTGGCGGCTCAAGCGGCGTCGGCTCACGTCGGCGCCGGGCGGGCTCCCGCGGCGAAGTCGACTGCGAGCCCGTCCGCGGATCCGTCGTCGGGCAAACCGAACGAGGCTCCAGCCGGGGACGTTCCGAAGGGGCTTGAAAAGTTCTACAAGCAGAAGCTGGCTTGGGCGCCGTGCAAGGACAAGCCCCAGATGCAGTGCGCGGATGTGAAGGTTCCGTTGGATTACAAGAAGCCCGGCGGCAAGACGATCACCGTCGCCATGGCGAAGGTTCCCGCGGCAAACGGCAAGCCGATCGGGAGCCTGTTTGTCAACCCCGGCGGTCCCGGAGAATCGGGAATCGACCTCGTTTCAGGCGCGGACAAGATCTTCAGCAAGGCTCTCCGGGACCAATACGACATTGTGGGCTTCGATCCGCGCGGGGTCGGTTCCTCGACTGCGGTCGATTGCGTGAGCGACGCCGAGCTGGGGAAGTACCTCGACTCTGAATTCGACCTGTCCACCCCGGAGGGAAAGAAGGCGGAGAAGGCTCAAGCGGAGAAGTTCGCCAAGGGTTGCAAGGACAAGTCGGGCGACTTGCTTGCGCACGTCGGCACGGAGTCGGCTGCGCGGGACCTTGACGTTTTGCGCGGCCTTGTGGGCGACAAGAAACTCAATTACTTCGGCTTCTCCTATGGCACCTCCCTGGGCGGCATGTACGCCAACCTCTTCCCGAAGAAGACAGGCAGGCTGGTCCTCGACGGCGCCCTCGACCCACAGTTTGGCGGTGCGCGCATGGGGTACGAGCAGACGATCGGCTTCGAGAAGGCCTTCGAGCGTTACGCGGAGTATTGCGTGAAGGGCGGGAACTGTCCGTTGGGGTCCTCTGTGGATGCGGCGAAGAAGAAGATGCGAGCCCTGTTCGATCAGGCGTTCAAGAAGCCGTTCCCGACGGCCGATCCCAAGAGGCCCCTCAATCGGAACATGCTCAAGTACGGCGTCATGCTTGCGATGTACAGCACCGCATATCGCCCCTATCTGGATACAGGGCTCAGTCAGTTGATCAAAAACAATGACGGATCCTTCCTTTTGGGATGGTATGACCTTGCAAGCGGGCGCCAGGGCGGAAAGTTCAGGAACAACAGCAACGAGGCCAGGACTGCGATTAACTGCGCGGATTATCCAGCTTCCTCGCCGTCCGTAACCAAGAGGTATCAAGAGAAACTAAAGAAGGAGGCCCCCCTCTTCGGCGCGGGCAGCGGTGGAGAAGAGACTGACCTTTGCAGCCTTCTGCCGTATCATCCGAAGTCGAATCCCGGGCCGTACACTGCGAAGGGGTCGGCTCCGATTGTGGTGATCGGCACGAGGCACGATCCGGCGACGCCGTATCACTGGGCGCAGGCTTTGCACAAGAGTCTGAGCAACTCGGTGTTGCTGACATGGGAGGGCGACGGGCACCTTGCTTACTCCAGGGCCGGCTCTTGCATCGAGAGCCCGGTCGACAAGTATCTGCTGACCGGCGAGGTCCCCAAGGACGGCCTCGTTTGCCCCGTGGAACAGAAGCAGGGGCAAGAAGCGCAGAAGCAAGGAGACCTTGATCGGAAGGCTTCCGTGAAGGACAAGCTTTCCCCGGAGAGCCAACCGCACCCTGTCATCCGGTAGCGGGCGGGGTGCGTCCCGCCGCTGCACGGGATGCGCTGAGCTCGACGCTCCTGCGTCATTCAACTTCGAGGGTGCGTTCCGCCGCTGTGCGGGACGCACCCTTCGACGCTCTTAGGGCTCGCCTTCGACGCTCTTATGGCTTGAGCCCAAAGACCTTTTCGCACGGCTTGCGCGGCCCGAAGTGCCGGGTGGGGATACCCCCACCCGGCACTTCGGGCTGTTGCGACTGTCGTCTTGGCCTGGTGGCCGTATGTTCGCGGGTGGCCGGCTCTTGCCAAACTGGAGCCATGAGTGAGACAACGAATTCAACGAGTTCATGGCCGCGGGCGGGCAACCCCGACAAGACCGTGCGGCAACGTCCGTTTTCTGCCGCGAGGTCGAGGTCTGCGCGGCTTGCGACGGCTTCGTTTGCCGGATTGATCGGCGTCAGCCTCGCTTTAGGCGCGATGCCGGCGCAAGCGGACACAATTGCGACGTCGGCGACGTCGGTGAGCCCATACGCGGATGGTCCGAACGTCGGATCGAACAGCGGGGCGAACGGCTCAAGCAATGGCTCGAATGGCAGCGCGAACACCTCAAACCGCGGATCAAGGGGCGCCGGTGAAAGCGATGCCCCGAAAGGGTTGGAGAAGTTCTACAGGCAGAAGCTGACGTGGTCTGAATGCAAAGGCAAAGATCGTGCCGGCCTGCAGTGCGCGCAAGCGCAAGTTCCGCTCGATTACAAAAGGCCCGAGGGCAAGACGATCACGATTTCCATGCTCAAGGTTCCCGCCAAGAGCGGCAAGCCGATCGGGAGCCTGTTCGTCAATCCCGGCGGCCCCGGCGGCTCGGGCATAGAAAAGGCAGCCTCTCTTTCGAAAAGCCTCAAGCCCGAAATCTTGGATAAGTACGACGTGGTCGGCTTCGACCCGCGAGGGGTCGACGCCTCCACTCCCGTCAAATGCGCCGACGCCGCCGCTTTGAACGCGTTCTTCTTGGATGCAGACTACGACCTGTCCACGGCCAAGGGTCGGCAGCAACAGCAGGAAGCGGCCAAGAAGATCGCGAACGGCTGCGAGAAGCGGTCGGGTGAGTTGCTTCCGCACGTCGGCACGGAGTCGGCGGCCCGCGATATGGATGTTTTGCGCGGGCTGGTGGGCGACAAAAAGCTCAACTATCTCGGCTTCTCCTACGGCACCGAGCTGGGCGGGATGTATGCCGACTTGTTCCCGAAGAAGGTGGGCAGGATGGTGCTCGACGGCGCCGTCAACACCCAACTTGGAAACGCACGCTTGCTCTACGAGGGGACTCTGAGCGTCGATGAATCGTTCGGGCGGTACGCGAAAAGATGCGTCGACGGCGGCAAGTGCCCTCTTGGGACCACCGTCAAAGCAGCCAAGAAGAAGATGCGCGCCCTGTTCGACCAGGCGGCGAAGAAACCGTTCCCGACGTCGAACCCGGCCCGTCCGCTCACGCGCTCCAACCTGATGGCGGCCGTGAGGTGGGCGATGTACCGGGACGAAGCTTGGCCTGGTTTGGATCAAGCACTTGGCAAGCTGATCGAGAAAAATGACGGCACCGAGCTTCTGGAGCTGTCTGGTCCGCAAACGCCGAATGACGAGAGCAATATGATGGAGTCGCTCCTCGCGATCAGTTGCGCCGATTACGCGAAAGAGCCGGACTCTGTTTACGCCAAGTACAATAAAAAGCTCAAAGAAAGAGCTTCCGTCTTCGGCGGGTACGATCCCTGGACGACGAAAGTGATTCAAGTTTGCAGAAATCTAAAATATCATCCGAAGGCCGGTCTCGGCGCATTCAGAGCGAAGGGTTCGGCTCCGATCGTGGTCATCGGCACGAAGCACGATCCGGCGACGCCGTATCGCTGGGCGAAGGCCATGCACAGGACGCTCGAGAACTCCGTGCTGTTGACGTGGGAGGGCGACGGACACACGGCCTACGGGCGGTCTGGCGCGTGCATCGAAAATCAAGTGAATGCCTATCTCCTGACCGGAAGGGTTCCGAAGGACGGGTTGGTTTGCCCGGTGGAACAGAAGCAGGGGCAAAGATAGAGCGCTGCCGAACGTATTGCGCCGCCCGTCGAGTGACCATTGGCGCCGACGATCCTGACGTCGGCCTTGCGATGGAGACGAGCTGTGCGCGACGCTGACGTCGGCCTTGCGATGGAGACGAGCTGTGCGCGACGCTGACGTCGGCCTTGCGACGCAGATAAACCGCGGGCGACATCGGCCGTTGACTTCGATATGAGTTAACGGCCGATGTCGCCTTCTTTTTACTTTCGAGTGTGCTATTTCATCTTCGGGTGTGCTGGGGACGTTATTCAACACAAACGGGTCGCAAAAATTACGTATAGTAGATGCTCTTTCTGTCGGCGACGTTTTTTGATCGAACGTCGGTTGAATTTCCCTTGATTCATCGCCATTCTCTTCTACCTCATAGAAAGGTTTTGAAAACGGTAGCGCTGCTTGTGGGGAACAAGTAAAATAACAACTACAGAGATACAATGTTTCGGGCTTTGTGTCTGGACTGGCGCTTGTGTGTCTGTGTCGGTCTCACGGCCCGCGGCGAGCGTCATCGCGGGTAAAACTCCGGCGAGTCGCCCGGGTTTCGGTCCTTCATATGGGTTGCATCCGCTTAGCGAGGTGGGTGCAACCGGCTAAATCAATTTGGGAGAAGAGATGAAAACATTCAGGCGTTTGTTGCATCCTTTTGCGGCTGCATCGGCTTTTGCCCTGGCCATCGTCGCTCAGCCTGTAGCGGCCGGTGCTTCGCCGGACCACGAGGACGCTGCGTCGATGCGCGCGGGCGATTCGCCAGTGCGTTTGGGTGCGGCATCGCCGGGGGCGGACGCCTTTGCCCGTGCCGACGCGGGCGTTCCTGCGGCGAAGGCGACGGCGAGCCCGTCTGCGGGTCGGTCGCCAGGCGGCTCGACGGCGTCGCCGGGAGGTCCGACTGGTTCGCCAGGCAGCCCGTCCGGGTCATCTGGAGGTTCGGCAAGTTCGCCTGGAAGTCCGACAAGTTCGCCGGGCGGCTCGATCGGCGCTCCCAAGGGGGACGTTCCGAAGGGGCTTGAAAAGTTCTACAAGCAGAAGGTGAGCTGGGCGCCGTGTAAGGACAAGCCCCAGATGCAGTGTGCGAATGTGAAGGTTCCACTGGATTACAAGAAGCCCGGGGGCAAGGCGATCACCGTCGCTATGGCGAAGCTTCCTGCCAAGGGCGGCAAGCCGATCGGGAGCCTGTTCATCAATCCCGGCGGCCCCGGAAGTTCCGGAATCGCCGTGCTTTCATATGTGGACCGGGCTTTCAGCAAAGATGTCATGGACAAGTACGACATCATCGGTTTCGATCCCCGTGGGGTCGGTTCCTCGACGCCCGTCGATTGCTTCGACGACCGCGAAATGGCCAAAATGTTCGATTCCGATTATGACGTTTCCACTGTGGCCGGGCGTAGAGCCCAAAAGGCGCAGGCTAAGAAGATAACCGAGGGATGCAAGAAACACTCGGGCGAGTTGCTCGCGCACGTCGGCACGGAGTCGGCTGCCCGTGACATGGATGTTTTGCGCGGGCTGGTGGGCGACGAGAAGCTCAACTATCTCGGATTCTCCTACGGCACGTCCTTGGGCGGAATGTACGCCGACCTCTTTCCAAAGAAAGTCGGCAGGATGGTGCTTGACAGCGCCGTCGACACCGGCATGCGGGACAGTCGCAGAGCATACGAGCAGGAGCTCGGATTCGAGCATGCCTTTGAGCGTTATGCGCAGCACTGTGTGAACACGGGCAGCTGTCCGTTGGGGTCTTCCGTGGACGCGGCGAAAAAGAAGATGCGCGCACTGCTGGATCAGGCGTTTAAAAAGCCGTTCCCGACGTCAAACCCAAATCGGAAACTCACGCGTTCCCTTCTGACGGGCGAGGTAGGGCAGTATCTGTACGTCGACGCTTCGTGGCCGGATCTTGATGAGAAACTAGGGAAGCTGGTGAAGGAAAACGACGGTTCGGCCTTCGAGGAATCAGGATCGGACTCCGCCCCGACGGCCTCCAGCAATGGGGCCGAGGCTCTTATAGCGATTAACTGTGCGGACTATGTGCTTGACCCGCAATCCGAGTATGCGAAGTACAGCGAGCGGCTCAAGAGGGAAGCCCCGGTCTTTGGCGGAAGCGGCGTTGAAACGAAGGACCGATACATCTGCGCCGAGTTGCCGCACCATCCGAAGTCGAATCCCGGGCCTTACAGGGCGAAGGGGTCGGCTCCGATCGTGGTGATCGGGGTGAGGCACGATCCGGCGACGCTCTACTCCTGGACCCGAACCTTCGCCGGGGCGCTCGACAACTCGGTGCTGCTGACCTGGGAAGGCGACGGACACACGGCCTATGGGAGGGCCGGATCTTGCATCCAGGGCCCGGTCGACAAGTATTTGTTAACCGGCGAAGTTCCCAAGGACGGCCTTGTCTGCCCAGTGGAACAGAAGCAGGGGCAAAATGCGCGGCAGGGCGTGTCCGATCGGAAAGCTTCCGTGAAGGATGAGGTTTTCGTTGGGAAACCGCGTCCCTTTGTCCGGTAGCGGGTCCTGACTGATCGGACGGCTGCGTCGGGTTGGCGAGGGTCCGCTCCGATCGGTTGGGGGTTCTAATCATCTCGTATGTTTGGAGGAAAAATGAGAAAGACAGCGACGCGACTGTTGCGGCCTTTGGCTGCGCTCTCGGCGTTGGCTTTGACGGTTCTCGCGCAGCCTGCAATGGCTAGTGCGTCGCAAGGTCATGCGGACGCTGCGTCAATGCGCGCGGGCGATTCGCCACTGCGTTTGGGTGCGTCGTCGGGGGCGGATGCCTCTGTCCGTGCCGACGCGGGTGTTCCTGCGGCGAAGGCGACGGCGAGCCCGTCTGCGGGTCGGTCGCCAGGCGGCTCAACTGGCTCGCCGGGAAGCCCGACAAATTCGCCGGGAAGCTCGGCCGGGTCATCTGGAGGTTCGACTGGTTCGCCTGGCGGTTCGATCGGCGCTCCCAAGGGGGGCGTTCCGAAGGGGCTTGAAAAGTTCTACAAGCAGAAGGTCAGTTGGGCGCCTTGCAAGGACGACGCGAAAATGCAATGCGCGAATGTGAAGGTTCCGCTGGATTACAAGAAGCCTGGCGGCAAGGCGATCACCGTGGCCATGGCGAAGCTTCCGGCTAAGAGCGGCAAGCCGATCGGGAGCCTGTTCATCAATCCCGGCGGACCAGGAAGCTCCGGAATCGCAATGGTTGACGTGGCCAGGCAGAGCTTCGGCAAAGACGTTTTAGATAAATACGATGTTGTGGGGTTTGATCCTCGAGGGGTCGGTTCCTCGACGCCTGTTGATTGCGTCGACGACCGGGAACTGGGCAAGATCTTGGATTCCGATATCGACACCTCGACGGAGGCTGGGCGGAAGGCCAGGAAAGCTCAGGCTCGGCAGATAGCGAAAGGGTGTAAGGAGAAATCTGGCGAGTTGCTCGCGTACGTCGGCACGGAGTCGGCTACCCGTGACATGGATGTTTTGCGGGGCCTGGTGGGCGATGAGAAGCTCAACTATCTCGGTTTGTCTTACGGCACCCAGTTGGGCGGGGCGTATGCCGATCTCTTCCCGAAGAAGGTCGGCAGGATGGTGCTCGACGGCGCCGCCAACCCTCAGCTGAGCTTTTTGCCCTCCACTTACACGCAGATGCTGGGTTTCGAGAAGTCTTTCGAACGCTATGCTGAGCGCTGCGTGAAGGGCGGGAACTGTCCGTTGGGTTCGTCGGTGGATGCGGCGAAGAAAAAGATGCGCGCTTTGCTGGATCAGGCTCACGCCACGCCGTTCAAGACATCGGACCCGAACAGACCCCTCAATCGGTCGATGCTTCGCTTTGCCCTCACCGGCTTGATGTATAAAGATGAGTGGTGGCCGTTGATTACCGGGGGAGCACAAGGCTTGATCGAAGACAATGACGGCTCGACTTTCATGCTTCCCTTAGATACTTATATCGGTCGCGTTGGCGATAGTTTCGATGGCAATTCCATGGAAGCCTACTGGGCGATCAATTGCGCAGATTATGTGCAAAGCTCTGAGGCCGAGTACCAGAAGTATGCGAAGAAGCTGAAGCGGGAAGCGGTCGTCTTTGGATCTTTTTCCGCAGAAGACGATCTAGCCATGCATGTGTGTGCCGAGCTTCCTTATCATCCGAAGGCCAATCCCGGGCCGTACAGGGCGAAGGGGTCGGCTCCGATTGTGGTGATCGGTACGAAGTATGACCCGGCGACGCCGTATCACTGGGCGCAGGCTTTGCACAAGACGCTTGAGAACTCGGTGTTGCTGACCTGGGAGGGCGAGGGCCATACGGCCTATGCGACGGCTGGATCTTGCATCCAGAGTCCGGTTGACAAGTATCTGCTGACCGGTGAGGTTCCGAAGGACGGCCTTGTCTGCCCGGTGGAAAAGCCGCAGGGGCAAAATGCGCAGAAGCAGGGCGATCGCAGCATGGACAGCGCGGTCAAGCTCGGCTCCCGAGCGGTTCCTCCGGGTTCGCGAGGCCCTTCGGGTTCGCGTGGATAGTGCTCTCGCCTGCCTGTTTGGCGCTTTGAGCTTGAGCCGCTTCGTTGGCATGGTTGGCCGCCCGAGGCTCGTCCGATCGTCAGTTTGCGACGCGGGCGAGTCTCGGGTAGGCTATTCAACGCTGTCGGTAAAGGCGGCGTGCCACCTTAGCTCAGTCGGCAGAGCGATTCACTCGTAATGAATAGGTCGAGAGTTCGATTCTCTCAGGTGGCTCCAAGGCGGCCCCCGCAGACGCGGGGGCCGCGCCCGTCCGCAACGGCGCCGAATTCGGCGGAGTCACGAAGTCGCCTTCTAAAGAGGTCTTGCCCCTTTCCGAACTTGGAACCTCTGCAAAAGGAGCGTCGCAACAGGTCCCGTTGGAGCTGAAGAGGCCTCGCACAGTGCGCCTGTGAACAAGACGCCAAGCGTGCGCGAGAACATCATCGAGAACGTCACGCGGATTCTCGAGCGAGACAGGAGCGAGCGGCTCGTCGTTCCCGTGCTCCCCCGGGACCGGTCGATGTCGGTGCCGATCGTCGGCGACGCCGGAAGCAGCTTTCTCGACGCCGAGGGCAATTTGCTGGACGCCGAGGCCAACGTCGTTTAGGGATCCGAGCAATGAAACGCTGCCGGCGCTTGGCTGCCTAAAACTGGGACCGCGAATGGATCGCATATACGATTGGCTTATGTGCGATGAGCAGTCCGTGGTTGAGGGCGGCGGCGCGCGTGAGAAAAGCTCGCGCGGGCACCGTTTACAAGGGCAAGAGCCTCACGTGAACGGGAGGGCCGACGCGCCGCGGAACGGCGCGTCGGGAGACGGCCTGCGAGACCGGGCCCGCGGGATGTTCGTCGGCCTCGCCGTCGGCGACGCGATCGGAATGCCCGCAGAATTCAAGGAACCCGGCGAGTTCGAGCCGGTTGGAGGTCTGCGCGCCGGCGGCCCGTTCGACCTTCCGGCGGGGCATTGGACCGACGACACGTCCATGGCCCTTTGCCTTGCGGACAGCCTTTTGGCTTGCGGCGGCTACGACTCCTACGACGTTATGGACCGCTACCGCCGATGGCAGCGGGAGGGGTACCGAAGCTCGACCGGCGTCTGCTTCGACATCGGCAACCAGGTGGCCGCTGCGATATCCGAATTTGAGAGCAACCCTTGGGTCCCAAGGGGCAAGCCGCGGGTTCTGTCGGCGGGCAACGGATCGATCATGCGTCTGGCTCCGGCGATCGTCGCCGCCTTCGGGACGCGCAGGCCGAAAAGCGTCGTCGAAGCGGCCGGAATCTCAGCGCGGGAAACCCACTATTCCGTCGAAGCCGAGGCGGGCACGGAGCTATTCGCCGCGATGCTCGTGCGCGCAATGGAAGGAGCGGACAAGCTGGAAATATGCAGCCCACGCTCATTGAGCACGGGAAAGCAATTCGATGCGATACTCGACCGCGTCGTCGGCGTCGAAAAACTTGAAAACACCGGCTATATCGTCCACAGCCTGCAGGTCGCAGCGTGGGCATTCGCCAGTCACGAGAGCTTTCGCGACGGCATGCTCGCGGCGGTGAACCTGGGCGGAGACTCAGACACGAACGGCGCGATATACGGTCAACTCGCCGGCGCCTACTACGGTTGCGAGGCTATCCCGCGCACGTGGCGGGACGGGGTCTTCATGGCGAGCGAAATCGCCGCCTTGGCTGACGATCTGCTCGCCATGAAGACCTGCCCCGTCTTGCGGACGCGATTCGAAGAAGACTGATGCTCAGTCCTTCTTAAAAGCGCCCTTGATCTTCTCTCCTACGGCCTTGACGTCGGACTTGACGTCCTCGGCGAACTCCTTCACTTTGCCTTCGGCATGCTGGGCTTTGCCTTCGGCTTCCGTGTCCTTGTCGCCGGTGACTTTTCCGGCGAATTCCTTCGCCTTTCCGGCGACCTTGTCGAACGTTGAATCGTCTGCCATGGCCTTCCTCCTTTTGGCGGAGCGTTAAATGGACGTCGCCATCGTCTCATCATTTGAAAAGAAAATCTACATTCCCGACGTCGCAAGGAAGAGGCGTCCCGCACTTAAACGACGGGCGTCCCGTCTTTGAAACGCACAGGCGCATCGGCCCTCGAAACGTAGAATTCTCCCATGAGCATGCCGCCTGCGAACATTGAGCTGACGCCCTGCACCGCGAACGACGTCGACAAGCTGAGCGCCGTCAGCGCGGCGGCCTTCGCCGAGACGTTCGCCGAATATTACAGCGCCGAGGACTTCGACGCGTTTCTTCGCAAAGCGTACGCGCCGGGGACTCTCGCCGAAGAAATCGCCAACCCCGGTTCAACCTTCTGCTTTGCGCGGGTCGACGGCGAAATCGCCGGATACGCGAAGATCAACGTCGGCGAGGCGCAAAGCGAGGACGCCATGCCCGACGCTTTGGAGATCGAGCGAATCTACGTTCTGAAAAGGTTCAAGGGGCGCGGCCTGGGCCGGCTCATGCTGGAGAGGGCCTTCGAGGATGCCCGGGCGCGAGGAGCCGAGTCCGTGTGGCTCGGCGTCTGGGAGCACAACGACGCCGCCTTGGGATTCTACGAACATCTCGGATTCAAGGTGTTCGGGTCCCACGCATTTTACATCGGCAAGACGCGGGACACGGACCTGCTCATGAGGCGCAAGATCGGTCCGCGAGATTGAACGGGCGGGATGCAAGCCCGCCGGACCGCTCCGAGCAGAGCCGGCCAAGCGATCGAACAAGGCCGGACGAGCGGTTCGAGCGTCGTCGGCCGGCCGGCTCCGCGTCGTCGGCCGGTCAGTTCGGCGTGTATCGGTAGATTGACGGTCCCTTGGCGTAGTAGAGGTTTCCGTCCGTTCCGCGTACGAGCCCGCTGACCCCTCTGGCGATGGGCGCGGAGGCTTTGAACGTCTGCGCGGAGATGGGAAAAAGCGCCGTTCCCGCCTGGAAGACGCCGTAAAGCATCCCGGATTTGTAGACTAGCTGGCTGCGGTTGACCTCTTTGCCGCCCGAGACCTCGGCGCGCTTGACGACGTCGAGGGTGTTCGGATTGAGCTCGAAGACGTACCCGCCGGTCGTGCCGTACAGTTTGCCGTCGTCGCCGAAAGTCAATGCCGTGACGGCGTACTGTTGGAAACCGGGAACGGGAGTCTTCACAGCCGTGACCGTCTGCCTGGCGACGTCGAAGACAAAGACCTTGCCCTCGGACTTGCCGGAGTGCTCGAATTCGGAGCCGCTGCCCCCGCGCGCAGTGGTTCCCACGTAGAGCTTTCCGTCGCGATAGGCCATGGAAATCGGCGAAAGGCCGTCGAGTGAGCCCCTGAGCGCCGGATCGGCCACGGGCAGGTCCTTGAGGAGGTAGACGCGGTTGGACTCCATTTGGTTCTTGGCGACATCGTAGAAGCCGAGCGCTCCGCCGCGCTCCCCGTATCCCGGCACCGTTCCCACGGCCACCCGGCCGTTCGCGACGCTCGTCATGGCAAAGGGGCGGTCTTGATTCTTTCCCTTGGCAACCTCGATCGGCTTGCGAGTTTCGCCGGTCTTCAGATTCCGCGATTCGAGCATTCCGCCCGTGTACAGGCCGGAAACCAGCCAGTCGCCGCTTTGGGCGAAGGATTCGACCTGCTTGAGAGACTGGGGGAGCAGGCTGTAGGAGCGCGACGCCGGGTCTATCCGTGCGATCTTCCGCGTGTGCATGAACCAGCCCGCGTAAAGCTTGCCGTCGCTGGGGGCGATCATCGACTGAATTCTGCGGGGGGCGATGTTTAGCTTGGCCTTGAATGTGGTGCCGGTTTTCGCTTTGGCGTCGTAAACCGTGATCCCGTCGCGATTGATATTGGTTGAGACGAAGAAGTCGTGGATGACCCAGGCGGACCTGCTCAGGTTGTCCGCGAACTCGTCATTCGTGAAAACCGGGCGTTCCGAGCCGTCGTCGGGGTTGTGCTCCATCAGATTCCGCTCGGATACGCCCGTTCGCGGATTCTTCGCCGTCGCGAAGTAGTAGACCTTTTTCGCCTCGCCCGGCCTTGCGACGACGCGCTTGGTGAAACTCCGGGCCTTGCCCAGAAGCGCTCCGGTGTTCGGGTCCAGCGCGCAGGCGCCGTCGCAGATGAGACTGCCGTCGGCGTTCCGCATATCCGACATGGTGACGTATAGGCGGCCGCCCTTGGCCTCGAGGCTTGCGACCGAGCCGGAGCCTTCGCGCAGCGCGGCCGGGACGTTCAGGCGCTGCGCCCGCGGATTCGCCGTCGGGATCCTGTAGATCGACGGCTTTGTCATACCCGTTCCGGCGTAGACGACGCCGTTCTCGTAGGCTATCGAGCGGACGTCGCGCTCTCCCTCCTGAATCCGACTGCCGGTAAGGTCGCCCCACCGGCCGCTCTTGGCGTCGTAGGTGAGGACCCTGCCGCCGTGCCCTTCGCTGGAACTGGCGATGTAAAGCCTGTCGTGTTCGTCCGCGACGACGTCCCAATAGAAGCTGCCCCGCCTTGAGATCTCTTCGTAGTTCTTGTTCGACGAGCCATCGTCTCCCAGTCGTTTCACCGTGTAGGTGTCGGGATCGATGTCGTAGAGCCTGCCGTTGCTGCACGCCGCCACGACGTGCCTGTTGCTGAGTGTGGCGTAGCCCCATGGGTAGAGTTCGGCGCCGTCCTTGTCCAGGACGGTCTTCTCGACGTCGATCTTCCTCTTGTTCTTGAGGTCGATGACGTTGAGCGAGCCCCCGTAGCCCCCGGAGACGACGAAGGCCAGCGGCCTGCCGCCCTTGTCGGTCGTAGTCCCGTAGCTGGGAATGTTCGGTTCGTCCGGGATCGGCGTGGACACAAGCTCCTCGCGTCCCGCTTGCGTCGCCGCCGGTCGAGGAAGGCCGGCCGGCGCCAAGGCGCCGGGCGACATAGACTTTCCGGACGCCGCCGATCGGGCGGCGATGGACGAGGAAACCTGGCCAGCCTTGGACGCCGGCGCCTCGGCGGCCATCGATGTCGAAATCGTCGATGCGGACAGGGCAAGCGCCAGTCCGGCTCCCAACGTCGTCCTGCGCAGACTCGGACGCCGGATCGAATGCGAAATCGAGCCTTGGTCTGAGCGCGGATTCGGGCCCGGGCGTCGATTCGAACGTGGGTCCGGGCCTCGATTCGGGCGTGGGTCCGGGCCTCGATTCGGGCGCCGGCCATGCGTGAAGCGGGTCGCGCGGCTGTTTTTCATTGTTTTCCTTTCCGACGTTCCGGTTGGTCCGTTCGCCGATATTCTGGGCGCCGTCGCTCGCGGCAAACCGACGATTGGTTGATCGTAATATTTTTGATTCTTCAATTACTTTTGGCTGCGATCATTTCACAGACGGGCGGCCGCAGGGAAGCGATTTTGAAAAATGACCCGAAGTTGGAATTGTTCAGTTCAACAGTTGGAATTGTTCAGTTCAGTAAATGCACCCGCGTGGACTAGGCTCTTCCTCAAAAGGCAGGCTCCCGAACGAGGAAATGCGAGGAACGGATATGTGCGGCGAATCCGAAGGCGAGTGCGTCTTTTTCCTCAGGGGCGTCAACTTGGGCGCTCGCAGCAGGGTTTCCATGCCGCTGCTGCGCGAACTCGTCGCGTCGAAATTTGGCTTGGAGCGGGTGCGCACACACCTTCAGAGCGGAAACCTGCTGTGCACTCCGCCGGCGGGTCCGCAGGACTTCGCCGACGGCCTGACGAAGCTCGTCCGCGAATGGTTCGGCGTGGACAGCCCCGTTGTCTATCGCACCGCCGCTGATTTGCGGAGGGCCGTTGACGCCGACCCTCTCGCCGACGTCGTTGGAGACGAGTCCTTTTCCCACGTTATGTTCTTTGACCGCGACGTCGATTCGTTTGACGGCCGGCGTTTCCGGGACGCCCTCAAGGACGGCGAGGACCTGGCCTGGGCGCCGCGCGAACTCTACCTGTGGTACGGCACTCCGCGAGGGCTCCACGGTTCGCGCATCACCCAGGCTTATGCCGAGCGCCATCTGGGCGTCACCGTCACGGCGCGCAACATGCGCACGCTGCGAAAGCTAGTGACGATGCTGGATTGAAGCTTCTGCGAGCCCCGCCCCGGCGTAGGCGCACGCGGACCCCGTTGTCTGCGTGCGGCCGCGCCTTGGGGCGGGGCTCGCACTCGGCGGTCGAAATCAGATCTGCTCGACCACGACTTTCACCGCCCGCACCAGCGAGACGGCCCCAGGATCGGGCGTTCCCAGCGACTTCTCTCCGAGGGGCCGGGCCCTGCCGAGCTTGGCGACGAGTTGCGCCGTGGACTCGGCCCCCGCCTGGCCCGCGGCCACGGCGGCCTCGCCTTTGGCCTTGAGGTCGCCGTCGGTCGAGACGAAGGCATCGACCAGCGGAACGAGCGCGTCGACCATCGTCTTGTCGCCCACCTGGGCGCCGCCGAGCCTCTGCACGGCTGAACGCCCGGCGATGACGGCGTCCGTGATCGAGTCGAGCGAGGGGGCCTCTTCGTTTCCGAGCGCCGCGCCGATCGCGGTGAGAAGGGAGCCCCACAGGGCGCCCGAGGTGCCGCCCGCGCGGTCGGACCAAGCGTCGCCCGCGGCGCTCAGCGTGGTCGCCACGCCCGCGCCCTGATCGGCGATGGCCCGCGCCGCCTGGGCGGCGGCCTTCGATCCGTTCGCCATTCCAATGCCGTGGTCGCCGTCGCCCGCGATCGAATCGAGCTTGCCGAGCTCGTCCTTCGACTCCTCGAGCATCTCCGAGACCTTTTCGAGGAGCCCGACGACGACGTCCGCAGCCTCCCGCGAACTCTCCGAGCCCTTCTCGGTCACGACCACGGTTGCCGCCGCCGAGTTGAGCTCGGCGTCGTCGCGCTCAACCTCGCCGACGGAGCCCTTCCTGTAAGCGGGGGTGTCGCAAGGCGCGTCCCAGTAGGAAAGAAGCTCGTCGTCGACCCACACGAGGGTGAGAGAGACGCCCGCCATGTCCAGCGAGGTGACGAATTCTCCCGATTCGACGTCTGCGATCTCCACGCCGGCGGCCTTCAGGCGATCGACGACGGACCCGACGACGACGAACAGCTCCTCGTACTTCGTGTCGCCCAGGCCGTTGACGATGGCAATGACGCGATTTCCCGCCGATTCGGGGCGATCCTCGAGGAGGCCTTCCACGAGGGTGGCCGCGACGTCGTCTGCGGAGCCCAAATCGTCCTCGGAGACCCCGGGCTCGCCGTGAATGCCGAGGCCGATTCCCATCTTGCCTGCGGGAACCGTGAAAAGCGGGCCGTCGGCGCCGGGGAGCGTGCAGCCGGAGAAGGCGACGCCGAAGGAGCGCGTGGCCGCGTTCGCCTTGGCGAAAATGCGCTTGACCTCCTCGAAGTCCTTGCCCGCCTCGGCGGCCGCCCCCGCGATCTTGAAGACGGGGAAGTCGCCCGCAATGCCGCGGCGCTTGTCGAGTTCGTCCTTTGCGCCGGAGGCGATGTCGTCGGTGACCACCAGGGTGTCGGCGGGGATTCCCTCAGAGCGCAGACGCTCGATGGCTTGGCCGAAATGCAGGACGTCGCCCGCATAGTTCCCGAATCCCATGAGCACTCCGGCGCCGCGGTCGGCAGCCTTGAGGACCGAGTACGCCTGGGCGCCCGAGGGCGAGGAGAAGATGTTCCCGCACACCGCGCCGTCGGCGATTCCGGCGCCCACCCAGCCGGCGAATGCCGGGTAGTGGCCCGATCCGCCGCCGTAGACCACTGCCACCTTTCCCTGCGGAGTCGCGGTGGAGCGGACGACGCCGCCGTAGACCGGCTTGACGTAGCGCTTGTTGGCCAGGACGAACCCTCGCAGCGCCTCGGCGGGAAAATCCGCGGGTGCATTTACTAGTCGCGTCATTGCGTGCCTTTCCTAGTTGCCGCCCGTCGCCGGACGGCTGCGTGATGTACGTTGATCTTATATCCCAGTGACCGGGTACACAATTTTGCAGGAAACATCGCGCCGGTTGAGGATGACGGCGAGAATTCGCGCTTCTTACTGGTGCGTTGTTACATTTTTTGCCTGCCTTTGCACTGTCGCTTTGCAGCGCCGCGGCAAACGGCAGAGGCAGCCGATCGGCCTTCGAGTGCGGGAAGGGGCACCCGAACGCGTAGGCTAGGGCCATGAGCATGAACGCCGCCGTTCTGCACGGCATTGACGACCTGTCCCTCACGCGCGTCCCCGTTCCTGAGCCCGGGCCCGGCGAAGTCCTCCTCAAAGTCGAGGCGAACACGATCTGCGGCACCGACCTGCGCATTGTTTCCGGCGCCAAAACCGCGGGAGTCCGCCCCGGAGTGATCCTAGGCCACGAGTTCGCCGGGAGGGTCGCGGCCGTCGGCGAAGGCGTCGAAGGGGTCGACGTCGGCGTGCAGGCGACGTGCTCGATCGTCCTCTCGTGCGGCCGCTGCCTCCAATGCCTGGCCGGCCGCGAGCATCTGTGCGAGAACTTGCGGCTCTTCGGATACGAGATCGACGGCGGGCTCGCCGAGTATCTGCTTGTACCGCGCGAGGCGATGGAACGCGGCAACCTTGTGCTCGCGCCGCGCGAACTCGAACCGACTGCGCTTGCGTTGGCCGAGCCGGTCAGCTGCTGCCTCAACGGGGCAAGGCAGTTTCGGGTGAGCCCGGGCGAGGCCGTCGTCGTCCTGGGAACCGGGCCGATCGGACTGCTTCACGTCGCGCTCGCCAAGCTTGCGGGGGCCACGCGGATTGTGGCCGTCGGGCGCCCCGGACGCCTCGATCCAGCGCTCGCCCTCGGGGCGACGCACGCCCTGGCCTCGCAGGGCGAGAAGCTCACCCGCGAGATTCTCGACGCGACCGGCGGCGGGGCCGACGTCGCGATCGTGGCCGTCGGCGACCCCGCGCTGGCCAACCAGGCGCTCGAAGTGGCGGCCGTCGGCGGGCGGGTCAACTATTTCGCCGGTTTCCCCAAGGGATCGACGGCGGTGATGGAGCCGAATATCGTCCATTACCGCGAGCTGCAGGTGACGGGCGGCTCGAACGCGCGCAGGGCCGACGTCCGCCGGGCCGTGGAGCTGCTTTCCAGCGGCGCCCTCGACGTCGGCAGCCTCGTGACCCACCGGTTCCCGCTGACCCAGATCGACGCGGCGATCGCCGCGGTGCGCGAGCGCGCGGGCCTCAAAGTGGCGGTGGTGCCCGACTGAACGGCGCCCGCGCGCCGTTCCGTGCTTCGGCCGCTGCCCGGGCGCGCGCAGCCGCCGAAAAGCGCGCCGCCTGCACGGACGTCGCTCAAACGCGGGATTCGCCGGGCTGTTGCGAGACTCGGCCGTTCCAAGGCGCGACACTAACCATGCGCCTGCACGGACGTCGCTCAAACGCGCGATTCGCCGGGCTGTTGTGGGGCTTGGCGCTCACTGGAACGTCGGCAGCGTGAGCTCGCCGGCTATCGGCCGCCCGATCCACGTTGCCAGATCGTTTCCGCGAAGCCCCTGAGACAGAAGGAAGACGATCTTGGAGTACACGGCCTCCAAGGTCATGTCGCCGGCGCCGACGGCCCCCGCCCTAGCGATGGCGTCGCCGGCCTCGTAGTGGCCAAGAAACACTTGGGCTTGATGGCATTGGGAGGCGACGACCACCGGGACGCCGTCGGCGATCGTCCGCTCGAGCACCTCGGCCAGCCCGGGTTCGGCCGCGGGCACGTTGCCCACGCCGTAGGCGCGCAGCAGCACTGCCTCCGGACGCGGGGTGAGAAGGGCTTCGAGCCGTGAGGACGATATTCCGGGCGCGAGGTCGAGCACGACGACGTCGTGCCGTGCGTAGGGCGCAGGATTGCGCCAATCGAAGCCTTCGGGGGTTCTGCCCCCGGTGGGGAGTGCCTGCGCGGCTTCTAAAAGGGAAGCCTTCGCTCCGGAAGCTTGCGTCCCGGAAGCCGTCGATCCTGAAGGGGAAAATCCCGAAGCCGTCCCTCCCGAAGCCGCCGCCCCGGAGGCGGCAGGCTCGGGCCCGGCCGTCGGCGAGACGACCTCGTCGGTGGCGTACCACCGCCAGGGCGCGCCCGTTCGCGCGAGCGGCGGGACCGACGGCGAGGCAAAGCCCTCGAAGGACCACGAGCTCGTCTTTGTCACGCGGTTGCCGGCCAAAAGGTGGTGGCCGAAGAAAAGGCTGACGCCCTTCGCCCTGCCGGAGGCCGCGGCGCGCAAGGCGCCCGCCACGTTTCCCGCGGCGTCGGAGCCGACGTCGCCCAAGGGGTATTGCGCCCCGGTGAAGACGACGGGCCGGTCAAAACCGACGAGGGCGTAGGAGAGGGCGGCGCTCGAATAGCTCATGGTGTCCGTGCCGTGAAGCACCACGAAAGAATCGGCCCCCTCGCGGTGGGCGCGCAGATCGTCGATGATCGCCTGCCACGATTCGGGCGTGGCGTTCGAGGAGTCGATGAGCGGCTCGAGCTCCGTCAGGCTCACCCGCCCCTCGAGCTCGGTCCCCGCGATCAGAGAGTAGAGCCATCCCCTGAGGTCGGCGCCGGGGACGAGGCCGCTGGGCGAGTCGATCATGCCGATGGTTCCGCCGGTGTACGTCACGTGTATGCGCATTTCTTCCTTCCTTGGAGTTTGTGCACGTCGAACAATCCTAGCCGCGGCCGGCTCAGGTCGTGCAGGCTGCTTAGCGCTCGCCGCCGGCCGAAAGCGCCTGGCCGCCGTCGGCCGCAGCCTCCTCGTCGAGAACGCGGTCGAGAAGGGCCCCGTCCACCCGCCCGCGAACGAAGTGCCAACCGCCGACCATCATTGCGACCACCGGCACGAAGAGCGCGAGCGTCCATCGGCCTTCGGAGCTCGTGAGATTGGAGCCGACGACGACGGCGAAGAACGCCAGGGCGATGTAATTCGTGACGGGGGCGCCGGGCATTCGGTAGGAGGGGCGGGTCTCCTTGCCCGCCTTCACTCGCCTGAGGAAGGCGAGGTGGGTGACGAGGATCGAGGCCCACGTGCCGGCGATGCCGATGGCCGCGAGGTTCATGACGACGTCGAAGGCGTCCTTTTCGAGGACGACGTTGAGAAACACGCCGACGAGGCCGAGGGCCGAGGTGATGACGATGGCGCCGTAGGGCACGTGGTTCGCGTTCATGCGGGTGGCGAAGCGCGGGCCCGAACCGGCCACCGCCAAAGAGCGAAGCGTGCGGCCCGTCGCATACAGGCCTGCGTTGAGCGAGGAGAGCGCGGCGGTGAGGACGACCACTTGGATCACGCTCCCGGCGTGCGGCACGCCGATCCCCTTGAAGAACGTGACGAAAGGGGATTCGTCCTTCGAATATGCGGTGTACGGCAGGACGACGGCCATGAGCGCCACGGCGCCCACGTAGAAAACGAAGATGCGGACGATCATCGAGTTGATGGCCTTCGGAAGAACGCGTTCGGCCTCTTTCGTCTCGCCTGCGGCCACGCCCACCATTTCCGTGCCGCCGAAGGCGAAGACGACGCCGAGGGTCAGCGCGAAGACCGGGGCGAGCCCCTTGGGGAAGAAGCCTCCCGATTCGGCGATGTTGTGCAAGCCCGCGGTGTGGCCGCCGACGTCGTGCCCGACGACGATCGCCCAGACGGCAACCGCCATGAAGCCGACGATCGTCGCCACTTTGATCGCCGCGAACCAGAATTCCGCCTCGCCGAACATCTTGACGCTCAGCAAGTTGAGGGCGAAGACCAAGGCGAGGGCGACGAGGGCGATGAACCACTGCGGAATTCCTCGGAATGCCGTCCAATAATGCATGTACAGGGCGACGGCCGTGATGTCCGCCATGACGGTGACCGCCCAGTCGAGGAAAAACATCCAGCCCGCGACGTAGGCGCCCTTCTCGCCCGTGAACTCGCGCGCGTAGGAGACGAACGCGCCCGAGGAAGGGCGGCGGATCGCCAGTTCGCCGAGCGCCCGCACCATGAGAAACGCGAAAATCCCACAGATTCCATAAGCGACGACCAGCCCGGGGCCGCCCTGGGCGAGGCGGCCGCTGGCCCCGAGGAACAGACCCGTTCCGATGGACCCGCCGATGGCGATCATCTGAATGTGCCGAGGCTTGAGCTCTTTGCTGTATCCGGCGTCGCCCCTGTCGTGTTTCGCGGCGGTCGATGTCGGGAAGTGCGCGTCTTTCATCGTTCCTCCTGTCATTGGCAAACGAGCGGTCGCGAGTGCGCGATTGCGGCAATTCTACGTCCGCGGCGGTTTGCGATTCGATCCGTCGGAGGCGGTTGCGCCGGCGGCCCGAACGTCGTCGGCGGCGCGCCGGGCGCCCGTGGGACGAGCCGGCGCGGACATGCCCGCACGGAAATGCGTTGACTGCGCGCTGGGGCCCGTGGGACGAACGGTCTGGCGGCTTGCGGCTCGGCGTGGGAAAATTGGCACATGACATACACCCTGGTGCTGCTCCGCCACGGCGAGAGCGAATGGAATGCAAAGAACCTCTTCACCGGCTGGGTCGATGTGCCTCTGTCGGAGAAGGGGCGCGCCGAGGCCGTCCGCGGGGGCGAGTTCCTCAAAGAAGCCGGAGTGCTTCCCGAGAAGCTGTTCACATCGATGCTTCGCCGCGCCATCATGACGGCGAACCTTGCCCTTGATGCAGCCGATCGCCACTGGATTCCCGTGGAGCGCCATTGGCGTCTCAACGAGCGCCATTACGGTGCCCTTCAGGGCAAGAACAAGAAGGAGATCCGCGACGAGTACGGCGAGGAGCAGTTCATGCAGTGGCGCCGCTCCTACGACGTTCCGCCGCCGCCGATCGAGGCCGGTTCCGAGTTCTCCCAGGACGCCGATCCGCGCTACGCCGGCGAGCCGATTCCCGCCACGGAGTGCCTCAAGGACGTTCTTGAGCGCCTCCTTCCCTACTGGGAGTCGAGGATCGTCCCGGAAATCAAGACCGGCAAGACGGTCATGATCGCGGCTCACGGCAACTCGTTGCGAGCCATCGTCAAGCATCTTGACGACATTTCCGACGACGACATCGCCGGAGTCAACATTCCAACGGGCATTCCGCTGGTCTACGAGCTCGACGAAAAGACGCTCAAGCCGGTGAAGAAAGGCGGCACGTACCTCGACCCCGAGGCCGAGGCGAAGATCGCGGCGGTGGCCAACCAGGGCAAGTGAGTCTGGTCGCTGCCACGCGGCCCGAAGGCCCCGTCACAGGTCGGAAGGAAGCGTCTCCGTCTGCCTCTGGTCGGGGCCTTCGGGCGGGTGCGGCGCTCGCTTCGCGTGCGGGGGACCGCCGCTCGAAGGCGTTGTGTCGCCCCGACCGGTGCCTGCGCCTTGCGAAGGGGCATGTGATCTCGCTTATTCGAGAACTGGAAGGCTTCGAGAATTGGTTCTCGTTCTATTCGAGAGCTGGAAAGTCCTCGATGGGAGGTTTTCGTCTGTTCAAGGTTTGTGGGGCGGGGTGTGGAAGGCCATTGGTTCAAATCGCGGCGCGAAGTGGGCTGCGGCGCGCGTCGTCGGCGCGTTGGTTGCCGACGACAATCGGCGGAGGACGGCGGAAAACTCCGGATCATCGACGTGGGGGACCGTGTCGCTTAACGCCTTTCGATCAGTTTCGCAATGGGGTACTAAAACCTGAGTAAAAGAGCCGACGTTACCGCCTTAATGATAGAATGTCTACTTGGAACCAGTCTGAAGCGAAGGGAATGGGACCGCATGTCCTACACAATCGGCGAGACGGTCGTTTACCCGCATCACGGCGCGGCTCGCATCGAAGACGTCTTCACGCGCAAGATCCGCGGCGAGGAGAAGACGTATCTCAAGCTTCGCGTCGTGCAAGGGGACCTGGAGATCCAAGTCCCCGCGGACATGCTCGAGGACGTCGGCGTGCGCGACGTCTCCGACGACGAGCAGTTGAAGCAGGTTTTCACCGTCTTGCGGGCGGAGCAGATCGAGGAACCTTCGAACTGGTCGCGTCGTTACAAGGCGAATTCGGAGAAACTGACGTCGGGTGACGTCATCAAGGTGGCCGAAGTGGTCCGCGACCTCACGCGTCGCGACGCCGACAGGCACCTCTCGGCGGGGGAGAAGAGGATGCTGTCGCAGGCCCGGCAGATATTGGGGTCCGAGGTCGCGCTCGCGCGGCAGGTCTCCGAGGGCGAGGCGCTCGAACTTCTTGACGAGATTCTCGGCGAATCGGCGCTCTAGTGCGAGTCGCCGCCGTCGTCGTAGCCGCCGGAAAGGGAACGAGGTTCGGTTCACGCGACGCAAAAGCCCTCGAGCGGCTTTCCGGCGAGCCTTTGCTCGTGCATTCGGCCCGCGCGATGGCCGAATCCGGCGTCGTCGATCGAATCGCAATCGTCGCCCCCGCCGATCGAATCGAGGAATTTGAAGGGATTCTTCGAGCCGTTCCGCTCGGGAGAGCGTCGGATTCCCCCGAGAAAACTGCGGAGCCGACTAAGGGCGTTGCGGACGGCCCTGGGCGAGCGGCGGAGACGATCGGGGGCGATGCGGGGCCGATTGAGATCGACGTCGTCGGCGGCGGGCGGACGCGTCAAGAATCGGTCGCGCGCGGGTTGGATCGCGTGTTTGAGGCGTACGGCCCTGACGCGGGCTCGGATTGCGTTCTCATTCACGACGCGGCGCGCCCACTCGTGCCCGGCGCGGTGATCAGGCGCGTCGTCGATGCGTTGGCCGCCGGGCATCCGGCCGTCGTCCCCGCGCTGCCGGTGGCGGACACGATCAAACGAGTCGAGCGCATCGCCGACGGCGGGCGGGCCCGACTCGGCGCTTCGCTGGGCGGAAGTGGAGCCGGAGCGGCTGAAAACGAGTCTGAAAAGGCCGGAAGCGGCGCTGAAGCGTGCGGAAACGGGGCTGAAAAGACCGGAAGAGGAGGCGCTGCATCCGGCGGCGAGGCGGACGCCGGTTTGGAGCGCGTCGTCGAGACCCACGACCGCACCTTGCTGCGCGCCATGCAGACGCCGCAGGGCTTTCACCTCGACGCCATCCTCCGTGCGCACCGGGATTTCGCGGAAAAAGGAGAAGAAGAGGCGAGCGCCGCACCCGACGACGCCGCCCTCGTCGAGGCGGCCGGGCTGCCCGTTGTGCTCGTTCGCGGGAGCGAGCGGTCGATGAAGATCACGCGGCCGATCGACCTCGCGATCGCGCAACTGCTGGCCGACGACCCCTCGCTCGGCGTCTGAATCCGCAGAGGCCCCCTCGCTCGGCGCTTGAGCCTGCCGGGCCTGTTGAGCCTGCCGGGTCTGCTGAACCTGCTGAGCCTGCCGGACCTCGGCGCCTGAATCCGCCGATTCGGCTCGGCCTTTCACGGGTCTGCGCCAGTTCCCTCCGGGCGCGGGCCTCTTTTCGCGTTGCCGCCGGCACGATCTATAGCCTTGTCGCCTATGCGTCACGAGTAGATAATTTCTGCATGGACATTCGCGTGGGAACAGGAATCGACGTGCACGCCTTCAGCGAGGACCCGTCCCGTCCGCTCTTTCTCGCGTGCCTTCGGTGGCCCGGCGAGCGCGGGCTCGAAGGGCATTCCGACGCCGACGTCGCCGCCCACGCCGCGTGCGACGCAATCCTCATCGCCTCGGGCGTCGGAGACCTCGGCACGGTCTTCGGCACGGAACGGCCCGAATGGGCCGGCACTTCGGGCAGCGCGCTCCTGGCCGAAGCCGTGCGTCTGGCCCGCGCCGACGGTTGGGCGACAGCCAACGTTTCGATCCAAATCGTCGGCCAACGTCCCAGGTTTCTGCCGCGCAAGGCCGAGGCGGAGAAGGCCATAGGCGACGTCGTCGGTGCGCCCGTCGGCGTCTCGGCCACCACCACGGACCGGCTCGGTTTCACCGGGCGGGGCGAAGGTCTGGCCGCTATAGCGACCGCGCTGGTTCATAGGATTTGACGTTGACCCGCGGGGTCTGACCTCGCTTCGTGGGCGACGTCGGCTTGCGACCGCGCTAGTTCATAGAGAGCGACGTCGGCTTGCGAGCGCGCTGGCTCTCATGGAGCGGTATTGGTTTGCGGGGAGTGGCGCTCGTCCGCGAGTGGCGCCGGACTACAAGTGGCGCTCGACCGCAAGAGACGGCGCAGCCCATGGGGACGGCATCGGTCATGGGCAGGGATGGCGCGGCCTATGGGACAGCGCCGCTTATGGGGGACAGCGCCGCTTATGGGGGACAGCGCCGCTTATGGGGGAGAAGGCGCAGCCCATGGGGAAAGGCACCGTATATTCCGCTATCCGCTGTCGGGATAAAAGCTGCCGCCGTGATTGCTCGCGCCGTGGGTCCGTACGTACTCTCGCTGCATGAGTTCTACGTTTGACGCCAAGAAAGCCTTGATCGTTCACGCGCATCCCGAATCGGCGTCGTTCTGCGCCTCCCAGATGCGGGCGGCCCGCGACGAGCTGGTGCGGCAGGGCTACGAAGTCGATGTCATCGACCTGTACGAAAACAAGCTGGACCCGGTGCTCGACCGCGGCGAGTTCGAGCATGTCGAAGAACCGTTCAAGCCGCAGAAAGAACAGCTGAAGGCTGTCAAGGAAGGCACCCTGGACCCGCGAATTCGCGAGGACATCGATCGAGTGCTGGCCGCGGACCTCCTCGTCTTCTCCTTCCCTCTGTGGTGGTTCTCGGTTCCCGCCGTTCTCAAAGGCTGGGTCGACCGGGTTTTCGTCATGGGCGCCGTTTTCGGCGGGGATTATGGGATTCTCGACGAGGCCGCGCTCGCTGGCAAGCGCGCGGTCGCACTCACGACCACCGGTGGGCCCGAGGCCATGTACTCCGAGGACGGGGCCTTCGCTCCCATCGAGAGCTTCCTCTTCCACGTCAACGAGGGAATCTTCCGGTTCGTGGGGTACGAACCGCTCAAGCCCGTGGTCACCTACGGCCCTGCGCATCTGGATGACGGGCAGCGTGAAAATGCGCTCGGAGCGGTGCGATCCGAATTCGAGACGATCGACGAGCGTCCGCGGGCCTGAGGCACACGCGAAACGCCGGTGCGGCAGGCGGCCGCGGTCTCAGGCAGGCGTGCGGGCCGCCGCGCGCTCGGGTCGTTCAGACGTCTCAGTTTCGGGCCGGACGGGGGCGAACGTCGCCAGGCCGACGAGGAGAATGACGACGATTCCGAGGATTCCATAGATTGCCACGTCGTCTTTGGGCCGGCCGCTCACCTTGCTCGCCAGAGTGATGGAACTCGAGTACATGACCGACGAGAGGAATGAGACGGCCCGGCCCGTCGTGGCGTACAGCCCGAACATCTCGGCTCCGGAGCCCGGCGGCGCGACCCGCGCCAGGTAGGAGCGGGAGGCCGCCTGCGTCGGACCGACGAAAACGCACAGGGCCAGGCCGAACACCCAAAAGACGACCGGGCCGGCGGGCTTTCCGAAGAAGACGATGAGCGCGAGCACGCACATGGAGGCCAACGAGCCGACGATCACCCTGCGCGGGCCGATCCTGTCGTCCAACTGGCCGAAGACGACCGTCGCGACGCCCGCCACGAGATTCGCGGCGATGCCGAACATGATCACCTCTTCCCTCTTGAAGCCGAACGCGACGCCGGCGAGCACCCCGCCGAAGGTGAAGACCCCGGCCAGCCCGTCCCGGTAGATCGCCGAGGAGACGAGGAACCACACAACCGAGCGGCTCTCGCGCCACAGGCGGGCGATCGAGCGGCCGAGGTCGGCGTACGAACCGAAGAGCCCGCGCGAGGGCTCGCCCGAGGGAGGGCGGTTGCGCGAGGTCAGGAGCAAAGGCAGGCAGAAGACGAGGGTCCACAGCGCGCACACCGCCATCGAGACGCGGATGTTCAGCGCGTCCTCGCCTGTGACGCCGAAAAGCCCGACTTCGGGCTGGATGAAGCCGACGAGCAGGAAGAAGAGAAGCAAAATCGAGCCGATATAGCCTAAGCCCCAGCCGAAGCCGGAAACCCGGCCGACGTTCTCGGGAGTCGAAATGTCGGAGACCATCGAGTTGTAGATCACCGACCCGACTTCGAACACGAAGTTGCTCGCGGCGAGCAGAAGAAGGCCGAGCCACACGTAGTGTTCACTGGGTTTGACGAAGAACATGGCGCCGATGAGCGCTGCGAGCGCGAGGGTCGTCGCCGTCAGGACGGTGTGCGTCTTTCCCGTGCGGTCCGCCCACTGGCCGAGCGCCGGGGCCGCCAGCGCGACGAGAATGCCCGCGAGCGCCGTCGTCCAGCCGAGGTTCGCGTTCGCGGACGGCCCGAAGAGTTTCGGAGTGGTGAGGTAGACGGAGAATACAAAGGTTGTGACCACCGAATTGAATGCCGAAGAGCCGACGTCCCAGGACGCCCAGATGACGACTTTGCGCGAAAGGAAGCCGGTGCGACTTTGGCCCCCGTCGTCTGTGTGAGTACTCATGCCTTTTACTTTACGGTGCATTTACTTGCGGCGCACGCGGAATGCGGGCGCAAACCCTCGGCCGCTGGCGTGCGGCGAGCCAAATCGAACCCTTCGCGGCGCTCATTGGATACCCTAGTGGGGTGAGCTTGAAGATCTACGATTCCGCTGCGCACTCGCTGCGAGACTTCGAACCGCTCGAACCGGGCCGGGCAGGGATCTACCTGTGCGGCGCAACCGTCCAGGGCACCCCGCACATCGGCCATATGCGTTCGGCGCTCGCCTTCGACGTGCTCGCAAGGTGGCTGCGCCGCAGCGGGTACGACGTGCGGATGATCCGCAACGTGACTGACATCGACGACAAGATTCTGCGCAAGTCCGCCGAGGCCGGCCGCCCCTGGTGGGAATGGGCCTACCGCTTCGAGCGGGAGTTTTCGCAGGCATACCGCACGCTCGGGGTTCTTCCGCCCACGTACGAGCCGCGGGCCACCGGACACATCGCCGACCAGATTGAGCTCATCCAAGCCATCCTCGACGCCGGCCACGCCTACGTCGGCAATCCCGGGAACGTATATTTCGACGTCGCCAGTCTCCCGGACTACGGCTCCCTCACGCGTCAGTCGCTGGCGAACATGACGGTCGACGAGTCCGACGTCGAGCCTGACAAGCGCAATCCGCACGATTTCGCGCTGTGGAAGGCCCCCAAGCCGGGCGAGCCCGAGACAGCGGCGTGGGCGGCGCCGTGGGGAAGGGGCAGGCCCGGCTGGCACATCGAATGCTCGGCCATGGCCGGCCGCTATCTGGGTGAGACGTTCGACATCCACGGCGGCGGGATCGACCTGCGCTTTCCCCACCACGAGAACGAACAGGCCCAGTCGCACGCGGCGGGGCGCGGGTTCGCCCGCTACTGGATGCACAACGCGTGGGTGACGATCGAGGGGGAGAAGATGAGCAAATCTCTCGGCAACTCCCTGACCGTCGAGGCCGTCGCGCGCGAGGTCCCGCCTGTCATCTTGCGGTTCGCCCTGGGAACCGTGCACTACCGTTCGACGGTCGCCTATTCGCCTGCGACCCTCGCCGAGGCGCAGGCAGTCTGGGACCGTCTGGCCGGCTTCGTCGCGCGCGCCGCCGAATCCGAGGAGATCGGCCTCGACGAGGTGGCGTCCCTCGGCCCGGACCGCCTTCCCGCCGAGTTCACGGCGGCGATGGACGACGACCTCAACGTCTCCGGGGCGCTCGCGGCCGTGCACGAAGCCGTCACCAAGGGCAACACCGCGCTGAGCGAGCGCGACTCGGCGGGCGTCAGACGCGCCCAGCTCGAAGTCCGCTCGATGCTCGACATCCTGGGGCTCGACCCGCTGAGCCCCCAGTGGCGGAGCGGCGCGGGGTCCGACGCCGTCGGCAAGGCGCTCGACGCGCTCGTGGCCGACATGCTCGAGCGCCGCGCCCAGGCGCGGGCGGCCAAGGACTGGGCGACAGCCGACGCAGTGCGCGATTCGCTGTCTGCGGCCGGCGTCGTCGTCGAAGACTCGCCCGAGGGCGCACGCTGGCACGTGGAGGGACGCTGATGGCCGACGGCAGGACGAAACGCCCGAAGGGCAAAAAAGGCGCCCTCGTCGGATCCGGCGGAAACAATCGGCGCCGCCTTCAAGGCAAGGGGCCGACGCCGAAGGCCGAAGACCGCGTCTACCATCCCGCGCACAAACGCAAGCTGGCGGCGGAAGCGGCGCGCCGGGAGCAGGCCAGGCTCGAGAAGGCCAATCGCCTGCGCCCGGAGCTGAGCCTTGCCCCCGGGCACGAGCTCATCGCCGGGCGCAACGCGGTCCTCGAGGCGGTGCGGAGCGGGATTCCCCTCTCTCGCGTCTTCGCCTCGGGAGGCGTCGCGAGCGACGAGCGCCTCGGCGAGGTGGTCCGCACGGCCACGGCCCTCGGCGCGCCGCTTTTCGAGGCCTCGCGCACGGAGCTCGACCGTATGACCGACGGCGCGGTCCACCAGGGGGTGGCCATTGAGGTCCCGCCCTACGAGTACGCGGACGTCGAGGACCTCGTCGAACGGGCAGGCAAAGGTGCGCGCGCCGGCAGGCCCGGGCTGGTCGTCGCGCTCGACTCGGTGACGGATCCACACAACCTCGGCGCGGTCATGCGCTCGGCCAGCGCCTTCGGCGCGGACGGCGTCGTCGTGCCCGAACGGCGCTCGGCCGGCGTGAACGCCACGGTGTGGAAGGTCTCGGCCGGGGCGGCGGCACGCGTGCCCGCGGCCCGCGTGCCGAATCTCGTCGCAGCCCTGGGCAAGCTGAAGGCCCGCGGCTACTTCGCCGTCGGGCTCGACGGACGCGGCGACACGGCGATTGAGGACATTTCCTTCGCCGACGCCCCCATCGTGCTCGTGACCGGCTCGGAGGGCAAGGGACTCGCCCGGCTCACCCGCGAAACGTGCGACGCGATAGCGTCGGTTCCCATCGCGGCCGAGCTCGAATCCCTCAATGCCGCGGTTGCCACCGGAATCGCGCTCTACCAAATCGACCGCCTTCGGGCGCGCTCGCAGTAGGAGGAACAATGGTTACTTGGCGTCCAGTCAGCGGCGACATTCTGCGGCTCGATCCCGCGCTCGCGTCGGTGAACGACATCGAGAACTTCCTCGCCGAGAGGCGGATCCCCGGAAGGGGCGCCGCGGCGGGGGAGGACGGCTACCGCCTCGAGCTCGCGGTCACCGGGCGAAGGAGGCGCATCGCCGTCCTCGACGACGACGGCGTGCCCGCACCCGGCCCGACGCTGGCCGAGTTCGTCGAAGAGATGGACGGGACCCTCCGCAAGCTTCAGATCGACATGGGCGGGATCATCGCCTGGGGGGACATCGACCTCGGCGAAGTCGACGTCGAGGGCGACGACGTGGACGTGGCCTCCCTCCAGGAGCTTGAACGACAGGCTGAAGCCGCAGCCGGCGAAGGCGCCGCCGAGGGCGCCGGCGACGATGCACGCGAAGTGTCAGGCGAGGATGCCGCGGAGGACACCGGCGAGGAGGCAGGCGAGGACATTCCCGAGTTTAAGGGCCCGATGCTGGTCGTTTCGGACATCGCTTTGGCGGAGATGCCGGGCCTCGCCGCCGCCAATCGGCGTTCCCTCGCCGTCTTCCGCATGGAGGGCGCGTGCGCCGTGGCGATGGAGCTCGACGGGACGGAAGACGCCCGGAGGGCCGGCAAGCCGGGCTTCGCGATCGCCTTGAGCACCGACCCGTCAGGCCTGGACGCCCCGGTGCTGTCCGTGCGCTGCCGCGGGCCGCGCCTCGTGTGGCGCTGGGACGACGAGCTCGAGCCCGTGCCGTGGGCGAAGGCCGACACCGCCGCCTCCGATTTCGTCGCCCGAGAGCTGGGGACCGGGGCCATCTCCCAGCGGATCTCCCAGACGGTCGCCTCCGTCGACGCCGCGCGCATCGAGGAGGCACTACACGCCGACCCGCACGCCGCCCCCGCGATGCTCGTCGCCGCCCTCGGCCTTCCGTCAGAGATCGCCGACTTCCTCTCCGGCCTGCTCAGTGCGACCGCCATTCCGGGCGCAATCGTATTCGAGCCGAAGCCCCTGCCTCAGAGGATTCAGACGAGCGTCGCCTACGGATCGGTCGGAGAATCGAAGTCGAAGACCGGGTACTGGCAGGCGTATCGCAGGCTCTTCGTCGACCGTCCGCGCGTGACGGAAATCGTTTCCTCGATTCAGGCAGGAGTCGGCTCGGTCCTGTTCGCCGGCGGTCTGCGCTCGTGGCGGCGAACAGGCGGGAAGGTCGCCGCGGCGATCGGAGGCGCCCTCGTGGTCAACGCCGCAGCTCGAATCCTCACGATGCAGTGGATTCAAACCGCCCTGGAAACCGAAGGCTTGACGGTCAAAAGAGCGGAAGCCGAAAACGAGGCAGCCGAAGATGCGGAAGTCGAAGATGCGAAAGCCAAGGGCTTGGCGGTCGGGAACCCGACAAACGCATGCCCGTAGGAAGAAAGCCCCGCGAGCGCAAGCCCCCAGGTCAGACGATCCAACGCAGAAAGGGCTCCTATGAGCAGGAATGACAGCGAGGCTGCCGGGCGGGACGACGTCGACCCCGGCCTCCCGGCGGAAGGCTCCGCAAGCGACGCCGCCTCGGACGGCGGCAGATCCTCGGACGGCGGAGCCTCTTCGGACCGCAGCCCCTCGGCGGAAGGCTCCGCAAACGGCGCCATCCCCGAAGCCGAAACGCAGACGGAGCTCGAGGCCTTTTGGACGCGCGCACGCAACGTTGCCGGGATTGCCCCGCTGGAGGCCGTCCTCGGCCAGGACGACGCCGCGTCCCTCCGGCCTCCCGCCTTCGCCTTCGGCGACAGCCCGGAGATGTCCGACCGCCTCGCCAAGCTTGTGCTCGACGGCGAAAAAAGCGCGACCTCCGCGTGGCTCGCCTCCTACGAGGCGGAGGGAATCGACATCCCCGAGGTCGGCGACCTCTCCATCATGTGCGACGGCGCAGACCGGCCGCTCGCCCTGCTGCGCACCGCGGACGTGCGCAAGATTCCCTTCGCCGACGTCGGCCCCGAGATCGCGCGGGCCGAGGGCGAAGGCACCCTCGACGAATGGAAAGCCGAGCACCGCGACTTTTTCGCGCGAGAATGCGCCGCGCTGGGAATCGAGTTCGACCCCGAGGGCGACGTCGTGGTCGAGTTCGTCGAGGTTCTCTACCGCCGCGACGGCGCCTGAGCCTGGCGTTCGCGATAGACCCTCTCCAGAAGCGAGCACAGCGTCGAATACTCGCTCGGGGACAGCGCGGCGAAGAACTCTTCGCGCTCGGGCGCCAACTTTGCGTGCAAGCGGTTCAGCAGCTGCGAGCCGAGCCGCGAGATTCTGAGCATCTTGGCCCGCCCGTCCTCGGGGTCGGGCCGGGAGGCGACCAAACCTCGCTTTTGAAGCGCCGCGAAGAGGCTCCGGCCGAGGTGTGGGCGGCCATAGAATCGCGCCTGGCGGGGCTTTCCCGCTCCTCTCCCGCGTCCGGCCCCACGCCTGCCTGAGACGATAGGCCCGCCGGCGGGGCGAACGCGTCCGGCCGCCGGCATGTTCTACGCTAGATCGGGTACCCCATCGGGTGCCCGCGACGCGACGGGAGAGGACCCCATGGCTTTAGGTTGGAAACTGCACGGAAACGGCCGCACGATCAAGCCGGGGGAGGTGGTTCCCCCTGAGGAGCGGCTCTCGTGGCCCCGCACCGTCGGCATCGGCGCCCAGCACGTTGTGGCGATGTTCGGTGCGACCTTCCTGGTTCCCATTCTCACGGGCTTCAACCCTTCCACCACGCTCTTCTTCACAGGCGTCGGCACGATCCTCTTTTTCCTCATCACGAACGGGAAGCTGCCGAGCTATCTCGGATCTTCTTTCGCGCTCATTGCTCCCATCGCCGCCGTGACGGGGTACAGCTCAAAATCGGGGATCGCGATCGACTCTCACAAGATGGCGCTCGCCCAGGGCGGCGTGATAGCGACGGGCCTGACCCTCGCCGCCATCGGCCTCGTCGTGCACTTTGCCGGAACCCGCTGGATCGACAAGCTCATGCCGCCCGTGGTGACCGGGGCGATCGTCTCGCTCATCGGCTTCAACCTGGCCCCCAGCGCCTGGAACAACGTCAAGGAGGCCCCGGTCACGGCGATTTCCACGATCGTTGCGATCCTCCTGTTCACGGTCTGCTTCAAGGGGATCGTCGGCCGCCTGTCGATCCTGTTCGGCGTCCTCTTCGGATACGTCGTCGCGTGCGTGCGCGGCGAAGTGGATTTCGGCTCGATCTCCGGCGCTGGATGGCTCGGGCTCCCCGAATTCCACGCCCCCGCCTTCGACGCCGCCCTGCTGGGCCTCTTCGTTCCCGTCGTGCTCGTCCTCGTCGCCGAGAACATCGGCCACGTCAAGTCCGTTTCCGCGATGACGGGCAGGAACCTCGACGGCGTCACCGGGCGCGCCCTTTTCGCCGACGGCGTCTCAACGGCCCTCGCGGGCAGCGGAGGCGGCTCGGGAACCACGACGTACGCCGAGAACATTGGCGTCATGGCCGCCACCAAGGTGTATTCGACGGCCGCCTACGTGGTGGCCTCGCTTTTCGCCCTGGGCCTGTCGTTCCTCCCGAAGTTCGGAGTGGCGGTCGCGACGATTCCCGCCGGCGTCCTCGGCGGCGCCGCAACCGTGCTCTACGGAATGATCGGAATGCTCGGCGTTCGAATCTGGGTTCAGAACAAGGTCGATTTCTCCGACCCTGTCAACCTCAACACCGCGGCCGTAGCGATGGTCGTGGCCATCGCCAACTACACCTGGGTCGCTGGGGACATGGTCTTCGAGGGCATCGCCCTGGGCTCGTTCGCCGCCATTGCGATCTTCCACAGCATGCGCCTGCTCGCGTCCGTGTGCGGAACGCGTCAGGAACCGGCGACGCCGGCCTCGGCGCCCGCCGGAGCCGAGCTGGAAAAAGGGGCGCTGCGATCGGCCCGAGCGCAGCGCTAGGGCCTTTCCGGGCCGACGCCGTCACTTGCCGTGGTTGCTTACCTGCACGCAGTCCTTGGCCGCCGTCAGCTTGCCTTTCGGATTCTTGCTCTTGACGTCTTTTGCTTCGAGCACCTTATCGTAGCCGACGCCGAGCACAACGGAGATCGTTTCGTCGTTTATCGAGGGATCGTAGTGGACTACGGACTCCGGGATGTATTGGGCCGTCGTGTAAGCGGCGTTGATGCCGCGAGGGCCGGTGACGATCCGAGCGGACTCTTTGATCGCCGTCTCGCCGCCCCAATTCTCGGTTTGCGCCACGCTGAAGCCCGACGTTTTGAGAGATTTCGCGACCTCGTCCGCGATGCCCGTGCGGTTCGTCGCGTTGTAGACGTTGACCGTGATCGAGGAAACCTCGGTGGCTTTCGAACCGTCGGCTATGCACGGCGTGACCACCTTGGTGGGGTCCTCGTCTCTCGCGAAGCTAGGCTCGAAGGGCAATGGAATGACTTTCGTCCAGATGAGCATCGCTATGACCATGATGACGGCCAAAGTGGCAGTCAACGTGCTGAAGAGCACCGTTTGGCGCTGCTGCATCTTGCGCCGGTAGGCGGCGCGTGCCGAATTGTCCTCACTCACAGGTTATACGGTAGTCCAGCGAGGCCGAGGATGCATATGCGGGAACCGAATTGAGGCTTGGAGGTTCGCCACGTCGGCGTTTTCGCGATCAGGCGCGACTGGCTCCCCGATTCAGGCGCGGATGGCTCTCCGAGTCAGACGGGACCGGCGGCAGTGTGAGAGCTCCGCAAGGGGGAGGCAGGGTGAGGTCAGTGTGAGAGCTTCGCAAGGGGGCGGTGCGAGACAGTGCCAGAGCTCCACAAGGGGCATTGCGTGATCCCCGCAAGAGGGGTTGCGTGGGAGTCTCGTGTGAGCGCCCTGAAGAGACACTTCACGCGACCACCGCCCGACGCAGGTGGTGTGACGGATGCAACTAACGAAGTCGTTAAGTTGATTGTCGTGGGGTGGGTAACAGGTTTCGTTTCTTTGCGGTTCGACGGCCGACGGTCGCCGCCGCGATGGGAACGCCTTGAAAACGGCGTCACGGCACCGATTGGTCGCAATGGCGCGAAAGGGGCGAAGGTTGTGCGGGGGAGTGCACGATGTGAAAGCTGTGACGAAAGCAAATGTCAAGTTGGGCAAGATGGGTTGGAAGACCCATGCTTTCGGCGTGCATAGTTGAACTTCTCCGCCTACGCTCATGTTATCGAAACGTTATAAAGACTGGTGGCGACGTTCGGGGTGCGTCGAAGGTCGTCACCTGTGGCGGTGAAGTCCACCACCGCCACATTCGGTTGGTCCTGGAAGTACATCGGCTTTGCGCGAAGCTGATTAGTCACCACGACCGCCATCCACGTCTACGAGGGCGTGAAACCGGGCCCGGGGGAATTCGTGTGGGGGTTCTCCCGGGCCCCCTTTATGTGCTGGCCGCTTATCGGCTGGTTGGCCTCCTTCGGTTTGCGTGACTTTGAGTTCCCGATCCGCCTGCGGCGGACGGCTCTCGGTTTGGGTTTGTGCGCGACGGCTCCGGCCGGGTGCAGGCCCGGTTCCGCGGCGGCGCGCGTCCCGCCGCGTCAGGCCCAGCGGACGATCTCTTCGAGGTCGCGCCTCGAATGCGCCGGCTGGCCGCCGGCTCGGTACCCCAGAGCGAGCATGACCACCGGCGAGGAGTCCGTGGGGTCAATAAGGCCCCGCTCGGTCAGGATCTCGCGCACTCCGTCGATCGAGAACCCCTCGATCGGGCAGGAGTCGATTCCCCGCTCCGCGGCTGCCAGCATCGCTCCGCCGAGCGCGATGTACGCCTGGCGCGCGGCCCACTGATGCACGACGTCGGCCGTTATCAGCTTGAAGTCCCGCTCGGCCCACTTGGTCCAGAAGGCCTTGAAGTCGTCCGCTTCGTCGTCGTCAAGGCCGCGGACGTCCCGCAGGATGTGGTCGATGTGGCCGCCCTTGCGAGTGATCTGCAAGCCCGTCTTTGCGGTGAAGATGAGGAAGTGGCTGGCGTCGAAGCGTGCGGCGTTGTTCCCCGCGAATGCCTTGACTGCGTTCCTCAGGTCCTCGCTCTGGGCGATAATGACGTTCCACGGTTCGAAGCCGTAGGAGCTGGGGGCGAGGCGAATCGCGTCCACGATGAGTTCGACGTCGGGGTCGGGTATCTTCCTGCTCGCGTCGAACGCCTTGCAAGCGTGGCGAAACTCAAGCGCGTTCGCTATCTCGCTCCGAGGGATGTCGGGTGTGGTCATAGGATCGTTCTTTCGCTTGGCTGGTGTGGATTCGGTTGACTGATTCAGTTGGCTAAACGCCCCCGCGGATCTCAAGCGGCAGGCCAGTGCGCCTGAAACGCAGCTGTCGCGTGTGGTGCGTGAAACACCGCCGTCGCATGCCGGCTGCGCGCGTAAGCGCAACTACTTTTCTTGCCATCTACCCTACCTTAAATTGTGGGTGAACCTAAGCTCATTTCTGAGAGGCGCGCCATGCCCGAGGCCGCCTTGGAAACCGAAAGAAATCGGACTTGAGTACCACAATGGGTCAAGCCGCAAATACGATAGCATTGTGCAGCGAACTTGAGGACGGCGTCGTGAAAAGGCCGCGCCCCTGTGGGAGTAAGATGAGACCCCCTCGGTTCCCGACTGCCTGGTCTTCCGATGTCGGCGCGCTTGTTTCCCAGTGTTGCGCCTCAACCGTTTGGCGTGTGGGCGCGTCGTGCGGGGGAGGTACGACGACGTCGCCATCCGTTGTCGTTCGGCGCCCCGGGAGCCTTGCTCCCTCTCGCGCCGACGTCCGCAGGGGCCGCGTGAACGACGTCGGCGGCGGCCGCAATCAAGAAAGTGGTGTATGTCATAGGTGTATTGGACTCGGTTGCGCGCATCGAAAGAATTGAGGGCGGGGCAGGGTATTATGCAGTTGGCACGCCTTCACGCACGGAGTGCCGACTTTAGAGGCCTGCGCCTGCGGTTCGTCTCGTTTCGTTTTCGCGGCTCGCGCCTGCGGCTCCTCTCGTTGCCGGGACTTGCTTCGCTCATATTCAGTATTCGGGGCGCTCGTGTTCGGGACCTGCTTCGCCGGCGCCTGCGATTTGCGCCGCTCGTGCCTGCGACTCATTTGGCCGCCGCGCATCGGCGTGCCTCGCAGTCTGCCTTCGGAGGCGTTGTTCAAGGCGCCTGTGAGTTTTGTACAGGTGCCCGGGTGCTGCGGCGATTCGCGGCTGCGCTTGTCGCTGCGCCTCCGCGCGCCTGTTGCCTCGACTGGGAAAGGCCGCCCAAGTGGGCGGCCCCGACGAAAGGAGGTCCAATGACCTTGGAACGCGCTCCCCAAATCCCCGGCGGCAGCCTCAGAGAGCGTGGCCGCGGCCTCGAAGCGCGTGGCCTCGGCCTCGAAGCGCGCAAGGCAGGCGAGCCCTTTGCCGCCCAGGTCGTGGATGTCCTCGCGGCCGCCGCGGCGAGCGTCGTGTGGGATTGGGCGAAGGTCGCGCTCGTGGCCAACGCGGACGGCGCCCTCCCCGGAATCCAGACCTACGCCCTCCTGATTTGGGACGGACGCGGCTTCGAAGGGTGGATGCCCGCCGAGGCGGTCGAGGACCTCAATCGCGTGCTCGCCCGGTGGCGCGCGGGGCTCGAGCGCTTGTCGCACCCGAGGTGGACGGCCCTCTTCGTCGGCGTCGTCAACGACGGCGGGCGACTCCGTTCTCGCTGGGTCGTCGCCGACGACGCCGACTTCGACGCCTGGCGGATCCGGCTGGGGGAATCCAACGTGCCGATGGCCGAGAAGGGCCTCGCCGGACTCTGAGAGCCGTGAGCCTCTGAGGGCGTCGTGTCAAGATCCGTGCCCGAAGTGTCAGATCCGTGCCCGAAGGCTGTGCCGAAAGCCGATCGTGCCGAAGCGCGGCGTCGAAAGACGGTCCCGCGGAAGCGTTGCGTCGAAAGCGCGTTGCGCCGAAGCGTTGCGTCGTGCCGGGCCCGGGGTTTCCGCGGCAAGTCATGCAAGGCGTCGGGTGGTCCGAGTCTCACTGTCAAACTTCGTCGCACATTGTTCGGCAAAATTTACATTCGATAGTGTTGTTTTAAATCAAAATGACTTATTAATAAGTTTACAATTCTAAACGAACGTCACCGTTAAAATTCGGGATGAACTCCCCTTTCTTGCAGGGTTGTGAAAAGGGATAATTGAGGTGCGGGAATGGAAGATGAGAAGCGAAAGAACGCGCATTTCGACTAGCTCCCCGACGTTGCATATCCTCACACGGCAAAGGAGAAATATATGAAGAGAAGGTATATCGCACTGGCTGCCGCAGTCTGCGCAGCATCCATGGTCTTTCCGGGCGGCCCCGCGAGCGCCGCTGCCGGCTCCGCCCAAACTCAGGTGTGGCCCGCGGAAAACGGCGAGCCCCCTTACGGGAAGGCGCCCACGCTCAGGTGGGCCGGGCGCGACTGGTACGTGCGTGACAGCGCTTGGAACGACGGCGGCCCGATGCGGACCGATGAATGGTCCAAGGACAACGCGTCCGTTTCGGGCAATGATCTGGTTTTGAAGCTCAACTACAACCGCGGAAAGCGCTTGATGACCGGTTCAGAGATCGTCAGCGCCGACGCGGTCGGCTACGGAGACTACAGTCTTTCTTTCACGTCAAACGTTCGTGAATTCGATGAACATTCAGTATTTGGCGCTTTCACATATGACTGGGGTTCGAATGCCACGAAAGGCAATAGCGAAGTCGACCTCATCGAGACTTCGCGGTGGCACGAGAAAGACAATAAGATGCGGGCCAAGTTCACGTACTACAGGGACAGCGACAGCAAGGCGTTTGAGATTGGCCCCTACGTGATGCCCGAGGCCACGCGCACCTATCACATGGACGTCAAGTGGGAGCCCGGGAAGGTCACCTGGCGTCTGTGGGACGGCAACCGCACCCGCCTTCTGCGGGAGGGGAGCCGCACCGAGAACGTCCCCGCGCCGACGGCGACCACGCGCATGCACCTGAACGCCTGGTGCTCGTGGCCGCAGACCGGGAACAAGGACGACGACGAGAGGCTCCTGCACAGGGAGACCAAGCCCATCACGGTCAAGGTCCACGGCTTCGACTACACGCCGAAGAGGGCCGCTGACCCGAGGGAGAACTCGGGCTCCGGCTGGCACCGCCTGAGCAGCTGAGGCAGCTGACCCCGGGCGGCTCGGCTTGTGCGGCTGAGCCGCCCGGGGCGACTGTGCGCGGCCTCGTGCTGCCAAAGTGTGGATTAAGCGCTCATGAATGCCTGGTTCATTGTCTGATGGATGCCATGTGCCGCACAACGGAGCCCCTCCTGAACGATGCAGAAGCGTAGGTGCGGCCGGAAAGGGACGACATGTCTGAGCCGCTGCTGGCGACGCTCGATACGATCCGACGGCGCTCGGGAATTCTCGCTCCAGGGCCGATCGTCAGGGAAACCAGCGCCGATGGATCGGAAGTCAGAATCGTCTACAGCGCGTGCCCCGAGTCCACGCTGCCGGACGCCATCGGCCGCGAGATCTCTTTAGCGTGCGAGAGGGGCGCGCAGTTTGAATGGAAGCTCTACGGCCATGATCTTCCCACGCGGCTCCCTGCGGCGCTGCTGGAGGCAGGGCTGGTCGCCGGGGACCGGGAGACGGTTTTGGCTCTCGACCTCCGCCAGCTCCCGGAAGTCGTGAGAGCTGGGATGAAGGCGGCCTTGCCGGCGGTTCGAGCCAGCGTTGCCCAACTCGCCGACTACGCTCAGATCTCCCGGGAGTGTGGCCGCAGCGGAGTCGACGCTGAATGTAGCCGACTCGCCGCCGCCATGGCCGACGAGCCCGACCGCCTGCAAGTTCACATCGTCTATGTCGACGGCTCGCCCGTTTCGGCCGGCCGCCTTCTCGTGGACCGGCAGCCCGCGGCGGCAGAGCTGGTCGGAGGCCGCACCGCCCCCGCGCATCGACGGCGCGGACACTTCACCACGACGGTGCTCAGCCGCATAGCGGCTGCCATCGAGGCGGGCGCCGAGACTCTTTGGGTGGACGCGCTGCCGACATCGGAGCCGATTTTGACCAAGCTGGGCTTCATCCCAGTGACCTGGACCCAGCCCTACGCGGTGGACAGCGCCGCAGGCTTGGAGTGATCGCCTGTGTTCTCCCGCCGGCACGAGGTTCTGGCTCGAAAACGGCCTTCAAAACCCTAACGTTGCTTTGCCTCCGCCGCTCCAACCTTTCTATACCCCAACTGCTTGACACGAGAGGCCAAACCAAAATAACACCGGACCCAGCCACCGCCAGACGACCAAGCCCTGCAAAACCCAGGGTCCGGCACCGGTGGGAAGGGACAACGGGAGTTAAAGGGACAACGGAAGTTAAGCTGACTGGAATGGCATTAGAACTGCTTTAAACGTTGTAATGAGGTCATTACCCGTGAAACAGAAACAGCGGAGGATGGGGGATTCGAACCCCCGAGGGCTTGCACCCAACACGCTTTCCAAGCGTGCGCCATAGGCCACTAGGCGAATCCTCCTGGCGCGCAATACGCCCCACAAGCATAGCCGAAATTCTGGACATGCGCCGAATCATCGACGTGACCTCGAACGCACCGCGCAGCGCCTAGCGTTATAACGGGTTCCGCATTGAGGAATGGGCTCGTTGTCGATTTCTGGTTGTCGCATTGGTGTCTGGCTGCTGCGCTGAAAGCCGGTCGATGCTCTGACGTCTGGAACGGCGTCGATGTGCGGTCGGCTGCCGCGTCTGCGCATTGCCCAGATCGGCGCGGTTCGTCGCCCCGGGGTGATTCGTCGCCCCGGGGTGATCCGTTGCCCAGGCGCGGTTTGTTGCCCCGGCGCGGCCCGTCGCCGCACCGGCGTCTTTCCCGTTGGCGCGGATGTCGGTTGTGCCGTAGACTTGGGCGCGGCTCCTCATGCGGCGTCACCTCGCAAAACTCCCCCAGGGCTGGAAGGCAGCAAGGGTATGCGGGCTCTGGCGGGTGCGTGGGGAGTCCTTTGTTTCGCCCAATGTGGAGGGCGACTGAGTCTTGAGCGGGAGCACAGGCAATCCAGAGAAGCGAAGGGATCCGGGCAGGATGCCGTCCAATGCGGAGAGGCGATTGAACTGAACGGGAACCGCGCTGCCGTGCAGGGCGTTGAAGCTCGGAGGCCTGGCGGCGCCTCAAGCGGAGCGAAACCCGATGCGTCCCTCGGGTCCTCGCCTCACTTCACCTTTACGAGCTGGACGTAGCTGTTGGTGTCGGTCGTGATGAACTCGCCCTTGCGCAGTTCGATCGTCGCGGTGTTCTCGTTGCGGGTGCGGCCGATGTTAGTGAACCAGTAGGTGATCTCAGCGGAGTTGGAGACCATGACGTCGTAATACCCCCGCTCCGTCACGGTCACCTCGTAGGTTCCCTCCGGCACGTCGCTGCCGACCAGCAGCGAGGAGCGCGTCAGCTTTGCGACGTCGGCCTTCGGCTTGTCCGCGGGCACGAGCTGAAGCACCGGCTCGCCCCTGCCCTGCTGGTGATAGCTGGCGCCGGCGTTTAGAGCCTTCGCGTCGACGTTCACGCTCTGCCCGCTCACCAGATGGACGTCCGCAAGGTTCTCGCGGGGGATAGCCGAGCGGTCCGAGTTCTCCACGAGGATCCTTCCCAGCGCCTGGCTCCTGTCCTTGTGCATCGTGAACGTCAGGCTGGCCAGCTGCTCAGGCGCAACCACCTGGATCTTGTAATAGCCGGGCGGGATCCGATTGCCCACTTGGTAGGTGTCCTTTGAGTTGAGCGGGATCGCCGAGCCGCCCGCCCTCTTGGGCGCGGTGTCCTTCCAGCCGGGCGAGGAGGGCGACGCCGTCGCATCCGAGGCCTTGGCGAGTGTGATATTCGCCGTCGGCGCGGAGCTCGGGTCCCCCGCGATCGGGTTGTAGGCGAGGACGTCGCCGTCGTCGAGCCTCTGCCTGACGGGGGCTTCGTCCTTGCGCCCCAACACCCCGCGGAACGTGCGCGAGCCGTCGGCCTTGTAGATCCTCGTCATAGAGGGGGAGGAGGCCTTGATCTTGTAGCTTCCCGCGGGAAAATCGACGCCTGCCACCCATTCGCCGGGGAAGGCGATGCCGTCGCGCTTGGAGGTCATCTGAGGTCTGAACAGCAGCTTGGCCCCGCCCTTGACGTTCACGGTGATGCGTTCGTCTTCGGAGACGTCCAAGGTGTAGGCCGCCACGTTCGGCGCGGATACCGCCGTCTGAGGTATTTCGAAGTTCTGCGAGTAGAAGGGCCGGGCCTCGGAGACGTCCGGACGGGAGTCCAAAACGTTGATCGGCTCCTGGGGGCTGCCGCTGACGAAGATTCCGTACCTTCCCGGCGGAATGTCCGTGCCGCCGTCGATCCTCACGGGCTTGCCGTCTTGCGGCAGGTCGAAGCTCCTCTGCCTGGCCTTCCTGTTGCCTCTGTCCTCGACTTTCATCTTCGGGCCGTCGGCCGTGGTCGACGGCGAAGGGGCGGGCTCCGAGTTCAAAGTGGCCTGAAGACCGCAGCCTGACGCCGCGCACAGTGAAGCTAAGGCCAAGGCCATGATGCTGCGGATCCTCATTGTGTCCCTCCGATGGTCGATGAACCCGTGTTGTGGCTGATTACAATCTTGCCGCATGCGGGCGTCGACGACCATACGCATGCGCAGGGCGCCACACTTTCTTTGCGAGGGCGGGGCGCCTTCGGTCTGCCGGGCGGCGCGGGCAGACGCAGACCGGCCGGGCGTCAGCTTGGGAAGAACGCTCCACGAAATGTCGGAGGGCGCCCGTAGACTTATGCCGTGAGCATGGCACTGTACCGACGCTACCGTCCGCAGACCTTTCAGGAGGTCATCGGCCAAGAACACGTGACGAGGCCGATCATGGCCGCGCTGCGCGCCGATCGAACAGCCCACGCGTACCTCTTCTCGGGGCCCCGCGGATGCGGCAAGACGACGTCGGCCCGCATCCTGGCCAGGTGCCTCAACTGCGCCGAAGCGCCGACGGACACGCCCTGCGGGGTCTGCGAGTCGTGCCGCGAGCTGTCGCTGGGGGGAGGGGGAAGCCTCGACGTCGTCGAAATGGACGCGGCGAGCCACGGCGGCGTCGATGACGCCCGCGAGCTCATCGAACGCGCCGCTTTCGCCCCCGCGCGCGACAGGTACAAGATCTTCATCATCGACGAGGCGCACATGGTCTCGAATCAGGGGTTCAACGCGCTCCTCAAACTCGTGGAAGAGCCCCCGCCGCACGTCAAGTTCGTATTTGCCACGACGGAGCCCGAAAAGGTCATCGGGACGATCCGCTCGCGCACCCACCACTATCCTTTCCGGCTCGTCCCGCCGGAGACCCTTGAAAATTACATGGCGGGCATCTGCGCCGAGGAGGGAATCGAGGTCGGCGGGGGCGTGCTGCCCCTCGTCGTGCGCGCGGGCGGGGGGTCGGTGCGCGATTCGCTTTCGGTGCTCGACCAGCTCATGGGCGGAAGCGAGGGCGGAGAGCTCGACTACGCCCATGCCATCGCCCTGCTCGGATACACCGACGGCTCCCTTTTGGACGACGCCGTGGAAGCCATAGCCGCGAGGGACGGATCGACCCTTTTCGCGGTGGTCGAGCGCGTGGTCCAATCGGGGCACGATCCGAGGCGTTTCGTCGAGGACATGCTCCAGCGGCTCCGCGACCTCATCGTCATCGCCCTGGCGGGAGAGGGGGCCGACGACGCCCTCGTCTCCGTTCCCCGCGACCAGTATCAGCGCATGGTCAACCAGGCCGAGCATCTCGGGGCGCGGGGGGCGTCCCGCTCGGCCGACCTGACGAACGAGGCGCTCAGCGGGATGGTCGGGGCCACCTCGCCGCGACTCCAGCTCGAACTCCTGTGCGCGCGCCTCCTCCTTCCCGGCCCCGAGTCGCCCGGCGCTTCGGCCGCGGCGGGGAGCGAGGGAGGGCGTGCCGAGGGGCGCGCCGCCGGCTCCAGCGGCAACGGACTTGGGACGAATGCCCGCGTCGCCCAGGCAGGCGAGGGACGTCGCACCGCGGGAGCCCGTGCGGGCGGCGCTGTGGGCTCCGACGACGGAGACAGTCGCGGCGGGGACTCCCGGGACGGAGGCCCTGGCGCGAGCCGGACCCCGCGCCCGAACGAAGGCGGCGAGGCGGACAGACGCGCGGGTGCGCGATTCGACGGCGACGCCGATGAAGCCCGGAGGCCCGCGGGTCCGCCGGCTCGGCCGGCTTCAGCCCAGCGGCAGCCGACGCCGCAGCGCGGGGGATCGGGGC
>ERZ772940.72-NODE-72-length-63404-cov-27.4055_pt1 | contig 63404 bp, 53 predicted proteins | sample MGYA00511682_ERZ772940 | MGnify/ENA primary metagenome ERZ772940 (study PRJEB29015, sample SAMEA2737922) | human oral metagenome | biome: human oral; feature: human-associated habitat; material: dental | place: China | collected 2031 ... | reverse complement strand
GATGGATAGGGAAGGTGGCCTTCCATGAGGGCACAGCCCCAACTGTAGACGCCCCCGCGCAGACCCGTCCCTGTGGAAATCCTGTGGGGGAGCTCCGTGGGCTCGTCGCGCCCTGAGACCCCCTTGTCGTCTGCGCCCCCGATTGATGTCGCAGCGCAGCGCTATCCTGAAACCCGCCCATCGAACATACGTACAGAGAGGGGGTGTCATGGGAACCTCGACCACGCGCGCGCCAGCGGAGGCTCAGAACCGCCTCAACCGGGCCCGCCTCGCCCTGAGACTGGCCGAGGAACGTACCGGACTGCGCGACTCGGCAGCCCTGACGGTGCAGCGCGCCCTGTCCTCGGCGTCAACCAGCGCCCTGCTGAGCGCATCAGCCGATTCGCCTCCAGCCGCATCCCCCGCATTCCCCACGGCGCTCTCGGCCTGGCAGGACTCCGGCGTCCTCACCCTCCACGGATCCACCACCCTCCTCCTGGCCGCCCTCGCCCTGCGTCAGGGCGCCACCGGCTGGTGCGGTGTCATCGGGGGAGACGAGCTGGGCTGGTGCGCAGCCACCGAGATCGGCCTCGACCTCAACCGGGTCCTCACCGTTCCAGCGCCCCTCCTCGACGACACCTCCATCCTGACGGTCACCTCCACGCTGCTCGACGGCGTCGACACCCTCCTCATCGGCGCCACCGTCGCCGAAGAGCTGCGCCCCCAGCACCGCAGACGCCTGCTGTCCCGAGCGCGCGAACGCGGCCACCTCATCCTGACCCCCGCCCGCTGGGAAGGCGCCCGCATCCTCCAAGCCGCCCCCTTGGCCCCTGACGCCGGAACCAAGGACACGCCTCCCGCCAAGATCCCGGTGGAGGCCCCCGCAGAGCCCTCCACCGACGGCGTCGTCATCCCCATCGGGCGAGGTACCTCACCCGCCCCAGTGCGAGCCATCGAGATGCCGGCAGGCTACCTGCGACGCCTCACCTGGACCCTGACCGACCCGCAGCGCCCACAGCTCGCCGCTACCGAAGACCTCACGCTCTCACTGTCCGCCGAAGGACTGCGCACAGGCTCCCACAACGCCGTCGACTCGGCCCCCACCCCACAGGAGGCAGCCGGATGAACCCGCCACCACCGACCCCGCCGCCCGGCCCGCCCGCCTCCAGGCTCGTGGCCATCTGGGTCCCCGACTGGCCCGTCGTCGCCCTCACCATGGAGGCCCGCCAGCAGCGCCGACACCCCCGAGCGCGCCAAGGAGCCCCTCATCTGCCGGACCCGGCCACCGAGCCCGTCGCCGTCGTCGGCGCTCGCGGAGTCCTCGCCGCCTCAGCCCCGGCCCGACGCGCCGGCATCACCGCCGGCATGCGATTGCGCACCGCCCGCTCCCTGTGCCCCGAGCTCACCGTCCTGCCTCCCCAGGAGGAGCGCCAGGCCCGAGCCTTCGAAACCGTCATGGAGGCCCTCATCTCCCTTCTGGCGGACCCCATGGTGGCCCGCCCTGGGCTGGCCCTGTCCGGTGTCAGAGGACCCGCCGCCTGGATCGGCGGAGAAGAACCCCTCGCCTCAGCCCTCGTGGAGGCCGTCACCCAGGAGGCCGACGTCGAGTGCCAGGTCGGCATCGCCGACTCCCTGTCCGGAGCCGTCCTGGCCGCCCGCCAAGGAATCATCGTCGAACCGGGACGGACCCCGGAGTTCCTCGCCCCCTGGCCCCTGGGGGCACTCCTGACCTGCCTGCCCCTCAGCCGCCTGAGGCGCGACGCGCGCCCCCTGCTGGAGACCTTCGCCCGACTCGGCCTGCGCACCTTGGCGGACCTGGCGGCCCTGCCACGAAAAGACGTCACCGTCCGCTTCGGCCCCCTGGGGGGCAGGCTCCACCACCTGGCCGCAGGCACCCACCACGAGGCCCCCGCCATGCCCCGGCCGGCCCAGGACATCACCGTCGCCTCCGAGCTCGACCCTCCCGTCGAGCGCGCGGACACCGCGGCCTTCGCCGCCCGGCACCTCGCCGAGAACCTGGCGGCCCGCCTCCTGTCCGCAGGACTCTCCGCCGGACGCCTCTGCGTTGCCGCCCGCTGCGAGGACGGCACTGACCTGTCCCGGACTTGGATGCTGGAGGCCACCCCCACCCCCACCGAGCTCACCGACCGCGTGCGCTGGCAGCTCGAGGGATGGCTCTCCGGACGCTCCGGGCGCCCACCCTCCTCCGGCCTGACCCACCTGAGCCTGACAGCCCTCGAGCCGAGCCCGGCCGCGACCTCCCAGGCAGGACTGTGGCAAGCGCCGGGCCACCAGGCCCAGGCGCGCGCACGCCGTGCCGCCGAGCGCGTGGAGTCCCTCCTCGGAGCCGGAAGCATCCAGGTTCCCCGAGTTGTTCCCGGGCGCGACCCGCGCTCGCGGGTGCGCCTGATCCCCTGGGGGGAGAGCGAAGGTGTTGGTGAGTCCACGGGTGATGAACCGGCGCCCTGGAGCGGCGCTCTGCCCGAGCCCTCACCCTCCGTCGTCCTGCTCCGGCCGGTCCCCGTGCGCCTCACCGACGTTCAGGGGAGAGAGCTCGGCGTCGACATCCACGGTCAGCTCGACGGCGTCCCCGGCTTCCTCAGCGTCGGTGAGGGCTCAGGTGGTGTTGATGAGGGTGCTGTGGGGACTTGGCCCCAGATGGAGTCCGTGCTCCTGTGGGCCGGGCCCTGGCCGGTCGACGAGGGCTGGTGGACCGCGTGCGGGCCTTCGCGTCGCGCCTACCTCCAGGTGGTCACCGACGTCGGGCCGCCCCGCCTGCTGGTGCGATCAGGCCAGTGGTGGCTCGATGCCCTCTACTCCTGAGGAGCTGTCCGATGGCGCAACCGCAGAAGGCGGAGCTGTGCGCCGTCGTCCCTTCAGCCACAGAAGAGCCAGTGTCACCAGGCACAGCCAGGCCAGCCCCAGGGACCAGCCGGCCAGGACGTCGGTCATCCAGTGGTAGCCCAGGTAGATACGGGAGGTTCCTACCAGCAGAGTCGCCCCCGCCGCCGCCATGATCGCCAAGATCCGGTACAGGGCCGCCGCAGTGGATGTCAGAACCATCCCCGCTAGCAGGCCGGCGAAGACGGCCGTGTTGAAGGAGTGCCCCGAGGGGAAGGAGGTGGTCGAGGCGGGGGCGCCCAGAAGGGTGTCGGTCGAGGGGCGCGCGCGTCTGAAGATCTCTTTGAGCGCCACCGTCAACAGGCTGGAACTGACCATCGTGAGGCTCAGGACCAGTGCGCGTACGCGGCTGCCTCGTATGAAGAGGAGGACGGCACAGGTCGCGGTCAGGATCGTCAGTCCCACGGTGGAGCCCAGGGCAGTGGACATCTGCATGATGACGGTCAGAGCCGGGTGGCGCTCATCCACGGCCCAGGTGGTGACGCTCTGGTCGTGAGGCGCCAGCCCCGTCCCGGAGCTCGTGGTCAGAGCCAGCCAGGAGAACAGCGACAGCGTGATGACGGCGGTCGCGGCCAGCGTGCCTGCTTGCCTGGTGCGCCAGGTGTGAGGCAGGTGGTCGAGTGAGAGCATGAGGGGGAGGCTATCCGTGCTGGTCTGGATGAGGCTATGCGCGCGCCATGGGGAGGCTGAGCGGCGTCGTCACGTCTTGTCCGCGCTCAGGGCGCTCGGCGGGTAGCATCCGGCCCGAGTGATTCGATCCGGCTCAGGAGGACCCGCGTGGCCAAGCTCTACTTCCGCTACGGTGCCATGAACTCCGGTAAGTCCACGGGGCTGCTCCAGACCGCCTACAACTACGAGGAGCGCGATCAACGTGTCTTGCTCCTCAAGGCGGTGGTCGACACCAGGGGTGAGGACTCAGTGGTCTCCCGGCTCGGGGTGTCGCGCCGCGTCGACCTCCTCGTCGACACCGACGATGACCTGCGCGCCCTGGTGCACCGGCGGGCCCTGAGCGGTGCGCGGCTCGCCCGCGACGAGGGTGGTGCACTGCGGGAGGCGGCGCCCTTGCGTGAGGTTCTTGACTGCGTGCTCGTCGATGAGGCTCAGTTCCTCACGGCTCTTCAGGTGGATCAGCTCATGGAGATCGCGCTGGTCGATGACGTGCCTGTCCTGGCCTACGGGATCCGCACCGACTTCCGCACAGTCAGCTTTCCCGGGTCGCGTAGGCTGCTGGAGATCGCCCACTCCCTGGAAGAGCTCAAGACCATCTGCCGCTGCGGACGCAAGGCCATCTTCAATGCCCGCAAGGTGGGGGAGTCCTTCGTCTTCGACGGCGATCAGGTGGCCATCGACTCCGGGGACGTCACGTACGAGTCGCTGTGCGGCCAGTGCTACCTCGCCGCCGGTGGGAGGCTTCCCGGCCGGTGAGCCGTGCTCCGGGACTGAGCTTGTGTCGGCGGGAGTACAAGGCTGACCGAGGGGGACGGTTGGAGCGAGGGGTCAGCCCCTGCTCCGAGATGTTCCTTGTATTTTGGGTATTACAAGCATTATCGTGAAACTGTGAATGTCTCCTACGCACTCATCGCAGACATCATCCGCTCGCGCGAGCTCCCTGATCGCAGGCGTGCTCAGCGCGTCATTCACGAGACTCTGGAGCGGGCCGCTGAAGGTCTGGCGCTGACGCAGCGTCCGTACGCCACGGTCGGCGACGAGCTGCAGGCAGTCTCGGCAACCCTCGCCGACGCTCTCGCTCTCACCATGCGTACACACCTTCTTCTGCCTGATGGGTTGGGCTTGCGCTTCGGTATCGGCGTCGGAGCGATCTCCGAGGTTGAGGGCGCGGCGGGAAGCGGTGCGGACGGTATGCCAGGGCGCCTGATTCAGGACGGCTCAGCGTGGTGGGCCGCACGCGAGGCCATTGAAAGGGCGCATCATCTCCAGGATGAGGGGAGGTCCTTCATTCGTACCTGGCTGCGCATCCACCCGGATGCGGTCGGTGGAGCCGAAAGGGGGCAGAGTGAGCGTGAGGGGGTCGTCAACTCCGTCCTCATTCTGCGCGACCAGACGATATTCCGCTTTCAGCCCCGTCAGCGCCGCATCATGGCCGGACTCCTCATGGGGGTGACCCAGATTGAGGTCGCCCGTCAGGAGAAGGTGAGTCAGCAAGCCGTCTCTGAATTCGCTCGCAGTGCCGGAGCCTCCTTGCTGGAGGTTCAAAAGCTTCTTGACGGGTTGAGTGGGGGAGGTGAAGGAGAATGACGGCCCTACTCCTTCTTCTGCTTGCCTCCGCCTCCGTGGTTGATGGCTCCGACCGGGTGAGTGGGAGGTGGTCCCGGATGTCCGTCGGGGTGAGGCTGCTGGTGGGAGTATCCGCAGTGGTTGCTCTTGGTGTCCTGGCCGGGTGGCCTATTTTTCATCTTGGGGCGGGAGACATCGTCGTCAGCGTCCTGGTAGCCACTGCGTGGCTGTGCTGCGATCTGGTTTCACGGACCTGGTGGGAGAAGTCGTTGAGAGTCCACCAGCGGGAGCGGGTGGGACGGGGAGCTTCCGAGGCCGGTGCGGATCGGCTGGAACCGCTTATCCGTCTTGCCTGCGCGGGGCTGTTATTCCTCGCCGTGGCGCTCTGCGTCGTCGTGTCTCAGCCGCTTGGGTCTCGGGCCGCCAAGATGAGCGCCGTCGTCGGAGTCGTTGTCCTTCTGGCTGTTCCCGCCAATCGAGTCGTCGCCGACATTCTTGCTGTTGCGCGCCACTCCACGCAGGGGAATGGGGAGGTTGCTGCTGGTTGCGTGCCCTCGCAGGAGAGCGGAAAGCAGGATGAGATGGAGGGATCGATGCGCGGCGGTCGCTGGATAGGTCCGCTTGAGCGAATCCTCATTCTCCTGCTTGCCTCCGTTGAGGCGTCTGCTGCTATTGCCGCAATTGTTGCTGCCAAGGGCGTGATTCGATTTCCCGAGATCAGTCAGGATAAGGCGGGGCAGAAGGCTGAGGAGTTCCTCATCGGCTCCTTCGCCTCCTGGATCCTGGCGGTCTTGGGTGCTGTGGTCATTCACCTAGCCTGAGTCACGTCGGGGAGGGGGTGGGGTTGGGTGAGCGGGTTCGGGTAGGTGGGGTCGGGTCGACCTGAGCCGGCCCGCTCGGACCGAGCACCCTAAACCGGATCGCCCGAGCCGAGCGCCTCGAACCCGCATCCCTGAACTGGTCCGCCCGCACCTGCTCACCCGAACCAGCTCTCCCGACCCCATATCCCCGCACCCAACCCTCCCGATCAGTACAACTAGGCCGCCCGGACCCGAGTTCCCGGACCGGCTTACCCAAACCGGTTGGCTGGTTCGGGTGGGCTGGTTTGGGGTGTGGGTGTGAGTCCTGGCTGCGAGGACTGTCCCGTCTTCGCGAACCCTCGGCCAGGCAGGTCGGCGTCCTGGTTTTCGTTGCTGTGTCGGTGATTCTGGGTGGCTGCTTCAGCGTGCGGGGAGCGGAGGATCGGACTATACTGTACATATGTTCGAAGGTGGTGTGCTTCCTCGTGTCCCGGCCGGTGGTCCGGCCGAGGCGCTGGGCGCGCCCGTCGAGGACGTGGCGTCGGAGCCTTCGATCTCGTCGGAGGACGTGGCGGGCCTGCTGGGGTCCTTGACCACCGGTGCCGAGCTGGCCGGTGTGGTGGAGGGGCTGCTGGCCCGCCTGCTGGTGTCCGCCCAGAACCACAACCACGACGACAGCGACGGTGGCGGCGATGGAAGTGGTGACGGTGAGGACTCCGCCGCTGATGGTGATGCGGTGCCGGCCCTGCTCACCAGCGAGTCCGGCGGTGATGCGAGTGGTGAGGATGCCTTGGTGGCTGGTGCTGAGGGACACAGGGTCGTGTCTCTGGAGGAGGTCGGCGGCACTGGGTTGCTTGGTCTGGGGGCGCGGGGTCTGGGGGAGCTGGCGGCGGCCTGTCACCGGCTGGCGGCCTGGGCTACGTGGGGTCAGTCCCTGGCGGCGGCGTGCCTGACCGGGTGCGCCGAGTTGTCGACCCATCCCGGCCAGTGGGGGCCAGACGGTCAGGTCTCGGAGGTGGTGGGCTATGAGGAGCGCAGGTTCAACGCCACCTGCCTGCTCTCGGCCCGCCTGGGCGTCTCGCGGAGCCGGGCCGGGCAGATCATCGATCACGGCAGCGCCCTGATGAACATGGGTTTCGGTCCCACTGAGGCCATGGAGCGGTGCGGGGTGCTGGATGCAGCCAAGGCGTCGCTGGTGACTCGCCGCCTGGGAGACGTGCCGGCTCCGGTGGCGCTGGCCGTTCAGGAGCGGGTGCTGCCTCAGGCGCCCAGGCGCAGCGTGTCCCAGGTAGGGCGCGACATTGAGCGGGCCCTGATGGAGACAGACCCCACTGGGCATGCCGAGCGCGTCCGGGTCAACCAGGAGCGGCGGTGCGTGTCGCGCCCCCGGCCCGCCGGTGAAGGCATGTCCCAGGTCCGCCTGCTGCTGCCGACCATGGACGCCCTGCTGCTGGACGCCACCTTGGACGCGATCGCCGCATCAGCCCGGGCAGCCGGCGAGAGGCGCACCCTGGGTCAGCTGCGGGCCGACGCGCTCACCGCGATGACCCTGTCCACACTACGCATCAGCCAACAGACCGCCTTCGCCCAGCCTTCCCCGAAGAAAGCCGAGCATGGTGGCCAGGCCCAGGCTGAGGTTAATGGTTCCGGAGCGGCTGTCCCGGCACGGTTGCTGCCTGACGGGGTGCCTCTGGAAGGGCTCTTGGGGGCCTTGAGCTCCCTGGTGGGGTCCGCCAGCCCGTGGTGGACACCCTCAGGAACCGGCCACCTTCCCCTCCCCAAGAACATCCATGTCGACGTCCAGGTCACCGTCCCCCTAAGCAGCCTGGTTGGTCTGGCTCCACCCGACGACGGCCCCACCGGCAGCGACGATCCAGGAGACGGAGGCCCCGGCAAGAGCGCCGCCGCCACGCCTGATCCTCTCAGCGGTGCAGCATCCCCAGGCGGCAGGAGAAGTCTGCCCACCACCGGCGCCAGGAGTCTGCCCAGTTCCAGTGGGAGGAGTCTGCCTGGTTCTAGCGGGGGAAGTCTGCCTGAACCCGCCCCAGCTGCTCCCGCCACCTTGTTCTCCGCTGCTCACGCTTCCCAGCCCGCCGCGTCGTGCTCCGCTGCTTCCGTCTCCCAGTCCGCTGCCTCGCTCCCCGCCTCGTTGTCCGCCTCGCCGGCTGAGGTCGCGGAGGTGCGCATCGGGGCGCGCAGCGCGGCGGTGCCGGCCATGACTGCCTGGGCCCTGGCCGCCGGCGGGACCTGGAGGCGTCTGGTCACCGACCCCGTCAGCGGAGTCGTGATCGACGTGGGCCGCACCCGCTACCGTCCCCCGGCCGGCCTGGCCGACCTGGTACGCGCCCGCGACCGGGCCTGCGTCTTCCCCACCTGCCAGACCCCCGCCGAACGGTGCGACATCGACCACCTCACCGCCTGGAGCCAGGGCGGGACCACCAGCCTGGACAACCTCGTGGTCCTGTGCGAGGCCCACCACCGCCTCAAGCACACCCCCGGCTGGGCCCTCACCAAAGACCAGACCACCGGGACCCTGTCCTGGCACACCCCCGACAAGACCGTCTACCAGCGCTACCCAGACGGCACCATCAACCGCCTGCCCCGCAAGACCGGCCCCCACCAGCACCACGTCCCCGGCGCCGTCGTCCCAGCCGACCTGAGCAAGCAGATCGGCCCCGACCTCATCGACCGACTCAACACCGCCCTCAACCACACCCAGCCCAGCAACGGCGGTGCCCGGCTGGTCACCCGAGGCCCCCGCCCCGGCGAAAAGGCCGGAGACTACGAGCCCACCCCCTACCCAAGGGCCGCCCACACCCTCGGACTGGCACCCCTCATCGACCAAGTCCCGCCCTTCTAACGCTCCAGGTGCCACTGATAGTCATGACCAGCCGACATCGCTATGCCGAGCTGCACGCCCACTCCGCATACTCCTTCCTCGACGGAGCCAACGAACCCGATGACCTGGCATCGGCTGCCGTTGAGCTCGGTCTGGAGGCCCTCGCCCTCACCGATCACGATGGTGTTCCCGGCATCGTCAAGCATGCTCAGGCGGGTCGTGCCCACGGCCTGCCTACTGTTCACGGCACCGAGCTCACCCTTGCCGACGGCTCCCACCTGCCCGTCCTGGCCCGCAGCCCCGTCGGCTACCACCGACTGGTCTCGGCCATCTCACAGCACAACCTGGATGCCGGAGAACGCCGAGAACCCGCCCATGACCTGCCCACTCTCGCCTCGGCCCTTCGCGCCGCCCCCACCAGCCATACCGGGGGAGCCTGCGGAACCTGCCTCGTCCTCACTGGCACCTCCAACGGTCCTCTGCGCCGAGCCCTGGGAGACCCCCACCGGCCCGGAACCTGGGACCTGGCGGCGGCAGATGCCTGCCTGGGCCGCCTTACCGAGCTCTTCGCCGCTCCCGACCGTGGCCGCCCAACCAGCACCACCACCGGTGACACACAGGTGGAGGGAGACGCCGCTGTGGGGCTGGCCGTCGAGATCACCCTGGACGGAGGCCCCACCGACGCCGCCCTCACCGATGCCCTGACCCGGCTGGCCCACGACCACCGGCTGCCCCTCGTGGCCACCGGTGCAGTGCGCTGCGCCCGCCCCACCGACGCCCGACTCGCCGACGTGCTCACCTCAACCCGCCTGGTCACCGACCTGGAGGGTGCCCGCGGTCACCTGCCCGCCATCGGCCGCTGGCTGCGAGGAGCCCAGGACATGGCACGGCTCCACCGACGCCGCCCCGACGCCGTCGACCTGGCCGCCGAGCTCGCCGCAGACCTCGCCTTCGACCTGTCCCTCATCGCCCCCGACCTCCCCGACGCCGATGTCCCGGAGGGCCACACACCTGCCAGCTGGTTGCGTGAGCTCACCCGCCAAGGCGCCACCCGCCGCTACGGCACCCTGCAGGAGCACCCCCGGGCCTGGGAGGTGCTCAACCACGAGCTCGAGGTCATCGAGTCCCTGGGATTCCCCGGCTACTTCCTCATCGTGCACGCCATCGTCGAGTTCTGCGCACAGTCGGGAATCCTGTGCCAGGGGAGAGGCTCGGCGGCCAACTCCGCAGTCTGCTACGCCCTGGGCATCACAGCCGTCGACGCCGTCAGGCACCAGATGCTCTTCGAGCGCTTCCTGTCCCCAGGGCGAGCCGGCTACCCAGACATCGACCTCGATATCGAGGCCTGCCGCCGCGAGGAGGTCATCCAGCACGTCTACTCCCGATACGGCAGAGAACGTGCCGCCCAGGTCGCCAACGTCATCTCCTACCGCCCCCGATCCGCAGTCCGCGACGCCGCCCGAGCCCTCGGCCACCCCGCCGGCGTGCAGGACGCCTGGGCCAAACAGATGGAGCGGTGGACCTCGGTGCGCCCCGGAGGACTGACCGGGCAGAGCGACGAGGTCCCCGAGCCAGTCCTCGACATCGCGGAGAAGCTGCTGCGACTGCCCCGCCACCTGGGGGTCCACCCCGGAGGCATGGTCCTGTGCGGCCGCCCTGTCACCGAGGTCTGCCCGGTGCGCTGGGCCGCCATGGACAACCGCTCGGTCCTCCAGTGGGACAAGGACGACTGCGCCGAGGCCGGCCTGGTCAAGTTCGACCTCCTGGGCCTGGGGGCGCTCACCGCACTGCGACTGGCCTTCACCACACTGGCACAGCGGGGACAGACCGTTCCCGACTCCGTGACGGAAGGAGAGCTGCGCACCTCCCAGTCCGGCCGTCCCTGGGGGCTGCACACCCTGCCCGAGGAGGACCCGGCCGTCTACCGGCTGCTCACGGCCGCGGACACGGTCGGGGTCTTCCAGGTCGAGTCGCGTGCCCAGATGGCCACCCTGCCCCGACTCCGCCCCCAGACCTTCTACGACATCGTCGTCGAGGTCGCCCTCATCCGCCCCGGCCCCATCCAGGGCGACGCCGTCAGCCCCTACATCCGCCGCCGGCTGAAGCGCGAGGAGGTCACCTACCTGCATGAGTCCCTCAAGCCCGCCCTGACCAAGACTCTGGGAGTGCCGCTCTTCCAGGAGCAGCTCATGCAGATCGCCGTCGACGCTGCGGGGTTCAGCCCCGCCGAGGCCGACACCCTGCGTCAGGCCATGGGAGCCAAACGATCCATCGAGCGCATGGACGCCCTCCGCGACAAGCTCGTGGCCGGAATGAGGTCCCGAGGCATCGACGCACCCACCGCGGAGACGATCTACAGCAAGCTGAGGTCTTTCGCCGAGTTCGGCTTCCCAGAGTCCCACGCCTTCTCCTTCGCCTACCTGGTCTACGCCTCGGCCTGGCTCAAGGCGCGCAAGCCCGAGGACTTCTATGCCGGGGTCCTGGCCGCCCAGCCCATGGGCTTCTGGTCCCCGCAGTCCCTGGTTGCCGACGCTCGCCGTCACGGTGTGCGCGTCCTGCCCGCGGACGTCAACCGCTCACTGGCTCAGGCCACCGTCGAGCGGAGGGAGGACCACCGGGATACCGGCGGATCAGACCAGTGGGAGCCGTTGAGGCCCCATCCTGCTGCTCCGTCTGCTCTGGACGTCCACGACGACCTCGCAGTGAGCCTGGGCCTGGCCCCCATCAAGGGGCTGGGGGAGCGGGCCGCGCAGGCCATCGTCACCGAGCGCCGTGCCCACGGCCCCTACCGGGACCTGGCTGATCTTGCGCGACGCGTGAGTCTGAGCCGCTCCCGCCTTGAGTCGCTGGCGGTCTCAGGAGCCCTGGACAGTCTAGGTGTGGAGCGCCGTCAGGCCCTGTGGGCTGCCGGAGTCCTCTCCGATGAGCACGGCCGACGTCGTGGCGCCTCCCGACAGGGGCGGGGCGCGTGGTGCCAGCCCACGCTTCCGGGAACTGCTGTCGGCGCCCAGGCCCCAACCTTGCCGACCATGACTGACCGCGAGCGCCAGGCCGCCGACCTGAGCCTGACCGGAGTGTCCACGCAGGGCTCGCCCCTGAGGCTGCTGCGCCCCTCACTGGCCGCCGACGGCGTGCTCAGCGCAGCCGACCTGGCAGATCAGGAGCATGGGAGCCGGGTGCGGGTCGCCGGCGTCGTCACCCACCGGCAGCGCCCCCACACTGCTTCCGGCATGATCTTCCTCAACCTGGAGGACGAGACTGGTCTGCTCAACGTCGTCTGCCGAGCCGGCATGTGGCGTCGCTACCGCAGCGTCGGCAGACGCGCCGTCGCCCTCATCGTGCGCGGCACCGTTGAGAAGGGCGACGGAGTCATCGCACTCATGGCGGATCGTCTCCAGGTCCTTCCCGGGGTCCCGAGTACCGGCAGCCGGGACTGGTGCTGAGAGCGGCGCCTCTCACTCCTTGCGGGAGGAGTAGGCGGGCAGCTCACCCGTGACGGGGGCGTCCTTGGTGTGCAGCTCGGAGTAGACGGACCAGAGCACACTGATCAGCGGGACCGCGACGATCGCGCCGAGCAGGCCGGCGGCGTAGGTCCCCAGGGCGACACCGATGATCACCACCACAGGGTGCAGCGAGACCTGACGTCCCATGATGAGGGGCTGGAGGATGTGCCCCTCGATCTGGCCGATCCCGGCCACTCCCACGCCGACAACAATCATGGTGACGAAGCCGCCGGAGGCCAGGGCCACCACCATGGCCACAAGCATCGCCAGAGGTGCACCGATGATCGGGATGAAAGCACCGATGAACACAAGCACCGCCAGGGGGGCCGCCAACGGGATCCCTACCAGCTGGAGGAAGATCCCGGCCATGATGGCGTCGGTGAGCGCCACCAGCACAGTGCCGCGGGCGTACCCGGCGAAGGTGTACCAGCCGGCGCCCGCAGCCCGGTGGGTCGACTCCCGCATCGTGGCAGGCAGCTCGTTGAGGAACCAGCGCCACATCCTGCCCCCGGAGGCCAGGAAGAAGATCGTGACGAACAGTGCCAGGGCCAGGACCGTGAGCACATCAACGACCGCACTGGCGTTGGACAGCAGCTCCGAGGCCAGGGACGGGGCATTGGACTGCAGATAGTGCTGCCCCTGGCGCAGCCAGAGCTGGAGCTGGTGATAGATCTGCTGCTGCGTCAGGTGCAGCGGCCCCTTCTCCAGGAAGTCCATGATGGTGTTGAGGCCATCACCGAACTGGGATGCCAAGGAGCTCCACTGGCTGGTGACCGAGGTGACCACGTACGTGACCAGCCCGGCGATCGCACCGATGGTGGCGAGCAGCGCCAGGAAGGTCGCCGGGTATCGGGGCATGATCCTGGCGAAGAGGTTGACCATCGGCTGGAGGATCGAAGTGAACACCAGTGCCATGAACAGGCCGATGAAGACCGGGATCACCTGCGAGGTGGCATAGAAGACAAGGCCGATGACAATGATGATGCCCAGTCCCAGCCAGGCCCCCATGCCGCCCCGCACCAGCCAGGAGGGCAGGGAGTCCATGACTGAGGAACGGGTCGTGACCGTCTCGGGGAAGGAGACCGAGGGGGCCACGCGCACATGGGTGGTGGATACCGGGGGAGAGACCGGCCTGGTCGCCTCCTCCTCCGGGTCCGACTCCCAGTGCAACTGGTAGTCGCGGTCAGCCTGCCTGCGTCTCTCCGCCCAGTCGATCCCCCGGTCCAGCGCCGTACGGGCGCCCTTGAGCCGACTCAGCAGGCCACTGCTGCTGAGGATCTCTCGGGTGGACCTCTTCTCCGAGTCACGTTCTTGAGCCGTCTGGAGGGAGTCGGGGTTCTGGGAGGACTTGGGGACTTCGGCCGACGCGTCCTGAGTCGGCTCTTGTGACGGAGAGCTGTTTGTTGCCATGGGGTGAACGATCAGTCCTTCGCTGGATAACGGGCTGACGAAACACGTCCAGCCTACTAGCGTGGCCCCATGACCGCCCCGAATGTCGGCAATCCGACGCACCCCGCCGTGATGAACCAGATGCGTCTGCCCCGCTCCGCTGCGTTAGGGCCAGGACGGGGAGGGCAGCAGAGGCTTCTTATTGACGCCCCGGCCGGAGCGGCGGAGATCTACCTTCACGGCGCTACCGTGACCTCCTGGGTCCCGCGCGGCGCCTCAGAGGTCATTTTCACCTCACGGCAGGCGGTCTTCGACGGCGCCACCGCCATCCGTGGAGGAATCCCCCTGTGCCTACCGGAGTTCGGCGTCGGCATCAACGGCGACGCCGTACCGAAGCACGGGTGGGCCCGCATCGCCCCCTGGCGGCTGCTAACGGTGACCGCCACCGACGGCGGCGGTGTCCGAGCTCTTCTCAGCGTCAGTCGTGACCGCCTGACAGCGCTCTACGAGGTCGAGGTCGGTGAGACTCTGCGCCTGGGACTTAGCCTGCGCAACGAGGGGACCGAGCCTCGCACGGTGGAGGCGGCCGCCCACACCTATCTCTCAGTCCACGACGTCACCGCCAGCCGCATCAGCGGGCTCGCAGGCACCCCCTACAGCGACAACCTGGCTCGCAGTCCCCAGGAGGCCCGCCACGTCCAGGAAGGCGATGTGACGATCGGCGGCCCCGTGGACCGCATCTATGACTCCGCCGAGCCGATCACCGTCACTGATCCTGGGCATCAGCGCACCATCGGCATCGACAAGCGCAACGCGCCCTCAACGATCGTGTGGAACCCCTGGTCCACGTACAGCGCCCCGCTGCCGGACATGGCCGACGACGAGTTCCCTGCCATGGTGTGCGTCGAAAGCGGGGCGGTGCGAGAGCACGCACCCACCATCGAGCCCGGGGCGAGCTGGTCCATGCAGGTGACCTTGAGCGTCGAGAGCACCGCAGTGTGATGGGAAGCACTTGAACGTGGCTTGGTGGCCTCGGTGGCCGTCATGCTAAGTTTCTCTGCGTCGCCGGGGCGAGGTCCCGGCCAAGCCGCTGAAAAGCGGAGGAGACAACACAAGTCCGAGTGGCGGAATAGGTAGACGCGCTAGCTTGAGGTGCTAGTGCCTTATTAAACGGGCGTGGGGGTTCAAGTCCCCCCTCGGACACCACCAATAGATGATCCCCGGAACCAGAAGGTTCCGGGGATCATGCGTTGTCCCTCAGGGAGCTTCGCCTAACTCCACTCAGGGCGGTAGAGGTCGGGGCGGGACTCCAAGCAGAAGAAGACCAGGAGCACTATTGAGCCGCCAGGAACGAAAGCGATGAGCAACCAGAGCCCCGACTTTCCATTGTCGTGCAGGCGCCGTACCGCGATGGCCAGGCTCGGGATGAATATAGCTATCGCATAGGCAAAGTAGAGAAGCATGACGACGATCATCCCGATACCGGTACCAGTCCCGACATCGTCTGAGGAACCACCCAACGCCCCACCAAGGCCAATGACCATGAACAGCAGGACGTAGAGGCCAAGTACGATGAGACCGTTGAAGAGTACAACCCACCAGTACTCGGAGCGGGACGCATAGCCGCGGAACTGGGCGTAGCGCTGGAAGTAGCGCTTGACGGCCTCACCGAAGCTCGCGCCAGGCAGTGGGGCGATGTCGGGTGTCAGAGGCGGGGGCCCGAACTGTCCGAACTGGTTGGGTGCGCCGTAGGGGGCGGGGCCGCCGGGATAGGGCGTGGGACCGCCGTATGGTGCCTGGCCGCCGTAGGGTGCGGGGCCGGTTCCGTAGGACATGAATCCTCCATGTAAGACGGGGCAGGGAGTGACGGGCGCGGTCATGGCTGAGAGCACCCGGGCTGATGCGCTTTCTGGTGTCAGATCGGCGTACGAGTCACAGCCTAAGGGCAGAGGGGAGGGCTCGTCACGTTGGCCCCTTCCAGGTGCGGTGGGAAGTACTCCCTATGTCATGTCGGGTCACAGGACACCCTCCTCGGTAGAGTGGGCCGTCATGCATTCCGCCACCCCACTGAGCAGTCCTCCTGATGCGCGGCGCAGTCCCGAGCTGTTACGTGCGCGCGCCGGGGTCTGTCTAGTGTTTCTGGCCAATGGCCTGGGATTCGCCAATTTGGTGCCGCGTTTCCCACAGATCGTGGCGACGCTGGGGCTGAGCAAGAGCGCCTTCGGGCAGGCGGTGGCCGCAGCCAGCGTCGGCGCTCTCGTGGCGGGGCTGGCCGCGTCATGGCTCATCTCCCGCCTGACCTCGGCCAAGGTCGCCAGCCTGGGCATGCTCGTGGTGGCCCTGGCTCTCCTTGGAGCGGGCCTGGCCCGTTCGTGGATCGTCCTGGCGGTCTGCCTGCTGGTCGTGGGCGGGACGGACTCCATTGTCGATGTCGCGCAGAACGCACACGGGCTGCGGGTTCAGCGCCGTTGGGGCACCTCCATCGTGACGAGCTTCCATGCCTCGTGGTCACTGGGGGCGGTCCTGGGAGCCGCCATGGGGCAGGCCATGGCGGGAGCCGGAGTGGGGTTGGGAACTCACATGGTGCTGACGGCGGTGGTGCTGCTCGTCCTCTCGATAGGCCCCCTGCTCGCCGGCTGGTTCCTGCCCGGCCACGACCGCGCTGATCGCGCCCCCGACCAGAACAAGGCGCTCGACGCTGGTGCCGAAGCGGGGCCGGTGGCCTCGGCTCGTCGCACCCGGCCGGTCACGGTACTCGTGCTCCTCGTCGTCGGGCTGCTGTGCGCCGCCTCGATGTTCCCTGAGGACGTCGCCATGAACTGGTCCTCCCTGCTCCTGTCGGAACAGGGCGCCGGCGCCGGTCGCGTCGGGCTGGGGCTGGTTGCCCTTCAAGGAACGATGATCGTGGGGCGTCTGGTGGGCGACCGCATCATCGACGCTGTCGGCCAGCGAGCCGTGATCGCCTCGGGCGGAGCGCTGGTCACCCTCGGAATGAGTGTCGCCCTCCTGGTCTCCTCCGTTCCCGGGACGCTGCTGGGGATGGCGATCTCCGGTGCGGGATGCGCCGTCGCCGTCCCCGTGACCTACTCCGCCGCCGACGACGTTGACGGGCTTCCTCCTGGACTGGGACTGACCATCGTGTCCTGGCTGGCCCGCCTGGCGGGCCTCCTGGCACCACCGGTCGTCGGCCGGCTGGCTGACGTTCACGGACTGTGGGTGGCTCTGGCCTACGGCCTACTGGGGGGCCTCATCATGGTCACCTGCTGGCCGGTCCTGCGCCGTAGGCCCACGGGGACTCAGACCAGTCCTGCCTGATGGCGCAGCTCGCTGTCCTTCTTCTGAATCCACTGCCTGCCGATCACAACGGTGGCGAGTGCCGCAGCGGTGACGACCAGAGCAAGGACCGAGTTCCATATCAGTGCGTGGGTGTGGGCCTCCTGCGAGGAGGAGCCGGTCGAGAACGTAGTCTGATTCAGCATCACAGAGGCGAATATGGCGAGAACAGCCACGACGAACTCAACCAGGAACACGATCGCAGCAAGGTTCCAGTAGCGCTCGCGCCGGCGCGCATCGCACCACGCGGGCAAGGAGGCGGTGTCGACATCCTCCCAGCCGATCTCTCGCGGCTCCTCCCCTCCGGGCATCGTGCTGGGATAAGACACGAGGAGACGGTCGCACCGCTTGGAGGTGTGGGAGACGATCGCGCCGAAGACGCTGACGCCGAAGAGCAGGGGAATGAGTGTGAGCTGCCCGGTGGCTATCAACAGCAGGAAGATCAAAACCCCCACGGTCAGGAAGACTGAGGCGAAGACGGTCATGCCGACCAGGGCGCGCCGCCCCTGCCTGACGCGCTTGGCGACGTCGTAGGCATCCGGCCATGGGGGACCCATGCGCCCGTCACGGGTGACTCCTCGCGTGAGGGAGACTCCGTTCGGGTGAGTGATGAGATCCCGGCGCAGGCCCGCCTCAACGTCCAAGGGGCGTGACGAACCGGGCTCCTGTCCTGCCACTTGGGTCAGGATCTGACGCAACAGCCCCCACTGCTCCTCGGCCACGAACCTCGGAGTGCGCAGGGCCCAAGCGGCGCGAGCGCAGGTGACCGCGATGGCGAGTGTCACGAGGGCGAAGATGCTGGGAAGAACTGTGAAGACCTTCTGGATACCGGCGAAAGGATCGCCCGGGGGTGCGATGGAGGGGCTTCGGTGGAAGGAGATGGCGAGGTACAGGCCGATTCCCGCCAGTCCCAGTGAGGCGGCGGTCTGCAGCAGCCGCAGCAGCATGCCCCCACTGAGCTGAACGGACAGCGCCGCCGTGCCCGGGTCGTAGGCGGCGATAGCGTGGTCTACGGCTTGCCGCACCTGCTGCTCACTTGCCGCACTAGCCGGAATAGACAAACGTTCCTTGACGAGCGCAAGGCCGGTCGGAGACCCCAGACCAGACTCGAAGCTCGGAATGTCATGGTGCTCCACGTAGCCGCGATGAGCTGAGTCGAAGGTGCTTCTCGTGTGCATGCTCTCCACGCGGGCGGGGACCCGCTGCTCGACCGTGATGACATCGCCGCGTCTGCGTACTCGTACCGAGGGCAGCATCCAGCGGGGAATAGCGGGACCATGGCGGCGGCTCTCAGGCGTGGGGGCGGTAGTCACTCGAGCTCTTCTCGTTGGGGGACATCATCCTCGAGCATAGGCCCATGAAATGACCCGGGAGAGGAATTCGGGCGGCTCCTCACGAGTGAGGCGAGGCAGAGGCGTTAGCATCGGCCTCCATGGACTCCTTTGAGATGACCGTTGCTGCTGACGGCGACCTGCCCGCACTGGTCCTGTCGGTCCCGACCGGCGACGACCTCGACCGCATCACCGAGATCTGCCAGGACGCGGACATTCAGGAGTGGACCTTCGTCCCTCGCAACTATCAGCGCAGTGACGCGCAGTTCTTCGTCGAGCAGGTCGTGGCCAAGGGCTGGAGCGAGGGACGCGAGCTCACCTGGGCGATCCGCGAGGCCGATGCCGGTGCCTCTCCGGACCTAGTGGGCATGCTTGGCATCACCCTGAGTGGCCCTGAGAACGCTCGGACCGGCGAGGTCGGCTACTGGCTCGCTGCTGCGGCGCGCGGGCGCGGCACCATGACCCGTGCCGTCGCTGCCCTCATCGATACGGCCTTCGACCCGAACGGCCCCCTGGCCCTGTCCGCGCTGAGGTGGCGCTGCAACATCCACGAGACGAGCCACGGGCCGGTGCCCAACTGGGGCTCCTGGAAGGTCGCCTGGTCCCTCGGCTTCCAGCGGGAAGGGCGAGTGCGCCGCTTCCTGCCCAACGACGGTCGGCTCCATGACGGCTGGATCGCCACCCTGCTGCCCGAGGACCCGCGCGAGCCGCGAGCTCCCTGGGACGGCCCTGTCGAGACAGACGACGTCCTTCCCCTGGTGGCTCACGACGGCGTCGGAGAGCGGGAGGGCGACGACCCCGAGGCCCTGGTGCGGCGCTTCCACCACGTCTACGGACTTCCCATCCAGACCGACGGCGCCAGTCTCGAACGCGAGAGCCTCGACATGCGCATGAGTCTCATCGCCGAGGAGTTCTCCGAGCTCGTCGGCGCCGTCTACGGGCAGGCGGCGCGCGCCGAGATCGAGTCGAGCTACCGCCGCGCCGTGGCCGCCGACGACGGCGCTCGCGACACCGTCGAGACCGCCGACGCCCTGGCGGACCTCATCTACGTCATCTACGGCATGGCCCTGGAGACCGGGATCGACCTGGCGTCCGTGCTCGCCGAGGTGCAGCGCTCCAACATGTCCAAGCTGGGTGCCGACGGCAAGCCGGTCTACCGCGAGGACGGCAAGGTCCTCAAGGGGCCGGACTACTTCCCTCCGAACGTGGAGGCGGTGCTGCGCAGTCGCCGCCTGCGCTGAGAAGAGACCGTCGACACAGCCATAACTTTACTGCACGTAAAGTACAGTTCTGGGTGTGGCTCGTACTCCTGGACTTCGCGCCCAGCGCGGGAACCCTCATCGCCGCTCGAGCCCTGCTGGGCGTCGGCGGCGCCACGATCATGTCCTCCACCCTGTCCCTCATCCGCAACATCTTCCCCGACGCCCGCCACCGCACCACCGCCATCGCCATCTGGTCGGCTGGCAGCTCGGGTGGTACCGCCTTGGGACCCCTGGTCGGTGGAGTCCTGCTCGAACGCTTCTGGTGGGGCAGCGTCTTCCTCATTAACGTTCCCGTCATGGCGGCCGTCATCGTCACGGGCCTGTGGGTCCTACCGGAGTCCAAGAACGATCAGGAAGCCCCGGTGGACCTGGCCTCCGCGGTCCTGTCGGTCCTGGCTATCGTGCCGATCACCTACGCCGTCAAGTCCTTCGCGCACGACGGCCTCACCGTCATCGCAGTAGCAGCACTGGCAGGCGGCCTGGCCGCCGGATGGCTGTTCATCAGGCGTCAGCGCACGCTGGCCACGCCGCTGATCGACGTCGAGCTCTTCCGGCGCCCCGCATTCACCTGGGCGATCGCGGCCACTGTCCTGGCGATCTTCGCCTTGGCCGGTCTGCTGTACTTCTTCTCCCAGTACCTCCAGCTCGTTCGGGGCTACTCCACGCTCCGAGCGGGCCTGACCGAGCTGCCCTCGTCACTGGCCTCCCTCGTCGTCGTCGCGGTCGTCACCGCGGTGGTACGCCGGCTCGGCAATGGCCGGGCGCTCGGAAGCGGCTTGCTCATGGCCGCGGTGGGACTGATTGTCGTCGCGCTGGGGAAGTCCTACGGTGGAATCGTCGTCATCTGCATCGGCCTGCTCATCATCGGCGCAGGCATCGGCCTGGCCTTCACGGTCTCCACCGGAGCGGTCCTGGGGGCGGTGCCGGCGGACCGGTCCGGAGCGGCCTCGGCCATCTCCGAGACCGGTCTTGAGCTGGGCGTCGCCCTGGGCATCGCGATGCTCGGTACGATTCAGGATGTCGGCTACCGGCTGCTGCTCGGGCGGGTTCCCTCGGGACTTCCGGGGCGCGTGGCCGAGGCCGCCGAGCAGTCCCTGGCCACCCTGGCGGGTGCCATCGACCCGGGCGACCCCGGGCAGGCCGAGCTGATGGTTCAGGCCCGAGAGGCGTTCACCCGCGCCATGCAGGCCACGGCCGTCATTGCCGCCGTCATCCTCCTGGGCGCGGGCGTCATGGCGGCACGCCATGTTCCGGCCACGAGCGAGACGAGTGAGGAGACCTCATGAGACCCTCGAAACGCGACCGCATCATCACCGGGGCGCTCGAGCTGGCCCACCGTGACGGCTTCGATGCCCTCACCTTCGATGCCCTGGCCGAGCACGTCGGACTGACCCGAGGTGGAGTGATCTACCACTTCCGTACCAAGACCGATCTCCTGGAGGGTATCGCTGCGGCCTTCCAGGAGCGGTGGCGGGCTGCGGCGCTGGAAGCACTGGGCAAGCCGCTGGAGGAGGCGAGCCGGGCCGAGCGCATCGAGGCCCTGACGCGCTCCGTCCTCGACGGCGAGATCCTCCCTGGAGAGGTCAGTTTCATGCTCTCGGCCACGCCGGAGGCGGAGATGCTCAAGGAGACCTGGAACACGCTGCGCCGGGAGTGGCTGGGTGAGATCCGTGAGCTCACTGCCATGCAACGCGTGGCGCTGCTGGCCGTGGACGGATGGTGGGCCAACCGCGCCTTCGACACTGACAGGCAGGGCCCCGATGAGCCCGCCATCGCCGACCTCATCGTGTCCCTGGCTCGCGGTGAGGCCGGCGATGGCGGACGGCAGTGACAGGCTCCCCTAGAAGCGGGGAATATTACGCATGTTCGATGTCGCCATGCTCACGGCCTCACCCGCACCTCGATTAAGGACGATCTTGCTCATTGCTGTGGCGAAGCCGATCAGCTGCTCACCCGTGATCTCCGGAGGAAGCGACAGAGCGTTGGGGTCGGTGATGACCTCGACCAGTGCTGGGCCATTGAAGTCGAAGGCCTTCTGAAAAGCTTTGCGCAAGTCTCGTGGATCGTCAACGCGTTCGGCATGGAAACCGATCGACTGTGCTACTCCGGCGTAGTTGACGTCGTGGACATCAGTGCCGAAGTCGGGCAGACCATTGACCAGCATCTCGAGCTTCACCATACCCAGGGTCGAGTTGTTGAAGACCACGACCTTGATCGGCAGGTTGTGCATACGGGCGGTCACGAGTTCTCCCATGAGCATGGACAGGCCGCCGTCGCCGGACACGGAGATCACCTGGCGATGGGGGTGGGAGACCTGTGCGCCGATGGCATGGGGGAGGGCGTTTGCCATGGATCCGTGCAGGAAGGAGCCGATGAGGCGGCGCGTACCCAGCGGGTCGATGTAGCGTGCGGTCCACACGTTGCACATTCCGGTGTCCGCAGTGAAGATCGCGTCCCTGGCGGCGACCTCGTTGAGCACGTGGGCGGCATACTCGGGGTGAATGGGTTTGATCCTGTCCGCCTTGCGCGTATAGGCGCCAATGGGTGCCTTCATGATCTTGGCATGCTTCTTGAGCTGAGCCTTGAGAAAAGCGTCGGAGCGGCGTTTCTTAATATGCGGAATGAGAGCCTCGATGAACGGGATGACGTCTGAGTGAATCGGGTGAGAGACGTCGGTGCGCCGCCCCAGCTTCTCAGCGTGATTGTCCACCTGGACCGTCACGGTGTCCGGTAGGAACTGATCGTAAGGGAAGTCGGTTCCCAGTAGGAGCAGTACGTCGGCATCCTTCATGCCCTCGGCGGCGGCCCCGTATCCCAGGAGGCCCGTCATACCGACGTCGTAGGGATTGTCATACTGGATGAAGTCCTTGCCGCGCAGCGAATGACCGATTGGTGCTTTGAGCAGGTCGGCCAATGCGATGACTTCGTCATGAGCGCCCTTGACGCCGGCACCGGCGAAGATCGCCACCTTCCGGGATTTGTTGAGTAAGGCGGACACCTCGGCCACGTCAGCAGGGTTGGGCGACAGGGTGGCTGGTCTGGCCTTGGAATACTCAGGGATGGCGGCAGTGGCCTTCTCATCGGAGACATCTCCCGGCAATGAGATCACGCTCACGCCGCTCAGGCTGACAGCGTGGCGGATTGCGGCGTTGACGACACGAGGGGCCTGCTTGGGGGTGGAGATGAGCTCCGAGTAGACCGAGCACTCGTTGAACAGGCGATCCGGGTGGGTCTCCTGGAAGTAGGACTGGCCAATCTGAACGCTGGGGATGTGCGAGGCGATCGCCAGCACCGGAGCACCCGAGCGCTGTGCGTCGTACAGGCCGTTAATCAGGTGAAGGTTGCCCGGACCGCAGGAGCCGGCGCACACGGAGAGCTCGCCGGTCAGCTGCGCCTCTGCTGCAGCAGCGAAGGCAGCGGCCTCCTCATGGCGTACATGGACCCAGTCGATCCCACCCTTGGCGGAACCGCCAGTCTTACGGACGGCGTTGACGATCGGATTGAGGGAGTCCCCTACGATGCCGTATATCCTGTGGACACCGGCATCGACAAGCTGGGCCACGAGTTGTTCTGCGACATTCATGCGTCTCTCCCTGGAGATCCTGGATTCGAGTGACCCCATCAGGCTACGCCCAGTGCGACCATAGTCCTAGAATTGATGGCCTGTTGTGAACGAGAAGACCATCAGTGCATGGCACGATGGGCCCATGAGCGAGACCACTGACGGCACTGACCTCCCGGAGTCGAACGTCTTCGCCAAGCCGTGGCCGCTCGACTTTGGCCTGCCCGGCTTCACGGCCGTGGACCACGCCGACATCGAACCGGCCATCCGTGCCGGGATGGCTGCTGAGCGCCGGGAGTGGGAGGCGATCGCCACCAACGAGGACCAGCCCACGATCGCCAACACCGTCGATGCTTTGGAGCGATCCGGTGAGCTGCTGGAGCGGGCGCTGACGGTGCTGGACGCTCTGACCTCCGCCACCGACTGCCCGGACCTCGACGAGCTCGAGGAGGCCCTGGCCCCTGAGCAGGCGGCCCACTCCGACGCCTATCACCTCGACTCCCGTCTTTACCGTCGCTTCAAGGTCCTCGATGAGACGGTGACCCAAGCCCCTGAGGGGCAGACCGCGCGCGACGCCGACGGCACCGTCATCGACGCCGAGGCCGCCCGCCTCATCCGCCTGACCGTCGAGGAGTTCGAACGCAACGGCGTCGGCCTGGACGAGGCGGACACGCACAGGCTCAAGGAGATCAACGCCCGCGTCAACGCGCTCAAGACGCGCTTCTCCGTCCTGGTCACCGAGGCCATGCACGCCGCCGGGGTCACTAACGTCACGGTGCCGCCGGCCCTGGCCACCACCCGGCCCCACGGCGCCAGGCTCGCTCTGCTGGAGACGTCCATGAGCCGAGGACTGGGAAAGCAGGACACCCTCGGTGACACCCGCGGCATCGTTCTGGAGCTCGCCCGGCTGCGCGCCGAACGGGCCGCCCTCCTGGGCTTCCCGCACCACGCCGCCCTCGTGGCCGCGGAGTCGGCCGCCCGCACCACCGAGGCGGTTTCAGAGCTGCTCGGCCGACTCACTCCGCCGGCCATGGACAACGCCCGCGCAGACGCGCGAGTCTATGCCGCCCGCATGGACCTGGACCCGCAGACCCAGGCCGGTGAGACCTTCGGGCCCGCCGACTGGCCCCTCTACGAGGCCGCTGAGCGCAAGGAGCGCTTCGGCGTCGACGACGAGGTCCTGGCCCCCTACCTGGAGCTGTGGAGCGTGGTCACCAAGGGCGTCTTCTACGCCGCCAACCGCCTCTACGGCATCACCTTCCACGAGCGCGAGGACCTGGCAGAGCACATGTACGCCCCGGGCGTGAAGGTCTGGGAGGTGCGCGACGGCGAGGACTCCCAGGCGCCGGTTCTGGGCCTGTTCGTCGGCGACTACTACGCTCGGGCGGGCAAGTCCGGCGGTGCCTGGATGGACAGCCTCGTCACCGGCTCAACACTCACCGGCCGCAAACCAGTCGTCATCAACTGCTGCAATATCGAGCAGCCCACCTCCGGCCCGGCCCTGCTGACCTGGGACGAGGTCATCACCTGCTTCCATGAGTTCGGGCACGCTCTGCACGCCCTGTTCTCCCAGGCCCGCTACCCCTCGGCCTCCGGAACGGCCGTGCCCCGCGACGTCGTCGAGTTCCCCAGCCAGCTCAACGAGAAGTGGGCGCTTCACCCCGAGGTGCTGGCCTCCTACGCGCGCCACGTGGACACCGGCGAGCCTCTCCCGCCTGAGCTCGCCGAGCAGCTACGAGGCCAGGGCGCCTTCGGTCAGGGCTACGCCATCACCGAGTACCTGGGGGCGGCCCTGCTCGACCAGGCCTGGCACACCCTGCCCTCTGGCGAGGTCCCGACGCGCATTGATGAGGTGGAGGACTTCGAGCACCGGGCCCTGGCCCGGGCCGGAGTCGATGACGCGCTCGTGCCTCCCCGCTACCGCACCACCTACTTCTCCCACGTCTTCGCCGGGGGCTACAGCGCCGCCTACTACGCCTATATCTGGAGCGAGGTCATGGACGCCGATGCCGTCGAGTGGTTCACCACCGATGGTGCGATCGACGGCGACCTCGGCCTGAACCGCCAGGCCGGAGAGATCTTCCGCCGCGAGTTCCTCTCCCGCGGCGACTGTCGAGACCCTCTGGTCTCCTACCGCGCCTTCACCGGACGCGACCCCGGCATCCTGCCTCTTCTTCGACGTCGCGGACTGGCCTGATGGACGCAGTTCGCATCTTCACCCTCTCATCACCGGAAGGAACATAATATGGCTCGCGTCACCATCGTCGGCGGTGGATACGGTGGTATCACTGCTGCCAAGGCCCTCGACGACGTCGCCGAGGTCACCCTCGTGGAGCAGAAGGACACCTTCGTCAGCCACGCCGCGGCGCTGCGCGCGGCGGTCGACCGTGACTGGGCGGAGAAGATCTTCCTGCCCTACGACAAGCTCCTGACCAACGGGCGCGTCGTTCACGGAACGGTGCTGACGGTGCGAGGCACCACCGTTGAGGTCTCCGGTCACGGACCGATCGAGGCCGACTACCTGGTGCTGGCCACCGGGACCGCCTACCCCTTCCCCGCCAAGCACATGGAGTCCTCCTCCGTCATCGCCAAGGCCCGTATTGAGCGCGTCCACGCCAACCTCGAGCAGTCCTCACGAGTGCTCATCGTGGGCGCCGGCGCCGTCGGTATCGAGCTGGCCGGTGAGATCACCTCGGCTTTCCCGAAGGTCAAGGTGACCATGTTGGAGGCTGCCGACAGGATCCTGCCTGCCGGCGACTACAAGCCGGAGATCCGCGAGGCCATCTCCGACCAGCTCGCCCAGCGCGGGGTGGAGATCCTCACCGGTGACTCCCTCAGCTTCCTGCCCCCGGTCGATGTCGGCGTGCTCTCGCCCTTCCGGGTCACCACCCAAGGCGGGCGCCAGCTTGAGGCCGACATGTGGTTCCGCGCTTACGGCTCAGCGGCCGCCACCGGATTCCTCGGTGAGGACTACGACGAGGTGCGCCACTACGACGGCACGATCCGCGTCGACGAGTACCTGCGCGTGGTGGACCACCCCGGTGTCTGGGCCATCGGAGACATCACCGACGTGCGTGAGTCCAAGCGTGCCGACGCCGCCCGTGCCCATGCCCGAGTCGTCGCCAGCAACATCGCCGACATCATCGCGGGCCGTGAGCCCTCCGCGACCTACACGCCCGGAACCGAGCGGATCATCCTGCCCCTGGGGCCCGACGGCGGTGCCTCCCAGATCCTGCATGACGGCGTGCGCGTGGTCGTCGGCCCTGAGGAGACCAGCAAGCTCAAGGGGGAGGACCTCTTCCTGGGCTTCATCCGTCAGGAGCTGGGAGTCGAGTCGGAGGCCTGATCGGGTACGACTGGGCGCGACGCTGCTGGGCAACGCCGTCCGCCTGTGCGCTGCGCGGGGGATAGCCGGTAGTGTGTCCCACATGACGAACGATCCGCGGTCCGCGCTCAACCGACTCATTGCCGCCTTCGAGGCGCACCTGGATGCTGCCGCGACCGGTGACGAGCTCTCCCCGGCCGTGGTCGCGGCCGAGAACGCCCTCCAGGACGCCTTCTTCACCTACGACGACTCGCTGTTCACCGCATACGGCATCGAGCTGCCCTTCGAGGCCTTCGACTCCGATGGCGACGATGAGGACGACGATGACGATGAGGAGGACTATGACGACGGCGAGTACGACGAGGATGACGACGACTACGACGACAGCGATGATGAGGATGATGAGGACTATGACGACGAGGACTGACTGAGGTCCTCTCGGTTACTCCTGCTTTCAGCAGCGGGGGCCGCACACGATGTGTGCGGCCCCCGTGTTGCCTCGCGGCTCAGAAGCGCTCGGGGTAGCCGAGCTGGATGGAGGTGACCTCGTCCAGGGCGTGGCGGATCTGCACCGGAAGCTCCAGGTCGTCGGCCGACAGCACGCCCTGGAGCTGGGCCGGAGTGCGGGCCCCCACAATGGTTGAGCTGATCCCGGGGGCGTCGCGGGCCCAGGCGAGCGCGACCTCGGCCGGCTTACGGTCCAGGCCCGAGGCGGCAGTGGCCACGGCCTCAACCACACCCCGGTGCGCCTCGCCCAGGTAGGGCGACACATAGGAGCGCAGGTGAGGGGAGGCGGCCCGTGAGTCCGGTGGAATCGTCGCCCGGTACTTGCCGGTGAGCACGCCCCTTCCCAGGGGCGCGTACCCCAGGATGCCGAAGCCCAGGGCCTGCGAGGCGGGCCTCAGCTCGCGCTCGATGCCCCGGGAGAGCAGCGAGTGCTCCACCTCGACGGCCGCCAGCCCCGGGCCCCGGCCGCACTCGCTGAGCAGGTCATGCATGCGCACCGATGCCCAGGCGGGGTGGTTGGCGATGCCCACGTACCGGGTTCGCCCGGAGGAGACGGCCAGGCTCAGGGCGTGGGCCGTCTCCTCCAGGGAGGTGCTGGGATCGGGTACCTGGACCAGTAGGAGGTCCAGGTGGTCGGTGCCCAGGCGGGCCAGGCTGGTGTCGAGCGTGTCCAGCAGCGAGCCGCGGGAGGCGTCAGCCACCGAGGAGCGCTCCCCGGTTCGCCAGGTGCGCACCCCGGCCTTGGAGACCAGGACGAGGTCCTGGCGATCCACGTGCTCGCGCAGGAGCGCCCCGATCACCTCCTCGCTGACGCCCTCGCCGTAGGAGGCGGCCGTGTCCACGAGCGTGCCCCCGGCATCGAGGAAGATGTCGAGCTGTTCCTTGGCCTCGAGCTCGTCGGTGTCCCGGCCCCAGGTCATCGTGCCCAGGCCCACGGAGGACACGCGCAGGCCGGTCCGGCCGAGTCTCCTGTGCTCCATAGGCCTAACCGTAGCGGCTCGACCTACTTGCGTACGGTGATGGTCCAGGCCGCGTCGCCGGTGCGCTCGAACTCGGTGACGGTGTAGCCGTTGTCGGCGGCCCAAGCCGGCAGTGTCTGAGTCCCCTGGGTGCAGTCGAAGCCGATGACGAGCTCGTCGCCGACGCTGAGCTCCTCCATGGCCTCTTCGGCCTCGAAGACGGGGAAGGGGCAGACCTGACCGGTGGTCTCCAGAACAGTGCGCATGAGTGACTCCTTGAAGCGATGTGATGAGGGTTCGGGGGCGGTTGGGGCAGCGAGATGGTTGCGGGGGTTCTGACGAGGCCTCAGACGGTGGCGGGCACGCGTGAGGCCGCCCGCTCGGCGCGACGACGCTGCCGGGGACGGATGAGGAGGAACCAGGCGGCCACCCCGACCCCCAGCACCTGGAAGACCAGTGCGATCCAGCCCTGCCATGACAGGAGCGAGGTCTGCACCAGGGCGTTGCCGATGGAGCAGCCACCGGCCCAGGCGGCGCCGATCCCCATGAGGACACCGCCGGCGATGGAGCGCTGGATGACCTGGGCGCTGGGCACGCGGACGCGGAACTCGCCAGAGGCCTTGGCAGCGAGGTAGGAGCCGAGCAGGATGCCCAGGACCAGGAGCACGCCCCAGTCAAGTCGCTTGACGTCCCCGGTGACGATGAGGTTCACCAGGTTCGACGACGGCGTCGTGATCCCCAGCCCGTCCGGGCGCCCCGAGGCCCAGGACGTGGGCCAGGCGATGACGGCGACGACGCCCACGAGGAATCCGGTGGCCAGAGGGTTCCACTGCTTCTCCAGCAGCAGGTGAGCCAGGCCCGTGCGCTGGGCAGGCAGCTGGATCTGAGCGGGACGGCTGCGCTCCAGAACGATGAAGCGGTGCACAACGAGCCCGGTGACGGCGGCCAGGATGACGACGCCGCCCCAGCTCGGCAGACCGATGGTGGCCGGGATGGTGGTCAGGTTGGTGACCCACAGTCCTTTAACCCAGCTCGTCACCTCCGACAGGAGTCCCGTCCTCGACGCGGCCGCCGTGGTGGCATAGGTCACGAGCGCGAACCAGGAACCGACCAGGCCCTCGCCGGCGCGGTAGTAGGTCCCGGTGGCGCAGCCGCCGGCCAGGACGATCCCGACTCCGAACAGGAAGGAACCGACAACGGTGGCAACCACCGACAGCTTGGGGATCTCAGGGGTGATGGAGCCTGCTGAGGTCAGGACGGCGACTCCGACCGCCTGAACGGCGATGGCCAGCAGGAAGGCTGTGAACCAGCGCCAGGAGCGGGAGACCCACAGGTCCCGGAAGGCGCCGGTGATGCAGAAACGGCCCCGTTGGAGGATGAAACCGAGGACGGCTCCAACGATGAGCCCAGTGAGGATGGTGGGTGACGGCACGGTGCGGTCCTTGTCCGGCTGCTGCTGTCAGGTGCAAGCAGCCTGCGTGGGGACCGGTGACGCAGCACAGGTGGAAAGACAGAGACAGGCCACGTCATCCGGTGGGGGAGTGAGGTGGAGGCCTGGCTGGACGTGGCTGATGGGGCGCCGTCTCAGGGGCGCTGGGAGCCGGGGAGAACGATCTGTCTGAGACCGCCTCAGAACGCCCGAACCAGGCAGCGCATACACATGCCGGCTCCGCGCGAGGCGGTGCGGGCTGCGTTGGCCTGGACGACGTTCATGTGCTTCTCCATGGGGATCTGGGAAGTGCGTGGCGACGGTTGTCAGCCGCCTTGGACTGTAGCCGACGGCCTCTGGCCGTGGCAATTCCTGAACAATGGCCGAGATCAGGCAGCGGTGCGGCGTGCGGTCAGGAGATGGGCGATCCCGTCATCGGGCACCTGCGGCGTGGTGCCGCCGAAGAGCGGGCACTGGGCCTGGAAGGCGCACCAGTCGCACAGCCGGGAGCGGTGGGGGCGGAAGGAGCCGCTGCGAGCACAGTCCTCGACCTCGTCCCACAGGCGCGCCAGGCGCGTCTCGGTGCGTTCCAGCTCGGCCAGGCGAGGATCGTGAGTCAGGACCCGCCCGTCCTTGAGGTAGACCAGCTGGAGACGGGCCGGCGCCCGACCGCGCAGACGCCACAGCACCAGCGCGTAGAAGCGCATCTGAAACAGCGCCTCCTCCATGAAACGTGTGCCGGGGCTGCGCCCGGTCTTGTAGTCGACCACTCGCATGGCGCCGTCGGGCGCCACGTCCAGACGGTCCACGAAGCCCCGCAGGAGCAGGCCGCCACCGGTCTCGGTCTGGACGAACAGCTCGCGCTCGGCCGGCTCCAGGCGCTGGGGGTTCTCCAGGGTGAAGTAGGTGCGAATGAGTCCGCGGGCCTCCTCCAACCAGGTCTCCACGTGGTCGGCGTCCTCGAACAGGTCCATGACCCCCGGATTCTTGTCCCGGTGGGAGGCCCACTGGCCGGGCAGGAGCTCGAGGGCCGCCTCCGGGAGACGATCCGAGGCCGGAAGATCGTAAAGCCGCTCCAGCACGCCATGAACCACGGTGCCCTTGTGCGTGGCCAGTGAACCGGGCTCGGGGAGACGGTCGACCGTGCGCAGACGAAACATGAGCGGGCACTGCATGAAGTCCTTGGCCCGGGAGGGGGACAGGGCCGCGCGGCGTCCGCCGCCCGAGCCTCCCCCCGGACGACCACTGGCACCCGGACCGGTGGGCCTGACGCCGGTCTGAGGCGATGAGCTGGATGCGGTGAGCGGCTCGTGGGACATGGGCATGACGCTACCGCGAGGAGGTGACGCGGCGTCGGAGCTGGACGGAGGGAGCGGCCTTCCTCCACAGGCTGCGTCCGTGGAGAGAGTCCTCCGCGGCTGTGGCCGCCGAGTGGATGCGGTGCCCCGCTGCCGACGGCGTTAGGCTCGCGCCCATGCCTGCCTCCACATCCACCGGCGAGTGGGTCATCGCCCGCGTCGGCGGCGCCCCCGTCGTCATCTCGCCGACCTCTCTCCTGCTCGGCCTGCTCATCGCCGGCAGCTGGTACCCGCTGGTCTCCTCAGCCCTGGGCGCCTTCGGGACCACGACGGTGCTGCTGGTGGTGGTCTCCACGGTCCTGGGCGTTGCGGCCTCGGTTCTGCTGCACGAGCTGGCCCACGGACTGTCCGGAACTCTCATGGGCAGGCGCCCCACCCGTTACGAGCTCTACCTGTGGGGCGGGCGCACCTCCTTCGGGCCGGCACGCGAGTGGACCGCGTGGAAGGACCTGGTCACCTCCCTGTCAGGACCGGCCACCAACCTGCTCCTGTGGCTGATCGGAACCGTGGTGCAGGACTTCGTGAGTCTGTCGGTTCCCGTCGCCTTCACCATATGGGCCGTGACCCTGGTCAACCTGGCCCTGGCCGTCTTCAACGCCCTGCCGGGTCTTCCCCTCGACGGCGGCTACGCCCTGGCCGCGCTCGTGGTCCAGGTGACCGGTAATCGTCGGCTCGGTCTCAAAGTGGCCGGCTGGGGCGGGCTGGCGGTGGTCGGCGGTGTCGTGTGGTGGTGGATCCTGCGCCCCCTCGTGCTTGACGGCCGCCAGCCCGACGCCTTCAGCCTCATCCTGGTTGTCATGGTGGGCTGGTCGATCGTGGCCTCCAGCTGGCAGGTCCTCGAGCTCGGGGGAGGAACCCGGGCCGCCTCGAAGCTGGACCTGCGCGAGCTGTCCAGACCCCTGCGCGTCGTCGGCCCCGACACACCTGTGTCCCAGGTGCGTGAAGCGCTGGCCCAAGGAGCCGCACTCGTCCTCGTCACTGACGGGCCCGAGCTGGTGGGCACGATCGATGAGGCATCCCTCAAGGAGCTCGGGCTGTCGGACGCAGCGAGCCCGGCCCCCGTGAACGGGGTGAGCGCCAGGCAGGTCTGCACGGTGCTGCCGGCCGCGGCGGTGACGACGGAGCTCACCGGCCAGGCGGCCGCCGACGCCATGAAACGAGCCCGGGAGGTCTCACGCTGGCTGGTGCTCGTAGAGGCGGGGAGCCTGGCCGGCGCGGTCCCCACCGGCGCGCGCTGAGCAGTCGCGGGGGCCACAGCGATCAACTGCCCGGCTAGGCTAACGTCATGATAGAGCCGAATCAGCTGGACCCCAGTGCCGCGCACCGCTCCCACTTCGCCGACAACCGCGCCAACTGGGACGACCGCGCTACCCTTCACGAGGCCTCTGGCTACGGCATCGCCGAGCTCCTCGCCTCGCCCACAGCGCTCACGAAAGACGTCACCGATGACCTGGGACGTCTGGGGGATATAAGCGGCCTCGACGTCATCCATCTCCAGTGCCACCTGGGGCTCGATACCATCAGCTTGGCCCGGCTGGGAGCGCGACGCGTCGTCGGCCTCGACATGTCCCCGCGCTCGTTGGAGCGGGCCCGGGAGCTGGCACGTCGGGCCGAGGCCCGCATCGAGCTGGTCGAGGCCAACGTCTATGCGGCCCGTGAGGTTGTGACCGGTGACTTCGACCTGGTCTACACCACGCTGGGCGTCCTGTGCTGGTTGCCTGACATCGACGCCTGGGCGCGTGTTGTGGCCTGCCTGCTGCGCCCCGGCGGACGCCTTATTCTGCGTGACGACCACCCCGCCTTCATGGCTGTGGGAGACGACACCTCCCACGGGCTCACCCTCCATGAGCCCTACTTTCAGAGGCACGAGCCCATGACCTGGGAGAATGAAGGCTCCTACGTGGAGACGCCCGAAGGCGCAGCGCCGATCGCCCACACCCGCAGCCACCAGTGGAACCACGCGGTGGGGGAGATCCTTACCGCGCTGCTGGGGGCGGGCCTCGTCCTGGAGGAGGTGAGCGAGACCCGTGTGAGTGCCTGGCGCCGCTGGCCCGACCTCATGGGGCCCTGCGAGGAGGGCTACCGCTTCACCGACCCGGCGATGCGCGACATGCTGCCTCTCCAGCTGGTCGTTGTCGCCCGCCGGCCGGCCATGACCAGCTCGTCGAGCTCATCGAAGATGCCTTGACGCTCCAGGACTCCCGCGCCGTTGACGGCTGCCTGCCGGTGCATTTCTCTTTCAGGTGCCTGAGTCACGAGCGCGGCGCGGCTCAAAACCCGTCCATCGGAGACGGCCTCGTCGAGAAAAGAGACCAAGTCGCCGGGAAGCCTGACGGTGATCTGCGCAGACACACGATCATGGTGACGAAGGAGGCGTATCCCATATCGGGATGTTGCGAGGGGGCAGTGGCTGGCAGGAGAAAACGCTGGGTATCTGTCAGGCACTCATCGGTTCCGGACGGGCTGTGGATGATAACCTTCGCATCGGATCAAGTGCCTCTGGGCATCCGTATCAGCGTCATCTTTGAAGGTGAAACCATGAGCGACGTCAACTCTCAGGACCTCTCTCAAGAGATTCTGGCTTCGCCGGCCAAGGCATCGATCTTCCTCACGGTGACCGTACGGAGTGGGAGCGAGTCCCCGGTCATCGATCTGCTGACCGATGTGTCCGGGCTGACCCGGGCTGTTGGTTTCCGCTACCCCGAGACGATGCTCAGCTGCGTCGTCGGTATTGGGGCAGGCATGTGGGACCGTCTCTTCGACGTGCCTCGGCCTGAGTATCTGCACGACTTCGAGGCACTTCAGGGAGGAAAGCACAGTGCCCCCTCGACGCCGGGAGACCTGTTCTTCCACCTGCGCGCCTCAACTCTCGACATGTGCTTCGAGCTGGCGCGCCAGATCATGCGCCGACTGGGCTCTGCGGTCAGTACCTACGATGAGGTTCACGCCTTCCGCTACCTCGATAATCGAGACCCTCTGGGCTTCGTCGACGGTACTGAGAGCCCGCGGGGCCAGGCGGCCGTTACCGCTGCGCTCATCAACGAGGGTGCTTGGGCGGGCGGCAGCTACATCATTGAGCAGAAGTACGTCCACAACCTCACCGCCTGGGACTCATTGAACGTCGAGGAGCAGGAACACGTCATCGGCCGCACCAAGCTCGATGACACCCAGCTCCCTGACGATGAGCAGCCCACCAACAGCCACGTCACCATGAACACCATTGAGGACGCCGACGGCAACGAGCTCCAGATCGTGCGTGACAATCTCGCCTTCGGTGAGGCCTCCGGGGAGCAGGGCACGTTCTTCATGAGCTACGCCGCAGACCCACGCGTCACCGAGCTCATGCTCCGGCGCATGTTCCTGGGAGAGCCCGAGGGCAACTACGACCGCATCCTCGACTTCTCCACGCCTCTGACAGGATGCCTGTTCTTCGCTCCGCCGGCCGCCTTCCTCGACGACGCCGACCAGTACGCGAAGCCTTCTGTCCGACCTGAGGCCGGACCGCAGGACCCGACCCAGCCTGCCACTGAGCTGAGCGCCGCCAAGGACCTAGGGCTCAACGCATCGTCTGAGGCGCCGCGTGACCAGACACCAGATGACCACAGCAACGGTGCGGGTTCCACTGCCGCACCGTCCGACGGATCCCTTGGGATCGGAAACCTGAAAGGCCGAGTATGAACAATCTGCATCGACAGCTCGCCCCCATCTCCGAGGCCGCCTGGAGTGAGATCGACCAAGAGGCGCGACGCACCTTCATCCGCTGGATCGCTGGACGACGCGTCGTCGACGTGGTCGGACCCGACGGAGAGGACCTTGCGGCAGTACGCACCGGTCACCAGGTACGCGTGGACACCCCCTTCGAAGGTGTCCAGGCCCACCAGCGTCAGGTCCGCCAGATCGTCGAGCTGAGGGTTCCCTTCCGGGTCAGTCGCGAGGCCGTCGACGCCGTCGACCGGGGAGCCCAGGACTCCGACTGGCAACCCGTGAAGGACGCTGTTGCTCAGATCGCCAGAGCCGAGGACGGCATTGTCTTCGACGGGCTGGCGAGCGCGGGCATTGAGGGGCTGGTTCCCTCAAGCTCCAACCCTGCCGTATCGCTCCCACAGCCGAAGGACCTTCCTGACGCCGTTGCTGCTGCCCTCAAGGAGCTCCGCCTCGCCGGAGTCGAAGGCCCCTACGCCCTCCTGCTCTCCGCCGAGCTGTGGACCGCCGTCGCGGAGACCACTGACGACGGTTACCCCATCCGCAAGCACATCGATCGTCTCCTGGATGGTGAGGTCCTGTGGGCTCCCGCCATTCAGGACGCTGTCCTGCTGAGCACGCGGGGCGGCGACTACGAGCTGCACCTCGGTCAGGACCTCTCCATCGGATATCTCTCACACGATGCCGAGTCGATTGAGCTCTATCTCCAAGAGACGCTCACTTTCCTCCCTTACACCTCTGAGGCGAGTGTCGTGCTGACGCACTGAGGTCGCCCACTGGGTCCTACACTCGCCCTGATGAGCGAGCAGACTGAGCACACGGTGAACTCACCCACGGAGTCCTCCCAGCGCCCCGCTCCCCAGGAGATCCTGGGGCAGGCCGGTCGCCGTGGCCCCTTCCGCTACGGCGAACGCATCCAGGTCACCGACACCAAGGGCCGCAAGAACACCTTTCTGCTCAACCCCCACGGCTACTTCCAGTCCGTGCGCGGCTCCTTCCACCACCGAGACGTCGTCGGCATGGACGAGGGCAGCGTCATCGAGACCGACACCGGCCACGAGCTGCTCCTGCTGCGCCCGCTCCTGGCCGACTACGTCCTGTCCATGCCCCGCGGCGCGCAGGTGGTCTACCCCAAGGACTCCGGTCAGGTCATCGCCCTGGGCGACATCTTCCCCGGCGCCCGCGTCCTGGAGGCCGGCGTCGGCTCGGGGGCCCTCACCATGAACCTGCTCTCCGCCATCGGGGAGGGCGGCCACCTGCTGTCCATCGAGCGTCGTGAGGACTTCGCCCGGATCGCCGCCTCCAACGTCGACGCCTGGTTCGGCCGCCACCATCCCGCCTGGGAGCTGCGCACCGGGGACTTCGCCGACGTCGTCGCCGCCCGGGTGGAACCCGGCAGCATCGACCGGGTGGTCCTGGACATGCTCGCCCCCTGGGAGAACGTCGAGGCCGCTTCCCAAGCCCTGGCCCCGGGCGGACTCTTCCTGGCCTACGTGGCCACCGTCACCCAGCTCTCCCGCACCGTGGAGGCCCTGCGCCACAGCGGCCTGTTCACCGAGCCCGAGTCCTGGGAGTCCATGGTGCGCACCTGGAACGTCGACGGGCTGGCCGTGCGCCCAGACCACCGCATGGTGGCGCACACCGGGTTCCTCCTGACCGCCCGTCGCCTGGCCGCAGGCTCCCGGCCCCTGACCCGCAAGCGCCCGCCCGCCCGCGGCGCCTACGACGAGGGCGGCTACTGGCTGCCCGACGACGTCAAGGAGCGCACCAGCACCGACAAGAAGGTCCGCCGCGTTCTGCGTGACTGCCAGGCCAAGCAGCCCTCCGACGCCACACCCGTTCTCAGCGGGAGCGCGGACGACGACCAGGACGGCGCCGACCATGTCTGAGACGACTGCCGCCGACGCCGGCACGCCCCAGCCACTGGGGATGCCTGCTGCGGACTTCACCAGCCACCAGCTGCGTGAGGCCCGCGCCCGAGCCGTCAGCCTGGCGGCCAAGAACGAGCGCCTGGTGACCGCTCTGGGCACCGCCCGCGAGCGCATCACCGAGCTCGGCCAACAGCTCGACGCCGTCACCCACCCCCCGGTCACCCTGGGACTGCTCACCGGCCTTCCCCGCACGAGGGGGGCCGCAGGTGACACTGGCGATGCCGTCGATGCCGCCGACGCCGCCCGGCCCCGCGAGGTCGCCGTGAGCCTGTCCGGCCGCCAGATGCTCCTGCACGTCCACCCCGGCGTCGATGACACCGAGCTGCAGGTCGGGCGGCTCGTGGCCGTCAACGACCAGATGCTCGTCGTCGCCACCCTCCCCGAGCCGTGCACCGGTGAGGCCGTCACCCTGGAGGAGAGGCTCGATGACGCCCGGGTCCTGGTGACCACCGGCGCAGGAGGCACCCGGATCCTCACCCTGTCCTCGGCTCTTGGCCGCATCTCCGAGGCCGGCGAGGGGCTCAAGCCCGGCGACACCCTGGCCGCCGACCTGCGCGCCGACGTCGCCACGACTCTCATTGAGCGCACCAGTGTCGAGCAGCTGGTCGTCGCCGAGACGCCCGACGTCTCCTGGTCGGACATCGGGGGTCTGGGCCCGCAGATCGAGCAGATCCGCGATGCTCTCGAGCTGCCCTTCACCCACCCCGAGCTGTTCCACGCCTACGGCCTGCGCGCCCCCAAGGGGCTGCTGCTCTACGGCCCGCCCGGCTGCGGCAAGACCCTCATCGCCAAGGCCGTGGCCACCTCGCTGGCCGGCTCTCCCAGCGCCTGCGGCGTCACAGGGCGCTCGGCGGCGTTCCTCAACATCAAGGGTCCTGAGCTGCTGAGCAAGTTCGTCGGTGAGACCGAGCGCCAGATCCGCGCCATCTTCGACCAGGCCCGCAAGGCCGCTGCCGAGGACCGGCCGGTGGTCATCTTCTTCGACGAGATGGAGGCCCTCTTCCGTACCCGTGGCACCGGCGTGTCCTCCGACGTCGAGACCATGATCGTGCCCCAGGTCCTGGCGGAGATCGACGGCGTGGAGTCCCTGCGCAACGTCGTCATCATCGGGGCCTCCAACCGGGAGGACATGATCGACCCCGCCATCCTGCGCCCCGGGCGCCTGGACGTGAAGATCCGCATCAACCGGCCCGATGCGGCCGCTGCCGAGGAGATCCTCGCCCGGCACCTCACCGCCGACCTGCCCCTGGCCCCGGCCGAGCTCGCGGCCCACGGGGGAGACCACGAGGCCACCGCCGCCTCCTTGCGCCGCGTCGTCGTCGAGGCCCTCTACGCCCGCAACGACGCCACCGCCGTCCTGGAGATCACCGAGGCCCACGCGGCCGGCGGCACCTCCACCCGCGTCCTTCACCTGGCCGACCTCACCAGCGGCGCCATGCTGGCCGCCATCGTCTCGCGCGCCAAGACCGCCTCCATCAAGGATGAGCTCGCCGGGGGAGCGGGCGGGCTGAGCGCAGCCAGGCTCCGCTTGGCCGTCGAGACCGAGGCGCGGCAGAACGAGGAGATCACTGGCGCCACCACCCCCGAGGGGTGGGCCCGGCTCATCGGCACCCGCACCTCGCAGATCCTCAGCGTGCGCAGACTCGGCAAGGAGAGCACATGAACGACGTCGGCTTTCAGCCCGGCCCGGTGACGCGACCCGTCGGCCTGGAGACCGAGTTCGGGGTCCTGCGTCCGGGCGACGCCTACGCCAACCCCGTGGTCCTGTCCACCCGGGTGGTGGAGGCCTACAGCGTCGGCGCCGGCGTGCCCACCGTGCGGTGGGACTACGAGGGCGAGGATCCCCTGGCCGACCTGCGCGGCGGCAGGCTCCGGCGCTCCGCCGCCCACCCCAGCCAGCTCACCGACGACCCCGCCCGCCCGGCGCCGTCAGGTGACGTTCCGCCGGCTCCCTGGGGGGCGCGCGCCCGCCCCAGTGCCGCCGAGGCGGCCCTGCCCCGGGCCACGACGGCGGTCCTGGTCAACGGCGCCCGCTTCTACGTGGATCACGCCCACCCCGAGTACTCCTCACCCGAGGTCCTCACCCCTCGCGACGCCCTGATCTGGGATCGTGCCGGTGAGGTGGTCGCCCGGCGCGCCATGACGGCCCTGGATGAAGGCAGTGTCGATGCGCCGGCGCAGATCGTCCTGTACAAGAACAATGTGGACGGCAAGGGTGCGGCCTACGGCTCCCACGAGAACTACCTCGTGCGGCGCGACGTGCCCTTCGAGGCGCTGGCCGAGGTCCTCACCCCTTTCCTCGTCACCAGGCCCGTCCTCGTAGGCTCCGGCCGGGTCGGCATCGGACAGCGCAGTGAACGCCCCGGATTCCAGATCAGTCAGCGCGCCGACTACGTCGAGTCCGAGATCGGCCTGCAGACCACCTTCAACCGCCCCATCATCAACACCCGCGACGAGCCGCACGCCGACAACGCCCGCTGGCGCCGTCTTCACGTCATCAACGGGGACGCCAACCGCTTCGACGTTCCCATCTACCTCAAGATCGCCACCACCGACCTGCTCCTGTGGTTCCTGGAGCAGGCGTACACCGAGGGCTCCGACCGGTTCACGGAGGCTCTGACCCGCCTCAGGCGCCTGACCATCATCGGCGACCCCGTCGAGGAGCACTGGGCACTCTCCCACGACCCCTCCCTCTCCCACGAGCTGCGCACCCAGTCCGGGTCCATGACCGCCCTGGCGATTCAACGCGCCTTCCTCGATGCCATCAGCCCAGCCGTCACCCGCTTGGAGGACGCTCAGGCCCATCGCGCCCTGGCTCTGTGGAGGCAGGTCCTCGACGCCCTGGAGCAGTGGCGCCACGACGGAGCCGGCCCGGCCGCCCAGATGGTGGAGTGGGTCGCCAAGTACGAGCTCTGTGAGGGACTGCGCCGCAGGTCGGGAACCGGCTGGGACGATCCTCGTCTGGCGGCTCTCGACATCCAGTGGGCCGATCTGCGCCCGGGGCGATCCGTCGTCGACAGGCTCGACGCCGCCGGCAGGATCCACCGGTTGGCCTCCGAGGCAGAGATCCAGCGCGCGGCCGACACACCACCCGAGGGCACACGTGCCGCCATCCGGGGAACCGCCATCCGCCGCCACCCGCAGATCGTGGGTGCCTCGTGGACCTGCCTCCTCCTCGACGTTCCGGGCGCCCCCGAGCTGGCGCGTCTGCGCCTGCCCGACGACGTGGTCGTCGGCCCCGATGAGACGGCGACCATCCTGGAGGAAATTGGTCGCCGGGCGGAACCTGAGAGACACTGAGCCTTGCAACACGCTCACCAGCGGTGCGCAGCTGGGCAGGACGAGTGAAGGAGCAGCACATGACGCCGCAGCACGCCAGTCAGTCCTATGGGCAGGTCCGTCACGGCGGTGTCGAGACCACCGCAGCGGACACTGACCAGGCGATCAGCGCCGGGACATCGGCGTCGGCCGGGCAGGCCAGTGACGTTGACAGCATCCTCGATGAGATCGACTCGGTCATTGAGACCAACGCCGCAGCCTTCGTCCAGGGCTTCGTCCAGAAGGGCGGCCAGTGAGCATGAGCGGCTCACGGCCCTTGGCGCGGCGCATCATCGGGGTGGAGACCGAGTACGGCATCACCTGTGCCCCCACCACCGACGGCCCTCCTCCCATGGACGCCGACCACGCCGCTCGTGAGCTCTTCGATCCCGTGGTACAGCGCTCGCGCTCCTCGAACGTCTTCACTCGTGGGGGCGCTCGCCTCTACCTGGACGTGGGCTCCCACCCCGAGTTCGCCACCGCCGAGTGCGACCGCCTTGAGGACGTGCTCGCACAGGACCGCGCCGGTGAGCTCGTCATGGCCGATCTCGCCGAGCAGGCCAACACCCGCTTGGCCGCAACGGGCGTTGCCGGGCAGATCCACCTGCTGAAGAACAACCGCGATGCCGAGGGCAACGGCTTCGGGTGCCACGAGAACTACCTCGTGCGTCGTCGGGGAGACTTCTGGAACGATGCCCGCACTCTCGTACCCCACCTGGTGACCCGGCAGATCCTCGTCGGCGCCGGCCATATCGCGGCCGACGGGGACACCGGTCCAGCGGGCGACGGGCTCAGGGGCTACGTCTTCTCCCAGCGGGCCGACCAGATGTGGGATGCCGTCTCCTCAGCCACGACTCGGGCCAGGCCGCTGATCAACACCCGGGACGAACCACATGCCGATGCCGAGCGCTACCGGCGCATGCATGTCATCGTCGGGGACTCCAACATCGCTCAGGGATCCACCCTGCTCAAGGTGGCGGGCATGGACCTGCTCCTGGACTACCTGGAGCACGGGGGAGACCTTGGTGACCTGGCCCTGGCCGATCCCATGAGGGCCATTCGCGACACCTGCCATGACATGAGTGGAGGGGTGCTGCTGGAGCGAGTCGACGGGCGGACCATCACGCCGTTGGAGATGCAGGCCGAGCACCTGGGACGTCTCCGCGATCACGTCGCACAGGACATCGAGGTCACTGCTCTCCACACTGCCGCACTGGATCTGTGGGAACGAGGACTCCAGGCCCTGCGCCTGCAGCAGCCCGAGCTCGTGGACACGGAGCTGGACTGGGCGGTCAAGCAGCGGCTGCTGACCCGTTACTGCCAGCGGCACGACACCGATCTGACCGATCCCCGGGTGAGGCGCTTGGCCCTGGCCTACCACGACGTCTCTGTCGGTGGGGGACTGCGACAGCGGCTGGAAGGTGCCGGGCTCCTGCGCCGATTCGTTGACGAAGAGACTTGCCGGAGGGCGGTGGACACCCCACCGGCCACCACGCGTGCGCGCCTACGGGGCGCGGTCGTTGCCAGGGCTGAGGACCTGCGCCGCGATGTGAGTGTCGACTGGGTGGGGGTTCGACTCGACGACGGCGTCTGCTCACCTGTTACGCTGAGTGATCCCTTCTGTGCCGTAGACGAGCGCATCGATGCACTCCTAGAGAGTATGGAGCGCCCGGCAACCGACCTTCCCATCGGGGTGTGAACAGTGAGGTTCACGGCACTGGTAAGGCGACAGACGGAAGACGCAACATGAGTACTACCTCCTCCCCGGATCCCGAAGTGGGCATGCCCCTGACACGGCGTCAGCGCCGTGCGCTCGAACGTGCTCAGCAGGCCCAGCAGGAGGCAGCGACCCAGGACCTGCCGGCATTGTCCCATCCTGCTGTTCAGACTCGCCCCGCCGGTACTGCGTCCCCCGGCACCCGACCCGCAACCGGCACGCCGGCGCCGCGCACTGAACTGCAACCGCAGCCACAGCCGCAGCCTCAGCCACAGCCTCAGATACCGGGTAGCAGCCATGATCCTCGCGGCGCGCACATGCCGGCCGCACGAGCTGATCGACGCGATCTGCCTCATCAGCCTGGGCACCGGCACGACGAGGTGGTCACCGAAACCCAGGAGCCGGAACCAACGCAGCGGCGACGTACCCTGGGCGGCCCGCTGGGGCGCATGCCCAGGGGTCCTCTTGCGGTCGGCCTGATCGGTGTCGTCGTCCTTGCCATGATCCTGGTGCCGCTGGCCGTCAACAAGCTCGTCTCCGGAAGGAACAGTGCGGGCACCAGCACTGCGGCCCAGTCGACCGTGCTGGACGGCAACGCCCCCCTCAGTCAGCTGCTGAAGGTCAGCGGACGGGTCGGATCGGGGGTGGCGCCCTCCATCGAGCTGAACGGCGACGCCTCTCTGTCAGCTCCCGGCTCGGTACTGACCGACGTCGTCCAGACCGGGCAGGGGCGCGTTGTCTCCGAGGGAACGCCAGTGATCCTGCAGGTCTCGCAGTTCTCCGGTCTCAATGGGCGCAACACGACGGGTAACGAAGCGGGGTACAAGCTCTGGCAGGGCCTGCTCGGCCCCGACGTGGGCAACTACATCAACACAGCGGTCTCCGGCCAGCGCGAAGGCGCCCGTGTCATCCTGCGCGAACCGGCCGAGGAGGACAACGGCTCCCGGACGACGAAGATCACCGTTGTCGACCTCCTGCCCACCACGGCAACGGGGGAGGCGAGGCAGCCGGCGGCAGGTACCCCCACCGTGACTGAGGGACCGGACGGTTCCATCACCGTCAGCAGCGCCGGACTTCCTGCACCGACTCGAGTGTCCACAGAGATCCTCATCAAGGGCACCGGTCCCCAGATCGGTGCCCAGGACCGTCTGATCGCTCGGACCACGATGGTCAGCTGGGCCACGGGACAGCCTCTGGAGAAATCAACCTTCGGATACCAGGAGCGGCCCAAGCAGCTCGACATGAGCAACGCGCTGGTGGGAGTCTCCCAGAACCTGGTTGATATCACGGTCGGCTCCCGGGTGGTCCTCTCACTGCCCGCTGAGCAGGCGCAGGGCAAGGAACCAGTCGTCGTCGTGATCGACGTCCTGGCCAAGGACCCCGCCCAGGCTCCCAAAGCATCCGGGGCTCATGCGAGCAGTGAGTCGAGCGCCGCCCCTGACTCCTCCGCCGGCCCAACATCCAAGGATCAGTCATGAGCGTTGCCATCCGCATCATTCCCTGCCTGGACGTCAAGGACGGTCGCGTCGTCAAAGGCGTCAACTTCCAGGGTCTCAAGGACGCCGGAGACCCCGTGGAGCTGGCCTCCCGCTACGGCGCTCAGGGGGCCGATGAGATCACCTTCCTCGACGTCTCGGCCTCGCACGAGGGACGTTCCACCATGTTGGACGTGGTCCGCCGTACTGCCGAGCAGGTCTTCGTTCCACTGACCGTCGGCGGGGGAGTGCGCTCAGTCGATGACGTGGACCAGCTGCTGCGGGCCGGGGCGGACAAAGTCGGTATCAACACCGCGGCCATCAACCGTCCCGAGCTGTTGACGCAGGTAGCGCAGCGTTTCGGCAACCAGGTGGTCGTCCTGTCCGTGGATGCGCGTCGGTGCCCCTCCGGTGTCTCAACGGCCTCCGGCTTCGAGGTCACCACGCACGGGGGGCGGACCTCCACCGGCATCGACGCAGTCGCCTGGGCGGTTCAAGGAGCAGAACTCGGCGCCGGTGAGATTCTCCTGAACTCCATGGACGCCGACGGAGTCACCAAAGGATTCGACACCGAGATGATCGACGCCGTTCGTCGACGGGTCCGGGTGCCACTCATCGCCTCCGGCGGTGCCGGATGCCCACAGGACTTCGTCACAGCCGCCAACCACGGTGCCGACGCCGTTCTGGCAGCCTCAGTGTTCCACTACGGAGTGATGACCATCGCTGAGGCCAAGAATGCCCTGCGAGACGCAGACCACCCGGTTCGTTAAAAACTGTGAGAGACTGAGCGGCGGGTGAGGTGTCGGTGCGCTGCCCGTTCCTGAAGGTGCCTGTGTGGCTGAGTCCGAGGAGAGTGCGTGAGCCACTTCTATTACAACGAGCCCAGCTATCCCAGTTATCCAAGTGGCGGGAATGCTTGGAGGAACCCAGACAGTGAGAGGAACTACTTGGGGAGCTGGTCTCTTGGTCTGGGGATTGCGAGTATTTTCTGCTGCGGAATCATTTTTGGGATCATCGCGATCGTTTTGGGGCTGCAAGCCCAGGCAGCGGCAGATCGCGGTGAGGCCACTAATCGAGGCGCAGGAACCGCTGGAATTGTCCTGGGGGTTATCGGGTTCTGTGCCACCCTGATTTATCTACTTGTGAGGGTGGGACTCAGGTGAGAGGTGGCGGCCCAGGCCGGATACCGGCGCTGCGCTGAGGTGGCGCCGCCAGGCGGCTCGATTTGCGTGCTGCGTGAGTCCTGTTATACTTCAGCAACATACTGAACATCATCGAACCCTATCTACACGGAGAGATGCTATGAGTAACATGGGCCCGTACCCCAGCGGTCAGTACAATCCGCAGCCCGGAGGATATGTCCCTGGTGGATTTGGTCCTCGCCCTGATGAGAAGAATTCGTTGGGAGGGTGGGCGCTTGGTCTTGGTATCGCCAGTTTTGTCTGCTGCGGTATCTTCACTGGTATTCCTGCGATAATCGTAGGTTTTCTGGGTATGCAAGCAGCGAACGAGGGACGTGCCACCAATAAGGGGATGTCCATTGCGGGTATCGCCTTGGGTGTTCTCTCTATTGTGCTGGCGATCGTCTTCTACGCCACTGGTCTGAGTGCACGACTCATGAGCGGATTCCAGTCCTAGGTCCTCGTCTGTCGTCTCCGCTCCGTTGTGCAGGGACTTCGTCAATTGCCTGCACAACGGAGCAAGGACTGTGTGGCATGAACGTCGAGAATGATGGGGTGTTCTCCCCGTTGAGATGAGGTCGTTTCCAGGGATGTGATATGTATGCTCGTGTAGGTTGAGTGCTGCGCTTCGCCCCAGAGGAGGAATAATGAGTGAATTGAATCCTTACCAAGCAGATCCTTATCATCAAGGGGCTGCTGGTTCTCCTTATCCCTATCCTTCTGACTCCAATGCTGCCTTCCAGTCCGCTTCGGGCATGTCGTCGACCCAGAACGGTTACTACAGCGCGAACGACCTTGGCGATCAGTCGCTCCCCTTCCCGACGGCACCGGGAGACCAGATGATCCCTTATTCAGGGTTCGGCCAGCAGCCCTACAATCAGACCTACGGGGAGCCCTACAGTCAGCAGTACCCCTATCCATCTCCTTCTTACGGCCCGTATCCGCCATATGGTCAAGGTTCGTACTGGGGGGCACCTTACGATCCGCGTCGGCATGAGGCCAACGCCCTCGGTGGGTGGGCGCTCGGGCTCGGTATCGCGAGTATCTTTGCGAACTGCTTATCTTTCGGCCTGATCTTGGGCATACCGGCGATCGTCGTCGGAGTGCTGGGCGTGGGTGCCGCCAATGAGGGGCGTGCCTCGAACAAGGGACTGTCGATAGCCGGAGTGGTGACAGGCACTATTGGCACTGTCATCAGTGCTGGCTCCCTTATTCTGCTCATGGTGATGTTGCTTCAATGAACTGTATGTCTGAAGACTGCTGCGCGAATGCCTCGAGGAAACTCGAGCGCTCCGGTGGGTGCGCGGGATCCGGAAGGCGGATCGGACTGGGGCTTCTGATGGTTCTGTCCACCCTGCCGGGTGGCCTCATCGTGCTTCGCGCACTGACTCTGCCCCGCAGCTCTCCGGGGCTTCCCGACCTCTGCCCGCTTCACCGCACCACAGGGCTGTGGTGCCCGCTGTGCGGAGGCACCAGGGCGACTCGCGAGCTCATACACGGCGACCTACGGGCCGCCATGGGCTACAACCCCTTTGCGCTCGTGCTGGAGGCGGTGGTCGTTCTTCTGGTGGCGCGCTGGTTGCTCGCATCCGCCCGAGGCCTGCGACGACCGCTCGTCACCGGTAGGGAGGGCATCCTTCTCGGGGCGGCGCTGGTCGTTTTCGCGGTCGTGCGCAACCTGCCGGGCATGTGGGTCTACCTCGGCCCGCTGCTCGGCCCTCCGGGCTGAGCAGCACCTGGCGTGCATAATGCGGTTGTGACTCTCGATTCCCAGATCTCTGCGCGTCTGAAGCGCAACGCAGACGGCTTGGTCTGCGCCGTCGTCCAGCAGTACGACTCACGTGAGGTCCTCATGGTGGGGTGGATGGACGATGAGGCGCTCCGGCGCACCCTGGAAGAGGGGCGAGTGACCTTCTGGTCGCGGTCCCGCCGTGAGTACTGGCGCAAGGGGGACACGTCCGGACACGCCCAGTACGTCAAGTCCGTTCATCTGGACTGCGACGGCGACGCTCTCCTGATCGAGGTCGATCAGGTCGGAGCCGCCTGCCACACCGGCGAGCGCACCTGCTTCCTGGCCGGCGGCGATCTGGGCGCGTACGTAGGAGAGCGCCCCGACTGACCACTCCTCGGGCAACGCGGTTTAGCGATTTGCAACAGACGGCCTCGGGCCGTCACGATGGATACGAACAGGCGCTCTTCCGGAGCGCCGGCAGGCGACATCGGGGAGGTGTGTGATGACCTCGTTCGAGGCGATGGTGGCCGGGGCCAAGGCGGCCGCAGACCGTCGCGCTTCACTGGTTCCCCTGGCCCGCCTCAAAGAGGCCTCCCGCCTGGTTCCCGGCGCCATCAACGCCCTGTCCAGCCTGCGTACCGATGATCGGGCGGTCACGGTGATCGCTGAGGTCAAGCGCTCCACGGCCACGTTCGCGGACCTCAGCGGCGTTGGGGATCCGGGGATGCTGGCCTGCTTCTACGCCGCAGGCGGTGCCGCCTGCGTCTCAGTGGTCACCGGGCCGAGCACCACGCGAGGCTCCCTCAAGGATCTGGACGCCGTCAGGGCCTCCGTGGATCTTCCCATCCTCGCCAACGACCTGGTGGTCACGCCCTACCAGGTGCACGAGGCCCGGGCTCACGGTGCCGATCTACTCATGCTCGACGCCCGCCTTGAGACCCTGGTGCTCGAAGGACTCATCGAGAGGGTCCACTCCCTGGGGATGGGCGCCGTCGTCGAGGTCCGTACCCGCCGCGAGGCGCTGACCGCGGTCGATGCAGGGGCCTGCATCGTGGCCATCGACACCCGCGATCCCGACACCCTGGTCGTCGACTGCAGCCTGTTCGATCAGGTCACTGACGTTCTGCCGACGCAGGTCGTGCGGATCGCTGCCGGAGGCGTCAGAGGTCCGCACGATGTCATGAGCTTGGCGCGCTGCGGCGCCGATGTCGTCCTCGTCGGTGAGGCCATCATCCGCTCCACCGACCCCCAGCAGTTCGTTGCCGAGCTGGTCGCCGCCGGCGCCCACCCGGCACTGATCCCCTCCGCCCATCGAGAGGTTCTCTGAGTGCCTGTCGCCACCCTTTCCGCCATAATGCCAACAATGCCAACGATGCCGGCGATGCCGTTCACGGCCGTGCCGACCGCAGGCATACCGAGCCCGTCCTCGGCCGTGTGGTACCTCGGCCCCATCCCGGTGAGGGCCTACGCGTTGTGCATCCTCACCGGGGTCTTCGTGGCCGTGTGGTGGTCGGATCGGCGCTACCGGGCCCGGGGAGGCCGACCGGAGCTGGTCCTCGACGTCGCCATCGTGGCCGTGCCGGCTGGAATCGTGGGTGCCCGGCTCTACCACGTGGTCTCCTCGCCCGACGACTACTTCGGCCCCAACGGCGACCTGGCCCGTATCCCGCAGACATGGCAGGGAGGCTTGGGAATCTGGGGAGGCATCGCCGGCGGGGTCCTGGCCGGGGTGCTCCTTCTGCGTCATCGCGGCCTGCGGGTGGCTCCCTTAGCCGACGCCGTCGCCCCGACGCTGCTGGTCGCTCAGGCGATCGGCCGACTGGGCAACTGGTTCAACCAGGAGCTCTACGGCTCCCCGACGACGCTGCCCTGGGGACTGCGGATCGACGACGCCCACCTGCCGGCGGGTTCCACCTACCCGCCGGGGACCCTGTTTCATCCGACCTTCCTCTATGAGGCCCTGTGGAACCTGGCTGGGGCGGTCCTCCTGGTGTGGATCGGCAGAAGGATGCTCGCCCGCAGCGGGGTCACGGGCGGGAGACTGCTGTGGATCTACCTCATGATCTACACCGCCGGCCGCGTGTGGATCGAGATGCTGCGCATCGACGAGGCGGAGACGATCCTCGGCCTGAGACTGAACGTGTGGACCTCCATCGTTATCTTCCTCGTCGGCGCCATCGGACTGATCCTCACCTCCCGGCGCCCCCTGAGCGACGCCATTGACAGGCCGGGGCGCGAGGCAAGGAAGGATCGCTTACAGGGCCGGGAGGACGACTCCGCCGAGCACGACTCGCTTGACGACGCCTCACCGGCAGAACCCGCCGCTGCGGCGTCGGCCCGCCCGGACCGGGCAGATTCGTAGGGGCCGAATCGGGGACCCGCCCGCCACGCCAGCGGAAGGCAACCGGGTGAGGATGGTCGCAACCTGACAAGTGACGAGATTCCTCCTCGTGCACAGGGCCCGGTGTCCCGTATTCTTAGCCCATGCGTAGAGCCAAGATCGTATGTACCCTCGGACCCGCTACTGATTCTCCCGAGCAGGTGCAAGCGCTCGTGGACGCCGGCATGAACGTTGCGCGCATCAACCGCTCCCACGGCCGCGCCGAGGACCAGGAGGAGGTCATCGGCCGCATCCGTGAGGCCGCAGCTGCTTCCGGTCGCGCCATCGCCGTCCTCGTCGATCTCCAGGGCCCCAAGATCCGCTTGGGGCGGTTCGTGGACGACCAGAAGGTCATGCTCAACAAGGGCGACGAGTTCACCATCACCATCGATGACGTCCTGGGCACTGTCAAGCGCGCCTCCACCACCTTCAAGGGGCTTCCCGGCGACTGCCGCCCCGGTGACCGTCTCCTCATTGACGACGGCAACGTCGCGGTGCGCGTCGTGGCCGTCACCGACACCGACGTCGTCACCAAGGTCGAGGTGCCCGGCTACGTCTCCAACAACAAGGGCATCAACCTTCCCGGCGTCGCCGTCTCCGTGCCGGCCCTCAGCGAGAAGGACCGCGAGGACCTGCGCTGGGCCCTCAAGATCGGTGCCGACCTCATCGCCCTGTCCTTCGTGCGCGACGCCAATGACATCAAGGACGTCCACGAGATCATGGACGAGGTCGGCGTGCGCATCCCGGTCATCGCCAAGATCGAGAAGCCCCAGGCGGTGGAGAACCTCTTCGACATCGTCTCCACCTTCGACGGCATCATGGTGGCCCGTGGCGACCTCGGTGTGGAAATGCCCCTGGAGGCCGTCCCGCTGGTGCAGAAACGGGCCATCGAGCTGGCCCGCCGCCAGGCCAAGCCGGTCATCGTGGCCACCCAGGTCCTGGAGTCCATGATCCAGAACCCGCGGCCCACGCGGGCCGAGGCCTCCGACTGCGCCAACGCCATTCTCGACGGCGCCGACGCCGTCATGCTCTCCGGTGAGACCTCCGTGGGCGCCTACCCCATCGAGGCCGTGCGCACCATGGCCAGCATCATCGAGAACGTCGAGGAGCACGGAGGGGAGCGCATCCCCAGCCTGGGCTCCTACCCGCAGACGCGCGGTGGCGCCCTGACCCGCGCCGCCGCAGAGATGGGCGAGCATCTCGATGTCACCTACCTGGTGACCTTCACCCAGTCCGGTGACACCGCCCGACGCCTGTCGCGTCTGCGCTCCCCGCTTCCGCTGCTGGCCTTCACCCCGCTGCACGAGACTCGTAACCAGCTCGCCGTCTCCTGGGGCGTGCAGTGCTACGAGGTGCCCGAGGTCCAGCACACTGACGAGATGGTGGCCCAGGTCGATGAGATCCTTCAGGACAAGCACCTGGCCCAGCCCGGGGACACCGTCGTCATCGTCGCCGGCATGCCTCCGGGCACGCCCGGCTCGACCAACTCGATCCGTGTCCACACCGTCGGCGAGACAGGTGACTACAAAATCTGAGCACCATGAACTGAAGGGGGCTCCCACCAGATGGTGGGAGCCCCCTTCAGTTCATGAGTACCTCCGGTGGGACTCGAACCCACAACACTCCGATTTTGAGTCGGATGCCTCTGCCAATTGGGCTACGGAGGCACGCCGCCGGCTCTGCGGGGGCGCTAACAGCGAGATCATACTAGGATCGCAGCCGTGAGCAATGAGCCCAGCACCACCAAGTCCCGCCGGGTGCTCGTCGCCGAGGACGAGACCCTCATCCGCCTTGACATCGTCGAGACTCTCACCGACGCCGGCTACGAGATCGTCGCGGAGGCCGCAGACGGTGAGGAGGCCGTCCGCCTGGCTGATGAGCATGACCCTGACCTGTGTGTTCTTGACGTCAAGATGCCGGTGACCGACGGCATCACCGCGGCGGAGAGGATTCTCGAGAAGCACAACTGCGCCGTCGTCATGCTGACCGCCTTCTCCCAGACCGAGCTCGTCGAACGAGCCAGCGCCGCCGGCGCCATGGCCTACGTCGTCAAGCCCTTCACCCCGGCGGATCTCATCCCGGCACTTGAGATCGCCATGTCACGGCACGAGGAGATCCTCTCCCTGGAGAGTGAGATCTCCGACCTCACCGAGCGCTTCGAGACCCGTAAACGCGTTGACCGGGCCAAGGGACTGCTCATGGAGCGCATGGGGCTGAGCGAGCCGGAGGCGTTCCGCTGGCTGCAGAAGACCTCCATGAACCGGCGTCTGACCATGCGCGAGGTGGCCGACGCCGTCATCGAACAGGTCGGTTCGGCCAAGAAGGACTAAGCGCCCACTGATCGCCCTCTGCGGTGCGGAGCCTCAGGTGAACAGGCTGCGCAGCGTCCCGACGGCGATGGTCCGCTCCTCGTCGTCAGTGACCGTCACCTGGTAGACCACGGTGCGACGGCCGCGGTGAAGAGGAACGGCGGTGGCCTTCACCCAGCCCTGGGACACGGAGCGCAGGTGGCTGACCGTCAGCTCCGCCCCCACCGGGACGGCACCGTCGGGCGCCGCCGCGCGCGCGGCCACGGAGGCAGCCGTCTCAATGATCGCAGCGGTGGCACCGCCGTGCAGGATTCCGACGACCTGTCGGGCGCCATCGACCGGCATCCGGACCTCGGTCCGATTCGCGTCACGAGTCACCACCTCCATCCCGAGGGTCTCCATGAGCGTGCCCTCCTCACTGTCCTCCAGCACCGCGTGCAGTGCTGAGGAGGCGGAGACGGCAGAGCCCGCGGGACGCGGATCCGGGTACGGGCGCCGGGCAGGGTCCGGGAAGGCCACGGCGGAGGCACTCGCTCCGGAGTAGGAGGTCGCAGTGACGCGGCCTACGGGGCCCAGCGGCCCGACGACCGCCGGCGAGCCGGGGGAGTCGGCGGAGGCAGGAGAGGCCTGAGAGTCACTGGAGCCCCCTACGCTGATGGGGGAGAGGGGCGAGTCGGACTGTGGATGGGTCATGGGCCTAGGCTGGCACGGTGAGCACCACCGCGACCAGCCCTGCGACGAGTCCAACACCTCAGTCCCCCTCGGATCCGGTACCCGAACGGCTTCTTCTCATTGACGGACACTCGATGGCCTTCCGCGCCTTCTACGCGCTGCCCGTCGACAACTTCACGACGTCGACGGGGCAGTCCACCAACGCCGTCCACGGCTTCGTGTCCATGTTCCTGTCGCTGCTGGACAATGAGCGCCCCACCCACGTGGCGGTCGCCTTCGACCTGCCGGGAGGCACCTTCCGCACTGAGGAGTACGCCGAGTACAAGGGAACCCGCGATGAGACGCCGCAGCCCTTCCTCGGGCAGGTCGAGCTCATCCAGGAGGTCCTGGAGGCCATGGGCGTCACAGCGCTGACCGCGCCGGGCTACGAGGCCGACGACATCCTGGCCACCCTGGCGACCTCTGCCCAGGCAGAGGGCATGGAGGTCCTCATCTGCTCCGGAGACCGCGACTCCTTCCAGACGGTCACCGAGCGGTGCACCGTGCTCTACCCGGTCAAGGGCGTGTCAACACTGCGTCGCATGACGCCTCAGGAGGTGGAGGAGCGCTACGGGGTGACGCCCGAGCGCTACCCGCACCTCGCCGCCCTGGTCGGCGAGACCAGCGACAACCTCCCCGGAGTCCCGGGCGTGGGCCCCAAGACCGCCGCCAAGTGGATCAACCTCTACGACGGGCTCGACGGCGTCATCGCTCATGCGGACCAGATCAAGGGCAAGGCCGGCCAGTCGCTGCGCGACCACCTCGACGACGTCGTGCGCAACCGCCGCCTCAACCACCTGCTCACCGACCTGGATCTCGGAGTCGTCCCGCGCACCGACCTGCGCCTTGCGGGCGCCGACCGCGCCGGCCTGGCACGCGTGTTCGAGGCCCTGGAGTTCCGTACCCTGCACCAGCGGGCGCTGCGCATCCTGAGCTTCACCGACACCTCCGACCACGCCGAGCCGGGCGAGGCAGAGGAAGCCGGCGCTTTGAACGCACTGAGCGACCTGGAGATCGTCTCGCTGGGACACGATCTTGCCGCGGGGCAGCTGGCTGACTGGTTGGAGGCCGGCCTGCCGGCAGATGGCGACGACGGCACCCGCCCCCTGGGCGTCGATGTTGTCGGCGTCCTCAGGCCGGTGGAGGGCGATGCCGTGCTCGTGTCGCTGTCCGATGGCTCTCGGGTGGTCGTCATCGACCTCGCCGAGATCCTGCCCGGGGACGAAGCCGTCCTGGCCCGGCTCCTGTCCGACGTGGAGCGCCCCAAGCTCGTCGCTGACGCGAAGGGCAGCTGGCACGCGCTGAGCGCCCGGGGGCTCACGCTCGACGGCGTCGTCGCAGATCCCTCGCTGGCCGGCTACCTGTGCCGCCCTGAGCAGCGCAGCTATGACGTCGACACCCTCACCCAGCGCTGGCTCGGCATCGACCTGGCCTCCGTCAACGAGAACGGAGCCAGGGGCGACGGTGGCCCTGGCGACTCCCAGAGCGCCTTCGACCTCGAGGCCCTCACCTCCGAGGCCGTTCCCGCATCCCACCTGGCCAGTGCACGTCGGGCCGCCGCCCTGCTCCCGCTCCAGGCCGTGCTCGATGAGCAGATGGCGGCTCGTGATGTCACCGGACTGTTCACCGACCTGGAGATGCCCGTGGCCGCGACCCTGACCGTCATGGAGAACGCCGGCATCGCCGTCGACGACGCCGTGCTCCAAGCCCGCCAGACCGAGCTCGACGCCCGCGTGACCCACGCCGCTGAGGGCGCCTACGCCGCCGCCGGGCGAGAGCTCAACCTCTCCAGTCCCAAGCAGCTCCAGGCCGTCCTGTTCGACGAGCTGAAGATGCCCAAGACCCGCAAGACCAAGACCGGCTACACCACGGACGCCGATGCCCTGGCCGGGCTGTATGCCAAGACCTCCCACCCCTTCCTGGAGCACCTTCTTGAGCACCGCGACGCCATCAAGCTGCGGCAGACGGTTGAGGGACTGCGCAAGGCGATCCAGCCCGACGGTCGCATCCACACCACCTTCCAGCAGACCATCGCCGCCACGGGGCGCCTGTCCTCCACCGACCCCAACCTGCAGAACATCCCGGCCCGTCACGAGGAGGGGATGCGCATCCGCGAGGCCTTCACCGTCGGCGAGGGCTATGAGTGCCTCATGACCGCCGACTACTCCCAGATCGAGATGCGCATCATGGCGCACCTGTCCGCAGACCAGGCGCTGATCGAGGCCTTCCGCAGCGGGGAGGACCTGCACCGCTACGTCGCCGCCCTCGTCCACGGCATCAGGGTCGAGGACGTCACCGCCCAGCAGCGCAGCCACGTCAAGGCCATGAGCTATGGACTGGCCTACGGTCTGTCGACCTTCGGGCTGGCCCGTCAGCTCGGTATCGACAACGCCGAGGCGGCGGATCTGAGGAACGCCTACTTCGCCAGGTTCGGGAAGGTTCACGACTATCTGGAGTCCGTCGTGGAGCAGGCGCGCCGCGACGGATACACCGAGACGATGTTCGGGCGCCGGCGCTACCTGCCCGACCTGACCAGCGACAACCGGCAGCGCCGTGAGATGGCTGAACGGGCCGCCCTCAACGCTCCCATCCAGGGCAGCGCCGCCGATATCGTCAAGAAGGCCATGATCGACGTCGACAGCGCGCTGAGCGAGCAAGCACTGGCAAGCCGCATCCTCCTGCAGATCCACGACGAGCTCCTCATCGAGGTCGCGCCCGGAGAGGCCGAGGCGGTCGAGGCCCTCCTCAAGGAACAGATGGGCGGGGCGGCAGAGCTCTCGGTCCCCCTGGACGTCGCTGTCGGACGAGGACGCACCTGGCGTGAGGCCGCCCACTAGAGGACCCTTCCAGGACCCGCGCTCTCGGCCGAAGAAGCCGGTGATATATGAATGAGATCGGCACGTCATCCTTTTGACATCAAGTCGTCAGATGACGTGAGCGATTGCACGTACGTACGGGATAATGCTTGAGCATCGTCTAGTTACGGATTCGTCACGTACTGCTAAGGTTCACTCGTGCGCTCCTGGGCGTCTCCTATGAGACTGATCCAACCAGGATGATGAATTGGTCCGGGCCGATCCACGTTACTGGGGAGCGCGCAGTCCCTATCAACCCGATCCAACTATCCGTATTCGGAGCATCCACTCAATGACAACCACTACGCCCAGCCCCGCCCCGGTCGCCGTCAACGACATCGGTTCGACCGAGGAGATCCTCGCCGCCGTTGACGAGACCATCAAGTACTTCGATGACGGCGATATCGTCGAGGGCACTGTCGTCAAGGTCGACCGCGATGAGGTCCTCCTCGACATCGGCTACAAGACCGAAGGCGTCATCCTCGCTCGCGAGCTGTCCATCAAGCACGACGTCGACCCCGACGAGATCGTCTCCGTCGGCGACGAGATCGAAGCCCTCGTCCTGCAGAAGGAGGACAAGGAAGGGCGTCTGCTCCTGAGCAAGAAGCGCGCGCAGTACGAGCGCGCCTGGGGCACCATCGAGCGCATCAAGGAGGAGGACGGCGTCGTCACCGGCTCCGTCATCGAGGTCGTCAAGGGCGGTCTCATCCTGGACATCGGCCTGCGCGGCTTCCTGCCCGCCTCCCTGGTGGAGATGCGTCGCGTTCGCGACCTTCAGCCCTACGTGGGCCGTGAGCTCGAGGCGAAGATCATTGAGCTGGACAAGAACCGCAACAACGTGGTCCTCTCCCGTCGCGCCTGGCTCGAGCAGACCCAGTCCGAGGTCCGCACCAACTTCCTGCAGACCCTGCAGAAGGGGCAGGTCCGCTCCGGTGTCGTGTCCTCCATCGTCAACTTCGGTGCCTTCGTGGACCTGGGTGGCGTCGACGGCCTGGTCCACGTCTCCGAGCTGTCCTGGAAGCACATCGACCACCCCTCCGAGGTCGTCGAGGTCGGCAACGAGGTCACGGTCGAGGTCCTGGACGTCGACTTCGACCGCGAGCGCGTCTCCCTGTCGCTCAAGGCGACCCAGGAGGACCCGTGGCAGGCCTTCGCCCGGACCCACGCCATCGGCCAGGTCGTTCCTGGCAAGGTCACCAAGCTGGTTCCCTTCGGTGCCTTCGTCCGCGTCGAGGACGGCATCGAGGGCCTGGTCCACATCTCCGAGCTGGCGCAGCGTCACGTCGAGGTCCCCGAGCAGGTGGCCAAGGTCGGAGACGAGGTCTTCGTCAAGGTCATCGACATCGACCTGGAGCGTCGTCGCATCTCCCTGTCGCTGAAGCAGGCCAACGAGGGAGTCGACCCGACGTCGGAGGACTTCGACCCCAGCCTCTACGGAATGGCGGCCGAGTACGACGAGCAGGGCAACTACAAGTACCCCGAGGGCTTCGACCCGGAGACCAACGAGTGGCTCGAGGGCTACGACGCCCAGCGCGAGGCCTGGGAGGCCGAGTACGCGGCTGCTCACGCCCGCTGGGAGGCCCACAAGGCCCAGGTCGCCAAGGCCCTGGAGGAGGAGCAGGAGTCCGGTGCTCCGGCGGCCCCCGCGGGCGGCACCTCCTACTCCTCGGCTCCGTCGGAGGCCTCTGGCACGCTGGCCTCCGATGAGGCCCTGGCCGCTCTGCGCGAGAAGCTCACTGGTAACTGAGCATCCGCACCTCTTCACTGATCAGAACTGATCTCTGACATCATCTGAGGGTCTCTGCCTGTTCCGCGGGCAGAGACCCTCAGATGTCGGTGCCTTCTCCCCATCGCTCGGGCACCTCACCTGTGCCATGCTGTGGCCGGGGCCGGCGCTCTCTGCTTCCCAGGAGCAGGAACCTGTACGTGACGACCGTTGGAGACGATATGAGCTATTGGGGCGACATTGCCCGTGCTCTGGAGGATGTCGACCCCGTCTGCCCCAGTCGCGCCGCTGCAGCGGCCCTGTGGAAGGCGATCGCCGCCGACGACGGCGAAGGGGCGGCTGCGGGAAACGCGCCCGACCAGGTGGTGCAGGCGGTCTGCGCCGTCGACCGGGCGTGGCTGGTTCAGCTGGGCCAGGACCCGGACACGAGCAGGAAGAGCCTTGAGCAGGCGATCGCCTTCTGTCAGGGGATTCGGGCCGCCCACGGCTGCTCGACGCTTCCACTGCGCTACGCCCAGGTGGAGCTGTCCGCCGTCCTCGGCCTCAGGGACGAGGCCCTTGAACAGCTCCGTGAGGCCAGACTCTTCTCCTTCGGCAAGACCGATACCGGAGCCGTCCTGGCCACCGCCCGCATGCATGACGACTACTCCGGCGTCATCAGCACAGCCACGGCCACCCCGAAGCGTGCCGAGGCTGATCCCCTGGAGACCGCGCGGGGGCTGGGAGCGGTGCTGGTCCCCTACCTGGCCCACCAACGGCTCGTTGAGGCCGAGGACGCCTTCGTCTCCTTGAGCCGGCTCGACCTTCCAGATGTCGTGTCACTCCAGTGCCTGGCGGACAGGCTCGAGTACCTGGGGCTGTCCTCCCAGTGGCAGCGGGCCATCGCGCTCATCCGTCACAGCCCCATGAAGGCCGTCTCGGAGGCCTCGGCCTGGCAGCTGATGAACACCGCTGTCGGACTGGCTCTCGTCATGCGGGAGGCCAACCGGGCTGATTACGGAAAGCATGCCCTGGGTGCCTCGCTGAGCTGGACGACGCCGTGGGGGAACCTGGAGCTCACGGCTTGGGACACCGTTGTCCACGCCTATGACGTCATGACCGCCTTCGTGCGTGGCATCGCCCACCGCTTCGACGTCCGCAACGGCAACAATGGCGTGTCGTACCGGGTTGAGATGCGCATGGCCGCCGAGGCCGCAGGTCTGGCCAGCCGGTCCTACGGGACGGTGACGAGCGCCGTGCCGGCTGATCGCGCCCGGCTGCGTAACCAGGGTGCTCTGCTCAAGGAGGTCCGTGAGCTGCTCACGCTGTCTCGCGGCTATGGCATGGAATCGGTGCGACAGCGCGCCATGTCGACCGCGGAAACGGTCAGCGCCTCGCTGTCGGAGGTGGTGGACGACTCCACCCTGGAGCTGGTCGTCGACCTCCGCCTGGCCTTCGGTCGGCTGCTGGCGGCACTGGGCGCCAATGAACGCGCGGAGAAGGAGCATCTCGACACGTCAGAGCTGAGTCTGAGCCAAGGGTGGACGGAAACGGCCTGCGCCGCCCTGGCTCTGGCCTCGCACGCCGCTCAGGCTCGTGGAGACAGCGCTTCCAGCGGCCGGATATGGCGCCAGTGCAGGGAGGCGATGGAATCCTGGCCGATGAACCGGCCAGGAGAACGCTGCGGGATACTCGTCGACGCCGTCGGCGACCCTCTGGTTGCCGTGCAGGTCCTCTCCGCGCTGGCGGAGGTCCTGGTTGACGGGGTGGAGGAGGACCACTCTCGCGCACCGATCATCCGCGAGATCATCTCGCGGGCCTCGGAGCAGGCCTCCCGGTGCGTGAGTCCTCCGCAGGGCGCGGTGGAGTCGCTGGCCCGGGTCGAGGAGCGCATCGCTCCCTACGGGCGGGGCCGGGGAAGAAGAAGACGACCCGGATCAACCACGACGATCACGACTGACGGTCGGGCGGCCTCAGTGGGCGACTGACAGGGCGAGGCCGCGCCTTGTATCGCTGGTGACGCCAGTATCGCCGGCGCGCTGGCCCGGCTCGGGCAGGTCACGGCATGATGGGACCATGCGCCACACACCTGCCCCCTGTTCCACTCGCCGTCCGACGGATCGTGCCCTGCGCGTGGGGCTCACCGGTGGCATCGGTTCAGGCAAGTCGACGGTGGCCTGCCTGCTCGAGGAGCGTGGCGCGGTCGTGACCAGTGCCGACGAGGTCGCTCGTGACGTCGTCAGCCCGGGCAGTGACGGTCTTGCGGCAGTGGTGGCCGAGTTCGGGGAAGGAATCCTGGCCCCGGACGGCTCCCTGGACCGCAGCGCCCTGGGACGGCTGGTCTTCTCCGACGACCTGCGCCGTGCGCGCCTGGAGGAGCTCCTCCTGCCCCTCATCGCAGCAGAGGCGTGGGCTCGGATGGACACGGTTCCGGCCGGGCAGGTGGCGGTCTACGATGTTCCTCTCCTTGTCGAGGGGCAGATGCAGGACCTGTTCGATCTCGTCGTCGTCGTCGAGGCCGAGCTCGAGCTGCGTCTGGAGCGGCTCACCACGCGAGGGATGACTCGTGACGAGGCACTGGCCCGTATCGCCGTGCAGGCCACCGACGAGGAACGCCGAGCCGTCGCCGACGTCATCGTGTCCAACTCTGGGACGCTGGAGGACCTGCGCGCCGAGGTCGACAGACTCTGGAGCACCCGGATCCTGGAGCCGGGAGCCACCGCCTGACGGCAGGGGAGGCCTTCCCATCGGCGGATACCGCGCCCACTCCTACAGTGAGGCGAGCAGCCACGGCGCCCCGGACGCCGTCGGGCCGGACGCATCAGTTCTACGAAAGGAACCGTCATGCCGCCTTCACCGGTAGAAAACCCCGCTCGTCGGAGCCTTCTGCTGCTCGGCGGCCTTGCTGCGGGCGGGATGCTCGCGGGCTGTGCCGCCATCCAGCAGCAGAACCGGGAGCCGACTGAGGAACCGAGCTCAGAGCCGAGCCCAGAGCCGGAACGGGACATGCCCAAGAAGCCGGTCCTGTACCTCTACCCCACGAAGACGATGGGCCTGTCGGTGTCCCTGGACTATGAGGGGACGCTGACCTACACCTATCCGACGCCGCAGACGCAGGCGGACGGCAGCGTCGCGTGGCAGGTGACGGCAGCACCTGACGGGGACCTGACCGACGCCTCGGGACGGCACTACCCGTCACTGTTCTGGGAGGGGGAGGAGCCGGCCACCCTCGCTCAGGACGAGGGCTTCGTCGTCGAGGCGGATGCGGTCACCGCCTTCCTGGAGGACAAGCTCTCCACCCTGGGGCTCAGTGAGCGCGAGGCGGCCGAGTTCATCACCTTCTGGGGGCCGCGGATCGCCCAGCGGGGCAGAGCCCTAGTCACCTTCGCCTCTGAGGAGTTCGCGCGCCAGGCCGTCTACCGCTTCACAGACCCGTCCTCGAGTGCCGAGATCGTCCCGGATACCTTCATCCGGGTCTACATCGTCGTCGGGGACGCGCCGCAGACAGCGGTTCGGGAGCAGAAGCTGGTGCCCGCACCCGCCCGGACCGGATTCACCGCCGTCGAGTGGGGCGGAACCGAGAGGTAGAGCCGGAAAGCGGACTCAGCCCGAGCAGCTGCTGCGTCGGGAGGCGGTGCGGGCAGGGCCGAGGGCGCCGACGATGGTGGCGGAGACGGCGACGATGAAAGCCATGAAAGTTCCTTGGACTCAGGGGATGAAGACGGGGCAGACGCGGGCCCAGTGAGTATCCACATGAACATGGAACGGGACGGCCCGACGTCCTGCGGAGATCACCGTAATAGGCGAAGTCGATTGGAAGGTTCCTTCCTGGACACAAAAACATATCTGTGTGGTGACAGCCGGATCGCAGGATGATGAACGAGCCGCCCGCGCGATCAGAGGTGTCAATGGTGTCGGCCGGACCGCGTAGCCTGAGGGCATGCGTCCCGTTACCGAGCTCCAGCGCGCAGCCAAGCCCTTCGAGGTTGTCAGCCCCTACACACCCAGCGGTGACCAGCCCACGGCGATCGCCGAGCTGACCGAGCGCCTCCGGGCGGGGGAGAAGGACATCGTCCTGCTCGGTGCCACGGGAACCGGTAAGTCCGCGACGACCGCCTGGCTCGTCGAGCAGGTCCAGCGCCCCACCCTCATCCTGGAGCCCAACAAGACCCTGGCCGCTCAGATGGCCGCCGAGTTCCGCGAGCTTCTCCCGAACAACGCGGTGGAGTACTTCGTCTCCTACTACGACTACTACCAGCCCGAGGCCTACGTCCCACAGACGGACACCTTCATCGAGAAGGACTCCTCCATCAACGACGAGGTCGAGCGCCTGCGCCACAGCGCCACCAACTCCCTGCTCACCCGCCGAGACGTCGTCGTGGTCTCCTCGGTGTCCTGCATCTACGGCCTGGGCACCCCCCAGGAGTACGTGGACCGGATGACGCCCCTGGAGGTGGGCCAGCAGATCGACCGGGACGATCTCCTGCGGCGCTTCGTGCAGATGCAGTACACCCGCAACGATATCGACTTCACCCGTGGCACCTTCCGCGTGCGCGGCGACACGGTGGAGATCATCCCGATGTACGAGGAGCTCGCCATCCGCATCGAGTTCTTCGGAGACGAGATCGAGGCCCTGGCCACGCTGCACCCTGTGACCGGCGACGTCATCGACACCGTCGAGCAGGTCTTCGTCTTCCCCGCCTCCCACTACGTGGCCGGCCCCGAACGCATGCAGAAGGCCATCGAGGGCATTGAGGCCGAGCTCGCCGAGCGCCTGGCCCAGCTCGAGCACGACGGCCGGCTCCTGGAGGCCCAGCGCCTGCGCATGCGCACCACCTACGACCTGGAGATGCTGCAGCAGATCGGCATGTGCTCGGGGATCGAGAACTACTCCCTGCACATCGACGGGCGCGAGACCGGCACCCCGCCCAACACGCTCCTGGACTACTTCCCCGAGGACTTCCTCCTCGTCATCGATGAGTCCCACGTGACCGTCCCCCAGATCGGGGCCATGCACGAGGGGGACGCCTCCCGCAAGCGCACCCTGGTCGAGCACGGGTTCCGTCTGCCCTCCGCACTGGACAACCGCCCCCTGACCTTCGCCGAGTTCGAGGACCGCGTCGGCCAGACCGTCTACCTGTCGGCCACCCCTGGAGACTATGAGACCCAACGCTCCGACGGCGTCGTCGAGCAGATCATCCGGCCCACAGGACTGGTGGACCCCAAGGTCGTCGTCAAGCCCACGCAGGGACAGATCGACGACCTGCTCGAGGAGGTGCGCACCCGCGTCGAGCGCCAGGAGCGGATCCTCGTGACCACCCTGACCAAGCGCATGGCCGAGGACCTGACCACCTACCTCGCCGAGAGGGGCGTGCGCGTGGAGTACCTCCACTCCGACGTCGACACCCTGCGACGCGTCGAGCTCCTGCGCGAGCTGCGGATGGGCCGCTTCGATGTGCTCGTCGGCATCAACCTGCTGCGTGAAGGTCTAGACCTCCCGGAGGTCTCGCTGGTATCCATCCTGGATGCGGACAAGGAGGGTTTCCTGCGTTCAACCCGCTCCCTCATCCAGACCATCGGGCGCGCTGCCCGCAACGTCTCCGGTGAGGTCCACATGTACGCCGACACCATCACCCCTGCCATGGCCGAGGCCATTGAGGAGACCGAACGGCGCCGCACCAAGCAGCTGACGTACAACACCGAGCACGGTATCGACCCGCAGCCACTGCGCAAGAAGATCGCCGACGTCACCGACATGCTCGCCCGGGAGGACGTCGATACCGCCGACCTTCTGGCTGGCGGCTACCGGGGGCACGAGGACTCCTCGGTGCGAGCCCGGCGCAAGCATGCGGCAGAGGCCACGGTGCGCGAGAAGCTCGCCGGGGCGGCGCAGGGAGACCTCGTTGAGCTCATCAACGAGCTCACTCAGCAGATGCACGCCGCTGCCGAGGACCTCCACTTCGAGCTCGCCGCCCGGCTGCGCGACGAGATCCAGGATCTCAAGAAGGAGCTGCGCGCTATGCGCGCCGCCCAGTGAAGCACCGGTCCGGAAGTACAACCGGACCATTATATTAGAGCTTTAGTCCCGAATGGCCGTCCTGTATAAGTGTCGTGAGGCTGGAATGACTTGCTCTCTCGAACGAGTTTCACTGCGTCGTCCTGCGGGTCTCGTATGAATATGCCAACTCTATTCAGGCGACAGACTTTCTATCAATGAGTTGTTCTCGGTTGTCGGCGTCGATGGGCAGCCGTACCGTTGGAACCCGTACCCGTCGCGTCGTGCTCGCAAAGGAGCGAGAACTGGACATGAGCACTACAACTACAGACACCGGCGTCACAAGCGTCGGAGGCGAACAGCTCTCAACCCAAAGTTTCACTGGCCGCCCTGACCATGGGCGTCTTCGGATCCCTGTACGGCGTGTGGCTGCTCTACTCCGCTGGCCTGGCCTACCTGCTGTACACCGCGATCTTCTACCTGCTGGGCGTGCCGTTCTTCGTGTGGACCCGTCGCGAGCAGAAGGCGAATCTTCACCACTGCCGAGTGGGGACTCGTCGCACTGTTCACCGCCGTGGCCGTCTACGCCGTCTACAGCCTGGCCTCCGGCACCTTGTCTCTCTGATATCCCAGTGAACCACTTCGGCGGTGCGGGGACATACTGTCGCCACCGAGAAAGAGGAATCAATGATCGATCAGAAGCGTGGAGTGTACTCCGAGGTCGACAGGCTGCGCAGAGTCATGGTGTGTCGTCCCGGACACTTCCACGAGCACCTCACCCCGTCGAACTGAATCGCCCCGGGTTTGATGGAGGTAGTGATGACACGGAAGGATCACTGTCATGGGACTCAAGGAAGTATCCCGATGAGCTGTGCGAGCGAGCTACGAGGATGGTGTTGGAGGCGTTGGCTGACCCGGCGCGGGCCAAGGGTGCGATCCGTAGGATCGGCGAGGAGCTTGGCGTTCACCCTGAGGCTCTGCGCACCTGGGTCAAGAAGGCCCAGGTTGATGGTGGTCTGAGGCCGGGAACCACCACTGACCAGGCGCAGCGGATCAAGGAGCTTGTGAAAGAGATCCGAGAGCTGCGAAGAGCCAACGCGATCCTGAAGAGCGCGTCGGCTTGTCTATCGCGGCGCAGTGTGAGCGCCCGTCCCGTTGATCTGCCAGTACATCGAGACCAAGAAGGAGGAGTTCGGGGCCTGGCCGATCTGCAAGGTGCTCACTGGCGCCGGAGTCAAGATCGCCCCGAGCACCTACTACGCCCGCCGTAGCCGGCCTCCTAGCGCCAGGAGCCTGCGCGACGAGACCCTCAAGGCGGAGATATCCAAGGTCCACAAGGACAACTACTCGGTTCTGGGGGCCCGCAAGATGCACGTGATACTCAACCGACCCGAAATTGCCGAGCGTCACGGTGCCGGTCACGTGGCTCGGTGCACCGTCGAACGCCTCATGGGCGACCTGGGCCTACGCGGCGTCAGACGCGCCAAGTCCCCGCGCACCACGCGCAGCGCGCCGCGAGAGCAGTGCCCGGCCGACCTCGTCAAGCGCCACTTCGAGGCGTTTGCTCCCAATGAGCTGTGGGTCGCCGACATCACCTATGTACGCACCTTCTCCGGGTGGGTCTATGTGGCTTTCGTGACCGACGTCTTCTCGCGGAGGATCATCGGCTGGCAGACCTCCA